>Ga0207648_10000122_pt1 | contig 76231 bp, 54 predicted proteins | sample KBSMisM32_FD_184310 | JGI IMG/M metagenome (GOLD analysis project Ga0207648, IMG submission 184310) | Miscanthus rhizosphere microbial communities from Kellogg Biological Station, Michigan, USA - KBS Miscanthus M3-2 (SPAdes) (version 2) | ecosystem: Host-associated > Plants > Roots >...
GTCGCTGGTGCAGGGCACCAACATCGTGAAGAAGGAGCTGGGGCTGCCCGAGACCGAATCGCTCGGCGCCGACCCGAAGCTCTCGCTGATCCGCTTCAACAACTAGCGGGTTCGACCTGAGGCGGTGCGCCGGCCGGGGCGCCGACCGGTTCGGCGGGCACGTGTCCAGCCGTGCGGTACTCGCTCAAGCGGTTGTAGAGCGTCTTGAGACTGATGCCGAGCACTTCCGCGGCGCGGTTCTTGTTGCCCTGGCAGAAGCGCAGCGTGGCTAGAATCGCCCGCCGTTCGATCTCGGCGAGCGACGACCCCAGCTCGACGCGCATCACCCCGTTGGCCGGTTCGTCGGCGCGGGCCGGGACCGGCCGCGTCAGGGTGACCGCTTCCGGAAGGCTGTCCACGTCGATGATCTCGTCGGCGAGGATGTAGGCCGACTGGATCACGTTGCGCAGGTCGCGGACGTTGCCCGGCCATGAGTAGCCGGTGAGCGCCTCGATCGCGGCCGTCGTGATCTCTTTGCGCACGCCTTCCTTCTGCGCCAGGTCGTCGAGGAAATGCCGCACCAGCGGCTCCACGTCGTCGGGGCGCTCGCGCAGCGGCGAGACGTTGAGCTCGAAGACGCGCAGCCGGTAGTACAGGTCCTCGCGCATCTGGCCGGCCGAAATCGACCGCATCACGTCGCGGTTGCTGGCGGCCAGGATGCGGACGTCCACCGAGATCGGCTGTTCGGCACCGACCCGGAAGAACGTGCCCGACTCGATGACGCGCAGCAGCTTCACCTGCAGTTCGAGCGGCATCTCGGTGACCTCGTCGAGGAACAGAGTGCCGCGATGCGCGCGTTCGAAGTAGCCGCGGTGGCGCCGATCGGCGCCGGTGAAGCTTCCGCGTTCGTGGCCGAAGAGCTCGCTTTCGAGCAGCGCCGCCGAGATGGCGCCGCAATTCACCGGGACGAAGGGGCCGTGCCGGCGGCGGCTGAGCGAGTGGAGGGTGCGCGCCACCACGTCCTTGCCCGTGCCGCTCTCGCCGCTGATGAGCACGCTCGCACTCGACGGCGCGATGCGGCCAATCAGCTCGAAGGTTCGCCGCATGTTGGCCGAGCGGCCCACCAGGAGTCCGAACTTGCCGGACTGATCGCGGTCGGTCTGAAGCGACTTGATCTCTTCGGGCAGCTGCCGCGTGTGCGCGATGTTGCCGAGAATCGTGCGGAGCCGATCGACGTCCACCGGCTTCGTCAGGTAGTCGGTGACCCCCCGCCGCAGCGCTTCGACGACCGTGGACACCGACGCGTGGCCGGTGATGAGGACCACCGCCGGCGCGCGCAGCCCCTCGATGCCGTCGAGCAGCGTCATGCCGCTGCCGTCGGGCAGGTTCAGGTCGAGGAGCACTACGTCGGGCGTCTGCCGGGCCAGGGCGGCCTTGGCTTCGTCGAGGTTCGGCGCCGCGGAGGCGGTGAAGCCTTCGGCCTTCAGCACCTCGGTGAGGGCTTCGAGCGTGTCGGTGTTGTCGTCGACGAGAAGTGCGTGTGGCATGACGTGACCCGTTCGATCAGCGAACCGCGAGCCGGGTGAATTCCGTGGTGAAGCACGCCCCCTGCCCGCCGCTTGCGCGATGGTAGACGATCCGGCCGTCGTGGGCGTCGATGGCCGCCTTGGTGACGGCCAGGCCGACGCCGGGGCCGTCCACAGTCTGCCGCAGTTCCCAGGGATCCGACCGTACATCGTCGGAGAGGCCCGGACCCGAGTCGATGATCCGGAAGCGGGCCGTCGGCCCGTCGGCCGACACCTGCAGGTCGAGCGTGCCGCCGTTCGGCATGGCGTCGAGCGCGTTGACCGCCAGGTTGAGCAGCGCGTTCTGCAGCAGCGCCGGGCAGGCGTTGATGAACACTTCGTCGTCGGGGACGTTCAGCCGGACCGTCACCCGCTGCCGTGCCGCGCGAGCGGCAATCAGCATTCCGACGCGCTGGCAGCAGCCCCCGAGGTCGAGGCGCTGCCACCCTTCGTCGTCGCGCGCATGCGCGCGCAGGACGCCGTCGATGAAGTTGTCCAGCCGCTTCAGCTCGCGCCGCATGACGTCGCCGCTGCGGGCCGCCAGTTCCAGGTCGGCGCGCGACAGCTGGCCGCTGGAGGCCGCGCGCGACAGCAGCGCCAGATTGAGCGTGACGACATTCAGCACGCTCTTGATCTCGTGGCCGAGATCGCGCGACACCGCCGACACGCTGCGGTGGCGTGAGGCGTCGGCCATCAGACTGGTGATGGTGTCGGCGGCAGCCGGAACGGACGGCCGGCCCGCCCGCCCGAGGTCGCGGTGCCGCCCCTCGGGCACCGCCGGTGCGCGGTGCGTGGCGCCCCCCGCGGCGTTGACTCGAACCTCGGCCTTTTCACCCATCTCCAAGCACCCCGTTTCAACACCCCGCGCGCTCCGGCAGGCGTTCTGCAACCTTCCATGGCGGAGGATGGCCATGATCCGGAAGCTCGCCGGCGGAGATTACCGACTCTACAGCCGAAAAGTGGACCCCAAGACGGGGCGCCGTCGCAACCTGGGGACGTTCAAGACGCGCGAAGCGGCGGAACGGCACGAGCGCGCCGTTCAGTTCTTCAAGCGCCGGGGATGAACGGTCCGATTGTAAAGACTTCCACTCCGAGGCTGTTGCAGCCGTAGGCTTGCAAGGTGCCAGCCAACCTCAAGCGTCAGTTACCTCATCCACTGCCTCTTAGTGGCGGGGTCACCGTTCAACGACGGCGGTCCAGGCGGCGGCCGCGCGTTCCCGCACGTGCCCGAGGTCGTCGGGAAGCAGCAGGCGCTGCTGCACCAGCGCGCGGGCTGCGCGATCGACCGCGGCCAGATAGGCCTGCCGGCTGGCGTAGCGTTCGGCGATTGAGGGGCGCGCATCGCCAGCGGCCAGCCGCGCCTCGCGCGTGACGGCAAACGGCACGAACGACCCGACAAGTCCGGCGAGGTAGCGCAGTCCAGGCAGCGGCGGCACGGTGACGTTCCAACCGGTGTGCGTGCCGAGAGGGGCCGCCACTTCGGGCAGCGGGACGCCGCCGGTGTCGTTGCCGTCGCCATTGACCTGCGGCACGAGCACCGGATACGGCGCGCCCAGCGCGGGTGGTTCACGCGTGATGACGCGCGTGTCGGCATAGCCGCTCCCGAAGTCCATGCGCCAGACCGGCGGCAGGTATTCGGGGAACGGCATCGACGGCACGCGGGGGAAGGTGACGCCGTCGCGCGGCACCAGCTCGCCGCGCGCAATCGTAGGGTAGCGCGAGGCGGGTGGCTGGGCGCCCGTGCGCACCCAGTCGTCAAGATCGAGCAGCAGCGCGCGCAGCACCCAGCGCTGGTCGGCGAAATTCAGCGTGTGACGGTACTGGCTGCCCGTGTCGCGCAGCGGCGGAAACGGCCCCGACGCGTGCGGCGTGCCGGACAGAAAGAAGAGCCGCGACGACGGGTCCGGCGGCAGGTCGGCCTTGCCGTCGTCGGTCGTGTGCGTCAGCGATCCGGCGCGGGCCCAGTACTCGGTGGACGAGAACGTGTAGAAGATGCGCGGCACCACGCCGTCCGTGCGGGCGCGTGCGAGCAGCCCCGCGTCGGTGAACGGCGGCAGGTCCACCGGCCGCAGGATCGAGAGCACGGAGTTGCCGGCCTGCCCTGGCATCGCAAAGCGGTGGTTGAAGCTGCCGCCGCCGGCCCCGGCCGAGGCGATCATCAGGCCGTCGAACGACGCCCGCCCGTGTTCGTCCTGGTTGAAGCCATCGCGAACGAACTCACGCAGCAGCCGGGCGCTTTGCGAGTAGCCGAAACCGAGCACCCGGCGCACGAGCGCCGGCCGCTCCCGCAGCGCGCTGACGCCTTCGGCGCCGAACTTCAGGTACGACGCAAAGTCGCGGATGGCGGCCAACCCGAGCCCCGCGACAGGGGAGCCTTCGGCCTCGTACACCGCCTCGTAGACACCCGGCTTGAAGCCACCGGGCAGCTGCACCGCGCAGCCGCCCTGCGCGAACTGCCAGGCGCCGCGCGGCAGCGTTTCCGCGGGGCCGTCGATCGTGGTCCGGAAGGTGAGTGCCGCGTCGGGCTGCGCCGCGTCGCGCGCGCAGTACTGGACGCCGAAGCCGGTGTAGCGCGGGCCGCCGCCGTCCTCCACGTAGCTCGCGCGCACCACGCCGCGGACCGGCGCCACCGGCGCGTCGAACGTCAGCCCCTGCGGCGGGCGCACGTCGAACTGCCAGCCGAGAAACGCCACCGCGAACCCCTGGTTCAGAACGAACCGGTCGCCCATGTCCCAGCTTTCGGGCGAGAGGTCACGCTGGCGCGCGCCGCTCATCAGCCCGAGCGACTGGTCGCGACCGCGGTTGACGACCTCGAGAAACACCGTGCCGCGCGCGCCGTCCTCGCGCTTCGGCATGAAGAACAGCAGATCGGAGGAGAATTCCACGCGCCCGACGGCGTTGCGTGGTGCCAGCGTGACGTCGGCGATGCCGCGGTTGGCTCGCGCCGACGGATCGATGGCGAAATGGACGCGGGCGATGATGCGTTCGTGCGTCCCGAAGTCGTCGCGGCGGCGCACGTCGATCCCCACGACTTCCGCGGCGGTCGTGACCGCGACGAGCATCATTAGGGCACACGCACTGGCGATGCGGATGCGAGTCATCAGGCCGCATCCTACTCCCGACGAGCTGATCGGGCACGACGATTGAATGGTCCCAAGGCCCATGAGCACTGCGCCTCCCTACGACGACCTCGACGATCCGTCGGACGAGTTCCAAGGCGACGTGCACGCCGCCGACATCGTCAGCCCGACGGGCGAGGAAATGCCCATGGCCACGCATGCCGAGGTGCATCGAACACCCGAGCTGCGCGGCCTGGAGGCGCGGTCCCCCCGAGGCGATCACCGGGACTAGCTGCCGTCGCGCGCGCCGCGACGGGCGGAACGGGCGTATGGCTTCCATTCACATCGAGTCAACCGTTGACGTGAGCGCCGACACGGCCTGGGAGGCGCTGAGGCGTGTGGGCGATGCCCAGGCGCTTTTTGCGCCGGTGCTGGCTGGCTCGGAACTGCACGGCGACACACGAACGGCACGCTTTGGTAACGGTCTCGTGGTCCATGAGCGGGTCATCGATGTGAACGACGCGCACCGGCGCGTGGCCTACAGCGTGCTCGACAGCCCCGGTCTCACCTACCATCACGCCTCGATGCAGATCATCGAGGAGGCGCCCGACCGCTGCCGGTTCGTCTGGACGACCGACTTCCTGCCAGCCGAGGCTGCCAACGATCTCCGCGGGCTCATCGACGCCGGAACCGCGGCGCTCAAGACCAATCTCGAACGCGTGCACGCGCGCGCCGGCCGTCGTTGACCCGCAGCTAAGCTCGGCCGTGACGCCGGTCGTCCCGGGGGAGCCCCGGGCCCGCAAATCCATCGTATCCATCTGTTTGCGGTAACGCGCCAATCCGATAAGATCGGCGAACGCGACGGCATTCGAACCGCTCGGGCCGTCGCGTCCCTCAACAACTCGCCGCTCCCGGATCGCCTCGCCAGTGTTCCGGTGGGGCCTCTCGTCGCGTTAAGGGGAGTACTGTGTCCTCTCGCAAGCTGCCTCGCACCCGTCTTCTCTGGATTGCGGCCGGAGCGGCCGTTGTGGTCCTCGCGGCCATTACGGTTTTCGCGCTGAGCGGCCGTACCACCGACGTCCCGTTCTCGGCGTTCCTCAGTGACGTCAAGGCCGATCGCGTGGCCGCGTTGACCGTCGACGGCGACGCCTTCAGGTTCGAGCGCCGCGACGGCCTCACGTTCGGGACGGTCGCGCCGCCGGGCTACATCGCGGCCAACGCGTCGTTCGTTCCCGGCCTCATCGACCGCGGCGTGCGCTTCGACGTTCGCCCCGCCACGGCGCTCGACGCACGCGGCTACGGTGCGGTGGTGCTGATGCTGCTCGGCGGCCTGTTGGTCGGCCTGGTTCTCTTCCGGCAGCACTTCTCGGGCCGCGTGCCGACGTTCGAACGGCTGGGGGCGATCGACCCCGAAGAGGTCGCCGTCACTTTCAGCGACGTAGCGGGCGTGGACGAAGCCAAGGACGAAGTGCGCGAGATCGTCGACTTTCTCAAGCAGCCCGCCCGTTTCGCCTCGATCGGCGGGCGGATCCCGCGGGGCATCCTGCTCGTCGGCCCTCCCGGTACGGGCAAGACGCTCCTCGCGCGGTCGATGGCCGGCGAAGCCGGCGTGCCCTTCATCTCGGCGAGCGGGTCGGATTTCGTGGAGATGTACGCCGGCGTTGGCGCGTCGCGGGTGCGGAAACTCTTCCGCGAGGCGCGCCGCCATCCGTCCTGCATCATCTTCATCGACGAGCTCGACGCCGTGGGGCGCAACCGGGGCGGGCATTCGCTCGGTCACGAGGAACGCGAGCAGACGCTCAACCAGCTGCTCGTTGAGATGGACGGGTTCTCCCGCTCCGACTCGATCGTCGTGGTGGCGGCCACCAACCGGGCAGACATCCTGGACTCGGCGCTGCTCAGGCCGGGGCGCTTCGATCGGCAGGTCACGGTCGGCAACCCCGATCTGAAGGGCCGCGAGCAGATCCTTGGCGTCCACACCCGCACGGTCGCGCTCGAACCGGCGGTCGATCTGCGCGCCATCGCGCGCGGGACGCCCGGCTTTTCGGGCGCCGACCTGGCCAACCTGGTGAACGAGGCGGCGCTGATTGCGGCCCGCTGTGGCCGTGCCACGGTGGGCGACGCGGATCTCGACGCCGCGCGGGACAAGGTACTGATGGGCGTCGAGCGCAAGTCGGTGGTCATGAGCGATCACGAGCGCGTCACCTGCGCCTACCACGAGGCCGGCCATGCCGTGGTAGCGGCGCTGTTGCCCGACGCCGACCCGCTCCACAAGGTGACGATCATCCCGCGCGGCCGTGCCCTCGGCGTCACCATGCAGCTGCCGGAAGCCGATCGGCACAACCACTCGAAGCCGTTCATCGAAGCGCAGATCGCCATCCTCATGGCGGGCCGCATGGCCGAAGAAGCGTGCCTCGGCCAGATGACGAGCGGGGCGTCGAACGACATCGAGCGCGCCACGGAGCTGGCCGCCAAGATGGTCTGTGAGCTCGGCATGTCGTCGCTCGGCCCCATCCATTTCCGACGGCCGTCGGGCGCCGCCGAGGGCGACAGCCGCGCCGCCGGCTTCAGCGAGGAAACCGCGCGGCGTGTGGACGACGAAATCCGGGCGGTGGTGATGCGCGGCTGCGAGACGGCGCGCGGCATCGTCGAACGCGAACGCTCTGCCGTCCGGGCGCTCGCGATGGAGCTTCTGGACGTCGAGTCGGTGGACGCCGACCGCCTGAAGCAGATCCTGGCCCAGCACCTCGTGCCACCGGCCAACCAACAGGTCGCGTAAATCTGATAGATTCCTCATCACCTCGAGGTGGTCAGGATGAGATCGCTTGCGTTGGTCGGTCTGTTTGCCTTTGCCGTGATCGCCTTTGCCGGTCCGGACCTGGCGGGGCAGGGGCGTGGCGCCGGCGCGCCTGGTGTGCCGCGCACGGGCCGTCAGCTTCAGCCGGTGGACATCACGGGCACGTGGGTGGCCGTCGTCACCGAGGACTGGCGGTGGCGGATGGTCACGCCGCCGAAGGGCGATGTGGCCAGCATTCCCGTGAACGCGGAAGGACGCAAGGCGGCGCTGAACTGGAATGCCGAGGCCGACGCGGCGGCGGGCAACGCGTGCAAGGCCTTTGGCGTCGGCGGCATCATGCGCCAGCCCGGACGCCTGCGCATCTCGTGGCAGGACGATCAGACCCTCAAGCTCGAATTCGACGCCGGCACGCAGACGCGTCTGCTCACCTTCGACGCTGCCAGGCAGCCCCCATCGGAGCGCACGCTGCAGGGGTTCTCGATGGCGCTGTGGGAAGGCCCTGGCGTGGGCGCGGGGCCCGTCGGTGATGGCCGTCCGGACACGCGCGTGACCGGCGGGGGGCTGCTCTCGCGCGACCTGCCCGGCGGCGGGGGCCAGGGACTCCGCGGCGGACCGCCGCCGAGGCAGCAGGCCCAGATCAACCGCGGCGGCGATCTGCGCGTGGTGACCACCGGCTTCCGCGAGGGCTACCTGCGCAAGAACGGCGTTCCCTACAGCGAGCAGGCCACCATCACCGAGTACTTCCACCGGCTGCCGACGCACCCGAACGGCGACAACTGGCTGCACGTGATCACCGTGGTGGAGGATCCGCGGTATCTCTCGCAGCCGTTCTACACCAGCACGTCGTTCCGTCTCGAGCCGAACGACGCTAACTTCAAGCCCACGCCGTGTACGACGCCGCCGCCGCTCCCGGTCAAGACGTCACGCTGACCCTGGGTTATCGCGCCGAGGCGGCGGTGAGGAAAACGCCATACGCGACCGTGACGATGACGAGCAGAGTGGCGATGATCACGCCGTCCGAGTCCTGATCGCGCTCCGTCGCGCCACGGCTGCCGACCGCCGTCGCAAGACGGTCGCGGACGCGTGACGTGAGCCGGCGCATCGCTGCCCCCAGCGAGTGGCGCCGATGGCGTGCCAGCCGTGATTCGGCGCGCGACAGGTAGGCGAGCGCCCTGCTGCTCGGCTGCCCCGCCGGCGCGACGTTCAGGAGCCGGTCCGCCGCCGGTTCGGCATCGAATTCATCGAGTGAGTGCATGACCGCCTCGTCGTGCGACGAAGACACGGCACGCGGGTGAAGACGTTTCTACAAAAGTCTTCTTGGAGGGCCCGCCAACCGCCAGCCTTCGGCTCGACCGAAGCCTGAGAGCAACAAGCGATCCACGTGGGTGCATTCCGATGAGGAATCGTGCTGCGGCGTGCCTCCGGGCTCTGGCATATCCCTGCGTCGAACATCGTTCAGCTAAACCTCATGCGGGCCTCGCCGATATCAGCTGAGGGGGGCTCGCCCGCACTCGTTGTCAGAGTGCGCAGCTATGGACGCACGACTGAGGCTGCCGGACCGGGATCTGCTCGCGCAGCGGTTGACGCGCTCGATCGAGCGCGCCCACCGCTATCCCGGTTTCTACTACGCGGTGCTGAGCCTCGACCTTGGGCTTGGGGCCGGCCCGGACGCGACCCTGTCGGCCGACGACGAAGCCGTGCTGGCGGCCGCGGCGCGGCGGCTCGAGGCGTGCCTGCGCGTCAGCGACCTGCCGCCCACCCTGCGCCACGGCGATCTGGTCGTCCACGTGCACGACGCGGAAGTCGCCATCCTCCTCGACGGTCTCAAGGAAGTCGGGCACGCGGTCGTCGCGGCCGATCGCATCCTGGCCGAGCTGTCGCTCCCGTTTGCCCACCCCGCCGGCGAACTGCGGCTGTCCGCGAGCATCGGCATCGCCGTCAGCGCTTCCGGCTATCTCCGTCCCGACGAGGTGCTGCGCGACGCGGACATGGCGATGCAGCGCGCGAGGCACCTCGGCGGCGGCTGCTGCGAGGTGTTCGACCGGGCGGCGCTGCAGACGGCACGGGCCGAGCTGCAGCTCGAGGCCGACTTTGCCGGCGCGCTCGATCGCGGTGAGTTCGTGCTCGCGTACCAGCCGATTGCGTCGCTGGCCTCGAATCGCATTGCCGGCTTCGAAGCGCTCGTCCGCTGGCATCATCCCGGGCTGGGGCTGATCGCGCCGCTGGAGTTCATCCCGCTCGCCGAGAAGACCGGCTTCATCGTCCCGCTCGGAGCGTGGGTGCTCCGCGAGGCCTGCCGTCAGCTCAAGGCGTGGCAGACCACGATCCCTGGCGCGTCGGAGCTGTGGATGTCGGTGAACCTGTCGAGCCTGCAGTTCCGCGGCCCGACGCTGGTGGACGACATCTCCCAGGTGCTCACCGAGTGCGGCCTCGAGGCGCGCAGCCTCGTGCTCGAGCTCACCGAGGGGATCGCGATGGAGAATCCCGTCGCGGTCCGCGCGCTGCTGCTGCAACTGCGCGCGATCGGCGTGCGGGTGAGCGTGGACGACTTCGGCACCGGCCACTCGTCGCTGGCCTATCTCCGGCAGTTCCCCCTGCACTCGCTCAAGGTCGATCGGTCCTTCGTGCGCGGCATCGAAGGCAACCGCGACATGGCCAGCATCGTCAGCGCCGTCACCACGATGGCGCGGCAGCTCGGCCTGCGCGTCGTGGCCGAAGGGATCGAGAAGGAAGAGCAGCTGGGGCTGCTGCGCGCGCTCGGGTGCGAGTACGGTCAGGGTTACTTCTTCTCACGACCGATCGACGCCGAGGCCGCGGCGTCGCTGCTGACCGCCGGCCTGCCGCTTCGCCAGGACGTACCGCTCGGCGACGCGGCGGCGGCCATGCTGGCGTCGCTGGCGCCGGCTCCGCACCTGGCGGCGCGCGCGCGCCGGACCACGGTCGTCCGCTGGCTCTCCGTCGCCGCGGCGGCCGTGATCCTGCTGGTGTCCGCCGGTCTGCCGGGCCGGCTGGGTGGCGAGCCGTCGAACGAGGCGGAGTACGTGCCGGCGCCGATCTCCGGGGCGCGGTACTCGACGGACATCGCGTTGGCCGCGCCCCTCGAGGCCCAGCCACTGCCGCCTCCGGTGCGAAAAGGCGCGCCGGCCGCACGCGTGGCCACGCCCACCGTCCGCGCGGACACCGCGGTGGCGCCCGAGAGCCACGAGGTGTCGGCGCCGATATCGGTCACGTCGCTGCGGGTCGTCCACCAGCACCGTCTGGGCAGCTGCCGCGGCCAGCTCGTGATCGGCCGCGACGGCGTGACCTACATCCCCGACGACGACGCCCGGGGCAACGACGGCTTCCGTCTGAAATACACGCAGTTCCTCGACGAGCTGAGCGGCGACAGCCTGCGCATCACCTCCAACCACCGCGACTACCGGTTCCGCGTGGCCGCGCCGTCGGCCGACGAGCGCGACCAGCTCGAACGGCTCGCCGCGACAATCGCGCGCTTCCGCTGAACGCGGTAAGCTAGCCGCACCATGAGAATCCGCGTCCTGGGTGCGGCGCTGCTGTGCGGCGCGGCGGTCACGACGATCTCGGCGCAGAGCGGCGGCTCCCATGGGCCGCGCACGCCGTGGGGCGATCCCGACTTCCAAGGCAACTACACGAACCTGAGCGAAGCCGGCACGCCGATGGAGCGGCCCAAGGAGTTCGAGGGGCGCAGCCTGAACGACGTCCCGGCCGCAGAGCGGGCGCGCATCAAGAAGGAGTCCGCGGAGCGCTTGATCGGGCGCTTCCTCGGCCCGACCGAAGCGCCCGACAACTGGTGGCAGCCCGCGTACGGCACGTTCGCCGAGCGTGGCGCGCAGCTTTGGATGGTGGTGGATCCGGCTGACGGCAAGATTCCGCCGCTGACGCCCGAGGCTCGTGCACGTCAGGAGGCGCGCGCCGAGGCCCGCCGCACGAACACACGCGGGCCCGCCGACTCGTGGACCGATCGCAGCCTGTACGACCGCTGCATCACGCGCGGGTATCCGGCGTCCGGCATGCCGTCGATCTACGGGAACGCGTATCAGATCATCCAGGCGCCGGGCTACGTGGCGATCGTCTACGAGATGATTCACGAGACGCGCGTCATCCCGCTCGACAACCGTCCGCACGTGAGCCGCGGCACCGAGCTCGACATGGGCGACGCGCGCGGGCGGTGGGAAGGCGACACGCTGGTGGTGGAGACCACCAACTTCCGCGAGCGCAGCGTCTACCAGAACGCCACGCCAGACCGGATGAAGGTCACGGAGCGTTTCACGCGCCTCGGGCCGAAGCAGGTCCGCTGGGCGGTGACCATCGACGACCCCACCACGTGGACGAAACCGTGGACGTTCGCGATGCCGCTGACGCAGGACGACACCGAGCCGCTGCAGCTCTACGAGTGCCACGAGGGCAACTACGGCCTCAAGAACATCCTGAGCGCAGCACGCGCCGACGAGCGCGCCGCGGGCTCGAAGTAGGGGCCACCTTTAGGTGGCCCGTCGACGGGCCGCCTGAAGGCGGCCCCTACTTTGGAGTACACGTCAGGAGCAGGCCAAGCTCCCCAACACAGTCCCCAGGGCGGTAGAACGTCAGCATCCGCCCGCAGATGATCACGGTCATCCATGCGGTGAGCGACAGCAGCGCGATCACCTTCGCCCGGCGCGGTGCGTCGAGCGACGGCGAGGCGCCGAAGACTTGCCGGTACGACGTGAGGTAGAAGAGGCCCGCGTTCACGCCGGCAATGCCGAGCGCCAGCACCTTGAAATGGAACGACGGGTTGTAGATGTACTGGTCCGGCTCGGTGAGCAGGAACATCAGCCCGCTCGAGACGTTGATCGCGAACCCGAGAATCCCGAACGGCACGAGACGGTGCATCGCGGCGATCGGCACGCGGCGGGCCACGCCCAGCAGCCGCAGGTCGAAGCTGCCGATGCAGCCCACGAGCAGGCAGAGGCCGATGAAGTGCAGGCTCTCGGCGATCGGCCACGCCCAGTGCGTGCGCATCAGCGTGGCCACCGGCGAATGCAGCTCGATGGCGCGCACGAGCCAGATCTGCGCGGCGTGCATCAGGCCCGCAACCGGTGATAGGTGTACGCGAGCAGCCGTCCCGCGGTGATGGCGCCGCTCCAGCACACGAGCGAGGTGATGGCCAGCCGTCGCAGCGACCGCGCCGCCGCGGGCGTCGACGCGTCGCCGGTTCGAATCAGCCGGTCGATGCGCACGAAGAGCACCATCGCCACCGCGATCAGCAGCAGCTTCAGGTAGAACACCGGGTTCGTGAGCGCCTTGGTGGGGTAGCCGATGAGAAGCAGCACTCCGGACACGGCATTCAGCCAGAACCCGCCCCAGAGCACCGGTCGGAATCGGCGGAACTCGATGAGCGGAACGCCGCGCGCCACGCCCAGGATCCGGAGGTCCAGGACCGCGGCCAGGCCCGCGGCCAGCCCCATCCCGATCGCGTGCAGCGCGAGGATGCCGGGGAAGGCCAGGAGCGACGGTGAGCCGACCACCCACTCGCTCAGAGGCGTGGATTCGAGCCAGACGAGGAACGGGTCGATGGACATGGGACGTGGCGAGGCTGCCGGGCGAAGGTTACCCCTTTGTTACCACCGAGGCGAGCGCCGGGATTTGAATCGCCGGCTGGAGACTGCCACACTTCGAGTCGCGTGAACACACGGCTCTTCGCGCTTCTCGTGCTGCTGACGCTGGTGCCGGCCGCGTTCGTCCTCTGGTTCATGAACGCCGCCGTGACGGCCGAAAGCGAGTCGGCGCGGCAGCGGGTGCGGGAGGCGTATCGCGGGCAGCTGCGCCTCGTGCGCGCCCGTCTCGATCCCCTCTGGCGCGCCCACGCGGCGCGGCTCGCCGGAACGGACACGCCGGCGGAGCGCTTCGAACGGCTCGTCACGTCGGGCCTGGCCGAAGGGGTGATTGTCCTCGACGCCGGCGGCAATGTGCTGTTTCCCGAGCGGGACGCGCGCCGCCGGCTGCAGCAGATGGACGAACTGCGCGCGCGCGACCCGAACGTGTCGCTGCCCACGCAGGCCGCGCTGCGGCTGTCGGTCGATCTCGTGGACGCCGAACGCCCGACGCCGCTGCCTGGCACGTTGCGGGAGACGTCGATCGCGGGCGTGTGGGCGCTGTCGCCAGACGAGGGCGGCCTCATCGCGCTCTATCGCACCGGGCGGCTCGAGGAGATGATGCACGACTTCCTGCATCAGATCGACACGCCCGGAGTGGCCTTCATCGCGTTTCCGCCCGAGGAACCCCCGGAAGCCGGCGACGGTGAAGCGATCGCCGCCGGTCCCTGGCTGCCAGGCTGGCAGCTCTCGTATGTGCCGCTCGACGGCGATGCACGCGCGGCGGAGGCCGCGCGCCGGCGCAGCGTCTACGTGGCGGCGGCGCTGGCCGGCATCGTCCTGATCGTGCTCGGTGGCGTCGGCGTGGGCGCCGCCATCCGCCGTCATCTGCGTCTGGCCCGGCTGAAGACCGATCTCGTGGCCGCGGCATCGCACGAACTGCGCACGCCGCTCGCCTCGACGGCGATCCTCGTCGACGGCTTGTTGGCCGATGCGAACCCCGACCCGGTCAAGACGCGTGAGTACTTGCGGCTCATTGCCGCCGAGAACACCCGGCTGAGCCGAGTGGTCGAGAACTTCCTGACGTTTGCCCGCGCGGATCGAGGGACAGTCCGCCTGACGTTCGGCCCGGTCGACCCCGCCGTGGTGATTCGCGCCGCCATCGACAGCGTCGGCGCTCGCGTGCCCGATGCCGGGTCGCTTCGGGTGGACGTGGCGTCGGATCTTCCACCGCTCGTCGCCGATTCCGATGCGCTCCGCGGCGCCCTCGTGAACCTGATCGACAACGCCTTGAAGTACACCGCGGCCGACAAGCGCATCGTCGTCAGAGCGCAGGCCGACGGCGCCGATCACGTCCGGTTCGAAGTGGCGGACAACGGCATCGGGATCCCGCGCCGCGAGCAGCGGCGGATCTTCCGCCGCTTCCATCGCGTGGACACGCGCCTGGCGGGTCAGACGACCGGCGTGGGTCTGGGCCTGAGCATCGTCGACGCGATTGCGCGCGCGCATGGCGGGACAGTGTCGGTGCAGAGCGCCCCCGGCGCTGGCAGCACGTTCGCACTGCGCGTCCCGTGCGTGCCGCCCGGGGCGGCGGCATGAGCCGTCCGCGCGTCCTGCTCATCGAAGACGAGCCGGCGCTGGTGCGCGGGGTGTCCGACCTGCTTGCCGCCAACGGGCTCGACGTGCGGGTGGCGACCGACGGACAGGCCGGCCTCGATGCGGCGTTGGCCGCCGACGCCGACATCGTCCTGCTGGACATCATGCTGCCGGGCGTCAACGGCTACGAGATCTGCCGTGCGATGCGGCGCCACGCGCTCGACGTCCCGGTCCTGATGCTCACCGCGAAGGGGCAGGAAGAAGACGTGGTGCTCGGTCTCAACCTCGGCGCCGACGACTACCTCACCAAGCCGTTCCGGCCGGCCGAATTACTGGCGCGCGTGCGGGCGCTGCTGCGGCGCCGGCGCGCCGCCGGGCCCGTGTGTCAGTTCGGCGACTGCGAGGTCGACCTGGTGGCGCGGCGAGCACGGCGGCAGGGGCGCGATCTGGCGCTTACGGCCAAGGAGTTCGCGCTGCTGGCGTTCTTTGCCGGCCATCCGGGCCGGGCGCTGCCGCGCGATCTGATCCTCGACGCCGTGTGGGGCACGTCGGTGTTCGTCACCCCGCGCAGCATCGATCGGTGCGTGACCACCCTGCGCGCCAAGGTCGAGCCCAATCCCCGGGAGCCGATCTACATCCAGACCGTGCGCGACATCGGCTACCGGTTCGAGCCGGGCGGCGACGCATAGCGCGCGCCTGTTTGATGAGATGTCGCGCGCCGTCCTTGGTACTTGGTCCAGGGTGCTTGGTCCGTACTCGGTCCCTGGTCCTTGGTCCAGTCGGGATCGGCGACCACGACGCGGGACCAAGGACCAAGGACCAAGGACGCGGTCGTCTCGAACCGGCAGCCGCTCTTAGAGCAGCACGAGCAGCAACAGCCCCGCGACCGCCGCGGCGCTCGACGTGCGCGACCACGCGGCCAGCGGCCGCCGTGTGGGTGCCGCGAGATGCGCCTCGCTGATGACGCGCACGACGTCGGCGTTGCCGTAGAGGGTGCCGGCCATGTCCATCGCGGCGGTCCGGCCCTCCCGCACGGCCGCGACGACACCGGCGGCGCTGCGTTCGCGCGCCAGCACCCAGGTGCGGCACACGCCCGGCGACGCGCCGGTGTGAAAGTCGGACGAGCCGATCGCGGCGATGTTCGGATGGAGCGCGGCGGCGCGGGCGGCAAAGGCGGCATAGTCGGCCGCTCTCTCGGGCTGGGTCATGCTGGGATGGGCGCGCTCGAACCCGTCGAGCAACGCCACGGATGCGTCGTCCCACCCCTGCCAGTAGTCGCGGCCGGGATGCGCGGCAATCGTCACACCGCCCTGCGCGTGCACGGCGCGGATCGCCGCGGCGGCGCCCTGGGTCCAGTCCACGCGCTCTTCGAGGCCGGCCGCGGCGATGTGAAAGCCGCGCGCGGTGATCTCCTGGCCGACGATGACGATCGGTCCTGGCGTGCCCGCGAAGAGCCGGCGTGCGGCGCGGGCCGTCGAGACGCGGTTGTGATTGGTGAGCGCGAACGCGTCGAGCCCGGCGCGCGCGGCTTCGTCCCGAAGCAGCCACGGCGCCAGCGCGCCGTCGCCGGGAAAGCCGTGGACGTGAAAGTCGACGGCGAGAATCCAGAAGCCGCCGGCGCGGATCGGTTCGCGCAGCGGGGGACGAGGAGACAGACTGCCCGCCACCAGGCCCGCAGCGACGAGGCCGGCGGCCGCCCAGTGCCCGCGGGTCACAACCCCACCTCGGCGAGCACGCGGTCCCATCCGCCCATCGCGAAGGCGAAGTAGCAGAGCGTCAGCCCCCAAAGCACCGTCTGGTGCACGACGGTGACGATCTCCGCGCGCGGCGACCGAAGCACACGGCGCGCGAAGGCGCGCATCAGCAGGGCCGTCCACACCACCGGCACGAGAGCCGCCGCCAGGACCGCGCCGTCGGGGGCATGGCGTCCGGCGGCCACGAAGTAGAGCGGCGGCAGCAGCAACCAGAGCGACCAGGGCACGTGCGCCTGAAACCACAGCTCGAACGCACGCAGTGCGGTGACGGTGCGCGCGCGAGCCGGCAGGATGACCAGCGCCGCGGCGGCCGCCTGCACCAGGAGTGCGAAACTCCATGAGAGCGCGATCCCCGCCACCAGCTCGACCGACACGCGGCCGGTGGCCGAGACGGCCACACCCGTGCCGAGGACCGCGAGCGCGAGCAGGAGCCTGCCCGCGAGAGCCGTCACTCGTCCCTCCGCGCGGGCACGCGCCAGACGCTCGAAGGTCACCGCGGGCGCGAACGCCAGCTCGACGTCAGCGGTCATCGCCATGGTGCGCCACAAGTTTACGCGGGCTTCGTTCACTCGACACCTCGATGCGACCGTGGCTCGCCATGATGCTTCCGCCTCGCGCACTCGCTCCTTCCACGACGCGCGGCAGAAAGCGATCGGGACTGATGGAGATTCTACGGAAGTCCACCCCACCTGTCGGCCTCTTCGGGCGGCGCGGTTTCCTCACCGGCGCAGGAGCGACGCTCCTCTACGCGGCGCTCGCGCCTTACGGCGCGTCTCGCGTGGCGTCGGCGCAGAAGATTGGCGACTACCCGTTCACACTCGGCGTGGCCTCGGGCGATCCCACGGCCACCGGCGTGGTGCTCTGGACGCGCCTGGCGCCGAAGCCGTTCGACGGCGGCGGCATGCCGGGTCACCCCATCGCCGTGCGCTGGGAGATCGCGACGGACGAGCGCATGCAGAAGATCGTTCACCGCGGCGCGGTGCTCGCAGTTCCCGAACTGGGGCATTCGGTGCACGTCGAGGTGGAGGGGTTGGAACCGTCTCGGTGGTACTGGTACCGGTTCCGCGTTGGCAACGAGGAAAGCCCGATTGGACGCACCAAGACGGGGCCGGCGGTGGGCTCGGTGGAGGCGCTCAAGTTCGCGTTCGTCTCCTGCCAGCACTACGCGAACGGGCTCTACCACGCGCACAAGCACCTGGCCGAAGAGAACCTCGACTTCGCCGTGCACCTCGGCGACTACATCTACGAAGGGCCCGCCACCAGCGCCGTGGGACGCCCGCACCTGCCCGACCACGAGATCACGTCGATTGAGGATTACCGGATCCGTTACGCGCTCTACAAGTCCGACCCGCATCTGCAGGCGGTCCACGCGCGGCTCCCGTGGATCATGACGTGGGACGACCACGAGACGGAAAACGACTACGCCGGATTCCTGCCGGAGAACGCCGCCGATCCCGCCGACAACCAGCCCGACTTCGCCGCGCGCCGCGCGCGCGCGTATCAGGCGTACTACGAGCACATGCCGCTGCGCTCCGAGCAGGTGCCCACCGGTCCGTATCTGCAGCTGTATCGCCAGCTCGATCTCGGGGCGCTGTTGCAGGTGCAGGTGCTCGACACGCGCCAGTACCGCTCGCACCGCGCGCCGGCCAACTGCGCGCTCGCCGAGCGGGTGAACGGCTACTGTCCGACCGCGCTCGACCCCACGCGCACGATTGAAGGCGCCGCGCAGCAGTCGTGGCTCATCGACGGCCTCACCACGTCCACGGCGCGGTGGAACCTGCTGGCGAACCAGGTGCCGTTCGCGCCGAACGACACCAACGCCGACCCGTTGATCCGGACCTTCGGCGGCGAGAAGTGGGACGGCTATCCGGCCGATCGGCAGAAGGTGCTCGACGCCATCGCGGCCCGCGGCCTGGGGAATACGGTGGTCATCACCGGTGATGTCCACGCGAACTTCGTGCGCAACGTGCCGCCCGATCACATCCGGCTCGACGCCGCGCCGATCGCCACCGAGTTCATCGGCACGTCGATCAGCACCGGCGGCGACCGGAACCTGGTGACCACCTTCGGCGGCAACGCCAACAACCCGCACCTCCGCTTCTCGGACAACCACCACGGCTACGTGCGCTGCACCGTGACGCCCGGGCTGTGGCGATCCGACTATCGGGTGGTGCCGTCGGTCGTGCAGGCCGACGACGGGGGCGTGAGCACGCTGGCGTCGTTCGTCGTGGAGCAGGGGATGGCCGGCGCCCAGCAGATCTGACCGGCGCTTCCGGCTCGACCGCGAAAATTCCCACGCTCAGCCGTAGGAAATCCAGCATCCGGCCGTCGATTCGCCCAGCGGGGGTGGGTTGACGGCCGGCACGTGGCTTGCCTCTCTTCGCAGTGGAGGTTGGCCATGGTTGCCATCGACCGCATCCTCAGCCCGGTTGATCTCTCGCCGAATTCGCGGACCGCGCTGCGGTATGCGGCAGCCCTCGCCCGCTGGTACGAGGCCACGCTGACCGTGCTGCACGTCTTCCGTCAGGTGCCGGTGGCCGACACCGCGGCGGCGGCGCTCGGTGCCGGGCTGTACGCGCCTCCGCTCGCCCTGGCCGAGATCGATCGGGAGGCGCTGACGCGACGCGTCGCCGAGTTCACGTCCGAGGCGGCCGGCGCCGCGGCCGTGCACGTCTGCGAGGGCGTGAGCGTGCGAGAGGAGATCCTGCGCGAAGCCGCCGCCCTGCCAGCCGACCTGATCGTCCTCGGCAGCCACGGTCTCACCGGCGTGAAGCGGCTCGTGCTGGGGTCCATCTCGGAGAACGTGCTCCGCCACGCGAAGACGCCGGTCTTGATCGTGCCGGCTCACGCTCCCGACGCGCCGTCAGAAGGCGTGCCGTTCAAGCGCATCGTCTGCGCCGTGCACTTCGACGCCGACTCGTATCGGGCGCTCCAGTACGCGCTCGACCTGGCCCAGGAGTCCGACGCGCAGCTGACGCTGCTGCACGCCGTCGCGATGCCCGCGGTCCACGTCGGCGCCGAAGACCTGACCTACGACTTCCAGGAAGCGCGCGAGACCGTCATGCGCGCGGCCCGCGGGCGGCTCGAGGCGCTCGTTCCGGAGACGGCGCGCGCCTTCTGCAAGGTGCACGTCGAAGTGGCCGAAGGGCGGGCGCACGAGGTGATTCTGCAGCTTGCCGCTGAAGCGGCAGCCGATCTGATCATCATGGGCGTGCGCGACCGGGACGCCATTGACGTGGCGCTCTTCGGCTCCCACGCCCAGGCCGTCGTGCGGGCGGCGCACTGCCCCGTGTTGACCGTGCACCAGGAGTGAGGATCGCCATGGCTATCACAACCTTCCCGCCCCTCTATGTCCGGCGCCTGGCAGGCGCGCTCGCGCTCGATGCGGCGACCTACGAAGACGTCGAGGCCGATCGCCGGGCTACCGTGTACGCGGGGCTCACCGTGCTGCTCGCCAGCGTGGGCGAGGGCGTGGCCTTGCGCGCCTCCGGCGGCCTCGCCAACGTGGCGCTGATGTCCGCGGTGGCGCTGACGGGATGGGCGGCATGGGCGCTCCTCACATTCGAAGTCGGCGCGCGCCTGCTGCCGGGCGCCCGGACGCACAGCGACGTCGGCGAACTGCTGCGCACGCTCGGGTTCGCGGCCGCGCCCGGCCTCATCGCCTATCTGTCGCTCGTGCCCGGCCTGATGATGCCGGTGCTGGTGATATCGCGAACGTGGATGCTGCTGGCGATGGTCGTGGCGGTGCGGCAGGCGCTCGATTACACGAGCACCTGGCGCGCCGTGGCGGTGTGCCTCGTCGGCTGGCTGCTGACGTCGGCGATCATCGTGGCGCTGGCGCTCCTGGGCGGCACCACCGTTTCGTAGGCGGCCTGTGTCCTCGTAGGGGCCGCCTTCAGGCGGCCTGTCGTCTTCGTAGGGGCCGCCTTTAGGCGGCCCGTTGTCATGGTAGGCTCGCGCGCACCAGGAGGCTGGTGTGACGCGATTCCTTCGACTCATCGAAATTCGAATATTCACAATTCCGGTTGCCGTTGCGATGGTGGTCCTGGCGATGCCAGGGGCTTTGCTGGCGCAGGACGCGGCGATCACCAATGCCCGCATCATCGTGGGCACCGGACAGGTCATCGAGTCGGGCACCATCCTGGTGCGCGGCGGCAAGATCGTGTCGGTGACGGCCGGCGCGGCCCCGACGCAGGGGCTGCGCGTGATCGACGCCAAGGGCATGTCGGCGATGCCCGGGTTCATCGACAGCCACAAGCACGTCAGCGACGGCCCGGACGCGAAGGGGCAAATGCAGTCGCTGATCGAGGCGGGCTACACGACGGTGCTGTCCGGGGGCAGCAACAACGGCGCCGACGTGGCGCTCCGCGACAAGATCGCCAAGGGGGAGTACAACGGCCCCCGCATCATTCCGTCGGTACGGATTCCGCTGACGCAGACGCCGGCCCAGGCCCGCGCGGCAGTGCAGGCGATGGCCGCGCAGGGGATCAAGCACACCGCGGAGATCGGCTTGACGCCGGAGCCGGCGCCGCCGCAGGCCGAGATCGAAGTGCTGAAGGCGATCGTCGACGAGGCGAAGAAAGCGGGCGTACAAGTGAACGTCCATGCCGTCAGCACGCCGGCCATGGTGGCCGCGGTGGACGCCGGGGTGACGCGGCTCGTGCACCTGCCGAACAAGGACTGGACCAGTTACGACGCGGCCGACACGGTGGCGAAGACCGGGTCGATCGTCGCCGGCCTCATCGCGTTCGGCGCGCCGACCATCGATCGCGCGTCGCCGGCGCCGGCCGTGGTGCAGTTCCCGCGCGACAACACCACCCGGTTCCGCGACGGCAAGCCGTGGCCGGAAGCGATTGCCGGCGCCAACCGCGATCCGAAGGGGCGCGCCGTGGGCACCGAAGCCGGCTACACGATCGTGAACGCGCGCCGCATCTGGGATGCCGATCCGAATCACCAGACGATGGCGTACTCCACCGACCAGAACTTCACCGACGTCGCCGTGCTCGAGCACGAGCTGAAGTCCTTCAGCATTGTGTTCTCGATGGCCGACATCCACCGCATCATGGGCCCGAACTCGGCGCGCTACGTGGGCATGGCCGACCAGATCGGCACGCTCGAAACCGGCAAGCTCGCCGACATCATCCTGATCGACGGCAACCCGACGCTGAACATCTACGAGATGCTCAAGACGAAGGTGGTGCTGAAGGAAGGAAAGGTCGTCGTCGACAAGCGCTAGAGGAGCCGCTAGCAGTCGTGGGGGCCGTCAGGCGTACGTGGGGGCCGCCTTCAGGCGGCCCGTTCTTTTTCGCTCTGCGGAGGCGTTTACCGCTGGGCGAACTCGCTTGGTAAACTAATCGGATGCACATCAAGAGTCTCGAGGACGTCCTACAGGCGGCGGGGAACCCCGTGACCCTGCTCCGCAATCAGCAGACGGGACCCAACGTTTATCCCGGTATCCCGCCCGAATACACCAATTGGCGCGACGAGACGCAGGCGTGGCAGAAGACCTGCGTGCTCTTCAACCAGTCCTACCACATGGCCGATCTCCTCGTGGAAGGGCCGGACGCCCAGAAACTGCTCTCGCACCTGGCCGTCAACAGCTTCGCCGGCTTCGCGGTGGACAAGGCCAAGCAGTTCGTGCCGTGCACGCCCGATGGCTACGTCATCGGCGACGTCATCCTGTTCTACCTGGCAGCGAACTCGTTCAATCTCGTGGGGCGCATCCCGTCGTTGAACTGGGTGCGGTTCCACGCGGCCACCGGCGGCTACGACGTGAAAGTGGAGCTCGATGAGCGCTCCGCGGCGCGCCCCGACCCCTTCGGCCGCAAGGCGTACCGCTTCCAACTGCAGGGCCCCAACGCGATGAAGACGTTGGAGAAGGCCATCGGCGGCACGGCGCCGGAGCTCAAGTTCTTCAACATGGGGCACGTCACCATCGCCGGCCGGCCGGTACGCGCGCTGCGCCACGGCATGGCGGGGCAGCCCGGGTACGAGCTGTTCGGACCGTACGCCGAGCACGATCTGATTCGCGACGCGATTGGCAAGGCGGGCGAAGAGTTCGGGCTGCGTTTCGTCGGGGGCCGTGCCTACTCGGCCAACACGCTGGAGTCGGGCTGGGTCCCGTCGCCGCTGCCGGGCATCTACACCGGCGAGAAGCTGAAGGCGTACCGCCAGTGGCTGCCCGCGGACAGCTACGAGGCGAAGGCGTCGATTGGCGGCAGCTTCAACTCGCCCAACATCGAGGACTACTACCTGACGCCGTGGGACCTCGGCTACGGCCCGCACGTGAAGTTCGACCACGACTTCATCGGGCGCGAAGCGCTCGAGAAGAGGGCGCCGGGCCCGCACCGCAAGAAGGTGACGCTGGCGCTCAACACCGACGACGTGATGCGCGTCATCGGCAGCCAGTTCCAGCGCGACGGGCGCGCCAAGTTCATGGAGTTCCCGTCGGCGGTGTACTCGATGCACCCGTTCGACAAGGTGACCAAGAACGGCAGGACGGCCGGCGTCTCGACCTGGGTGGGCTACAGCGCCAACGAAGGGCAGATGCTGACGCTCGCGATTCTCGAGCCCGAGCACGCGACGGTCGGCAACCAGGTCACCTTCGTGTGGGGCGAGGAGAACGGCGGCACGTCGAAGCCGACGGTCGAGCGCCACGTGCAAGTGGAGATTCGGGCCACGGTGAGCCCGGTGCCCTACAGCGAGGTGGCGCGCACCGAGTACGCCGATCTCGGCTGGCGTACGGCGGCCACGCGGTAGTACGTGGGGGCCACCTTTAGGTGGCCCGTTCTAACGGGCCGCCTTAAGGCGGCCCCTACGTACTGCCGGCACGATGCCGAAGCGGCGGTCGTTTCTCGCCATCCGCCTGGCGACGGCCTCCATCGTCGACTCGAAGTCCTCGTGGGCCGTGTCGATGAACATCCACTTTCGCAACACGGCGTGCGGCCGCAGGCCCGGGAACTCCGCTTCGATCGAGGCGTGATGCTCGAAGGCGGTGCACACCAGCACGCCGTGCCATTTCCACCGCCCGGTTTTCGTGGGCTCCACGAGCACCAGCATCTGGCGCTCGTGCAGATAGGCCGCGAGCCCGCCGAACATCCGCTTCGTGAAGAAGGTCGGGCGCCCGGCGAAGGCGTCGAAGATCCACTCGTTGTCGAACGGCTTCAGCGGAGCGGCAGCCAAATCTCGGTCTCGAGTTTCATCGGCGGCACCGCGCGGGCGTCGTTCAAGTAGGCCTCCACCACCGGCGCGTCGTCCGGCTCCTCGCCGCTCTGCGCCAGCCACGTACCGTAGAGCCACTTGTAGGGGCGCTCGAGCTCCGCGTAGGGTCCGATGTGCAGCACGCTGGCGTAGCGCCCACCGCGGATTTCCCTGAGTTCCAGTTCCCCGCTCGGCACCCGGTCGCTGGCAATCACCAGGCACGCATCGGCGCGCAGCTCACTCGCCGGGGTCACCGACGGGTCATCGTAGTAGATGCCAAACGTGCGCACGTCGGGCCCGAGCAGCCCTTGTCCCACGGCGAGCGCCATCATGCGTTCGAACGTGCTGCCGACGTTCAGGTACGGGCCGTGGTGCCGCAGGGCCGCCACGCGAAGAGCGGGTGTCGTTCTGATCGTCGCTTCGTAGGTCGTCGTGTCCATAGGGTTCTCCTGTCCCACTGCGGTGGGGGTAGGAACGAACGACGCCCGGTAGCGCGCCGGGGGCACGCCGTAGGCCGCCTTGAAGGCGCGCGTGAAGGCCTCCTGGCTGCCGTAGCCCGCCCGCCGCGCCACGCGGGCCACCGGCAGCTCGCCGGTGATGAGGTCCACCGCCGCCCGGTGCAGCCGCATTCGCCGCACCGTGTCGGCCGCCGTCTCACCCTGCATCGCGCGATACACGCGATGGAAGTGAAAGGGCGACAGGCACGCCACGTCGGCCAGGCGGGTCAGATCGAGCGCGTCGTCGAGATGCTCGGCCAGCCACCTGAACACGCGCTCGAGCCGATCGGCGTAGTCGCTCCGCGTCGTCGTCCGTTCGTTCATGGGCTGATGCTAGAGAACCGGCTTTGACTTGGGTTGCGATCTTGCCGGCCGGGTCAGTGCAGTCCCGTGACGACCAGCAGGATCAGCTCGAGCAGAATCAGGATCACCACGATCAGCTCGAGCAGCTCGCCGCGCGTCATCGCCGCGTGTTCGACGGCGAAACGGTAGATGTCGTCGAGCGTCTTCAACTTCTCGCGCACGTTGCCCCGCCACTGCTCGAGGCCGATGCGGGCGGCGGTCATGGCGAACAGCCGCGCCACGTAGACGTCGCCGGCGATCTTCAGCGCGTTTTCCGCGCGGTCGGTGAGCTCGTTGACGTCGATGAACAGCGAATGCACGTGCCGGGCGGCGCGCGTGTAGCGGCGTCCGGACCAGTTCTGCCGCCAGCCGCCCTTCTGCAACTGGCCGTAGATGCCGGCAAGCTCGCCGTCGAGCAGCCGATCGTAGTAGCGGAACTGCAGCAGCTGGGTGTTGGCGTACTCGAGAATGTCGACCGAACTCTGGGCACCCGCTTCGGTGTCGTAGACGAGCGCGCTGCTCCACGTCGCGATCACCATGTCGGTCGCGTAGTACGAGATCCGGTGCCGCAGCACCTCGTCGCGCTCCTGCGGGCTGAGCGGCTCGCGTTCTCCGCGGAGCAGCTGTGCCAGCGCCGCGCCCCGCGACGAGAGCAAGACCTCGGCGGTGTCGGCGCTCGACTGCGGGGTGATGACGAAGATGACGTAGTCGTCCCACAGGAACGAGGCGCGAGGCATGTCGACCGCCGGGGTGATGCGGCGGAGCAGCTCACGGCAGCAGCGTTCTGCTTCGGCCAGGATGCGCGGGTTGTCCTGCCAGCGTTGGCCGAGCTCGATGATGCCGTCCCAGGAGTCGGGGAGCGGCGCGGTGACACCGACCGAGATGATGCCGTAGTCGTAGACCGTGAAGCGCACCGGGTGCTCGCCCGCGGCGGCGCCGATGGCCGTGCCGTCGATGACGACCGGGGGCTGCTGGTATTGCAGGTACGGCGGCGAGGCCGGCTTCAGAGCGAGCGGCGCCGCCGTCGTGGCCTGGACCAGTGTCGGAATCCTGCGGACGTCGATGGCGTCGCCGACTTCGAAGAGATACAGCGCGTGGACGCGGCCCGCGAGCATGCGGCAATCATAGTGGCTGCGCCGGTCGCTCACCCGTCAGCAGGGGGCGCGCCTGACTGGAACGAGGGTTCGATGTGCACTGGCGTCGTCGTGGAGTTGGCGATGAAACAATCGGCGTGCGCCTTGGCCACGAGCTCGCGCGCCTTGAGCTCGCTCGCCGGATCCTCGAGCGTGATGCGTGGCCGCAGCAGCACCCGCGAGACGCGCATCTTTCCGTCGGCAAGCCCCAGTCGTCCTTCGGCGTCGTCGGTGTAGCCGAGGACGGCCACACCGTGCTTCGCTGCAAGGAAGAGGTAGGTGAGCGCCTGGCATGCCGAGAGCGAGGCCACGAAGAGTTGCTCGGGGTTCAGGCGGGTTGCGTCGCCCCGGAAACCCGGCGCCGACGACATCGGCAAGGCGAGCGGGCCGATGGCCACGTCGAGATCGCGGCTGAACGTCGCGGGATCGCGGGTTGCTCCGCTGGCGGACCCAGACCACTCGAGATGAGAGGTGAAGATATCGGCCACGGATCTATTGTCCACCGCGAGTCATCGCCCGGCGTTCGTCGCCCCACGGATCGTCAACCGCGGTGATGGGCGTGTCGAACACCATCGTCGTCCAGCGCGACGGCGTCCAGGCGTCCCATCGCGGGATGCCCCCATGGTTGGGATTTCCGGTCCTGGCAAAGGCCACCCATGCCGCGCTCATGTTCCGCGCGAGCGCGTGCCGGTCCTCGCCGGTGCCGGTGAGGAACGAGATCCGATCGGGGTGGTCGAAGACGAACGGCAGCTCCATCCCGTGCATGCTGCGCAGCTTGCCGCCGCGCATGGGCGACCGCCAGTTGAAGCGATACAAGTACACCGGCGCACGCCCCTGCGCATGCTTGGCGGCGGCAATCGTGAAGGCCGCGCGCCGCAGTTCGGAGGCATCGCCCGCCATGATGGCGGCCAGGTCGGCGGGGGTGGCGCCGGGCCGGTGCGAGCGATAGAGCGCGATCGTCCGGGCGGCCTCCTCGTCGCTCATGGGCACGGCCGCTCGCAGGCGTACTCGAAGCGCGGCGTCGTCCGAGGGCTCCGACGTCCAATACGGGTCGTCCGGGTTGCCGTAGGGAATCCCTTCGCACTCGTTCGACCCGGTGAGGATCGGGACCGTTGCCGAGAGCGGTGAGGCCGGGCTGAACGGGTCGGCGGGCAGCGTCCGGCCGTCCACCACCGGCACGAATCGCAGCGACAGGTCCGGAGCCGGCATGCTCAGCGCGTCGATGATGCGTTCGGCTGGGAGGGCCAGCAGGCGCGAAGCCTGCGCGGGAGGGATGTCGAGCCGTCGCAGCAGGAGCTCCGCCGCCTCCACGGCGCGCTCGGGCCGCAGTCCGGTGACGGCCGTGTCGGACAGCGTGCTCATGATGATGGCGCGATGGAAGAGCCCCTTGGCGGCGGGGAAGCCGGTGAGCATGGCCGTCTTTCCGCCGCCGCCGGACTGCCCGAAGATCGTGACGTTGCCGGCGTCGCCGCCGAAGCGCGCGATGTTGTCGCGCACCCATTCGAGCGCCAGCACGAGGTCACGGAGTCCGAGATTGCTGCACTCCGCGAAGCGCGCGCCCGTGCCCGGCACGCCACCGAGCCACAGATAGGCGAACGCGTTGAGCCGATGGGTGGTGGTCACCACCACGACGTCGTGCCGGCGCGCCAGCTCGCGTCCGTCGTAGAAGATCGAATTCCCCGAACCGGTGCGCTGCCCGCCGCCGTGGAACCACACCATCACCGGGCGCCGCCCGCGTGTGCCCGGCGTGAAGACGTTGAGACGCAGGCAGTCTTCGCTCATCGGCCCGCTGCCGGTGAGCGCGTCGCCGATTTCGGGGATCATCGGCCTGAACGGCTGAAAAGCGCGCGGCCCGTAGCCGGTCGCGTCGGCGATGCCCGTCCAGGGCGCCGGTTTCTGCGGTGGCTGGAACCGGTTGGCGCCGGCCGTCGACGCCCCATACGGGACGCCGCGGAAGATCTGCACCGCTCCGTCGGCCACGCCGCGGATGCGGCCCGCACCGGTAGCGACCACAGGACCGGGCGATATCGCCGAGGCCTGCGCGAGCAGCGCCAGAAACGCGCGACGATTCATCTGCCCCCTGCCGGCGTTCGAGTCATTGTGTGGTTCCCGACTTGGCCCGGGCCTGCTTCTCGGCGGTGTTCCGCGCCTTCCGGGCGGCGTGGTGTTCGGCCAGCTTGCGTTCGCGGTGTTCCCGGTTGCGCACCTTGACCGCCATTTCGCGCTCCGACAGCAGCCAGCGATCGTAGCGCTCGTCGTAACGCGCGGCCCGCAGACGGTCGATGGCCCGCCGCCACATGAACGCCAGCGCGTCGCGCCTGGGGCCCTCCACATGAAGGGCTCCCATCGCCTCGATCTGCTCGACGAAGAGCGGTGTCGCCGCCACCTCCAGCCCGTGGGGGCGCACGAAGGCCTTGATGAACGGCTTGACGACGTCCTGGCGCGGTTTGCCGAGCGTGGCGTTCAGCTTCGCGAGGTGCTCGGCAAAGCCGCGGCCGACGATGAGCAGCCCGCCGGCCGTGTTGGTCAGGTAGTGATAGTGCACGGTGCCGAGCTGGTTGTCCTCGAACTCCGGCTCCAGCACGGTGTGGACCTCGCGGCCGACGATGCCGGCCTCGATGAAGGCGCTCGTGATCAGCCCGACGACGGCCGCGCTGTGGTACATCGAGTCGAAGTAGTCGGCTTTCGACACCGGGTCCAGCGGGTTGCGCCCCCACAGCACCGTCGGCCCCATGGTGCTCAGGTCGATGTCGTCCCACTCGAACAGGCGCGAGGGGTGCGGCCGCACCAGGATGCCGATGTTCTGCAGGTGGGCCAGCCGGCTGGCCCGCACCTGGCGGATCCATTCGACGACCAGCTTCGCTTCGGGCGGGCTGTGATCGAACAGCGTGGAGCACGCATACATCACGAAAGGCCGATCGTCGGGCAGGCCGACGTGTGCGCAGAACGCCGCTCGATCACGTGACGGCTGCCGGTTGAACCACTGGTCGAAGTTCTGCGCGCCGGTGACCACGATCCGATTCGCGGGCAGGCCGTGCAGCTCCAGCGCCTCGCGGCGCTGCACGTCGTTCCACACGAACACGCGGTCGGGCGCGTCGCGAATCAGCGCTTTGCTCGACAGGTGATCCCAGCTCCAGACGCACAACGCGGTGGGGATGCCCAGGCGGCGTGCCGCGCGCTGGTATTCGATCTGGGACGAGCCGAGGTTGATGAGCGGCGTGATCAGCACCACGTCGGGCGCGTGCCCGGTGATGTAGTCGCCGATGGCCGGGTCCTCGGGAACGTAGCGCTCCAACCGGCGCACGATGCCGGCGAACAGGCGCCGAACCGGCTCGCCGAAGCGCTGCGCGAGTCGCCCCAGCGTGAGGAAGATCGCCGGCGTCCGATCCTGGGCGCGCGTGCGCAGCGTCGGCGCGTGATCGAAGATCCGATGCTGATAGCGCAGGTAGTCGAGGCCGAGGCGCAGGTGGTTCGCCACCCACGCGTTGTCGTCGGCCGCCCGCGGCGGCGCTTCGCCGTAGGTGAGATTCGGATAGGCCGCGGCCAGGGTCTGAACCAGCTGCAGGCCGCCCGTCGACTCGTCACGGTCCGCGGCCAGGTGAATCGTGTGGCCCCGTTCGGCGAGCCCCCGCAGCACGGACTCGAAGTTTCGAAAGTAGGTGAAGTGCCGCCCGAAGAAAAGGATCTTCACGGCCGTCTAGTCTATCTTGCTAAACTGGCCGGCTGAGGAGCGCGCTTGGCCGATTTCGTCTATGTCCTGGGGGTTCCGAACTTCGCCAACTATGAAGCCAGCGCCTCGCTGATCCGCGTGCCACGCGACGGCGGCGAGATCGCCTACGTGTCGATCGCGGAAGACCGGCTCACGCGAACCAAGCACACCTACGCGTTTCCGCTGCGCGGCATCCAGTATTGCCTCGAGGTGTTCGGGCTCGAGTCGATCGAGCAGATCGACTTCATCTACACCGACTATGCGCGGCTGCCACGCTGGATGAACAGCGGGCCCGGGTACCGCAAGCTCGAACACGACTACCTGAAACTGCGGCTGCGCTATCCCCGCGAGCGCATCCGCGTGGTGGATCACCACGACGGCCACGCGGGCGCCGCGTTTCATCTGTCGCCGTTCGAGGACGCCGCGGTGCTGGTGGTGGATTCGCTCGGTTCCCGCCTCAACACCCAGACGCTGTATCACTTCAAGGCCGACGGCGCCCACGTGCTCGAGCGCGGCAACATCTGGGGCATCGGACGGCTCTACTCGCTCATCACCGGCTCGGTGCTGCCGTACGGGCCCGAGAAGGGGTTCGGCAAGACGATGGGATTGGCGCCGTACGGCGAGGCGCATCCCGGCCCGGTGCTCGATTTCAAGGCCCGCGACGCGGGGATGTCGTCGGACTACAGCGCCTTCTTCAGCCGTCCGCCGCTGCCGCGCATCGTGGCTCCAGGGGTGCGGCGCTGCGAGGACCGCGAGCAGGTGCTCGACCCGTACTTCGCGCGCGCCGCGTACGACGTGCAGCAGGAGTGCGAGCGGCAGATGGTGCGGATGGCCGAGTACGCCTACGAGAAGACCGGCAGCCGCAACCTGTGCATCGCCGGCGGCACCGCCCTGAACGGCCTGGCCAACGCCCGCGTGCTGCAGCGATCGCCCTTCGAGAACGTGTGGATTCCGCCCGGCTGCTCCGACACGGGGCTGTCGCTCGGCCTGGCGCTGTGGGGCTATTTCCAGGACGTCGAAGGCCGGTCTGAAGACCGGCAGCCACGAGCGACGGTGTCGATGACGTCTCCGTATACCGGTCGAGCGTACCGGCGCGACGAGATCACGGGGATGCTGGACCGGTACGAGATCAAATACACGGCCGTCGAGCCCGAGGCAGTGGCCTCGCACATCGCGGCGGGGAAGGTGATCGGCTGGTTCGAGGGCGGGTCCGAGTTCGGGCCGCGTGCGCTGGGGCACCGGTCGATTCTGGCCGACCCGCGCGACCCGAACATGAAGGACACGCTGAACCGCCGCGTGAAGTTCCGCGAGCCCTATCGCCCGTACGCGCCGAGCGTCCTGGCCGAGCACGCCCGCGAATGGCTCGACCTCCAGGCCGACAGCCCCTTCATGCTGATGGTCGTGAACGTGCGCGAGGACAAGCGTGCCCTGGTGCCCGCCGTTACCCACGTCGATCACACCACCCGGCCGCAGACGGTGAGGCCGGACGTCAATCCGAACTACCACCGGCTGATCAGCGAGTTCCATCGGCTCACGGGGGTGCCGATGGTGATCAACACGTCGCTCAACGTGAACCGGGAGCCGATCGTCGAGACGCCGATCGACGGGCTGATCTGCGCGTTCGGCACCGCGATCGACTTCCTGTATGTGGAAGGGCTGCTCGTCGAGTGCCCGCCGTACGCGAACCCCGAGATGGTGGCCCGCCTGACCGCCGACCGCGCGCGGACGCTGGACGCCGAGTGGGCCAGGGTGACGGCCCGTCACCTGACCAGTTACGACCCTGCCGAACGTGACGCCTGGCTGAAGGAAGAAAACAAGGTGGCCGAGTGGCACCGGGAGTACCGGGCGAAGTACGAGCTCGAACAGCGCATCGCGGCGTGGACGGGCGGCCGCGCGCGGGTGGCGATCGTCGGCACGCGCGGGCACACCCGCTGCCTCTACGAATACGTCGACGGGTTCGCGGAGCTGGAGGTGGCCGCGTTCGTGCCGCTGGACGATCAACCGGGCGAGCCCGGGCAGCTGCACGTCTACCGCGAGGCCACGCTCGACACCGTGGAGTGGAGCGACATCGACGCCGTGCTGATCTCGACGCACGAGTACCAGACGCTGGCGCTCGAACGGGTGCTCGGGCTCCCGCGAGCGGGTGCCGACGTGTTCACCATGTACGACGACGCGGGCGACAGCCTGCTGCACGTGCTGCCGGAGCGCTGGGCGGTGCTGAACCCGCTGCCGGCGTCGGGAACCGGCCTCGAGGTCGTGCCCGGCGGCGTGGACTTCGAGTTCAACACGCTGCCGACGCGCATCGCCGAGCGCTACGCGCTCATCGTCAGCTACCACTATTGCCACCCGACCGACACGTGGCTGAAGGACACGAAGTCGATCACGCCCGACCAGTTCGACGCCCAGCTCCGCGTGCTCACACAGAACTTCGTCTGCACGACGATGGGCGAGCTGATGAACCCGGCCGCCGACCTGCCGGAAACGGTGGCCGTGGTCACCTTCGACGACGGGTTCAAGGACGTCGTCGAGCACGCGCTGCCGCTGCTGCAGCGATGGAAGGTGCCGGCCACCGTCTATTGCTGCTCGGCGCCGCTGCTCGAGCACAGCGTGCTCAACGTGCACCGCGTGCACCTGCTGCAGGCGAAGCTGGGGCTCGGCTATTTCCGCGAGGCATTCGAGGAGCTGGTGGCGTCGCGTCCCGCGGTCGCGCTCGAACCGCTGACGCACCCCGGCCTGCAGGGCCTTTATCCCTACGACAACCCGGCGACGCGCCGCTTCAAGCGGCTGCTGAACTTCGACATGCCGTATGCCGAGCTCGATGTGGTCCTGAAGCTGCTGTTCGAGCGCTTCATCGGCGAGGACGCCCCGATTGCCGAACGGCTCTACATGTCCGAGTCCGATCTCCGGCGCTGCCAGGACGCCGGGCTCGAGATCGGGGTCCACGGCCACAGCCACCGGGTCCTCAGCCGTCTCACCGAGGAGGCGCAGCGGGTGGAGCTCGGCACCTGCGCGGAGCTCCTGCGCCGCGTCTGCGGTCTGGCGGACGTGCACGCCTCCTATCCCTACGGCATCGATGGCAGCTGGAACGAGGCGACCAAGCGCGTGGCGGCGTCGCTGGGGCTGGCGAGCGCCACCACCAAGGTGCGCGCCATCACCAAGCCGGCCGATCTCCGGGGCCGGTGGGAACTGCCGCGCTACGACGTCCGCGACGTGTTCGACGACGCCGGCGCGCTGGTGGCGGACAAGCTCTCGGCCCTCTTTACCGCAGACTGAGGATTACGCCACGCGCGACTCGGCCTCGGCTGCCGGCACCGCGTCCGGCGCGGTCTTGAGCATCCGCCGCATGATCTTGCCGCTGGCCGTCTTCGGCAGCTCGTCGACGATCTCCACCACGCGCGGGTACTTGTAGGCGGCCAGCTGCGTACGGGCGAACGCCTTGATCTCGTCGGTCGTGACCGTCTGGCCCGGTTTCAGGCTGACGACCGCCTTGATCGTCTCGCCTCGATACGAGTCCGGGATGCCCACCACGGCCGCCTCGCGCACCGCCGGATGCAGGTACAGCACCTCTTCGACTTCGCGCGGCCACACCTTGAAGCCCGACGCGATGATCATGTCCTTCGCGCGGTCCACGAGATAGAACCAGCCCGCCTCGTCCATGAAGCCCACGTCGCCGGTCCGCAGCTCGCAGTTGCGCACCTCGCGGCTGCGCAGCGACACCGCCGTCTCCTTCGGCCGGCGCCAGTAGCGCGGGACGATCTGCGGCCCGCTGATGACCAGTTCCCCGATCTCGCCCGGCGCCGCCTCGGTGCCGCGATCGTTGAGGATGCGCACGTCGGTGTTGAACACCGGCACGCCGATCGAGATCACGCCGGTCTTCGGATCGACCGGCGGCACCACACCGTGCGGCGTCATGTGAGTCGGCGACGTCGCTTCCGTCAGGCCGTACATCGGCTGGATGCGAGAGCCGGTGCGCGCGTGCCAATCGGCGAGGACCCCGGGCGGCGTCGGCGCGCCGCCGGTGTAAACCTTGGTGAGCGACGCCAGATCGAACCGGCCCATGGCGTCGCTGTTGAGCAGGGCGATGAACGCCGTCACGGACGACACGGTAAACGTCGCGCGATGCTGTTCGGCGAGGCGGCACGCCTCTTCGGCGTCGAACCGGTAGAACAACACCAGCGGACTGCCGGTCAGCATCGACAGCGTCGCGTGGCCGATGAGTCCGGTGACGTGGAAGAGGGGCGCGAGCCCGAGGATGGTGTCGTCGCAGGTGAGACCGATCCAGCGCTCGTAGACGGTGGTCGCAAAGACCACGTTGCGATGGGTGTTGAGCGCGGCCTTGGGTTCGCCCGTCGTCCCCGACGTGTACACCATGAACGCCACGTCGTGCCCGCCGATCTCGATCGGAATCGGCGACTGCCCGCCGTGCTGCCCAATCACCTCGAGCAGATCCATCGCGCCCGCGTCGAGCCCGCGGCCGCGGGACATCCCGGCCAGCATTCGCGGCGTGGCCGACGCGTCGCCCAGGAACTCGAGCGGTGAGGTCGTGAGGGTGTGCTCGACGGCGGTGTTCGGAAGCACCGCCCGGGCCACGTCCTCATAGACGTCGTCCTGGCAGATCAGCACGCGGGCGCCGGAGTCTCCCAGGATCTTGGTGAGCTCGCGCTCGCGCCACATCGGGTTGCACGGCACCACCGCCGCGCCGCACTTCCACGCCGCCAGCACCGTGATGACTGCCTGCGGGATGTTCTGCAGGCACATGGCGATGCGATCGCCGGGCTCGGTGCCGCGCTGCTGCAGCGCCACGGCCAGGCTGTCCGACAACGCGTCGACCTGATCCACAGTGAGCGAGCGATCGAAGTAGTGGACCAGGGGCCGATCGCGGTGCTGCGCCGCCGTCGCACGGAACATCTCGAGTGCCGTGCTGCTTGCCGGTTCGAGCGCGCCCGGATGCGCGCGGTAGAGATCATGCCATCGGCGGTGCGGAGTGTTCGGCGTCATTGCTGTCACCCTCGTTTCAGCGCAATTCACGGTCGGGAGCTGTCGCTCTCCAACGGTAGCGACCGCTCGTGTCGTTCCGATCTCGCCCGGGAGACCGCATCACCTCGCGGTCGTTGCGAACACGTTGCGGTGAACCGACCCGCACGTGCCGTGGTTGCGCGTCGAGGCGCAGGGGGTGGATGCCGGATCTGTGAGCAAGAGGCGGGCCGTCGCGGGGCGAGCGGCGGCCGGCGTGGGTGCAGCCGAAATGTCTAAGGAATTCAGGCGAGAGCCGCTCGTTCGAGGTCTGTCGGGCGGTGGCGCTCAGGCAACGTCCGTGTGCCTTCCGCCCGAGCGTCATCCAAATCTGTGGGAGTCGTCCATCACGCCCACGCGCGCGTATCGATCGCGGCGGACCGGTTCACGGCTGTCTGCATCCAAACATGTCGATGCGGGGATCGCTGATGACAATGTTGTGCCCGTGCCGTCGTAAGCTAATCCAGATGCGGTCAGACGTCCTCAGCCGTTTCGCGGCCCTGCTGCTCGTCGGCGCCGCGCTCGTCGCCGGCGGCTCGTCGGTGTCGAGCCAAACGGCTGCGCTCGGCGTGCCGAATCGCGTCAACGAATACCCGTCGGTGGTGAGCCGGGGGGCGTGGGTCGCCATTGCGTGGGCCGCCTCCTCGGAGTCCGCGGGTACCGACGTCTACGCGGCGGTCAGCCGGGACGGTGGGGCGTCGTTCGGATCGCCGGTCCGCGTGAACGCCACTGACAAGCAGGCGAGTGTCAACGGCGAGCAGCCGCCGCGCGTCGCCCTCGTCGGCGGCGGCAGCACACCGTCGATCGTCGTGGTGTGGACCGCGAAAGCGGCCAGCGGGACGGCACTGCTGAGCGCGCGGTCCAGCGACGGCGGGCGCTCGTTCGGGGCGTCCGAGCCGGTGCCCGGCAGCGACGCGGCCGGCAATCGCGGGTGGGAGTCCATCGCCGTTGACAGCGCCACGGGCCGGGTCTACGCCGTGTGGCTGGACCACCGCGACACCGCGGCGCAGGCCGGCGCGGCGCACGCCGCGCACCAGCACGGCGCGGCCCCGAGCGGGGCTTCGGACGGCGAAGGTGTCGAGCGAGCGCAGCGATCCCAGCTGTTCGTGGGGGCCCTCGGCGCCGGGCTGCCGGCACGCGGCATCGCGCGCGGCGTCTGCTACTGCTGCAAGACGGCGGCGATCACCGCGCCGGACGGTGCCCTCTATCTGGCATGGCGGCACGTCTACGCGGGCAATCAGCGGGACATCGCGGTGTCGGCCTCGCGCGATGGAGGCCGATCCTTCTCCGATCCGGTGCGCGTCAGCGAGGATCGCTGGCAGCTCGAGGGGTGTCCGGAGAACGGACCGAGTCTGGCGGTCGGGAATGAGGGCCGTGTGTTCGTGTTGTGGCCGACGCTGGTGAAGGAGCCGGGGGGCGAGACGTTGCGGCTGTTCCTGTCATCGACCAGCGACGGCCGCCGGTTTGCCGCGCGGGCGCCGGTGCCGACGGCTGGGGCCGCCTACCATCCGCAGCTCGTCACGGCTCCGGACGGCACGCTCGTCGCCGCGTGGGACGAGCTGGTGAGCGGCGCGCCGCGGCGCGTGCGGATCGCGCGCGGCCGGCCGAGCGACGGAGGCCAGGTGCGGTTCGACGCGATGGATCTGGGCTCCGACACCGAGGGCTCGTATCCCGCGCTGACCGTCACCCCGACCCACATCGTGATTGCATGGACGGCGCGAGGCGCCGCCCCAAAGACGCTCCGCGTGCGGCGGATTCCTACCGGCCTCGATCGTCGCCGTTGACCTTCTCGAACACGCGCTCGGGCGGCGGCAGCCCCTTCCGCGCGTTCTCGGCGGCCTGCCGCTCGTACTCACGCTCGCCGCTGAGCGAGTTCGGCACCGAGCGGTTGCCTTCGTGGCAGCCGTATTCGTAGATCTCGTAGCCGGGCTGCGAGGTGAGTGTCATCCGCAGCGTCCACGGCGTCACGTAGGTCTTCGGGTCTTCGACGCGAATCTCGAACTCGACCATCTCCGGATCGATCCGCGTGATCCGCTCGGTCGTCTTCAACGCGTCGCTGTAGCGCACACCGCCGCCGGCGGCGGCAATGCGATCGGTGTAGTTGGTCGTTTCGATGACCAGCGTGTTGCCCTCCCAGTGCCCGCGCGAATCGCCCATCAGCTGCCGCAGGCCGCTGTTCACATGCTTGCGGCCGTCGAGGGGGATGACGCGTGCTTCGTGCACCATCTCGTGCGCGATGATCACCGTGTCCGGCGTCTGCATGATGCGGGTCCCGTTGCCGTAGACCACCGGCAGCCACGAACCCGGCACGCCGCGCGTGATGCAGCGATCCCACAGACTGAAATCGTCGATGGTGTTGAACGGTCCCACGCCGGCCGTGCCGCGCGGCGCCGGCCGCGTCCGGGCCTCGGCGGTCAGCGCCGGGTAGCGGCCGTCCGCCGGCTCGACGAGCAGCGAGGTGTACCCGAAGTTGCGCGAGCCCTCCTCGTTGCGGAACGTGCCGGTGCGCGCGTTGTCCACCTTGCGCGCCTCGTCCCGCTCGCGGATGCGGGCGGCAAACTGTTCGTCGGTGAGGAAGCGGTTCGTGCCGAACTCCTTGGACCGGGTCGTCGGCACGCCGCGCATGTCGTCGCTCGTCCAGATCCCTTCGAGATCGGGATGGCCCCAGGGGAGCTTGGGTGCCTTCCAATGCGGGTTGGCGGCCGCGGCCGCCGACGCCTCGGCCGAGGCTTTGGCCTGAGCGCCTGCCGGCGGGGCGGCAATTACAGCGGCGGCGAGGGTCACGAGACCGGCGATGACGTAACGGCGCATGGGTCAGGGCTCCTTCCGTTCGACGAGCATGATGGCCAAGCCGTCGAGATCCTCGATCATCGCGGCCCGCGTGTCACCCCATTTGTGAACGTCTTCGAGGATCTTCACGCCCTCGCGGCGCAGCCGCGGCACGTGGGTGTCGAGGTCCGGGTAGGTGAGGCCGATGTGGTCCAGCACCTGCCCCCGGGAGGGGACCAGCCTGGCGTCGCCTTCGCGGCAGCGGCCGGACTGACACGGCCGTGCGTACCAGGAGAAGCTGTTGTCGGTGAAATTCACCGTGACGCGCGGATTGCGCAGCGTGCCCTGCGGCAGCATCGACGGCCAGCTCGCAGGCCCGGGTGGCAGGTCGCACGGCTGCGGAATCGGCACTTCCATGACCTGCCGCGTCGAGGGGTTCCGCCCCTGTTGCCGTTTGAATCCCAGGTGATCGATGTACCACTGCGCCGCGCACCACGGCTTCTCGTGGAGGAAGTGCACGTGGTGGAACATGTCCTCTTGTCCAGGGCCGCCGCCGGCCTCGACGAGCTCCTGATCCGGCCCCAGGAAGTAGGCGTAGCCGCCCTCCTCAGGCTTTCCCGGCGGCTGCTCGGCCATCATCTTCGCCGTGACGATCGGGTTGCGGCCGTAGCCCATCTCGCCGGCGCGCCACAGCGACCCGGTGTCCTTGTCGCTCGAGAACATCGGCACGACGGTCGCGCGCGCGGCCTGCATCCGCTCCTTGAGCGTGGCCGTCGGGGTCTGGGTTTCGAACCCGATGTGCCAGAGCGGACTCTGTTGGAGCGCCCGGTGCTCCTTCACGTCGAACCGGCCGCCCGCCGGTCTGCTCACCCTGGTGAAGAGCAGGTACATCTCGGCCTTGTACGCGGGCAGCCCCGCAACGGTCGTCACGACGCCCTGCGGCCACATGGTCTTGTAGAACTGCTGCGACCGGGCCGGGTCGAGGACGTTGAGACCGACATGATGGAGGGCGGGCGTGGGAAGCGGCGCCGGCGCCTGGGCCGCGAGCACCAGGGTCGTGGCCAGCAGCGCGGTGAAGAGTCTGGTCATTGGATCCGGATGATGCCGCGCCGAATCGCCTTGGCCACGGCGGCGGTCCGGTCGTGGACGTCGAGCTTGGTGTAGAGGTTCTTCACGTGCATGCCGGCCGTGTCGGCGCTGATGCCGAGCGCGGCCGCGATCTCCTTGTTGCGCATCCCCTCGGCCACGAGCTCGAGCACCTGCTGCTCGCGCAGGCTCAACGTCGGCAGGCGCTTCCGTTCGTCGAGCGCCTGCTGAATCTCGGGCGTCACGACGCGCCGGCCGTCGTGGACCTCGCGGATCACCCGGATCAGATCGTCGGAGATCGCATCCTTGAGCACGTAGCCCATGGCACCGGCTTCGAACGCGCGATAGATGTCCTCGTCGCCGTGGTACATCGTCAGCACGATGATGCGGGCGTTGTCGTCCAGCTGGCGGATGCGGCGCGTGGCCTCGGTGCCGCTCGTGAAGGGGAGCTGCAGGTCCATCAGCGTGACGTCCGGCCGGCTGTCCAGGAACTGGGTGACCGCGTGCTCGCCGTTGCTGGCCTCGGCCACCACTTCCATGTCCGGCTGCACCCCGACGATGCGCGCGACCCCTTCGCGGATCAGGCGATGGTCGTCCACGCACAGCACGCGAATGCGCCGTTTCGTTACACCCATTCGTTCCTCAACCCCGCGACGGCGTAGACCGTTGTTCCCGTGCCCGGCACGCTCTCGATGCGCAGTCCGCCGCCCACCTGCTCGGCGCGCTCGCGCATGGTGACCAGGCCGAAATGTTCGTTGCCCTGCGACGCGCTCTTCTGCGCGTGCGGGTCGAACCCGCACCCGTCGTCGGCGATCTTCAGTGCCACCTGGCGCTCGTCGTAGGAGACGCTGATGTCGATCCGGGTTGGATGCGCGTGGCGGACGGCGTTCGTCACCGCCTCCTGCGCAATCCGGAACAGCTGCAGGTCCAGATCCGGCGAGGCGTTGCCCGGCCGGCGTCCCGTCACGGCAACCGTCGGGCGGACGCCGTGCCGCGTTTCGATGTCTTCGGCGAGCTGCGCCAGCGAGTCGGCCAGCCGCGGCGGGCCCATCGGGTGGCGGCGCAGCTCCAGAATCGACTCGCGGGCGTCGCGCACCGAGCGGTCCACCTGCCGGCGCAGACGGCGCAGTTCGACCGCCGTCGCATCCTCCGCGGACGGCTCCTTCGTCGCCAGCGCTTCGAGCTCCGGTGCCAGCGCCGCCAGGCTTTGCAGCAAGGTGTCGTGGATTTCGCGGCTCACCCGTGTGCGTTCGGCAATCACCAACGCGTAGCGTGCCCGCACCGCGCGGACGCGCAACTTGGCGGCGGCGCCGATCCCGCCGACGAGCACCGTGCCGGCGGCGATCAGGAACCAGCCGCTCAGATAAAAGGGCGGATCGACCGTGAAGGCCAGCATCGTCGGCTCGGTCCACGATCCGCCTTCGGTCGTGCTGATGCGCAATCGATAGTCGCCGGCCCGGAGGTTGCCGTAGGTGGCGCGCCGGTTCTCGGCGTCGTCGTACACCCAGTCCGCGTCCACGCCGTCGAGCAGATGGCGGAAGCGCAGCTTCGAGGTGGCCGACAGGCTGAGCGCGGCGTACTCGACCTGCACCGTGCTGCCGCTTCCCAGCCGCAGCACGGCGGTGGGGTTGACCTTCTCGCCGTTGACGGTGATGGCCTCGATGCCCGGCGGCGAGGCCGCGCGCGGTTCGCGAAGGAGTTGCGGATCGATGATCGTGACGCCGGGCCCGTTGACCACCCAGAGCCGGCCGGACAGGTCCCGGACGCCGGCGGCGCCGCTCTGCCACATCTGCGTGCCCGGCTGCAGCCCGTCACTCTGGTCGAAGAGCGTGTAGGCGAGGCGGTGCCGCGGATCCTTGTCGATCTTGTCCATCTCGCCCGCATGGAAGCGCAGCAGCATGGCGCCGGACTGGATGCTGAGCCACACGTAGCCCTGTCGATCGAGGACGAGCACCGGGACGACACCGGTGATCGGCGAGCGTGCCCCGGTCACCGTGGTGAAGTGGCCGTCCTTGTAGCGGCTCACGCCGCCCGACGCCGCGAACCAGACGGCGTCGTCGCTGCCCTGCAGGATCTGCCACACCGAGCCGGGAGCGAGACCGTCGCGCTCGGTCAGCGTACGGACCCGCCCCTCCTCGTACAACGACACGCCGCCGCTGCCGCCGCCGAAGCCCGCCCACACCCGATGCTGCCGATCCGCGAGGATGCTGGCGCACTGCCGGCCGGTATCGCTCGGCTGCCAATGCGAGGTGAGCGCGTTGTCCTTCCACGACAGCACGCCGCGAAAGGCGGTGCACAGCCACAACGCATCCGGCGTGGTCGTGAGCCCGTTGACGCGGCTGGCCTGCACGTCCGGGATCCGTTCCTTGATCAGGCGCCCCATCACGTAGCGGCCGACGATCTGATCGGTCGCCACCCACATCGCGCCCGAGGGATCAGCGTGCAGCGCGCGCGTCTGCGCGAGGGCAAACGACTGCCGGCTGCCGCCGGCGAACCGGTTGAGCGCCTGCGTGGTGGCGATCCACGTGCTGCCGTCGGCGGCGACTTCGAGCGTGCGCACGCCGTCGTGATTCAATCCGTCGAGGGGGCCGGCGGATTGGAAGGTGTTCTCCGACAGGCGCATCAGGCCGCCGCGCATGCCGACCCAGATGTTGTCGTCGCGATCGCGATAGAGCGCCCGCGGGGAGCCGCGCAGGCGATGCTCGTACTCGATCGGTTCGAGCAGCGGCTGCGCGTCGGTCGGGTTGGTCAGATGGAAGAGCCCGCCGCTGAACGAGGCCACGAGCAGGCCGCCGTGACCGTCTTGAATGACCCGCCACCCGGGCAACGGCAGGCGGATGCGTGGATCGAGCCGGAGGGGCCGCGAACTCCCGAGTTTGCGGACGATCGCCGCGCGATCGGTCACCCACATGTTGCCGGCGTCGTCCTCCACCATGCTGTCGACGTAGGTGGCCGAACTGTCGACGAGGTGCAGGCGGGTGCCGTCGTAGCGATAGAGTCCGCGTTCGCCCGCCGCCCACAGCCGGCCGGCGCGATCCTCGTAGACGCTGAACGCCTGTTCGCCGTCGTAGCCGTCGGCCTCGGTGAGCCGCGACCAGCGGTTGCCGGCGAAGCGGAACAGCCCGCGGACCGTCGCGGCCCACACCGTGCCGCGCCGATCCTCGAGCAGCGCGTTCACGCCGGACGGCGCGCCTTCGGCAGGGGAGTAGTAGGTGATGCCGCCGGGATGGATGCGGGTGACGCCCTCGCCGCCAAAGCCGGCCCAGATGCCGCCTTGCGCCGACGCGCCGAGCGCCGACGCGAAGCGAGCCGCCGGGGCGCCGGTGCGGCTGTTCTCGGCCCAGCGCTGGAATCGGGTGCCGTCGAATCGGACCGGACCCTCGGGCGTCCCGAGCCACAGATATCCGTCGAGATCCTGGGTGATCGACAGGACGTCACCCGACTGTTCGGTAGACCAGGCGGCCAGCGCGTACCGGACAGGCGGGGGAGCATCGCCCCCGCCCGCGGCGGCCGGCATGGCGCACGTGCACAGTGCCAGCAAGACCGCGGGAATTCGAGAAGAGGTGGCGTGCATAAGACGGGGCGCGCGCATTTCAGCGGCGCCCCGGTACAGAGTCAATACACCCAAACAGGGTAGGCGCCTATTTTCGATCAGCCGGCCAGGGGGTTCCCGAGTAGCGCGCCGTCACCGGCTTCACGCCCTTGAAGGTGAATTTCTGGATGCGCTTCCCGTCGTAGGTTTCGGTCGTGTAGATGTTCCCTTGGGAGTCGGTGGCGATGTTGTGGACGCCGTGCCACTGGCCGGGCTGGCGTCCGCCCTCTCCGAACGACGTCAGGATCTCGAGCGTCTCGCGCCGCAGGATGTGAATCTTCGCGTTCTCGCCGTCGGCGACGTAGAGATACGTCTGCTGCGGATCGCTCGAGAACGCCGCGTCCCATACCGAGCCGGCGTTCATCGTGTTCGGCTCGATGAGTTTCTCTTTGACGAACTTTCCGTCCTTCGTGAACACCTGGACCCGATCGCCCTGGCGATCGCACACGTACACCAGATCGTCCTTGGAAATGATCACGCAGTGCACCGGGTTGCGGAACTGCTGCTGCGGCGGCGCGCTGGGGTCGTGCGCGGCGCCGCGGTCGGCGGGCTGGGCGGCGTTCTGGTTGCCGCGGTGTGGATTCAACGGCCCGATGACGGGCGTGTCGTCCGGCTTGTTGCCGTAGGCGCCCCACATCCGCTTGAACTTCCCCGTGTCGGCGTCGAGCACGATCACGCGGTGATTGACGTAGCCGTCCGAGACGTAGGCTTCGTTCGTCTTGGGATCCACCACGATTTTCGTGGGCTGCCCGAAGTTTTCGGTGTCGAGGCTGTTGGGATCGTTGATGGGGCGGGCAGCGCCGGCGCGCAGGCGGGCGCCCTTCTTTCCCACCTGCATCACGAACTTGCCGTCCATCGTGTACTTCAGGATCTGCGAGTCGCCTCCGCCGCCTCCGCCCAGCCACACGTTGTTCTTGGAGTCGATGTGGATGCCGTGCTCCTGATCCATCCACGGATCGTTCGCCCCTGGATTCCAGTGGCGGAGCAGGGTGCCCTTCTGATCGAACTCCAGGACGAGCGGCGCGGTGGAGCAGCAGTGCTCGCTGAAGGGCGGCTTCATCTCCTGCCCCTTGAGGGTGTTGGGGTTGTCGCCGCGGTGAATCATCCAGACGTGATCCTGCGCGTCGACCCAGACGCCCACCGAGGCGCCGAGCACCCAGTGGTTCGGCAACGGCTTGGGCCAGAAGGGATCGACTTCGAACACCGGCGCCTGCGCGCCGCCACCTCCGCCGCCTCGTGATTGCGCGGCCAGGCCAAGGCCGGCGCTCACCGCGAGCACTCCGGCACAGATCACGACTCGACGCTTCAAAGAGAGTGTCATAAGCGCGACGGAGCATAGCGCGCACTCAGCAAAACCGCGACACACCTGATCGCGTGTATTGATTCCCTGTAACGCGCGCCTCAGAATCCGCCCGCCCAACCTGTCGGGTTTCGCGCCACTAGCGGCGAAGGAGAGGCCTGTGCGTTTTGTGAAGGGAATCCTGTTTGCGTTCCTTTGTGTCGTGCTCGTTCCCGCGGCGGCGTCTGCGCAGGCATCCATCGCGGGTGTCGCGAAAGATTCGACCGGCGCGATTCTGCCCGGTGTGACGGTCGAAGCGGCCAGCGCCGCTTTGATCGAGAAGGTCCGGTCGGTGGTCACCGACGGGAGCGGCCAATACAAGATCGTCGACCTCCGCCCCGGCACCTACAGCGTGACCTTCACGCTGCCGGGCTTCAACACGTTCAAGCGGGACGGCGTCGAACTGGCCGGCAATTTCAACGCGACGGTGAACGCGGAGATGCGCGTCGGCGCGCTCGAGGAGACGGTGACCGTGACCGGCGAGGCCTCGGTCGTCGACGTGCAGAGCACGACGCAGACGGTCACGCTCGGGAAGGAAGTGCTCGATGCGATCCCTGCCGGCAGAAACCAGCACAGTTTCGCCAACCTGATTCCCGGGATGAACGGGCCGCTGGATTACGGCGGCACGAACAACCTCAATCTGAACACGATCACGATCCACGGCAGCCGCTCGGGCGATCAGCGCGTGATGGTCGACGGCATGTCGATCAGCGCCACGTCCGGCAACGGCGAGCTGAGCAACTTCATCCCCGACATGACCTCCACGCAGGAAGTGGCGGTCAGCTACTCGGCGGGCGCCGCCGAGCAGGCGTTCGGCGGCGTGCAGATGAACATGATTCCGCGTGAGGGCGGCAACGTGTTCAAGGGGTCGCTCTTCGCCACGGGCGTGACCGAGGGGTGGCAGTCGAGCAACTACACCGACGAGCTCAAGGCGGCCGGCCTGCGCACGCCGAACTCGCTGAAGCAGGTCTACGACATCAATCCCGGCGCCGGCGGGCCGATCATGAAAGACAAGCTGTGGTTCTACTCCGCCGCACGCTGGCAGACGAACCAGAGCTACGTGGCCGGCCTGTTCGAGAACAAGGCCGCCGGTGATCCCACCCGGTGGGACTACGAGCCCGACTTGAGCAAGCCGGCCTACCAGCCGCTGATTCAGAAGAGCGCCAACACGCGTCTGACGTGGCAGCTCAGTCCCAAGCACAAGGTCGCGGGCTTCTTCGAGCATCAGTACCGCGTGTGGGAGCAGCTGGGGCTGAACGCGACCGGAACCACCGTCTCGGCCGAGTCGGCCACCAAGTACGACTTCCCGGAGAACGAGCTCCTCACGATCACCTACAGCTCGCCGATCAGCAACAAGCTGCTCTTCGACGCGAGGTTCTCCGACATCATCCAGGGGTGGAAGGATCGCTACCCGGCCGGCGGCACCGCCCTGGAGTTCACCAAGCCGCTCCCCGACGTGTTCAAGACGCTGATTGCGGTGACCGAGCAGGGGGGCCTGATCCCGAACATGCTCTATCGCGGCGCCGGACAGACCGGGCTGGGGCCGTTCATCCGTGTGAAGGGGCACATCGCGTCCATGCAGGCGTCGATGTCGTACGTCACCGGCGCTCACGCGTTCAAGACCGGCTTCCTCGACACCTTCGGCACGCGCCGCGAGGACTACAACAACATCGACGCCAACGTTCGCTATCGCTTCAACAACGGCGTGCCGAACCAGATTACTGAGGTCGCGACGCCCTACGGGTTCCGCAGCAACCTGGCGGCGGAGCTCGGAATCTTCGCGCAGGACCGGTGGACGCTCGATCGGCTCACGCTCAACCTGGGCGCCCGCTTCGACTACCTGAATCTGGTGTTCCCGGAACAGAGCCTCGGGCCTGGGCTGCTCGTGCCCAACCGGAACATCACCTTCAAGGAGAACAGCTACCTGGGGTGGAAGGACATCTCCCCACGAATCGGCGCGGTGTACGACCTGTTCGGGTCCGGCAAGACGGCGCTCAAGTTCAACGTGGGCCGCTACGTGATCGCCCAGCGCCTGACCAGCACCTACACGAACCTGGGCAACCCGGTGAACGCCATGGCCAACTCGGTGACGCGTTCCTGGAACGACCGCGGCGGGCTGGGCATCAACAACGACTACATCCCGCAGTGCGATCTCCTGAACCCGCAGGCCAACGGCGAGTGCGGGATCATCAGCGACCTGCGGTTCGGCCAGCCGATTCCGAGCACGGTGTCCGACCCGGCGATGCTCAAAGGGTGGGACAAGCGGCCCGACCAGTGGGAGCTCGAAGCCAGCGTCCAGCACCAGCTGATGCCGCGCGTGGGCATGGAGGTCGGTTACTTCCGCCGCTGGTACGGCAACTTCACGGTGACCGACAACACGCTGGTGTCGCCGTCGGATTACACCAAGTACAGCTTCACCGCGCCGGTGGATTCGCGGTTGCCCGACGGCGGGGGCTATCTGGTCGACAACAACTACAATCTCAACCCGGACAAGGTGGGTCAGGTCAGCAACTTCTTTACGCTGGCCAGCAACTACGGGAAGCAGATCGAGCACTGGAACGGGGTCGACCTGAACTTCAACATCCGGCCCAAGGCGGGCATTCTGCTGCAGGGCGGCATGAGCACGGGGAAGACGACTACGGACAACTGCGACGTCGTGACCAAGCTCGATAACCCCAGCCCGCGGTTCTGCCACGTGGAGACGGCGTTCCTGACCCAGGTGAAGTTCCTCGGGACCTATCTCGTGCCGAAGGTGGACGTGCAGCTGGCGGCGACGTACCGGAGCCTGCCGGGCCCGCAGATCACCGCGAGCTACGTGGCGACCAACGCGCAGGTGCAGCCGTCGCTGGGACGTGCGCTGTCGGCCGCGGCGGCCAACGTGACGGTGAACATCGTCGAGCCCGGCACGATGTATGGCGAGCAGACGAACCTGGTCGACCTCCGGATCTCGAAGATCTTCCGCTTCGCGAAGTACCGGGCGTCGGTGAACCTCGACCTCGCCAACGCGTTCAACTCGAGCGGCGTCACCACGATGAACAACAACTACGCGGCCTGGCAGGTGCCCACGGGCATTCACCAGGCGCGTCTCGCGAAGATCAGCGCCAACTTCGACTTTTAGGAGATCCGAAGATGTCCCTCTCAACTCGCCGCGGATTTCTTGGTACCCTCGGGGCCGCGGCGGTTGCCGTACCGGCGCTCGGATCCAGTGCTCTCAGCGCCGCGGGCCAAGCGGCCGCTTCCTACGATCTGCTGATCAGGGGCGGCCGCGTCATCGATCCCTCGCAGAAGATCAACGGGGCGATGGACGTCGGCATCACGGCCGGCAAGATTGCCGCGGTGGCGGCGAACATCCCGGCCAACCGTGCCAAACAGGTGTTCGACGCGAGCGGCAAGCTGGTGACCCCAGGCCTCATCAACGTGCACGCCCACCTGTACCGCTACGTGTATCCGATTTCCGTCGACCCGGATGCGGTGGGGCTGCCAGCCGGCGTCACGACGCTCGTCGACGCGGGATCGGCCGGCGCCAGCACGTTCCCTGGCCTGCGCAAGTTCATCATGGAGCCGGCGCCGACGCGCATCTACGCGATGCTGAACATTTCCCAGGTGGGGAATTTCGGCAACGAGCTGTATCTCAGCCCGACGTTTCAGCCGATCAACGTCAAGGCGGCCATCAACACCATCATCAACAACAAGGACAAGATCGTCGCCATCAAGGTGCGCATCAACGGCGACCACAACGAGTTGATGCACGACTTGGAGTGTTTGAAGCGCGCCTGCATGGTGCGGGACGAAACCGGCGTGCCGATCATGATGCACTGGTCGACGGACCGGGAGCTGCTGAACCTGTTGAAGCGCGGCGACATCATGACGCACACGTTCACGATCCCGACGCCGCGGGTCGACAACCTGTTCGGAGGGCCGACGCAGGCCGACAAGGTGCTGCCGCAGATTCTGGAGCTGAAGGATCGCGGCATCTACACCGAAGGGCAGATGGTCAATTCGCACCACATGTTCGAGGTCTCCGAGAAGGCGTTTGCCCAGGGCTGGCTTCCCGATCTGCTGGGGACCGACATGGGCGCTGTCGGCAAGGACATGCCGAACGGCATTCTGCTGCCCTGGGAGATGACGCAGTACCTGTATCTCGGCCTCACCGTCGAGCAGGTCATCGAGAAGGTCACGCTCACGCCGACGAAGGTGTTCAAGTTCGCCGAACAGGTGGGCACGCTCACGACCGGGGCTCCCGCCGACGTCACCGTCATCGACCTGCAGCAGGGGCAGTTCCAGCTCTTCGATCAGAAGGGTGGGACGCGCACGGCCAAGCAGCGCTTCGTGCCGGTGGCCGCGGTGCATGGCGGGACGCTCACGAAGATCGATCCGGCGGTACACGAGACGAAGTTCGCCGGTGTCAGAATCTAGTTCCTGTTGAAACGTCTCCTGATCGGCGCGTTCGTGTGGGCCGCTTGTCTGGCGAGCGCGGTCGCGCAGGCTCCCGTCAGCGTCCTCGACGGCGTGTTCACGACGGCGCAGGCCGAGCGGGGGCATGTGGCGTACGAGACCCGCTGCGTCCGATGCCACGAGGGGCTGGAGGCGGACGGGCCTGGACTGATGGAGAAGGCGTTTCTCGACCGGTGGCGCGAGGACACGCTCGAGCCGCTGTTCACCTTCATGAGAACCACCATGCCTGGCAACACGCCCGGGAGTCTCGACGACCAGGTGTACGCCGACGTGCTGGCCTTCCTGCTCGAGGCCAACGGTCTGCCCGCGGGCCAGGACGAATTGAAACCCGCCATGGTCGGGCGCATTCAGCTGGTCGGGCCCGACGGACCCAAGCCGCTCTCCAACCTCACCATCGTCCGGACGGTCGGCTGCCTCGCGGCGGCTGGTACCGGGTGGAACCTGCTCAACGCCGCGATCCCGCGGCCGGTCCGCGCGAGGGTTGTCGACGGCACCACGCCGGAGGAACTGAAGCTGTCGGCGGCCCAGCCGCTCGGCACGCAGACGCTGCCGCTGCTGAGCGTCACGCCGCAAGGTGCGTCGCTGGCAGGGCACAAGGTGCAGGTCAAAGGTGTGCTGAACCGGCAGAAGACGCTCGAGCGGATCAACGTCATGTCGCTCGAGTCCGTGGGCGCGACGTGTGGAGGGTGATTGAATGCGGGTCCGTGCCTTCTCGCTCGGCGTGGCCATGATCGCGCTCGTCACGGCGCCAGACATCCTGGCGGATCGCGTGGCGAACCTGCGCTTCGCCGGCGTGTGGAAGCTGGTGGCCGAGGAGACGCGCGCCCCGAACGGGCAGGTCGTGGCGGGCCCCAACGCGGCCAGCGGCGGCCGATTCGGATTCATCACCTACGACCCGGCCGGCTATATGGGCGTGGTGCTGGCGTGGAACCGGCGTCCGGCGTTCAAGGGCAAGGCCTCGACCCCGGAGGACGCGCGCGCCGCGCTCGCCGCGTACAACTCCTATTGGGGGTCGTACACGGTGAACGACACGCGCGGCATCGTGACGCATCAGACCATGGGGGCCGTCAGCCCGGCGTTCGCCGGCACCAATCAGGAGCGCGGTTTCACGATCGACGGCAACCGGCTGACGCTGCGGCCGCCGAACCTTGCCAACGGGGATCAGCGCGCGCTGACCTGGGAGCGTGTGCCGGACCTGCCCTCGCTCACGCCGACGCATCGCAAGTTGATCGGGTTCTGGAAACTGATCTCGCTGGAGCGGCGCAACGCGAAAGGGGAGCTCTCGATCTCGAACCCGGGCATGACGGGGTTCCTCGTGTACACCGCGTCGGGCCACGTGATGGTGCACATGATGGACCCGTATCGGCGGCGCAATGCGGGCGACGCGCCGACGCCCGAAGAGACGATGGCGACGTATCGGACTTACACGAGTTATTTCGGCCCCTACACCGTCAACGAGTCCGGCGGCTACGTGGTGCACCACCTGACCGCAGCCTTCAATTCGGGGGACGAAGGCACCGACTTCCAGCGGTTCATCGAGTTCTCGGGCAAGCGGCTGACGCTGAAGCCGCCGCCGACAAAGGACGGCAGCGGCAACCCCGTGCAGACGTCGCTCGTCTGGGAGCGGCTCAGCGACTGATGTCGTGGCTGCCGGTCTTTAGACCGGCCTCAGCCCACTCGATTACGTAGGTTGACCACTCCGAAGGCGGACCCTAAGATGCTGTCGCGCTGAAGGATAGCGTCGTTTGACCATGACACACCGTATGTTCCGCCACCTGCTCGTCGTTGCCGCCTCAGCGCTCGTCCTCGTGGCGGCCGTTTCGGCGCAGGCGCCCCAACCCGCACGAGCAGTTCCGTCGGCCGGCGCGGCCGGGCAACGCGCGGTCGTCGACAAGTACTGCGTGGGGTGCCACAACGCGCGCGTGAAGAGCGGCGGGCTGGCGCTCGACGAGCTGGACCTCTCGCAGCTCCGCGCCCATGCGGACGTCGCCGAGAAGGTGATCCTGAAGCTGCGCTCCGGCATGATGCCGCCGCCACGGATGCCGCGCCCCGACCGGGCGACGCTCGACGGCCTGATCACGTGGGTGGAAACCGAGCTGGATCGGAACGGCGGGCCGAACCTGCCGGCGCCGGGCATCCACCGTCTCAATCGCACCGAGTATCAGAACGTCGTGCGCGATCTCCTGGGGCTGAAGATCGAGGCCGCGAAGTTTCTCCCCTCCGACAATTCGACCCGCGGGTTCGACAACATCGCGGGCGCGTTGACCACGTCTCCGGCGCTGATGGAGGCGTACCTGGGAGCGGCGGGCAAGATCAGCCGCCTGGCGATGGCGTCCAGCACCGCACCGACGTACGTGGAGTTCAACGTCCCCGACGACGCGACGCAGAACTACCACGTGCCGGGGCTCCCGTTCGGCACGCGCGGAGGCACGCTCATCGAGCACGAGTTCCCGGCCGACGGCGACTACGAGTTCAAGATCGTCCCGATCTTCGAAGGCAACATGGGCCAGGCGAACGACCCGTTCGGTCAGATCACGGGCGAGCGGCTGACGCTGACGATCGACGGCCAGCAGGTGCATCTGTTCGACTGGGACAAAGAGATGGTCGGAGCGCCGCGCTCCGGCGTGCCGACCCCGGCGATCCACGTGAAGGCGGGGCTGCACAAAGTGGGCGTGACGTTCCTGGCCACCAACTACGCGCCCGACAGCAACATCAACCGCGTCTTCGAGCGCGCGACGATTGAGACCGGCGGCATTCCCGGCTACGTGTTCTTCCCGCACGTCGGCAAGGTGAAGATCGAGGGCCCGGTCAATGCGGCGCGCGCCACCGACACGCCGAGCCGCCGGAAGATTCTCGTGTGCAAGCCTGCCGCGGGTGCCACCGCGCGTCAGGAAGAGGCGTGCGCGCGCACGATTCTGTCCACCCTGGCGCGCCTCGCGTATCGCCGGCCGGTGACGGCGGCTGACGTCGACGTGCTCACGGAGTTCTACACGTCGGGCCGTCGCGACGGCAGCTTCGACGACGGCATCGAGCAGGCGCTCCGCCGCCTGCTGGCGGATCCCGAAGTCGTGTTCCGGCGCGAGGTCGCCCCCGCGGCGGTTCGCGCCGGCGGCACCTATCGCATCAGCGATCTCGCGCTGGCGTCCAGGCTGTCCTTCTTTCTGTGGAGCAGCATTCCGGACGACGAGCTGCTGACGCTGGCGGAACAGGGTCGGCTGCGCGAGCCGGCGACGCTGGAAAAGCAGGTGCGCCGGATGGTGGCCGATCCGAGGTCGTCGGCGCTCATCGAGAACTTCGCGGGGCAGTGGCTGAACCTGCGTGCGCTGGCCACGGTGGCCCCGAATCCCAGCGTCTTTCCCGACTTCGACGACAACCTGCGCGGGGCGTTCCGCCGCGAGGTGGAGCTGTTGTTCGATGCGATCGTGCACGAGGATCGCAGCGTGCTGGACCTGTTGAACGCCGACTACACCTTTGTCGACGAGCGGCTGGCCAAGCACTACGGAATCGAGGGGGTCTACGGCAGCCGCTTCCGGCGAGTGAGGCTGGGGCCGGACCAGGACATGCGGCGGGGCCTGCTCGGCAAGGGCGCCTGGATGCTGGTGACCTCGCAGTCGACGAGAACCTCACCGGTCACGCGCGGCAAGGTCTTCCTGGAAACGTTCCTCGGTGTGAGTCCGCCGCTGCCGGCGGCGGTCCCGCCGCTCAAGGAGTCGCCGCAAGACAGTGCCGGCAATGTGAAGGAACCGACCATGCGCGAGCGCATGGAGATGCATCACATCAACCCGACCTGCTCGAGCTGCCACAGCCTGTTCGAGCCGATCGGGCTCTCGCTCGAGAACTTCGACGGGGTTGGTGCGTGGAGAAAGAACGACGAGGGGCAGCCGATCGACGCTTCGGGCGTGCTCGCCGACGGCACGAAGATCGACGGTCCTGCCAGCCTGCGGGAGCTGGTGTTGCGCAACAAGGAAATGTTCCTGCGCGTCGTCGCGGAAAAGCTCCTCACCTACGCGCTCGGTCGCGGGGTGGAGACGCCGGACATGCCGCTGGTGCGGTCGCTCGTGCGTGAGGCGGGCGCCGCCGACTACCGCTTCTCGACGCTGGTGCTCGGGGTCATCAAGAGCGCGCCATTTCAGAACAACATCAAGGGCGGGGACGTGGCGCAGCAGACGGCTGCCCGGTGAGGCGCGAAGGGGTCAATTGATGTTCATCGCAAAGAAGCACATCTCCCGGCGAACCTTCCTGCGCGGCAGCGGCGTGACACTCGCGCTGCCGCTGCTCGACGCGATGGTGCCGGCGGCGACGGTGCTGGCGCAGACGGCCGCCACGCCGAAGCCGCGGTTCGTCGCCAACTTCATTCCGCACGGCATGTCGCCCGGGCACTGGGTGCCGGACAAGGTTGGGAGCGGCTTCACCATGCCGCCGATCTTCGAGCCGCTGGCGCCGTTCCGGAAGCAGACCGTGATCCTGAGCGGCCTGCACGCCCGCTCGGCGGAAGCGCCGGAGGGGCAGAGCCCGCCCGACCACTGGGTGGCGTCGGCCTTCCTGTGCGCCAACAAGCCGAAGCGGACCGCGGGCGCCGACATCTACAACGGCACGACGATCGACCAGCTCATCGCCCAGAAGATCGGGCAAGAGAACCTGCTGCCGTCGATGCAGTTCGCCGTCGAAGACCCGGGGGCGAACTCCAGCAACTGCGGCGAGGGCTACAGCTGCGCCTACACGAACAGCATCTCGTGGTCGACGCCGACGACGCCGCTGCCGATGGAGCTGAACCCGCAGCTCGCGTTCGAGCGCATGTTCGGCAGCGGGGGGACGGCCGAGGAGCGGGTGTCCCGGCGGCAGGAGGACCGCAGCATCCTCGACTCGCTGATGTCGAGCCTGTCGCGGTTCAAGGCCGGGCTCGACCCCGCCGATCGCCTGCGGATGGACGAATACGCGCAGGACGTACGCGAGATCGAGCGGCGGCTGCAGATTGCGGCCAAAGCCACGGCGGCCGTGCCGACCAGCACCGCGGTTCCCGTTGGCGTCCCGGAATCGTTCGACGAGCACATCAAGCTGCACTTCGACCTGCTGGCGCTGGCGCTGCGCGCCGACATCACCCGCGTCGCCACGATGCTCTTCGCGCGCGACCTCACCATCCGCTCGTATCCCGAGAGCGGCGTCACCGTCGCGTTCCACGCCGGCTCGCATCACGGCGAGAACGAGAAGCGGAAGGCGGAATACGCGATCCTGAATCGCTACCACGTCTCGATGCTGGCGTACTTCATCGACCGGCTGGCGAAGACGCAGGATGGCGACGGCACCCTGCTCGATCACTCGCTGGTGCTCTACGGTTCGAACATGGGGAACTCGAATCAGCACCGTCACGAGGACGTGCCGCACGTGCTCATCGGCGGCGCCAACGGCAAGCTGAAAGGCGACCGTCACCTGGCGTATCCGAGCATGACGGTGCCGACAGGGAACCTGCTGCTGAGCCTCCTGGATCGCTTCGACATTCACCAGGACTCGATCGGCGACAGCACGGGACGGTTGGAGGAACTTTAAGATGGCTCAAGGCTCAGGGCTCAAGGCTCAGGCCGCCGCGGCTCTCTTGCTTCTGGCAACCATTGGCATTGGTGCGGCGACGAGCGACGTGGCCGACGCGGTGCAGCGCGGCGATGCCGCGGCGATGCGTGCCCTGCTCGCGAAGAGGACCGACGTGAACGTGCCGCAGGCCGACGGTGCGACGGCGCTGCACTGGGCCGTCTATCGCGAGGACGTCGAGGCCGTCGAGACACTGCTCAAGGCCGGGGCCAACGTCAAGGCGGCCAATCAGTACGGGGCGACGCCGCTCTCGCTGGCCGCGGAGAGCGGCAACGCCGCCATCGTGAAGCGCCTGCTCGAAGCGGGCGCCGACGCCAACGAGCGCATGGCCAACGACGACACGGCGCTCATGATGGCGGCCCGGACCGGGAACGTCGCCACGATGACGCAGCTGCTCGATCATGGCGCCGACGTGAACGCCACCGAGAAGACGCGCGGCACCACGGCCTTGATGTGGGCGGCCGCTCAAGGACATACGCCGGCCGTGCAGCTGCTCGTCGCCCGCGGCGCCGACGTCAAGGCAGTCTCCGCTCCCGCGTGGCAGGACCGGCCGGTGCGCTACGGCAAGGCCACCGATCCGCGGCCGTCGCAGGGGCGCAACCAGGACCTGGTCGTCAGCCAGGTCGGTCCGCGCAATACCCGCGCGCGCGACGGCGGCGGGCTCACGCCGCTGGTGTTTGCGGTGCGAGCCAACAACCTGGAGTCCGTGAAGACCCTCCTCGCCGCCGGCGCCAGCGTGAACCAGACCACGCGCTACGGCTGGAGCCCGCTGCTCGTGGCCACCCAGAATCGCTACTACCAGCTGGCGTCGTACCTGCTGGACCACGGGGCGGACCCCAACCTGACGAACAAGGGGGCCTGGTCACCGCTCTATCTGGCCGTGGACAACCGCAACATCGAGGGCGGGGATTATCCGGTCCCGAAGGCGGACATGGACTCCCTCGAGTTCATCACGAAGCTGCTCGACAAGGGCGCCGCGGTCAACTGGCGCGTGCAGGAGTCGACGTGGTTCCGCACCGTGTTCACGTCGCAATGGGTCCATGAGGATGGCGCGACCGCGTTCTGGCGGGCGTCGCAGTCCAGCGATCTGGAGCTGATGAAGCTGCTGCTCGCGCGCGGCGCCGATCCGAACATCGCCACCAACGTCGGCGTCACCCCGCTGCAGGTCGCGGCCGGCATCGGCTGGGTGGAAGGCATCACCTACGAATGGTCGAAGGACGCCAACGTCGAAGCGGTGAAGCTGCTTCTGAGCCTGGGCAACGATCCCAACGCGCAGGCGCAGACCGGACGCACCGCGCTGCACGGCGCCGGACACAAGGGCGCCACTCGGGTGATTCAAGTGCTGGTGGACGCCGGCGCCAGACTCGACCTGCGTGACTACGGTCAGACCGGCAACGACGCGGGCGGGCGGCTCGCCTTTCACAAGTACCTGCCGGTGGACTATGCCGACGGCCTGATCCGGATCGGCACGCAGTCGGCGATCATTCAGCCGGAAGCCGGGGCGCTCCTGCGAAAGTTGATGAGCGAGCGCGGCATGCCGGTGCCGCCCGCGGGACGGAGCATCGAGAGTGTCTGTCTCGGTGGGGAACTGTGTGACGACCTCGTCCCCGACGAGCCCAAGATCAACGACCTGGAAAACCCGCAGTTGAAAGACGAGGAATTCCAGCGGAAGAACCAGCGCCGCCGCGGCCCTCCTACCGGCCCGCCGGCTGGCGCGCCGGCCGCGCCACCGGCTGCGCGGCCGTAGGAACGGTCCTTGGTTCTTGGTTCTTAGTCCGTCCTCGGTCCTTCGTCCGTCCTCAGTCCGTGGTCCTTGGTCCGTCCACGCGAGGCGTGCCCATCTTCATCGATAAAGTCTCGTTGTGACCTTTCTTAGGCCGCCCGACAACGGGGGACGGCATCAAGTCCACGTGCGCTTTCTAATGCCCAACGCCCCAGGTCGCTGGCTGATCCCGGGTTCAAGCACCAGGAACTAAGCACTAAGGACCGACAAGAATCAGCGTCCCGCCGGCCGCGGCACCCCCTGCTCAGCCTTCTTCACCGGCCCCACGCCCTTGAAGAGGAAGCGCTGCACGCGCGCGCCGGTGTAGGTTTCCGTCGCGTAGAGATTGCCCTTCGAGTCGGTGGCCAGGTTGTGGACGCCGAAGAACTGTCCGGGGCCGCGTCCGCCGTCGCCGAACGACGTCAGCACCTCGAGCGTGCTGCGCAGCAGGATGTTGATCTTCTCGTCGACGCCGTTGGCGGCGTAGATGTAGGTCTGCTGCGGGTCGCGTGAGAACGTCATGTCCCACACCGATCCGGACCGGAAGGTGTGCGGATCGATGATGGCTTCCTTGACGAACGTGCCGTCCTTGCGGAACACCTGGATGCGATCGTTGACGCGGTCGCACACGTACACGAAGCCATCGTTCGAGGCGATGGCGCAGTGCACCGTGTTGAACTGCTTCGAGGGCGGGCCCGAGGGCGCGTAGGCCGGCACCGGCTCGTCGCTCGGCTTGTTGCCATAGGCGCCCCAGTGGCGCTTGTACTTGCCGGTGGCCACGTCGAGGACGATCACGCGGCGGTTGCCGTAGCCGTCGCCGATGTACATCTCGTTGGCCGCGACGTCCTCCCAGATCTTCGTGGGCTGCCAGAAGTTCTCCACGTCGTTGCTGCCGTTGTGCACGCCGTGCTTGCCGATCTGGAAGATGAACTTGCCGGCGCCGTCGAACTTCAGGATCTGCGTGTCCTTGGCGCCGTTGCCGGCCAGCCAGACGTTGCCCTGATGATCGACGGTGATGCCGTGGTTGCTGTCGGGCCAGTCGTAGCCCTTGCCCGGCCCGCCCCAGTTTCTGATCAACTTTCCGGCCTGGTCGTAGACGAGCACCGGGGGCGCCACCGAGCAGCACTTGCCGATCGGCGTCTTGGTGGTCGTCGCGGCGGCTGCCGTGCCCGGCCGCGCCTCGTCGTCGCGCCCGCGAGCGTCGCCGACGAAGAGGTCCGCCGCCTTGAAGTTGTCTTCCACCGTGTTGGGCCGGTGGATCGTCCACACGTTGTCCTGCGCGTCCACCGAGAGGCCGATGGTCGACCCCGCGACCCAGTGGTTCGGCAACGGCTGGGGCCACCACGGATCGACTTCGAAGATGGGCGCCTGCTTGGCCTGCGCGCCGCCGGATGCCATCCCGGCGAGCAGGGCGAGGATACCTGCGGCTGCCGCGGCGGAGAGTCTCATGGCGCGGAATCTACCATATCAGTCGATGTGAATGATGCCCCGGCGGATGGCCACGCTCATCGCCTCGGTGCGGTCGCTGACGCCGAGCTTGGCGAAGATGTTCTTCATGTGCACGCGCGCCGTCTGACTGCTGATCGACAGCGCCACGGCAATCTCCTTGTCGCGACGGCCTGAGGCGACCAGTCTCATCACCTCGATCTCGCGCGGCGTGAGCGTGGGGGACGCCGCGCGCTCCTCGAGCCTGGCCAGCACGTCGGGCGGCAGCATCCGCCGGCCGGCGTGCACTTCGCGCACGATGCGCGGCAGGTCGTCCGCCAGGGTGTCCTTCAGCAGGTAGGTGCTGGCGCCGGCGTCCATCGCACGGTGGATGTCTTCGTCGCCCTTGTACATCGTCAGCACGATGATGCGGGCGTGGCCATCCAGATGACGGATGGCGCGGATGGCTTCCACACCGCCCATCTCCGGCAGCTGCAAGTCCATCAGCGTGATGTCCGGTGTGTGCTGCCGGTAGCGGGCGACGGCTTCGCGGCCGTCGGCCGCCGAGTCGATCACCGTCATGTCGGGCTCGCTGTCGATGATCATGCGCAGCCCTTCCCGGACGATGCGATGGTCGTCGACGCACAGCACGGTAATGGGCCGGCCGCCCGCCGTGTTGACGTCTGGTGTCACGCTCGCCGCCGTCGGCATGGGACGAATGCCTCCACGTGGGTGCCGGTGCTCGAACTGTTCACGGTGACGCGACCGCCCGCGCGGGCGGCTCGCTCCTGCATTCCCGTCAGGCCGTAATGACCGGTGGCGGAAGACCACATGGCGTCCACGTCGAACCCGCACCCGTTGTCGCGGACGTGGAGCCGGACGCTGTCGGCCTCCTGGCGCAGATCCACCTGGATGGACGTGGCGCGGGCGTGCCGCGCGGCATTCGTGATCGCCTCCTGCCCGATGCGCAGGAGCTCCTCTTCGACGGACTGCGGCAGCTGATCGATCGGTCCCGCCGACACGTCGAAGCGAGTGGGCGCGTCGACCGTGCGGCGCCCGATCTCGGTGAGCGCGCTCGCGAGGCTGCCGGTCTCGAGCATGGGTGAGCGCAGGTTGAGCACCGCCTGCCGCGCCTCGCGGACGTACTGTTCGACCTGACGCCTGAGCGCGACGAGCTGCGACTGCGGCTCGGCCGCCTCCGGTCCGCACTGCCGGGCGATCGCTTGGACCTGCAGCGCGATCCCGACCAGGCTCTGCAGCATCGTGTCGTGGATCTCGCGGCTCAGGCGCGTGCGCTCGGCGAGCGCGGCGGCGAACTGGCGGTTCAGGATCCACGCCCGTGTATGGGCGGCGGCCCAGGCCATCAGCAGCACGCAGAGTCCGCAGAGCGCGTAGAACCACGTCGTCTGCCGGAACGCCGGTTGCAGCTCGAAGGGCCACCGCGCCTCCGGCGCGGACCACGTGCCGGCGTTGTCGGTGGCCTGCACGCGGAAGATGTACGGGCCGGGCGCGAGATTGGTGTAGTAGGCCTGCCGCCGCCCGCCGGCGTCCACCCACTCGCGGTCGAATCCGTCGAGACGATAGCGGAAACGCGTCTGGCGCGGCGAGGTCAGTCGCAGGGCGGTGTAGTCGATCTGAACCTTGCGCGTCCCGGCTGGCAGCGACGCGGTGGCCGCCGTGGCAATGGTGCGATCGTCGATGGTGGCGCCGACGATGTGCGCGGGCCCCTCGGTGTGACGCGGCTCGCGGGCGAGCTCGATCGGATCGACCACCGTCAGGTTGCCGCCGATCACAAACCACAGACTGCCGTCGACCGAGCGCGCCGCCGCGGCCGCGCCCAGCGGCACGCCGGCCAGGCCGTTCATCGCGTCGTAGAGTCGGTAGCCGTCGAGCGCCGAGTTCGCGCGGACGCTGCGCTCGAAGTCCGACGGGTCGAGCCGAATCAGCGCGGACCGGCGGCCGGCGTGCGACGGGCCGCGGTCGGCGGCCAGCCACAGCACCCCGTCGGCGCTCTGCGTAATGGCCATCACCCGTTGCGCCGGCAGCCCGTCGCGTTCACCGCGGTGCGCCACGTCGCCGTCGCGGATCCGCCAGAGGCCTCCGGTGCCGCCCACCCACATCGCGCCGTGCGCGTCCTCGAACGTCGTGTCCACGTTGTATTGGCCCCGAGGAGTGGACAGGGCGGCCGCCTCGAGGGTCGCGAGGGTCCGTTCGCCCCTCCGCAGCGTCACCGACCCGGCCTGCGTGGCGGCCCACACGACATCACGCGCGGCGCACACCGGCCGCCACACCGTCGGTGTCACGCTCGGCTGGGCCGGCGGTGCGCCGGCCGAGCAGGGCGGCACGATGTCGGGCCTGCGAGGCGATGGCGTGAGACGTCCGCCGCTCAGGACTCGCAGCCCGTCGCCGGTGGCCGCCCACGCGACGCCGGAGGCGTCGCGAAACAGCGAGCGGATGTCCGATGCCGGTCCGAGGCGCGCTCCGCGCCACGTGCCTCCCTCGCGGCGGAACTGCAGCAGGCCGCTCGCGGTGCCGACCCAGACGGTTCCGTCCGCGTCGGGGAGTACCGAGCGCACGACGGTGCCGGCCGCGAGCGGTGTGAGCTGCTGCGGCGTCAGGCTGTGCAGCCCGAGCATCGTGCCGACCCAGATGTTGCCGTCGCGATCCTCGAGCAGCGTCTGGACGGCGTTGCTCGAGAGCCCGGTCTGATTGGTGGCGAGCTCGATGAGCGGCGTTCCGGACGCGGCGCCGGCCCGCAGGCGCCAGAGCCCCTGTCCGGTCGTGCCCACCCACAGGTTGCCGCGCGAATCGTGCAGCAGCCGGTTGCCCCAGCCGTCCATGCCGACGAGCGGCCCGGAGGCGCCGTGCCGCCGTACACCGTGCGCCGGGTCCGTCATCCACAGCGCCCCGTCCGCGCCGTCGCTCGTCTCGCGGGCAATCCCTTCCGCGACGAGCTCGAACGACTCGCCGTCGGTGGTGCGGAACACACCCTGTCGAGTCCCGACCCAGAGGCCGCCGCGTGTATCCTCCCGCACGCTCACCACGGCTGCATGGCCGATCCCGTCGTGCCGGATGACTTCCCAGGCGCCGCCGCGCAGGCGGTACAGCACGCTGTTGCCGACCGCCCACACCGTCCCGGCGTGATCCTCGATCAGCGACGTCACCGCGTCGCGCGGCGGTGAGCCCAACGTGACCGACACCACGGTGCCGCCGCGGAGTGCCGCCACCGTCACGCCGCCGCCGATCCGATCGAATCCCGCCCACAGCGTGCCGTCGCGCGAGAGCGTCAGCGCGCGCACGTCGGCTCGCGGCAGCGGTGCCCCGTAGATCGCCTCCCAGCGCGTGAACCGGGCCCCGTCGAAGCGGACGATGCCCCCCGTGGTGCCGATCCACAGGTAGCCGTCGCGATCCTGCACCAGGCTGAAGACCGGCCCGATCGCGCTGCCGTCGGTGGCGGTCCACGACGTCATCATGTAGCCGCTCAAGAGTGCGTACGGCGCGTCGGCGCTCGCCGGGCGAGCCGCCGCAACGGCGATTGCCGCCGCGAAAACGAAGGATGTCCAGGGGAATGTCCGTGGCATCGCAGGACCCGTAAGGCGCGGAGTCTAACGCCGATCCGGGCGCGAGGCCAACTGGTTCCACGCCCATTACCGCATATGCGGTATTGCCGCTGGAGGCCTCCTGCCCCGATAACAACGCCGCTTTGGAGCGTGATATGACAACACCCTGGAAGTCGCTGTTCCTGGCGGCTGTTTTGTGCCTGCTCACCTCGAGTCTCGTCTCGGCTCAGACCCTGGCCGGGACCGTGCGCGACACCTCCGGTGCCGTGCTGCCAGGAGCGACCGTGGAGGCCTCGAGCCCGGCGCTCATCGAGAAAACCCGCACCGCCGTCGCCGACGGCAGTGGTCAGTACCAGATTCCCAACCTGCCGCCCGGCACCTACAAGATCACGTTCACGCTCCAGGGCTTCGGAACCCTCGTGCGCGACGCCGTCGAGCTCACCGGCGGCGGCGTCACGGCCATCAACGCCGACCTGCGGGTCGGCGCGCTGGAAGAGAGCGTCACCGTCACCGGCGAAACGCCGGTCGTGGACGTGCAGTCGGCCCGGCAGCAGACCGTCTTGAGCGGCGAAGTGGTGCGCGCCCTCCCGGCCGCGCGCGGCTACGGCAACTACCTGGCCGCCATCCCCGCCATCCAGGCCACGGGGTTCAACACCGGCCTGGCAACCAACACCAACTTCTTCACCGCGCGCGGCGGCCGCGCCAACGAGGGCGTGGTGCAGATCGACGGGCTGAACGTCGGCTCGCCGTTCAACGGCGGCGGCGTGTCGAACTACGCCTACGACATGAACAACGCGATCGAGGTGCAGGTGTCGATCTCCGGAGGGCTCGGCGAGGCCGACCGCGGTGCCCCCTCGTTCAACATCATTCCCAAGACCGGCGGCAACAACTTCAGCGGCAACTACTTCGGGAGCTGGGCCGGCAAGTTCGGCCAGGCGTCGAACATCGACGACGAGTTGAAAGCGCTCGGTTTTGCCGACGCGCCGGCGATCCTGAAGAACTGGGACAGCAACTTCTCGCTGGGCGGCCCGATCAAGCGCGACCGCCTCTGGTTCTTCGTCAACACGCGCACGACGGGCAACCACGCCGAGACGCAGAACCAGTACGCGAACAAGAACGTCGGCAACGCCAGCGCGTGGACCTGGGCCAAGGACGACGGCGTGCGGGTGCGGAACGATACGGCCCGCTGGGTGAACAGCGTCCGCCTCACCAGCCAGGTGAGCCAGAAGAACAAGGTGGGCTTCTACTACGACTACACGATGAACTGCAGCGGGTCGTCGATCAACAAGGACGGCGACGAGTGCCGGAAGCCCGGCGACAACTGGACGGCCTCGGGGCCCGGCATCGGTCCTGGCGTGGCCACCACCTCGCCCGAGGCGGGCACGATCTGGAACGCGCCGCTCAGCATCATGCAGGGCACGTGGGTGTCGCCGCTGTCGAACCGGCTGCTCTTCGAGAGCGGCTACTCGGATTTCCGCGTGCGGTGGGGCGACGTGATGCCGGACGGGGCGATCACCAACCTGATTCCGGTGACGGAGCAGTCGACCAACGCCGGCGTGCCGTTTGCGAACTATCTCTATCGCGGCTGGCTGGCGCAGCCGTCGCAGAACCAGAAGCACACCACCTGGCGCGCGACGGCCTCCTACGTGTCGGGCAGCAACAACCTCAAGTTCGGCCATCAGGGCGGCTTCATGGTGGCGAAGACCACCACGCAGGTGGCGCAGCAACTGAGCTACACCTTCAACAACGGCTCGCCGATTTCCTTGAGCACGCGCGTCGGGCCCACCCGTGTGAGCGACCGCCTCCGCTACGGGGCGCTCTTCGTGCAGGACGCCTGGACGCGCGGGCGCCTCACCCTGCAGGGCGCCCTGCGTTTCGAGCTGGCGTCCAGCTGGAGCCCGGGCGACGAGAACGGCGTGCTCGAGGCGCATCAGTTCGGGGGCGCGAACCTCTTTCCGCGCACCGACGGCGTGAAGGGATACCGCGATCTGACGCCGCGCGGCGGCGCCGTCTACGACCTGTTCGGCACCGGCAAGACCGCGATCAGAATGAACTTCGGAAAGTACCTGCAGGGCGTCTTCTCCGGCGAGGCGTACACAATCAAGAACCCGGCGACGACGCTCGTGTCGAGCATCACGCGCACGTGGACGGATCCGAGCGGCGACAAGGTGGCGCAGTGCGATTTCCTGAACCCGCTCGCCAACCAGGAGTGCGGGGCGTGGTCGAACGTGAACTGGGGCTCCTCGGTTGCCACCACCCGCGTCAACCCGGCAGTGCTCGAGGGGTGGGACACACGGAACAACGACTGGCAGTTCGGCATCGGCATCCAGCACGAGATCCTGCCGCGGACGTCGATTGACGTGAGCTACAACCGGCGCTGGTGGAACAACTTCTTCGTCACGCACAACGCGGCGCTGACGCCGGCGGACTTCGACGAGGTGACGATCACGGCGCCGCAGAACCCGCGCCTGCCGGGCGGCGGCGGGTATCCGGTCTCGTTCCTCGTGCGCAACAACCGGAATCCCACGGTCGGCGCCAGCGATCCCTACTACACGACGAGCGACGACTTCGGCGACGAAGTGCACTACTGGCACGGCGTGGACGTGTCGGTCAGCTCGAGGCTGCGCGGATCGCTCTTCGTGCAGGCGGGCACCAGCACCGGCCGCGGCGTGAACGACACCTGCGACGTGTGGCAGGGCCGGTTCGGGCGGTCGATGTCACCCACGGCGGGCATCGTCATCGCGCAGGGGATCATCGACGGCAAGCCGAGCTGCGACTACGCCGAACCGTGGCTGACGCAGGCGCGCGCCATCGTCAGCTACACGGTGCCCAAGGCAGACGTGCTCGTCAGCGGCATCTTCCGGTCGCAGCCGAACGCCCAGCCGGGCAACACGACCGTCGGCACCAACGGCGGCTCTCGAACCGCCAACTACCAGATGACGCCGCTGCAGTTCCAGGCGGCGACCGGGGTGGCGCTGCGGGCCGGTCTGGCCACGCAAAGCGTCGACCTCCTGCTGCCGGGCGCCATCTACGGCGAACGCATCAACGTCGCCGATCTCCGCGTGGCCAAGGTGCTGCGATTCAAGAACAAGCGCCTCAACGTCGGCCTGGATCTGTACAATCTCTTCAACTCGAACACGCCGACGACGTATGAGACGGTGTTCGACGTGGCCACGAACGGCGCCCGGTGGCTGCAGCCGACAGGGGTGCTCACGCCGCGGGCCACGAGGTTCAACGTCCAGTTCGATTTCTGAAGGCTCAAGGCTCATGGCTCAAGGCTCAGGCTGGCTCAAGGCTCGAAGGCTCAAGGCCGCCTGGGCCATCTTCTTTTGCATCGCGGCGATTCGGCTTGCGGCGCAGACCGTCTATCCCACCGGCACGACGCTCTACGACCCGAGTCGCGCCTGGAGCGGGTACACGGTGCTGTCACCGCTCAACACCCAGGCGGTGATCGTCATCGACATGAACGGCACCGTCGTCAAGCAGTGGGACGGCTTCGTCAACTCCGCGGGCGGACCGGCGCGGGTGTTTCCGGGCGGCTTCGTCATGGCGGCCAACGGGGCGAACCCGCCGCGCCAGGAGTCGCTCGAGCTCGTCTCGCGCGACTTCGACGGCAAGGTCCTCTGGCGGTTCGATCGCAACCAGGAGATCCAGACGCGCGACGGCAAGATGCTGTGGTCGGCACGCCAGCACCACGACTGGCAGCGCGAAGACTATCCCGCCGGCTACTATTCGCCGGACGCGAAGCCCTCGATTCAGGGGGGCAACACGCTGATCCTGACGCACACCAACCACAGCAAGCCGGGAATTGCCGACGGGACGCTCGAGGACGACCGGCTGATCGAAGTGTCGCCCGCCGGCGCCATCGTCTGGGAATGGGTGGCGAGCGACCACGTGGAGGAGTTCGGCTTCTCGCCCGCGGCGCGCGCGGCGATCAAGACGGCGGCGACGGCCGCTCCCGGGCGCGGCGGCGGTCCCAACGCGGGGCGGGGCAGTTTCGACTGGCTGCATATCAACGCCGCGACGTATGTCGGACCCAATCGCTGGTTCGACGCCGGCGATCGCCGCTTCGCGCCCAACAACATCATCATCAGCAGCCGGCAGTCCAGCTTCGTGGCGATCATCGGGCGCGACGGCAAGGTGGCGTGGCGCATCGGGCCCGACTTCCTCGAGTCGAAGGAGCTCAGCGCGATTCGCCAGATCATCGGCCAGCACCACCCGCACATCATCCCGAAGGGGCTGCCGGGGGCGGGGAACCTGATGGTGTTCGACAACGGCGGGGCCAGCGGCTACGGTGCGCCGACGCCGGTGTCGCCCGACGGCGGGTCGGTGTATCAGCGCGCCGGCTCGCGTGTGCTCGAGATCAACCCGGTGACGCTGGAGCTGGTGTGGTCGTACACCAACCCGCGGTTCTTCAGCACCAACATCAGCAGCGCGCAGCGGCTGCCGAACGGCAACACGCTCATCACCGAGGGTGCGCCCGGCCGCCTGCTCGAAGTGACGGCCGATCGCAAGGTCGTGTGGGAATACATCTATCCGGTCTTCGGCGGCGCGAACGCCTCGAACGGCGTCTACCGCGGCTATCGCGTCCCCTACGACTGGATTCCGCAGATCACGAAGCCGGTCGAGCGCGCAATCGAACCGCCGCCGAACGGGGACTTTCGTGTGCCGGCCCGGACCGCCGCGCGGCAGGCCCCGCCGGCCGCACCGCAGCCCGCCCCGGCCGGAACCATCGTCGGCGTCGGCAACTTCGCGCACATCGTGGCGGACGTCGACAAGTCGCTCGGGTTCTATCGCGACGTGCTCGGCTTGAGCGTGATCGGTACGACCCCGTTCTTGTCGAGCGACGCGGCGGCGAAGTTCGGCCATACCGAAGGCGGGCAGTCGCGCGTCGCCGTGCTGAAGGTGCCGGGGCTTGCGATGGGCATCGAGCTCATCGAGTACAAGGGCATCGCGCGCACGGCGCAGTCGCCGCGCTTCTCCGATCCCGGCGCGGCGAACATGGCCCTGCGCGTCCGGAACCTCGACGCCCTGTTCCCGAAGATCGCCGCCTATCCGGGCGTGAAGGTGATCACCGCGGGAGGGAAGCCGGTGACGCTGACGACGCCGAACGGCACGCTGCACGCCGTGTTCGTGCAGGACCCCGACGGCTTCGTCGTCGAGATGCTCGACGCGTCGAACGGCGCCGGCAGCAGTGCCAATCCAGAGGGCACTGGCCCGGTGCTCGGCGGCTCGGCGTTCGAAGCGACGGTGCGCGACGCCGACGAGACCGCCCGGTTCTACAACCAGTACTTCGGTGTCGCCTTCCCGCTGGGCGCCGCGTTCAACGACAACCAGCAGATGGCGTCGACAGCCGGCGCGCCTGGCGCCAGCTTCCGGCAGAGCCGGATCAACATTCCGGGCACGACCGTGCCGTTCACGCTGATCGAGTTCAAGAACATCGAGCGGAAGGAGCTCTCGGGGCGGACGCAGGACCCCGGCACGACGGTGCTGCAGCTCATCGTCAAGGACGTGGCGGCGCTCACCACGAAGCTTCGGGCCGCCAAAGTGCCGATCGTCACCACCGGCGGCGAGCCGGTTCAGGTGCCCGCCGTCAAAATCGTCCTCGTGAAAGACCCCAACAACATGCTGCTGGAACTCATGGAGCCCGTCTTCGCACGACGCTGAGTGCAAAAAAGCTGAGGTGCGATCCGGCGTAACCCGCCGTTGACGTCTGTGAGGGACGTACATCATGGGGGTTGGCCGATTCGCCGTCGTCGTCGCCGCACTGTTCGGGACGGGAACGCTCGGCGTCCACGCGGCCAGCGGACAGAGCGCGCCGGCCCGCTTCGTCACCGTTGATCAGGGCGGCGACGAGCTGAGGGCGGACGGTGTCCTGGCCGCCCGCCTTGGCGCCACACTCATCGGGAATCCCGAGCAGCTGTCCTACGACGTCGTGATCAACACGCTGCTCGACGACGCGCGCCCGGACAAGCCGCAGGCGCGGGCCGGCGGGGTGGTGGCGAGGGTCACACCCTACGCGTTCGTGGTGGCCGAAATGCGCGGCGCGAAGGTGGAGCTGCTCGCCACGTGCCGCAGCCGGAGCACGGGGCGCACGGTCACCAACGCGTTCGTGGTGGTGCCGCAGTCGTCGTTCAGCGGCCCGGCATCGCCGACGCTCGAGCAGGTGCTCGCGCACTTGAAGACGCTCAGCGACGCCGAGCACCCGGCGCGGTTCATCTATCACAACAAGTACAGCACCTCGAGCTACTTCGCCCCGTCGCTGCTCTTCCGGGCCCGTCGTGTGTTCGGGTTGAACGACCGCACCGCCAACCCCGCCGGGGTCACGAGCCTTGCGGTCGAGCGCAGCGAGTCGCCGAGCAGCTCCGACCTGATTCGCGCCGTCGCCGATCAGGCCGGCGGACGGGAAACGATTGCCGCGGTCTGGAACGGCCCCAAGTTCGGCTTCGCGGACCCGAGCGGCCGGGACTTCGCCCAGTACGGGAAGCGGGTGCTGTTCGTGCCGCTGCCCGACGATCTGCCGTGCGATCTGCTGGTGGCGACGCGAAAAGTGGATCAGGCGACGAAAGACGCCATCACGGCGCGGATGCGCGACCAGCAGTCGATTGCCGCGGAGGCTCCAGGGTCGGACGTCGATGCGTGGGTGCCCTGGGCCAACGTGGGGGCGGAAGACGCCCGCCGGGCGCTGTCCGATCTCCGCCGGCAGGCCGGTGCGTCCACGCTGTCGGTCGTCGTCGACGTGCAACCGTCGTCGCCCATCGACCCGGACCTGCTCGACGCCGCGCGCCAGGCGATCCGGTTGGCGGGCACCGAGCTCGTGGACCGCAGCCAGTACTTCGACTACTACAAGAAGAGCGACATCCGGTGGGAGCTGCAGCGCATTCACGACGGCGCCATCCGGCTCACGGTGCGCTACGAGAACTTCCGCCTGGACAACGTGGAGGTGACGCAGCAGTTCGACGTCAGCTTCCAGGCCCCCTCCGATCTGACACGGCGCCTGGTCTCGCTGGTGCACGCGCGGTTGCACCGCATTCGCCCGGTCTGGCTCTACAACGACAGCGCGCCGACCGTGCTGCGCGACGTCGACTTCGACGTCGCCCGCCGCGTGCCCTTCCAGGAAATCCAGTGGAACGAGCCGCAGCGGAACGACTACCGGCTCGAGGGGGAGTCGCGCGAGGCGAGCGTGGAGAAGGAGGAGGCGTTCGAAATCCAGCTGGCCAAGGACGAATTCCCGCGGCGCCCGGACAACCGGAGCCTGGACTTCGAGCCGATGGGGCGCGCGGCGTTCCGCGTACTGCTCATGCGGGTGACACCCGAGCGGACGCTGTTCCGCGCGCTCACGATCGCCTTCGTCGTGCTGCTCGTGCTGGCGGCCGCCGCCCTCGTGTGGGATGCGTGGCGCTGGCGCACTCGTCACCGGCCGCCCACGGTTCGTCCGACCGCCGCGGCGCCGGCGCGGAAGCGCCTCCCGGTGGCGCCGCCGGTGCCGGTGGCTGACGCGATGCTGGAGAGCCGGTAATGGCCGACATCTTTCTCAGCTACGCGCGCGTGGATCAGGACACGGCCCGCCGGTTCGAGGCGGCGCTCGAACAGTGCGGGTGGAGCGTGTTCTGGGACCACGAGCTGGTGCCGGGCGAGGGGTTCCGCCGTGCCATCGAGCGCGAGCTCAACGAGGCGCGCTGCGTGATCGTGTTGTGGTCGCGCGCCTCGGTCGAAAGCGAGTGGGTGATCGACGAGGCCGAGGAGGGCAAGCAGAACGAGCGCCTGATCTCGGTGCGGCTCGACGACGTGGATCTGCCGCTCGGGTTCCGTCAGCTGCAGGCCGCGACGCTCGTGAACTGGTCGGGGAGCGTCGACGACGAGGTGTTCCAACTCCTGACGCGCCGCCTGCAATCGCTGTGTCCACTCGACGCGGGTCCCACGATCGCGCCGGCGCCGTCGCCGAAACCCGTCGTCGCACCGCCGGCGGAGCCGCTGGCCGTCCGTCTCGCCCGGCGCCATCCGTCGATCGAGCCCGCGCTGCTGCTGGCGGTGGTGTTCCTGATCAACTACGCCGAAACCAGCGTGGACGCGGTGATCACGCCAGGCCGCCTTGGGGCCGAGGCCGGCTATCCGGTGGCCGACGCCTTTCGCTGGTTCGAGCGCGGTCTCAGCTTCGAGCTGCACGACACGGTCGGGGCCATCGCGTACTACGGGTATTCCGCCTCGTACTTCGTGGTCTTTCCGGTGCTGTGCGTCTACGCGGCCGCGGTGCTCGCGTGCCGTCGAGACCCGCGGGAGTTTCAGACCGTCGGTCTGGCCGTCGCCATCGACTACCTGATCAGTCTGCCGTTCTTCCTGTTCTTTCCCGTGCCCGAGCGATGGTCGGCGCCCGACACCGAGGCGATGCTGCTCTCGGACAAGGTGAGCGATCGCCTGATCGAGCTGGTCCGCCCGCTGAGCGGCCTCGACAACTGCTTTCCCAGCTTCCACGTGTCGCTGACGGTGCTGGTGGTGGCGGCCTGCTTCATGTTCCGCGTGCCGATGCGGATGTCGGCGGCGGCGCTCGGTGCGACGATCGTCCTGTCGACCTTCGTGCTGGGCGTGCACTGGCTGCCGGACATGATGGCCGGCGCCGCGGTGGGGGTTGCGAGTCTGCTGCTGGCCCGGCGGATCCTGCGGCGAGGCCGCTCACCCTTCCTCGTCAAGGCGCCAGCGTAAGCGTGAACTGCCGCTCGTCGCTCGACGTCAGCGTGATGTGCTGCGCCCGGCCCGTCAGCGCCTCCAGTTCCATCGGCTCCGGCGAGTCGCCTGAGGCCGATGGGTCGTCAGAACCTTCCGTGGCCACGAGCCAGTAGTCGCCCGGCGGCACGCCGGTGATCCGGAACTGGCCGCTCGTGCGGGGCTGCGCGCTCTTCAGCCGCTGCGACCGGGAGAACCACTGCGTGGAGTCGGTGGAGAACAGACGCACCGTGTACCACTCCACCGGCGTCTGGTGCGAATCGACGACCCGTCCCGACACCGCCGCGCCGTCGGTGCCCACGACGACTTCCACGTCGCGGAACGACTCGCCGGCCAGGCCGAAGTCGAACGGCGTGTCGAGCGCATCGCGCCCGTTGACGATCGCGGACTTGATATACGACTCCTCGGGCCCGACCTGTTTGACGATCCGCCGCGGACCGGTGATGCCCTCGAAGAGGAACGTGCCGTCTTTGCGAAAGGTCAATCCGGCCGTTCCCAACCCGATGACCGGCGAACGGTCGAAGTCCGTGGGCACCGCCATGATGCTCATCGTGCTCGGTTCGCCGCCCTCCGTGACCACACGGCCTTCCACCACCGATCCACGGCCCGCGCGGATGGTCACCGGCGGCGGGTCCGCCTCGCCGACCGTCACGTAGGCCATTCCGAAATGAAAGCCCCGTTGAAGCTCTGAAAACGCCAGGGCCCTGTCGCCCGGCGGTGCGGTCGTCACCTGCACTACGTAGTCGCCCGGTGGAACGTTGGGAAAGGCAAACGCCCCGTCGGGGCCGGCAATCGCGGTTCGCGGTTCCAGCAGCAGGGCGCCCGAGCGGTGCGAACCGCTCAGCAGGAGCATGCTGCGCACCGGCTGACCGGCCGCGTCGAACGCGAAACCGGTGACTCGCGCTCGCGGAGGACGCCCCAGGGTGATGTCGATGCCCGCCAGATCGCGGCCGGCCTCGATCCGCACGGCCGAGGCCGATGCCAGTTCGGGAGTACCGGGATGGAACGTCGGAGGCCAGGCGTCGATCGTCTGCGCAAGGCCAAGGCCCATGACGCCGTCCATCGACGCGGAAATGAAATACGTGCCCGGCAGGAGGCCGAACAGCCGGAAGCGCCCGCGATCGTCCGTGCGCTGCGGCTGCGCGCCAAACGCACTGGTCGCGAACCGCACTTCCGCCGAGCCGCGCGGCTTCAACGCTCGAATCAAGATGCCCGCCACCGGCTCCCCGGCTTCGTCCACGACGGTGCCGGTAATGGCACTTCCGGTGGGCAGCACGAGGTCGACGTTCGTGAGCACACGGCTGCCGGTCAGAGAGATTTGCGTGCTGGGTTGGCGCGAGCGGTCCGAGCCGTACCGGCTCGTCAGGTGGAGGATCTTCGTCGTTTCGAGCCCGTAGCGTCCCGCGGGCAGCCCCGTGAACTCGAAGCGCCCCTGTGCGTCGGTGGAAACGACAGGGCTGACCCCTCGATTCAGCAGCCGGACGCTGGCGCACAAGATCGGCTCGCCACGCTGATTGATCACCCGTCCGCTGATGGCGCCGGTGCCCTCGCCGGGAGCGGCGGGCGTGGCGGGGCACAGGCCTGGCATCTGCGTCGGGCCTCGCGTGGTCAGCAGCAGTCCGTCGACGTCGTTGCCTGGCTGCAACTGGACGAACTCGGATGCGCTGGTCGCTTGCGGAATCGCGACCTCAGGGTCGGCTCCGCCCGCCAGCGAGGCGTTCAGTCGATCCACACGGTTGCGGTCCAGGCCTGGCCCGTCGACAACCGCCACGGCATACCGCCCTTCGGCCAGTTCTCCGACGCGAAACTCGCCGAGGTCGTTCGTCTCGGCGAGCATGGCCGGCGTGTGACTGCTGCCTGGCTGGGGCACCACGAGCGGCGCCGGGCGGACGGCGACGAGGGCCGACGTGACCGAGTGCCCCTGCCGGTCGACGACGCGGCCCGACACGGCGGTGCTGCGCTGGAGACGGATGGTCAGCTCACGCCCGTCCGCGAACTCTGGCAACGACACGGTGGTGGCGAACGTGGCAAAGCCCGCCTTCGCGATCACGATCCGTCTGGCGACCGGCCCCTCCGCGGGCAGCGAGAGCCGAAAGCGACCCGTGTCGTCCGAGAGCGCGGAGACCTGAGAGGTGGGTGTGGCGCCGAGCATGACTCGAGCGCGGGGCAGCGCCTGCCCGTTGGCGTCGACAAGGATCTGACCCTGAAGAACGGTGACGGCCTGTTGCGCGGGCAGCGGGGCGGGCGCCAGCCACAGCAGGCCGACCACGACCGCCGGTACGCGCATCGCGGGCCTCCCAGACGAGAAACGTCTGGAAGTATCTCTCCGTTCGATCAGGAGTACGTGCCGAAGTGCTCGCTGGCGATGTGCTTGGGCCGGCGGTCGGCTCGAAGCGGGCGAATTCGAAGGCTCTCGCGCCGGCGCGTGACGGTCGATGCCGGGCGTGCGGCCGCCAGGGAGACGAAGCCGCGGCGCAGTGCCTCCGCCAGCGCGGCGGCCCGGCCATGGACGCCCAGCTTCTCGTAGACGCTGCGAATGTGCACCTTCACGGTGTGGTCGCTGATCCCCAGCGTCGCCGAGATGGCTTTGGTGCGGAACCCCTGGGTGAGCAGTTCCAGGAGCTCGACTTCGCGGGTCGTCAGCGTCGTCATGCCGCCACGCGCCTCGAGCTTGTCGCGGAAACCGTCGAGCAGGATTCCGTTGCGCCCGTGGACTTCCTTGATCACGCGCACGAGATCAGCCGACACCGCGTCCTTGAGGACGAATCCCGCCGCGCCCGCGTCCAGCGCCAGATAGACGGCTTCGCTCTCGTCCCTCGCGTAGACGACGATCCGCGCGCGAGGATCGACCCGGCGAATGGCCCGGATGATCTGCAGGCAGTTCAGGCCGCGCGGCTGCATGCTGACCAAGGTGACGTCCGGCCGCGATTCGGTAAAGCAGTCGATGGCGCCCTTCACGGTCCGCGCCTGGCCGGCCACCAGCAGGCCGGGCTGCTGGTCGATGATCGCGGCCATGCACTCCCGCACGAGATTGTGGTCGTCGACGCACAGCACGGTGACCTGAGAGCCCTTCATCGACAGGCATTATGAGAAGCGCTCGAACCGCGAAGCAAAGCCGCAATTGTCAGCAATTGTTAGCGCTGCCGTGACGGCCGGTGCCCGGGTGGCAGCATCTTTGCCACCGACTGGTTCATGCCCCGCGGACTGGCAGACTTTGCCGCCTTCACGGCCGAGAAGACCCAGGCGGCCGCCGCGGCTCCGATCGAGCGGCTCACCACGACCTTCGACGGCAGTGCGGCGGAGCCGGTGGACGCCATCGGCAACCAGTGGAGTCGGACGCACTATGGAGGCGACTTCAACCTCTACGTGCCGCCGGACGGCCGCACGGCGCTGTCTCTCGTGTTCGTCCAATCGAAGGATGGCAACACGGGCGCCAAGGATCCGTCCGCCCTGGGAGGCGGCCCCACTGATGAACATCTGATTTACGAGGGGCTGTCGCGCGTGGCGGCAGACGCGGTTCTGGCCGGAGCGGGAAGCCTCCCTCGCCGTTCGCTGTTCTCGGTCTGGCATCCGGCGCTGGTGGCTCTCCGGGCGTCGCTCGGGCTGGCTCGCCATCCGGCCCAGATCGTCGTCTCGAAAGAGGGGCGGGCGCTGGACTTCACCTCCCTCGTGTTCAACGTGCCGGAGGTCCCGGTCTTTCTCGTCGCGGGCGACGCCTGTCTTTCCCGCCATACGCCGGCGCTCCGCGAGCGAACGTGGATCCGATGTGTGCCTCTCGAGGGCGGCGATATCCGGGCCGCGCTCGAGCGCCTGCGGTCCGAGGCAGGCATCCGCCGGATCTCCGCGATTGGCGGTCGCTTTACGGCGTCCCATCTGGTCGACGCCGGTGCGGCGCAGGACCTCTATCTCACGACGGCGTCGCGGGACGGGGGAGAGCCCGGCACACCGTGGTACACCGGGCCGGCGGCGCCGCCGCTCAGAACGATCACGCGGAAACAGTGGACCCACCTCGGGGCCAGGATCCTCTTCGAACACGTCCTGATCGCGCGGTAGGTGGCCGGTGATTGCAAGGGTCGAGCGCGCTATGATGCGCACGTCTCGGGAGCCGACCATGCCACGACCCCTGATCGCCCTCATCCTCGTACTTGCGCTGCACTCGGCTGCCCAGGCTCAGGACGCCGCGCCGCCACCGCCGCCGTCGCCGCAGCCGGCGCCCGGCTTCGTTCAGCCGAAGACCCCATGGGGAGACCCCGATATTCAGGGATTCTGGCCCGGTGTTGAGACGGTGGGCGTGCCGCTGCAGCGGCCGGCGCGCTTCGGCACGCGGAACGTGCTGACGGAAGACGAGTTCAACCAGCGCGCCAAGGACATCAAGAGCGAGGAGGATTCGCTGCTCGCCGACATCGACGTGTTCACCGCCGACGTGACCACGCCGTGCGCCATCCGCTGCCCGACGTCGCCGACGCCGCACTGGCAGGAGACCGGCAAGCCGTCGCGGCAGGCCTCGCTCATCATCGACCCGCTGGACGGCCGGCAGCCGCCGCTCTCGCCCGAGGGGCAGGCGCGCCAGGCGCAGCAGCAGGCGGAGGCCAGGGCGCGGGCGGCGCGCCTCCAGGGGCGCGAGGCCGACAGCTATCTCGATCGCAGCCTCTACGACCGCTGCATCACCCGCGGCGTGATGGGATCGCTGCTGCCGACCATCTACAACAACGGCAACGAGATCGTGCAGGGGCCGGGCTACGTCGTCATTCGCAACGAGATGATTCACGAGGCGCGCGTGGTGCCGCTCGACGGGCGGGCGCCTCTCTCAGCCAGCCTGACGTCCTACATGGGCGACTCGCGCGGGCATTGGGACGGCAACACGCTGGTCGTCGTGACAAGGAACCTGAACGGGATGACGGGTGTGGGTGGGAACGGCGGCGGCCGGGTGAGCACCCGGCTCACCATCACCGAGCGCTTCACGCAGATCGACAAGGACACGCTGCAGTACACGGCCACGATCGACGACCCCGGAACGTGGACGCGCCCCTGGACGCTGTCGTTTCCGTGGAAGCGCGAGGCGGTCTACGGGATGTTCGAATACGCGTGTCACGAGGGCAACTACGCGATGCGCAACATGCTGAGCGCGTCGCGCGCGGCGGAGAAGAATAAGTAGAGGGCGGTCTTCAGACCGCCCTCGCGCACTCCGATCCGATTTACGAAACGTATAAGTCCCCTCTCGACCGGCTCGGCAGCCCCCCCTGTACAGGGGGGATGATCGTCCCTTTTTCCTGCCGTAGGCTACGCGCGACGTCGGTCACCCACGCCCAGAACCCACCGGACAGGAGGCTGTCGATGCGCGCGCTTGCCTCGGGATTCATTTCGCTGGCCGCAATAGTTGTCTTTTCAAGTCCGGCCCTCGCTCAAACCGCCGTTGCAGGGATCGTCAGAGACGCGTCGGGGGCCATCCTGCCGGGGGTCAACGTCGAAGCGTCGAGCCCGGCGCTCATCGAGAAAGCGCGCAGTGTGGTGACGGACGGCACCGGCCAGTACCGGATCGTCGATCTGCCGCCCGGCACCTACACCGTCACCTTCACGCTGTCGGGCTTCTCGACGGTCAAGCGCGAGAGCGTCGAGCTGACCGGTGCCGGTGTGACCACCATCAACGCCGACCTCCGCGTGGGATCGTTGGAGGAAACGATCACCGTCAGCGGCGCGACGCCGGTGGTCGACACGCAGACGAGCACGAAGCGCCAGGTGGTCCTCAGCAACGAGGTGCTCGCCGAGGTGCCCGCCTCCCGCACCTACGGCAACGTGCTGGCGATGGTGCCGGGCGTGCAGTCGCTGACGCTCGACGTGAACTCCACGCAGTCGATGACCGGCACTGCCACGAACTTCTTCTTCACGTCGCGCGGCGGCCGCGGCAACGAAGGCACCGTGCAGGTGGACGGCATGAACGTCGGGTCCGCCTTCGGCGGCGGCGGCGTGTCGAGCTTTGCCTACGACTTCGTCAACGCCACCGAAGTGCAGGTCACCGTCGCGGGCGGCATGGGCGAGGTGGATCGCGGTGGACCGGCGTTCAACATCATCCCGAAGAGCGGCGGCAACGACTTCAAGGGCACGGCGTTCTTCAGCACGGCCGGCAAGTGGTCGCAGAGCAGCAACCTCGACGACCGGCTGCGCGCGGCGAACATCACGGAGCCTCCCGGGCTGATCAAGAACTGGGACACGAACGTCTCGATGGGCGGTCCGATCAAGAAGGATCGCGTGTGGTTCTTCAACAACCTGCGGACCTACGGTAGCCATACGGACATTCCCGGTCTGTATGCCAACGCCAACGCGCTCAACGCGGCGCGGTGGGACTACGTGAAGGATCCGGCCGTGAAGGCGCGATCGGCGGCCATCAAGAAGATCGAGGCCGTCCGCCTCACGAGTCAGCTGACCAGCAAGAACAAAGTCGGGTTCTACTACGACTACCAGGCCAACTGCGTCGGGTCAGCACTGGTGAACCAGGGCGACCGCTGCCGCGACCGCGGCGACGATTGGATTGCCCTGGGCACGTCGACCACGTCGCCCGAGTCTGCCAACATGTGGCCGGAGCGGGAGAAGATCACGCAGGCGACGTGGACGTCGCCGATGACCAACCGCGTGCTGTTCGAGGCCGGCTATTCGTCGTTCAGCAGCAAGTGGGGCGGCTACGCGCCTCCGGGATCGCAGACGGGCCTCGTGGCCGTCACCGAGCAGAGCACGGCGGCCGGCGTGCCGATCCCGAACTTCACGTATCGCGGCTGGGCCACCGCCGCATCCAACAACCAGCAGCACAACATCTGGCGTGGATCGATGTCGTACGTGACCGGTGCGCACAGCTTCAAAGTGGGGCTCCAGTCCGCCCACGAGGTGTACCGGCAGCTGCAGAACGTGGACAATCAGCTGTCCTACACGTTCAACAACCGCAACCCGATCCAGTTCACGATGCGCATCGGGCCGCACATGCAGAGCAACCGGACGCGCTACGACGGCATCTACGCCCAGGACCAGTACACGCGTGGCCGGCTCACGCTGCAGGGCGCGCTGCGCTACGAGCACGCGTGGAGCTGGTTCCCCGAAGGTGAGAACGGCATCGTGTCGAACAACCGGTTCGGCAGCGCCTTCATCTTCCCCGAGCAGCGGGGCGTCACCGGTTTCCACGACATCACGCCTCGCATGGGCGCCGCGTTCGACGTGTTCGGCAACGGCAAGACGTCGTTGAAGGTCAACTTCGCCAAATACCTGGAGACCGCCCAGAACGGCGGCCTGTATACGCAGAACAATCCGGCCGTCACGTTCCAGCAGACGACGACGCGGACCTGGAGCGACAACGGCAACTTCATCCCCGATTGCGATCTGATGAACCCGGCCGCGCAGAACAACCTGGCGACGGGCGGCGACAACTGCGGCGTGTGGCAGAACCTGAACTTCGGCATCCCGTTCGGGACCACGCGCGTGAATCCCGACGTGCAGCACGGCTGGGGCGTCCGCAACTACGACTGGCAATTCGGCGTCGCGGTGCAGCACGAGATTCTGCCGCGGGTGGCGATCGACGTGAGCTACAACCGGCGGTGGTGGGGGAACTTCTTCTTCACCGACAACCTCGCGCTCACGCCGGCGGACTTCGACACGGTGACGATCGCGCAGCCGTTGAACGCGAAGCTGCCGGACGGCGGTGGCCAGCCGGTGACGTTCCTTACC
>Ga0207648_10000123_pt1 | contig 76156 bp, 57 predicted proteins | sample KBSMisM32_FD_184310 | JGI IMG/M metagenome (GOLD analysis project Ga0207648, IMG submission 184310) | Miscanthus rhizosphere microbial communities from Kellogg Biological Station, Michigan, USA - KBS Miscanthus M3-2 (SPAdes) (version 2) | ecosystem: Host-associated > Plants > Roots >...
TGATTTTGAGAAAATCCGCTGCTGCGTTCAATTTGTTGCTCCCAATTAGTAGTACCATTGTTATTTTCAGGCTTTAAACTTTGACCAGTTGCTGCCAAAAATGTTTTTAATTGAGAGGCGGTTGCTACCTGGAACTGATTGGCAATTTTTTCGGCGCCCGCATAGGCATCATAGGTCATTCTTAACTGGCCTGCTTTTGCTTTTTTGGTGGTAACAATAATAACCCCATTAGTGGCTCTGCTACCATAAATGGCCGCTGCCGATGCATCTTTTAAAACATCGATCGAAGCAATATCCGCCGGTGCAATCAATTTGATATCGGCATCAGGCACACCATCAATAACGTAAAAAGGAGATGCTCCCTCGGCTCGTGCTGTTGAGGGACCTCTGAGCGTAACTGTTGCTGTACCATTTGGGTTACCATCATTAGTAATATTTAAGCCCGCTACCTTACCTTCCAACAAATCGGAAGGAGAGGTTACAACGCCCTGGTTAAAATTTTCGGCTTTCACTGTCGAGATCGCGCTGGTCAATTGCCCCTTGGTGCTGGTACCATAACCTATTACCACCACCTCGTTCATGGCCTTTGCTGTTTCGTTAAGCGTAATTGTTAATGAGGTTTCATCACCTACTGTTTTCTCAATAGCCTGGTAACCTATAAAGGTGAATCTTAAAACAGTGCCTTTGGCGGCATTAATAGAGAAGGCACCGTTGGCCGCAGTAGCTGTTGAAGTGCTTGTTCCTTTAACCTGCACAGTAACGCCTGGCAGCGGTGCACCCGAGGCATCCTTAACAATACCTTTAACAGCTATGGTTTGCGCCCATGAACTGCTAAAGATAAAAACGGACAGCGCAAGCAAGACGCTACACAAGTATCTTGCTTTCAAAAGTTTGGGTCTAATTGTCATCATAGTTTTCTTTAATTGGTTGCTGATTTTGGTTTGTAAACTTTCTATTAATTATAAAAATTCATTAAATTTATATAGCGGCATATAATTGTTTTTTGAACAATTATATGCTCAAAAATATTGCTTCAATAAGCTTTATAATTTTATCTGGTTTATAAGGAGCGTATATTACCGCCCACTAATGTTATATTGTAGACCTAAATTGATTCTTTTTTCAATTGCTTTTTCTGATTTACAAGTATTTATTTACGCAAACGTTTACGAATAAACGTTTATTGAACACTTATTAGCCAATTGCCCGAGGTTAGAATTATGGGAGAAATTAACATAAAAAGGCTTGCCAGTGAGTTGAATTTATCGGCAGCAACAGTTTCCAGGGCACTAAGGGATAGCCATGAAATTAGTGCAGAAACTAAGGCCAGGGTAATGGAAATGGCCAAGAAACTAAACTATGAACCCAACCCTTTTGCCAGCAGTTTAAGAAGACAACAAAGCAAAACTATTGCTGTAATAGTGCCGGAAGTTGCCAATAATTTTTTCTCGCTTGCAATAAAAGCAATTGAAGAAGTAGCACGTGCAAAAGACTATCATGTATTGATCTATCAAACGCATGAGAGTGGTGAAATTGAAGCATCTTTTATGACCAGCCTTTTAAGCGGCCGGGTTGATGGGGTACTCATTTCTCCGGCAAGCCATGTTGCGGGTAAAGAATACTTTCAAAAAGTAAGAGAAAAAATACCTATGGTTTTTTTTGACCGTGATCATGCTGATATTGAAGGCGTAAAAATAACCACAGATGATTATGACAGTGCTTATAATGCGACTCAGCACCTGGTAGACGCCGGTTGTAAAACTATTGGATACCTTGCAGCGCTGGAAACACTTACCACCGGAAAAAAAAGGTTGCAAGGGTATCAGGACGCATTGAAAAATAACAATCTTATGTGCCGGACCGGTCTGATTGTAAGTAATTGTGAAAATAATGAGCCATGCCGTTCCAAGATCAAAGATTTTATTAGTGAACAAAGGCCAGATGGTATATTGTCGTCAATTGAAGAGCTGGCCCTGCCATGTTATTACGCATGCAAGGAATTGCAATTAAACATACCGAAAGATTTGAAGCTGATCACTTTCTCCAATCTTTCTCATGCCGAGCTCCTTAACCCGCCACTTTCTACCATCAATCAGCCTGCTTTTGAAATAGGCGACGAAGCCGCAACTATCCTGTTCAAAATGTTTAGCAAACGCTGGTATGATCCTAATATTACGATTAGCCTTAAGTCGAATATTATCAAAAGAGAATCAACACAATCTTAATTGGTATTAAAAATAATACAAAAAATAAATGTTAAATAAACACTAAATATGCTTAAACTTGTATTAATTTAACCACCAGTAAACTCTTTGATAGCAGTTGACTGAACCTTAATATGCAAAAATATTCTAAACAAACACGCTTACTTTTAGCAGTTGACTGCATCATCTTTGGTTTTGATGGTGATGATCTGAAAATTCTTTTAATAAAACGCGGGTTCAACCCTGAGAAAGGGAATTGGAGCCTGATGGGCGGATTTGTTCAATCTACCGAAAGCATAGATCAGGCTGCAAACCGGATCTTGAAGGAGTTAACCGGTATTGAAGGAGTTTACCTTGAACAACTGTACACTTTTGCCGACCCAAACCGTGATCCGACAGAGAGAACCGCATCAGTATGTCACTTTGCGCTGGTTGATATTCACAAATATGAGACACAGCTAAGTAATGATTACCGGGCAGAGTGGTTCCCGCTAAAGCGTTTCCCAAAACTGATATTTGACCATTACGAAATGGTTGAAATGGCCAGGAAACGGATACGTTACAAAGCTGCCTTCCACCCTATTTTGTTTGAGTTATTGCCGGATAAATTTACGTTGCCTCAGCTGCAAAATCTTTACGAAAGCGTATATAATACTACTATTGATAAAAGGAATTTCAGCAAGCGTGTACTGGCAACAGGTTTATTAATTAAACTCACCGAAAAAGACAAAACAGGTTCAAAACGCGGCGCTTTCTTTTACCGGCTGAACACACAAAACTATTATGCCAAATTCCAGGCGTTTTTGAATTTTATTCCCAATCCGGATACGTTGAGGTATTAAGACAGTGCTTTTTTGATTACTTCTTCATCATTCCCAAGTGAACTATCATATTTTCTTATGATGGCTTTGGCGACAATACGCGCAAGCCAGATGATAAGAGCTATTATAGCTACAATGATTAAGGCAAAGATGATACCTGCTTTAAAAGCATTTTCCATTAAACCGCAGCTTGAGAGTGAAAATAATAAGACAAGAAGGCTAATTACCGGGGTGTACTTTCTCATAAACCTTTTATTATCAGAAACAAGAAAACTGAGACAATGGTTTACGAATTTATTTAACCAACCTGAACGGACTTTAACCGATAAAACTCTCTCCTTGACCGAAAAGTAATTGGACAGCAAACCAACCGTCCCTACTTTGGCGGCATGATCGATACAATTGCATTAGTGCTGTTCTTTTTAACAATAACGCTAAGTTCGGGTGGCGGCCTTTATGAGATACTGGTAATATACCCCAACTGGAAACATGATGTGGATCCGCATACTTTGCGCTCCAAACTCGAATCATCCGGACAAATGCTTGCGGCCAAACGCTTTTGGCCACTGGTGTCGCCGGCACAAGGTTTATTATCCATCATAAATATCATACTTGCGTGGAAATATAGCGGCGATGTACACACTTACTGGCTAGCTGCTGCCCTTGCAATTTTCATCACCCGAGTTATCACCTTTAGTTACTTTATCCCTGTCATGATCCGCAAGATCATGAAGCCGGAGCAAGTTGAAACAGGCAAGCTGCAAGTCATCGTAAATCAATGGACTGGCTTAAGTCCGCTGCGTTTGCTTCCTGAATTTTTTGCATGGTGCATGCTGGTTATCGCTTTAATGCATATTTGAGCAAGGTTTACTATTAAAGCAGGAGATTACCAGTTTCGGTTTTATGCTGCAGGTAATGCTACATAAAAGGTCGTCCCTTCCCCTTCTTCACTTTCCAGCCAAATGCGGCCCTGGTTTGCTTTTACGAAGTCCTTTACCAGCATTAGTCCTAAACCACTTCCCTTTTCCTTGCGGGTGCCGAAGTTTACTTTTAAATTTCCAGTCAGAAAAATCTGTTGTTGCGATTTGCTGATACCTACGCCGCTATCGCGGATGGCAAAAACCACTTCAGCCTTACCAGAAGCTTGTTCAGCGTTTACACCGATCATGCTATCCTCATGGCTAAACTTAATTGCATTAGATACCAGGTTGCGTATAACCAGCTCTATATGATCTGGGTCTGCATAGATCAGCAGATGATCCTGTATCTGGCCAACGATACGAATATTTTTCTGCGCGGCCTGTTGCGTTAACAAGCTAATACTGCGATTAACCACCGGGTTGGGATCAAATTCCGCAGCATTTACCTTCACGCCTTGCAATTGTGCCTTACCCCATTCAAAAAGTGCATGCAACAACTCCAGAGATGCTGTCATTTGTTTTTTCAGATCTGCTATCATCTCCCGCATCTCTTTTTCTGTAAACCGCTCGGTCTCCATCAGTTCAAACAATTGAATAGCACTGCCTGCAGGCCCCTTCAAATCATGACCAATGATTGAAAACAGCGTATCCTTTACCCTATTAGACGTTTCCAATGCTCTATTTAACCGTTTTGTTTTCCGCAAATAGAACCATAGTAAAGCAAGGATCAGTATTACGGCGATTAAAACAACCAGCCCGACCTCTATTGTCCCGTCTTTCTGCCGGTTTACTTTTTGGAGACTCCCTACCTGCTCCTGTGACCGCTCCAATGCATAACTGGTGTCAAGCGCTGCAATATCTTTGGCTGTATCTGCCTGAAGCAGACTATCCAGCAAATGATGTTGCTCTTGCAATGCTGCCATTGCCTCTTTGTAATTTTTTTCTTGCTGATAAACTCCTGCTAATGCTCCGTAAATACGGGCTTTCAGTTTTGGTTCGTTTAGTTTCCTGGCAATACTCAATGCTGTTTCCAGGTCTCTGACGCTTGCACCGGCATCTTGTTTCTTTAATACATCTGCAATGTTAATTAATGCCTGGGCCTGTTCCTGTGGCTGTTGATATTTTTTAGCTTCGGTAAGAGCTTGTTTAAAAGTTTGCAAGGCCAGTGATTGCTGTCCTTCCTGCTGATATATCTTACCTTCTTCATCGAGCAAGTAAACCTCAGTATCACGTCTGTTCTCGATCGTACTATTCTTAACCCCCTCCTGTAAATAACGGAGGGCCGTTTTTTCATCTCCCTTTTTAACATAGATGTTACCTATGTTTTCCAGCAGAATGAAATAGGCCTCAGGTTTTTGTTTATGCTGCTCATACAAAGCGAGCGCTCGCAAATAATAGCTCAACGCTTTTTCCACATTCCCTTTTTCCTCATAGACGTGCCCCATGCCGGTATATGTTTCCATCACTCCGCTACTGTCCCGGCTGTCCCTGTAATACTTCATAGCCTGATTAAGATCAGTTTTGGCCGATGATATGTTCCCTTCTGTCCCATCCAGTAAGCCTAATTCATCGTATACCTGTGCTACACCTTCTGCATCATGTAAACTACGGAATATGCCCAGGGCTTCATTATTAAATTTCCGTGCGAGATCGGTATGATGATGTATTGAATTAATATGGCCGAGTTCCAGCAACGCCAGCGCCAGTTCGTGCTGATTCCTGTGCTTTTCAGCCAGATGTACCCCCAAGCTTGCATAACTAACTGCCGAATCAGCCTGCGTCCCGGCATAAAATCGGCTTAACTCTAAGTATATCTTGACTTTTTCACTTTCAGGCGCATTTTTCAGGTGTACAAGTAAATTAGCAGGTTGCTGTGCAAACAGCAGGCGCGGGATTAGTGCGAAAAGTATTAATAAGTAACGCATATATAAAAAGCAAATAATCTTTTTACGTAAAACACTCTTTCCGTGTTTTACCAATAGTTACAAATAATATTTCTTTTATAGAAAATAAGTTTATTATAAACGGGTATCCGAACTGGAGACATCAATTATTATTTATTATTTGATAGTAAGTCAAGAGAATTACATATAACAGCTCATTAAAAAAACAATGGCCGCTGAACGGGCGTCCAGACAGCCATTTTATAAACCAATTATTAGAGGGGGCTATTTAATTTAACTCATTCAGTATCGGCTTGCTGAGCGTTTTCAATGTTGTTTGTTCTGATTTCAGAAGCTCCAATATCACTACTTCATTATTCGTTTTCTTTAACCACTCTGCCGGTAAGTAAATAGTTTGCTGCGGGCCAACAGACCAATATCTACCTAAATTATGCCCATTAACCCAAACGACTCCCTTACCCCAACGGCGCATATCCAGATAAGTGTCTGCAACCTTTTTAAGATCAAATATTCCTTTTTTGATTACAGGTGCGCCTGCATTCATTTTACCAGCTTTGAAAGCGAGCCCTTTCACTGAACTAAATGGCAGACTATACATTTTCCAGTTTTTTAGTTCTTTCCCGGCAAGCAGTACTTTCTCAGTAATGCCTTTTTTATTCTTTAACAGATAAGGGCCAAAGTTTATCCTGCCCAGGTTCTCTACCAAAATATCCAGCTTCACCTTACCTTTTGGTAAATCCACCTGTAAGCTATCTTGTTTGTGACGTCTGTCGAGTACACCAACTCGCTTTCCATTTATAAAGACGATACCATAATCTCGCAGGTCCTTAATTTTCAATATGCCTGACAGTCCACCTTCAACGGTAGTACGGTATAACATAAAGCCGTAAGCTTGATTTAAATCTTCAAAGGTGAGTGGCTCCGGATTCAATTTAGGTGCAGGTAAAATATCAAATAGACTGGTAGCCTGTTTTAAATGCACATCCGGAATCACAATAACCGGTTTTGATTTAGGTACAGATGGGAGTTTCTGCCCCACCGGTAAATGTTTTTCTATAACCGAACGGAATTTCATGAATTTTTCGGTTGCATTGCCTGCTTCATCAAGTGGCGCGTCGTAATCATAACTGCTGATCTGTGGCTCATATGGGTCCCGGTCATTATAGTTTGCACCGTTCATAAAACCACGCGTAGTGCCCCCGTGGAACATATACATATTAATTGAAATGCCAGCCGCCAACACAGAGTCCAGTCTGTTGACATACTGCTCTGCAGGTACTGTATGATGTTTTGTTCCCCACCAGTCGAACCAAGCAGGATACCACTCGGCAATATAAAACGGCCCGGTACCGTTGTGGTTTTCCTTTATCAGTGCTTTGACTTCTCCCGGATTATCAATGCCGTTTATCGCAGGCAATAAACCAGGCAAGTGACCGTCTTTTATAGCGGGCTTAGGATCACAAGTATACAAAAGGCCATCAAAACCGGCATCGATAAACATTTGCTTATTTATAGCCAGGTATTCTTTGTCATTTGAGTAAGAACCATATTCGTTCTCTATCTGCACCATTAAAATATTACCGCCATGATTTATTTGCAGCGGTGCCAGTTGTTTACCTACTGCATTAATATATTTTTTGTATTCATCCAGGTATTTAGGGTCTTTACTTCTTACCACAAGGCCTTCCTCCTTTTCTAACCAATACGGATATCCCCCAAACTCCCATTCGGCACATACATATGGGCTTGGACGAAGAATCACCCATAAACCTTCTTCCTTTGCAATTTTCACAAATTCTGCAACATCATTATTACCAGAAAAATCGAATTTCCCCTTCTGTGGTTCGTGTAAATTCCAGAAAACATAGGTACCTATTGTATTCAAACCCATAGCTTTCGCCATCTTCATTCGCTGCCGCCATGCCTCACGTGGTATTCGCGGATAATGTATTTCTCCTGAGATCATTTGAAAGGGTTTGCCATCCAGCAAAAAAGCGTCGTCACCTAATTTAAATGTATGTGATTGAGCAATTGTATAATTGACACTTAAAAAAATAAGTACAAAAAAGAATAGGTTTTTTAGTTTCATGTTCAGCATTTTAGAGCGTTGTTATAATGTAAGTTGGGGTATTGACTATTGTTTAAGGCGAATTATGAGATTGTTGATCAAACAGATGCAGGTCCCATTTATCGAGCCAGTTGATCTGGATATCATCTCCTTTAAAAGTGACCGGCAACCATAAATATCTTCCGTCAATTGCATTTTCAGGCTTCCACAGGTCAGCCATAAAGATAAATGCGTCTTTTTTCCCTTCAACAGGTAACAAATAGGTACTTTGTCCTTTGAAGGTTAATTCTGCCTCAGACCCCTGGCATGGGTTTCCATGATATGTCCATGGTCCCCATATGCTATTCGCCATAAACCACCGTGCTGCGTTAGGTGCCCATCCGGTGCAACCGGAGCCCAACATATAGTATTTGCCATTTCTTTTAAATAAAGCAGGTGCTTCTGTTTGATGACCGATATAAACGCGTACAAATTTTCCGGTATAGCCGGTATAATCGTCGTTAAGTTCAGCGATTTGTAAGGTGTAGTTCTCTTCGGATGAAAACACATGATAAGCTTTCCCGTCATCATCCACAAAAACGGTCATATCTCGTACCATTTGTCCGGAAGCAATATCCCGACAAAAAAACTTGTTAGAGTTGGAGGCAGTATCACTGCAATTAGCCTTTTCGTTTTCGGTGGTACCAACAGGGTAGAATGGCATTTTACCCTGATTCGCCCTAAAGCTTTTCGAATATAGATATGGCCCGGTTACGTTGCTGCTTGTTGCTATACCAGCCAGGGCAGAAGCATATCCCTTCCCCAAAAGCTCCAGGTGGAACCACATAACATATTGTTTAGTCCGGCTATTATAAACAACTTTTGGTCTTTCAATAATGCTCCCGCGGGCAATATCACTTTTAGCGTCGTCGCTCACCCTTAATGCAATTCCTTCATCCTTCCAGTGATATAGATCTTTTGATGAATAGCAATGTATACCTACCTGGGCCGAATTACCTTTTTTTCCTTCAATTTTATGTTCGCCAAACCAATAATAAGTGCCGTTCCGGAATAATATGCCACCGCCATGTGCATTGATATGAACACCATTATTGTCGGGCCAGATGGCACCGGGGTAAAAATTTGCATCTGTTGTACCGGGTGTTTGCCCACCGGCAGTACAGACAATTGATAGTAGAGCAGTCGTCAGCAATAACGCCGGCAACAATTTTTCTATTATTATCTTTTTGAACAATTTGCTTAAGTATTATAAGTGTCTATTTATTGCCTTTAACTTTATTTACTACCCACTCGCCTACTTTGGTGCCCTGTATCATACCGCTATTAATAGCGTCTTCAAAATGGATACCTCCCCAAAAACGCGACATCCCGGCTTCAGCCGCAGCCTGCTTAAATGACGTAAAACTTCTGGGGACAAGGCCATATTTTTGTTCTACATTATCGGTGTAATGCACACTGTCACCAAAATAACTGGTCAGGATTACTGCGGATGTAGAAGAGATACAGGAGTGCCCGCTCAAGTATTCCGGGAACGGTGGCGTTTGTAATAAAGGCCTCCAGTTTGGATCAATATATTTACGGATGGCTGTTTCGGGCCTGATGCGATTGCTTCTGTATTTTTCATCCCAGCAACACATGAAGCTATCCATTAATCCGATTGATACCACCGTATGAATCTCCATGGCTTTCGAAAAACTTGTTTTTGTCTGCTTGCAAACTATACCAGTAATACCAAGCCAGTGTGCCCCCGGCGATATTTTCTTCAACCCGATCATCATGTGACCATTGTCTTGTACGGCAAAAGGATTGCAATCCCAAAAAGCTGCAATAGTTCTGTGTTCTGGTGTTAAATCACTTCCAGCTAACTTGTAGCACCTCTGCATATATTTATAAAACTCAGACTGCTTATCGGTTGAGAATTTTATTGGTCGTGATACTTTAAATTGCGAACTGGAATCCAGTGTAAACGGGCGAATGGTATTAAAGTACGGTTCAACCGGGGCCATATAGGCTGGAGGAGTTGGGTACCAGGTACTATCTTTTCCAAGCGGGGTATACCTGGTATAGTTACTGATACGATTGTACTTATCCTTTTTAGCATAAGCCATTATTTTTTTACTGATAGCTTGTCCATAATGTTTTGAGCTATCAATAACCTCGTCGGTAAAGCCAATTTTCCGGCATGAGTCCAGGAATGTCTGCTCATATTTAACCATTAGTGTGCTGCCTGATGGCTGCAGCTTTCCGGCAGTTTCCATCATAGCGATCAATGCACTCAGCTGATAGTTGTATCCGTTGGCAAATGATGGTTTTTTGATATCAGGATATTCATTTAACACCCCATGCATACTCTTTTCCGTCTTGTCGTTCTGAGACACAACTTCGTAACCTGCGAGACAGGAGTAAGAAAAGAAGCGGGCAGCAAGTGGAGGATTAGTTATGTCGTGAATCATAATCACCGACATTTGATCTATCACTTTTGTGATGTCACTGCTGGTTAGTACCGGCTGAGCCTGATTTTTTTTGCAGCTATTATTTAAGATAGCCACAATAAACAGAGCAATTAATAATAAAGCCTTCTTTCTCATATCTTAATTCTCCTTGTAGGCTTTTACTCCCTGTTGGTTAATTCCGAATAGCAATGTTTTATTAATTTCTAAAACGCTCCTTACATCTCCCCACAAATGGAAACCAGACTTTAGTTGGGGGACATAAGCAAAGTGTCCTTTAGCGTCTCCTTTTAAAAGGATGCCATAATTCGCATCTGATTTTCCTAACCGCAACCTTGCCTTGTTAATATTGCCGCATAATAGTATATCCTTATTGCCATCGTGATCATAGTCGAGTGTTGTAATTGTAAACACAGGAGAAGATTGAACTTCTAACGGCAGTTCCGAAATATGTAATTTGCCTTTACTATCACTTAAATAGTAGCTTGTAGATAGATTAGTGGCTTTTAAGTGACCTGCTCCCTGGAACTCCTGAGTAGTAAAAATATCGCCAAGCGAAGCATCAGCATAGCTCTTATAATCTGGGAAACGGGAGCGCATTATGCTGATCTGTTCCAATAGCTCATCGCGGGAAATATATGGGTAGCTTTTGCCCTGGATATAAAAACAAAAAATAGGGTCAACTGCTCCGTTGTCGTCAAAATCCTTGTAATACATCTCCGCTGGTTCGGCAGCGCTAACTTTGCACTGTGTGTTTAGTCCTTCATTTCCTATAATCAGGTCAGGGTGCCCGTCATGATTAAAATCCTCAACCAGTATTTTGTTCCACCAGCCATTTGTTGGCCCGTCAAAATATGTAGTGGTGTTATCTACCAGTTTGCCATTGTTGTTGATCATTACAGTAACTGGCATCCATTCTCCTACCAATATCAGGTCAGGCTTCTTATCGCCATTCATATCTACCCAGGCAGCATCTGTAACCATACCAATATGCTGTAGCGAAGATGATATTTGTTTAGTCTGATCGGCAAAATGGCCCTTTCCGTCATTTATAAGCACGTAGCTGGTTGGCATCTCAGGGTATCTTCCTGGTATTACTCTTCCGCCAACAAACAGGTCAGGATGGCCGTCACCATTAATATCAGCCACTCTTACACAGCTTTTACTGCTGTGCATTTTGGGTAATGCATCTCTTGACTTGGTAAAATTGCCTTTGCCATCATTCAAATAAAGGCGATCTTGCAGCAAAGGGTCATCCGGTGCAAAATTGTCATAGCCGCCAGAACATACATACAGATCTGGTTTACCGTCACCGTTGGCATCGAAAAATACTGCATCGGCATCGCTGCTCTTTTTGTCAGCTTCAAATGAAGGCTCTGATTTTGCTACAAAACCGCCACCTGATTGCTGAATATATATTGTCCCCGGTTTACCACTACCACCGCCCACATATACATCCTCAAGACCATCACCGTTTATATCTCCTTTTATCAAGCAAGGGCCTGAAAAAGATAACGGATTTACCAGCAATGGCTGCCGTTTAAAATCATTAAGGTTATTCTTCTCCTGGGTATTTACTACAGGTGATTTAACTTCAGTAAATAAAGACTGGGGTATTTTGGCGATTTGAAAATTACCTTTGGCATCTTTCTCATTCAACGTGAGCTGCTGATCCCCTTTAACATTTTTCAGAACCTGCTCCTTACCTTGCTGCCATATTACACGCAGGGAATCTATCTTACTATCCTTCCCGAGCCCGAAATGCAATACCGGTGATACGCTTGATTGGAAACCGCGGCTTGGCATTTGCTCCAGATATTGCTTTTTATCTTTTACATAGATGATAACTTTTGCACCAACGCCTTGTGTATTTTTTGCCGCACCATTCAGCTTAACTTGCAAATAGTGGTTATCTAATTGTTTGCTAGCCTCGTTTTGATAGATAAATGCCGGCTGATTGATATTGTTGACCACCAGGTCTAAATCGCCATCATTATCCAGATCGACATAGGCTGCACCATTACTGTTTGATGATTGGGTGATTCCCCAGGCTGTGCTGGTATTTGTAAATGTCAGATTGCCATTATTTTTGAACAAATAACTTTTCACCTGCGATGATGGCATCTTTTGCACCAGATCATAGATATCCTTACGCATTAACCGACGGTCCTTCATATAGTCGCCCATGTATTTTACAAAGTCCATGTTGGTAAAATCGCGGGTATAACCATTGGTCACAAACAGATCCTTCCAGCCATCATTATCATAATCAGCAAACAGAGGTGCCCAGCTCCAGTCGGTATTTGAGAGACCGGATAATTGGCCAATTTCGCTGTAGGTGCCATTGCCATTATTTATTTGCAGCATATTGCGCATATACTGGTAATAGAAACCTGTGTTGAGTGTCAGATTAAATTTTTCATAGTTATCGGGTGCAAACAATAGCTTTTGCCGGTGATTATCTTCCGGAAGCATATCCAGTGTGAAAATATCAGGTAAGCCATCGTTATTTATATCTGATATGTTGTTCCCCATCGAAAATTGTGAGGTATGACCAAGGGAAGATTGCAGTTTATTAGTGAACGTACCGTCTCCGTTATTGATATATAAGAAGTCAGGTATAGTATAGTCATTGGATATATAGATATCAGGCCAGCCATCACCATTAACGTCATCAATTGCAGCTCCTAAACCATAGGTAAGATCCGAGCTGCTTATACCGGCCTCAGCTGTTACATTTTTAAATACGCCGTTATCGTTTCTGTATAACCGTACGCCGTTGGGGGAATTTTGCCTTTTCAACGCTTCCGCTGTGTTTACCTCATCTAAAACAGGTAATTGAATAGGGCTGTGATTCAATAGAAACATGTCCAAATCGCCATCTCTGTCGTAATCAAAGAAAACGGCCTGGGTACTGTATCCTTCATCAGCTAAACCATATTGTTGTGCCTGATCAATAAAATGCGGAACACCATCCTTATCATTTCCCTGGTTTATAAATAGCTGGTTTTGACGTTTTTCGGCCTTTACATTTCCCGAATAGCATAGATAAATATCCAGTTTACCATCACCATTCACGTCTGCCATGGTTACGCCCGTTTTCCAGGGGCCCGGTCTGCCTGCAACGCCCGCAATTGCTGTAACCTCTTCAAACTGCATATGCCCTTTATTAAGGTATAGTTTGTTGTCGGTCATGTTTCCTGTGAAATACAGATCAGGTAAGCCGTCACCATTTAAATCGCCAGTAGCTACCCCCCCGCCGTTGTAAAAATACTCATACATCAAAACGTTGGTATTTAACCCTTCAGTTAATGTATTGCTAAAATCTACATGGGTTTGTTCGGGTGATAATAACGTAAATAAAGGATTGCCACCTGTATCACCGGCCTCTTTGTCTCCAGACCTGCGGCCACAGCCTGCTAATGCTAACCCCCCGATAAAAAGTAAGCGGCAAGATAATTTGATGTACGTATTCACAAAAGTTTAAACTTAAATTAATGGACTAAATATAAAAGAATGCCGGGTATTTAACCCCGGCATTCTTCACTTTAAATATATAGATTTTTATAATCCATTAATTAATAACCAGGGTTTTGAATCAATTTATTATTCTTATTCATCTCGTCCCTGCTAATTGGCGGGAAGTAAGCCTTATCAGCCCAGGCACGGTTTTCTACGCCCGGATCGATTTCCTGCACTGTATAAGTATAGTTGTAATTAGTAGTATTATACCTGTAAATAGGCACCGTTGCACCTGGTTTAAGTGTGCCGGTGATCTTTATAATTTTAACTTTATTACCCAATGTTGTTGGTGCTATCATCCAGCGGCGGGCGTCGAAGAAGCGTTGCTCTTCAAACAGCATTTCCTTATTACGCTCACGTCTGTATCTGTTTACCAGCGCAGCGCCACCAGTTTCGGTAACCGCCGGCAAGCCACAACGGAAACGTATTTTATTCAACCAGGTGATAGCATCTGCGTTATCCCCTAACTCGAGACATGCCTCAATGTAATTAAACACCACTTCGGTATATCTGATCTGCGGTGAAGGTACCTCCGAACGGGTATTCTGGTCCTGGATAGCAGGATTAGGATCCATAAATTTCCTGATGGCATAACCGGTGCGGGTTCCGTTCCAGTTTTCTATAGGTCCATTCCTTGTATCCAAGCCAAAGTAAGGTTGAGGGCTCGCAGCGCTACCAGTTTGATAGGTACCCATTTGGATTTCATTATAAGGGTCGATGCCTGCACCATCCGCTGTACGTGGTTTCCAAGGTGCGCCATCATATAAGATGGATGCATAGAACCTTGGATCCCTGTTTGCATAAGGTGCCGCTGCATCAGCTGGGTTGCTCCAGCTGAAGTCGTGTGCAGTTCCGGTTGTTCCGTCCAATGCTTCATAATCATCTACCAGGTTCTGGGTGGGCTCGCTTGAAGTCCAGCCGTGGTACCCATTGGTACAGTTGTTACGGCCATACCACGCTCCCCACTCGTCCTTGGCGTTGCTGAAATATCTTGCAAAAATAAGTTCTGCCTCACCGCCATTTCTTGACAAATAAGAATTCTGATAGTTCGTAAACCCATCAGCTGCCGGAGCAGATAAATTAAGCATATACCCATATTTGCCCATGTCCAAAAAGGCTTTTGCGGCAGTTTGCACCTGTAGCCAACGTGCGTCGTGGTCACTGGTGGTGTAACCCAGTAATTCAGGGTGTGCATAACTGCCAACCGTACTGATTGTTTTCAGGTTAGCAGGATCATGCAGGGCACTTGCAGCATAGGTTAAAACCCTTATCTTAAGCGCCTTCGCAGCGTCAGTTGTTGCACGGCCTTTATCCATAGTTTTATTGCTTAACAAACCTGCAGCCTGATCCAGGTCACTTAATATAAAGTTCACGCAGTCTTCATAGCTGCTCCTTGCAATGGTAAAGTCAGTCGCAGTTGCACTGTAGGAGGATTTGACAAGGGGAACACCGCCATAAAAACGCAGCAACTGATTGTAGAAATAGGCGCGCATAAAATAGGCTTCGCCTTTTAACCTGTTTACCAATGCTGAATCCAGCGACGACTTCCCAAGTTGCTCCAGTGAGATATTAGCAGACCTTATCCGGGCATACATTGCATTCCATTCGTACCTGTCTTGCAGCCCACTCAGATGGTCAGGACTTACGTTGCCTTCCATAATGTCCTGTTTTCCGAAATTGAAAAGGGCATTATCGGTAAGGCAATCGTTGTTCATTTGGTCCAATAACCCGGTACTCAATCCGTTATATAATTCCGTCACAAAGGCTGTAGAAAGGTTAGGATCCGCCCAGGTGGCGTCAGCCGAAGCCTGGTTTAACGGCTTCGTACTCAGGAAGTCTTTCTTACACGAGGCAAGCAGCACGCCTGAGACGATTACTATTGCTGAAATATTTCTTAAATATGTTTTCATATCGTTCAAATTAGAATTTTACACTTGCTCCCAAATTGATAACTCTTGCCTGCGGATAATAATGCCCGTCTGAACTTGTGGATTCCGGGTCATAAATTTTTTGCTTAGCAAGTGTGAACACGTTCAGGCCATTTGCATAAAGCCTCAAATTGTTTATACCAACCTTACTGGTGATCGAAACTGGGATGGTATAACCCAACTCAATGTTTTTAAGGCGTACATAGTTCATATTGAGCAGCCAATAAGTGTTTCCCCCGTGAAGTACACCGTTACTATCATAGTATCCCCCAGAAAAAAACTGATTATTTCTGTCAACTGTACGCGGGTCTTTGGTGCTATGATTGTCCACGGTCCAGCGATGATCATAACTCCATTGCAGGAAGTTGCCAATCGTTCCTGATTCTGTTTGCAGTGTAATTTGTGCGCCGGTTGCACCCTGCAATAACACGGTTAAATCAAAGCCCTTATACTGCACCCCGAAATTTAAACCTCCCTGAAAAGTTGGGGTATGGCTGGCATCCATTCTCACCTGATCATAACCATCAATTTTACCATCAGGTTTCTTTTGACCATCATCGCTGCCTATATCCTTAAATTTCATGTCGCCCACGCGGATGGTGCTTGCGCCTACGCCGCTATAAGCTCCGGGATGAGCCTGGTTGAACGCATCAACTTCGGCTTGTGTAGAAAATATGCCATCATAAACGTAATAAAGCTGGGCACCAATAGGATGACCAATTGACGTTTGGTATGATGGAAGTCCCGGAGGTTCATCCCATACATTGATACGGTTTTTAATATAAGAACCGTTGATGCCCACGTTATATCTAACTTCACCAATTTTGTCATGCCAGTTAAATTGGAACTCTACCCCCTTATTGGTTACCTTTCCGTAGTTTTTCGGTGGTAATAGTGGTCCAGGAATACCAGTTGCAGGTACTGAAGCGGTGGGTGCCCATAAGATATTGGTACGTACGTTATAAAACGCTTCCAATACGAAATCAAGTTTGCCGTTCAGGATCGTTCCTTCCAGGGCTGCATCGCTGTTGTTGGCAGTTTCCCAGGTAAAGCTCGGGTTTGGAGCCGTACCTTCCGTTAATGTTTGAGTCGGAGCACCGTTGATAATATAGGTACTAGTGTTATATAGTGGAAGATACGCGTATTCTGCTAAATCATTGGAGTGAGGTCTATTTACCTGGTCGTTACCCATTTGCCCCCATGACCCGCGAAGTTTTAAGTTTTGAAAGAACTTGATATTATCTTTAAAGAAATTTTCTTCTGAAATTCTCCAGCCTGCTGATATACCGGGGAAGAAGCCGAAGCGGTGAGTTGTAGGGAACATATAAGAACCGTCTGCCCGCCATAAAAATTCAGCCAGGTATTTTTCCTTGTAGTTATACCCTACGCGGCCAAAGTAATTTAAACGGGCCCTCTCCCAGGCTGAACCGCTATTACCTATCTCAGTGTTACCACCCCATGAAAGCTGGTCTATAGCGGTTGAAGCAAAATACTTGCGTGACGCATCAAAGTAGCTTTGATTTGATTTTTCCTTCTGTACACCGGCAAGGAAAGTAACGTTATGGCTTCCAAAGCTATGATCATAGCTTATAATACCTTCGAGCATCGTGCTTAACTGATCCTCATCACTTTGAAAAAGGTGCGCCTGGGCCGGGCCACGGGCTACCTTGGTAAGTACGGGGTTTGTGGTTGATTGACCATCCCAGCTATATACATACCATGGCGTTTGCCAGCTTTTTTCTTCCTTTATGTATTTATCAATAGCAACGTTTCCCGTAACCTTTAATCCAGGTACATATGGAACATCGATTACAATTTTGCCATTAGTTTGAACAACATACCTGGTGTCTCTGTCATATCCGGTTGCGTTGGTCGTGATCAACACCGGTTGCTGGCCATTTTCTATATCCGGTCCAGGTAATCATTCGGCCAATAAGCCGGTCTGTACGGATAGCCGCGCATTAACATACGGAAGATGTCGCTGGCACCTTCACCAGCAGGGAAAAAGCGGTTTTCCTGGCGGCCAGATACGCCAACACTAGTGTTAACATACTTATTAACTTTTGCATCTACATTTAAGCGCAGATCGTACTGTTTGTAACCGGTCGCAGAATTCTTATAATAAGCGTCCTGATTTTCGTAACCTAAGGAAGTCAGATACTTTATATTTTCTGAACCACCCGACAATTGCAAATTCTGACGTGTCTGCGGCGACCAGTCTTTTAGCGTAGCTTTAAACCAGTCTGTGTTTGGGTGTCCCCATGGATCAGAATGGTCAGCAAATTTTTGAAAGTCAGTTGGCGAGAATGTTGCCGTTGTAACAGCGCCGTTATCCGGACGTGTAAAACTTCCTGTAGTTTTGAACGCATTCCAGGCATCTGACCAGTATTGAGATGGTAAGTTATATAAATCTATTTCATCCACCATGGTAGCATATTCTGTAGAATTAGCCATTTTAGGAATCACCGTAGCTTGAGCCCATCCATGATTATAGGTGTAAGAAAGGTCGGGTTTACCCAGTTTACCGTGTTTGGTGGTAATCAGGATAACGCCATTGGCAGCCCGGGCTCCATAAATAGCTGCTGATGCATCCTTCAACACAGACATGCTTTCAATATCGGCAGGATTAATACGGTCAATATTTGTTTGCCCTGCGGGAGCCGGCACACCGTCGATAACGATCAGCGGAGCGTTGCTACCCAGCGTATTAATACCGCGCACACTGATGGTTGAACCATCGTAACCAGGCTCGCCGCTTGCATTGGTTGCGATAACGCCCGGCATACGGCCTGCTATGGAGTTAGAAAGGTTGACTGCCGGTGATTTTACCAGTTCTTCGCCTTTAACAGATGTAACTGATCCGGTAACGGTTACTTTCTTTTGTACACCGTAACCAACTACCACTACTTCGTTAAGGCCTTTGTTCGCTGATTGTAGTTTAATGGCAAGAGTTGTTTTGCCATTAATTGGCACTTCTACTGTAGTATAGCCAATAAATGATATCACCAATGTGCCGTCCTCTGGCGCATTGAGTGTAAAATTTCCGTTTATATCAGTTACTGTTCCGGAGGCTGTACCTTTTACTTTTACAGATACGCCAATAAGCGATTCTCCGGTTGTCTGATCTGTTACTTTTCCTGTGATTTTAATTTGAGCTAATAGCTTATTTAAGGCAGCTCCGTGGGATGTAGCAAACTTTGTTTTGGAAACATCGGCAGTAGTTGCTGAAGACGTACTGACAAATAGCAAAGCAATCAATACCTGGCTTAGTGCTATTTTTGAGACATTTGACAAGTTTACAGTTCTATGTAAATTGTATTCCATGTTTAATTGGTTAAGTTGATTTAAATTTTAAACGCACACTCTCAAAGTGGTTTAGCGGAGTTTAATTATTCTATAATCGCAACTCCTGATTAGGGTCTGTCTGGCTTTTGTTTAATCCATAGTCATCATTTAGGTTTAATTTTTAATTACAATTGGTTAGGGTTATAAAGTTTAGTAGTCTAACAAATCCGCAGCTTCACTGCCTCAATCTCGTCCTTAAAAACACTCTTTAATTTTAAAAACAGCTTCAACAGCAGATTACCTGTGCCGATACGTTTTACCACTTATAAAGCGTTTTGTCGCAACTAAGAAATTAAATGTTATCACTACAGTTATAATTGATTGCACTAATGTGAGCATAATTGATTTGATTCATGGGGGGTAAATTCTTAAAACTTAAGGGGGTAATTGGTAATAGACAGGTAAATTATTAATTAACAGCTATTAAAAATTAACCTTTATTTTAACTATTAATGATTTTTAACTTCACGGCATTTTTTGTAACACTTGACTGAAAAGGAACTCTGAATTTTTTGATGTATTCAGAAGGGTTCAATCCGAAAAGCTTGCTGAACTGCTCCCTAAAATATTTCAGATCATTTATCCCTACTTTATAAGCTGCCTCGGCAACTGTACAATCGGTATTCAGAAACATTTCTGCTGCTTTTCTGAGGCGTATAAACCGGATAAATCCATTCGTTGACTGACCTGAAATAGATCTGATCTTTTTATACAGGTTAGACTGGCTCATGCCAATCTCATCAGCCAGGATTTTAATACAAAAATCATTGTCTGTTAAATGCTCTTCAACAACTTTCATACATTCTGTCAGGAACTCTTTGTAGTCTGCGGATATTTTAAGATCATTTGACTTTAAGGTAATCTCATTATAGAAATATTTTTGAAGGTTGTTTTTACTCTTTAATATGCCGGTAACCCTTGCAACAAGCAGCTCCTTTTCAAAAGGTTTGCTTATGTAGTCATCTGCGCCGCCTTCTATTCCTTTTAATTTAATTTCTGGTGATGAGCTGGCGGTTAGTAACACAACTGGTATATGGCTTAAAGAAGGCTCTTCTTTCACCCTGCTGCATAGCTCGATACCGCTTAAACCTTGCATCATTACATCGCTGATAATAATATCGGGTAATATTTGATAGACCAGGCTTAAAGCATCTGCACCATTTTCAGCTTCAAATACCTCAAAGTCATTACTGAAAATTTGCTTAAGGTATTGCCTGATCTGCTCATTATCATCAGCAATCACCATAGATCTGGATTCAAAATTGAGTGGATCTGACTTTTTTTGGCTTGAAGAATACAACTTAATACTTGTTTTTGATTCAGGTATTTCTTCTTCGTAATGTTCAATCAGTTCGTCCAGAAAAGCAGAAGTTTCGGCAACGTCTTCAAAAACCAGGTTAGGGCTTAAATGTTCCCTCCCTTTCAGTAGGCAAACTTTAAAGGTAGTTCCCGCATCTTTTGTACTTTGGTAACTGATACTCCCCTTATGATCTTCAATGAATCTTTTTACAAGATAAAGTCCGATACCAAATCCGCTTGCCAGCGGCAATGCATTTTGCAACTGGTAAAATTTGTCAAATAACTGATCTCCAACCTGCTCATCTATTCCGCACCCATTATCTTTTACCTCAATATTCACAAAAGCATCTGTTTCAGAAATACTGCAAATTATGGAACCATAATTTGGGGTAAATTTCAAGGCATTAGAGATTAAATTAAACAACGCAATCTCTATCTTCTCCCGGTCCGCAAATAATGCTATGGTATCCGTTTCACAAACAAATTCAAACTGTATATTCTTGCTCTTTGCCTGGTGGCTGAAGCATAAAAAGACCTCTTTGGATAAGTTTACGATATCCAGTTTTACTATTTTCAGTTTATCAGATTCACTGTCAGCTTTTCTAAACAACAATAATTGGTCGACAAGGCTCAACAACCGGCGGGCATTCCGGTAAACAATGTTAAGGTTACTTGTATCGTTTGCCTTGTCTCCCTGGCTAAATAACAATTCTTTAACCGGGTTTATAATCAGCGTAAGCGGCGTTCTGAACTCATGGGAGATATTGGTAAAAAAAGAAAGCTTCCGTTCGTTAAGTTCCTTTTCCTTTTCGGCCGACATTTGCGCAATCTTTATCTCATACTTCAGTTTCGCCTGGTTGCTCCGGTAAAGCATGTAATAATAGATAAGCGTTACGGTTATAAGGAAATAGCTCAGGAACGCCCACCACGTTTTATACCACGGAGGAAGGATCCTTATTTTCAGAGCGGCGTAGTCCTCGAACCATAAACCATCCTGATTAGCGGCCTTTACTCTGAATGTGTAATCGCCTGCCGGGAGGTAGCGGTAAGTAACCGACTTTTGATTTTTTACATAGTTCCAATTTTTATCAAGCCCATCAAGTTTATATGCGAATTCACATTTTTGCGCATACGCGTAGTTCAAAGCAACATATTGTATGGAGAAAACTGATTGATTGGGGTGCAAAGTTATTTGGCTTGATTCATTAATAACCTTGCTCAGTATGTTATCTTTTTGGCCAACCTCGACCTCTTTTCCAAATAACTGAAGACCTGTAATTAACACCTTTGGTCTAAATGTATTTTGTTTTACTTCTGAAGGGTAGAAAATATTATAGCCCTCGGTCCCGCCAAAAACCATAAACTTCCTTTTGCTGCAATACATAGATGACCGTGGATTGAACTGCCCTGCCTGCAATCCGTCCGAAGTGTCATAATTGGTGATACTATTTGAGTTTGCCCCGATTCTTGATAGCCCCTTATTGGTGCTTATCCAAATATCTCCAGAATCATCCTTTTCTATTGAGTTGATAGTGTTGTCGGCTAACCCATCCGTTTCGGTATACGGTTTAAACTTTTTGTCTCTGATATTATATACGACAAGGCCATTACCTTCCGTACCTATCAACAAGTTTCCCTCCTTATCTAAATACAAAGAGTATATAACCTGGCTTGGCAAGAATTTTTCAATTTGAGATTGATTAAAATAGTCCACAAACCTGTTTTGATCTTTTATATAATACTTAAGACCAGAGGCATATGTTCCTATAAACAAATTGCCGTTTTTATCTTCTGCCAGGGCACGGATGTTATTGGCACCAATTGTGCTGTTTTGCGGATTGTAGTTAACAAATTTATCTTTTCCTGCAGGCAACATACTTAAGCCTCCGCCATTGGTGCCAACCCACAAATTACTTTTTGAATCCTGCAGTATTACACGAATGTCATTTAAGCTGATGCTTGCAGGGTCACCGGTCTTATGTGTAAAATTAGTAAAGGAGTCCGCCTCTTTATTATACCGGAAAAGTCCTTGTGAATAGGAGCCAAACCACAATGTATTTGAATGGTCCTTATAAGCACAAATTATTGCATTGTCTGTTAATGAACCCTTTCTCCCATCTGCCCTGTAATATTTTACCACATCACCATTCAGTTTCTTTTTATATATGCCGTCGCCATCTGTACCCAGCCATAAATAACCTGCGTCATCTATGCACATACCGTAGTATCTTAAAAAGCTCGATCCATAATTATCTACCAGCTTATTTTGGAATTTGTTGAATTTTTCAGGAATACTGCTCAGCATGTAAATGCCATCCCCGTATGTTCCGGCCCATATATTTTTGTCTTTATCCTGAAATAAGGTTTGGACAGACCTGACTGTTACACTATAGTTATCCTCCGACTTTACCGGATTAATTACCACATCCTCATAATCTGATTTTTCTGCTTTGGCAAGGTCAATACTATACAATCCGCCATCCTGCAAACCGATAAGCAGGTTTTTATTGTCATCCTCAAGGAGAGAAGAAAAATAGTTACTTCTTAGCTTATACTTTGAGCCTGAAAAAACATGAAATTTATTTTCGCTTCTTCTGTAAAGAAATAATCCTTTACTGGCGGCCACCCAGATATCGTGGTTATGATCTTCATAAATAGCATTGATCCTACCCGGGGGAATTACGCCTAGCGGAAATTGGTTATTTAAATTCTTTAAAATCACTCCGTTTTTAACGCTGAAAACGCTTAGTCCTCCATCCAGTGTGCCGACCCATAATAATCCATAAGTATCTTCAACAACGTTAACAATCATGGTTCCTGACAAACCAGGCAATGTGTGCTTGTTATAAATTTTATACTGCTTGCTTTTCTCATTATAACAAGAAAACCCTGCCCCCCCGCATGAAAACCATAGCTGATTTTTGGCATTTTCGAAAATGGTGGTAACATAATTCAGACTTGACTGATTGCCCGGTGGGTTGAATTTGGAGAAGTGCTCTGTTTTGGTGTCAAATTTATAGATCCCTCTTCTTGATGATATCCAGATATCACCCTGCGAATCCTTAAATATATTTTGAACATAATTACTCGGCAAGCTGGATGGATTGTTGGGCTCAGATTTGAACACCTTAAAACTGGATCCATCGAAGCGGTTTAAACCATCGTCGGTTGCAAACCACATAAAACCTTTATCATCCTGGGTGATGCTATTTATTATACCAAATGAAAGACCATCTTTCAATGAGTATTTCATTACTTTTTTCGCAAGTAACCCTTGTGCATTGACGCAAAAACAAGCAATTAACCCCAAAAGGATAAGTATAAGTCTTTTCATGAAATGCCAATTAACAGGTATAATTTTGGTTTCCGATCTCTGTAACAAAGTGAATACAAAGACCCATTTCTCAAATGTAGTTTTTTTCAGATAAAAAAGAAATGTAAAATTGACAAATAATAATATTTAGTATTATATCAAATTTCGTTGGATATAAATATCAAAATCGCAATGTTTAAACTCCAATAATTTCAATATTTACAGTTTTATTTCTACGATTTTTCATGTTGGTGTAATCGGGACACTTAAAAAATTCAGGAAACAAATGCCGATATTAGTTAGATGATAATGATGGCTTGCACAAATTAGAGGTGATAGATGCCAATGGCTATATTGTTTTTTGGACGACCCAGTTTGTAGTATCAGAACCATTATTTAAAATGACAAGCCCTAATTATAACGCAGTAAAGTACACCACAGAGATTGAGGTTGCAAAATCAGCTGATGCTGTCTTTAATCATCTTCTCCACGACGTTGCTAAATTTTGGCCCGAAGATTTTGAAGGAGAAAGCTCCAAATTAAATGATGAGTTTTTATTTACAACGGGCGGAGGTTCACATTATTCAAAAAACAAGGTGGTTGAATTGGCACACAATGAAAAGTGGTTTGGCTGGTAACCGAAAGCATACGCAAAACAGACAACTTTGACTGGACGGGAACAAAAATGATTTTCGAATTAACACATAAAGGTGACCATACCTTACTCCAATTTACTTTTGATGGAATTATACTTGAGGGTGAATATGATAGATTGGTACAGATATGTGACCTAGTAATCAAGGAAATGTTGTATAACTACATAAGTCATAGTGATTAATGCTTCAACCATCTCAATGCCGCTAACTTAAATCACATCAAATCCTGACGTTTAATGCCATAATTAAGCACCAAGCTAGCTTTTTCCGAGAATTTCCTTTTATATTGATGCCGAATTCTACCTTCTAAATGCAATCTGCTAAAAGTAATCTAAACATAACAACCGGATTTTTGATAAGAAAATTCAGGATAACTAAAGGATGGGACCAGGCTATTATAGCTGCAAAGCTGGATATAACGCGTAGCTCGTACTCGAAAATTGAATCCGGCTCGACAGATGTCAACTTATCACGCTTAGAGCAGATCGCCTTTATTTTGGACGTCAAATTGATACAGTTACTATCATTCGATCCGGAACAGGAAATGCGGGACGCATCCAGGTACTTGTCGGTACTCGCCCAAATTCGCGAGAAGGACCGCTGTATTGAATTATTATTGCATCAAATTATTGAGCTTGCCCAACAATTGAAACTTGGCAGGAAAAATAATGGCGAGAATGTCAAATGACAAATCCTATAAATCCATTTGACCCTATAGCGTAACTTTTCGCTTGTTGTAAGAATTGTTAAGGAAAGTTAATTTTTTTAACCGATTACAATACTGGTCCGCATTTGTCCGTCTTTACCTATATTAAGCTACCAACAATATGAAATATAAGATCAAATTACCGGATGGCACCGCACAATTTATTCAAATAACCAGTGCCTATTTCAAAACCTGGCATGTATGGATGGTAAAGTTTGACGATGGAAGAACAGCTATGCTTTTTAAGATGGGAGGCGAATGGATGCAAAGGACCGAGGATTTTCTAGAATTTTCGGTTATAAAAGAACTCGGTTCGTTTATCGACAAAATTATAATGAAAAGAAAAATAGCTTTGGGTTAAGCAACTGTATGGCATTTCACAAAAAAGCCTTTAAGATTTTTCTTAAAGGCTTTTGTTTTTCTCGTCCCCGCAGGTCTCTTGAAGTGGCCCGCATCGGTTAAATCATGCTGATAAAGTATCCCTTTGTTGTATTTCCCTGTGAAGCTCTGACAGTTTATCATGCAACCTGGAGATTAAGGCTATAACACCCAACTGTTTTACCAGGCCGTTTTCATAACTGTATCGTTGCGTAAGCAACTTTTTGATCCGGGATTCAATACGAGTTGATTCATCCTTTAACACTGATATCCGTTTCATAATGCAGATCGGTCATATTTGAATAACCTTGATGCACTAATTAAACGTATTCATTAAAATAAAGTTACAGTAATTTAAACATAACATTCTGATATTCAATTGTTATTAAATTTCAATTAAAGAACTGTCAAACATAGTGTTCGTCGCTTACGACTACACCATAGATAAAAATTTTATGGTTGCACTATAGCAATTACTTTTTAGCTACCACTTTTACCACCTCGTATATAAATGTTATAGGTGGGTTAACAGATATTTTTTGCAATGAATCGAGTCCTGAAGTTGGGAACTTGGTATCCGGACTCCACTTTTCTAATAAAGCCGATTGTAAAGTAGCATATAAGTCGTATGACAAGCAATTAAATCTCATATCGCCGCCGGTGGGAGATAATATTATCGCATTTCCCCAGGCTTTTTGTGCTGTTTGATTATTATCCATAGCCGCTTTTATAAACGGCCCCCAATTACGAATTTCTATAGCGTTGAAAGATGCAGGATCAGTTGAATTATGATAGTTCATTTTGACAAACTTATAATCCTTATCCGGGTTGGCCTTGGCTATCTCCTGCCATCCCTGGTCTTGCAGGAAATAGTCAGCTATCACCGTACTCATGCCATAAGTATCCATTTTTGCCATAGGGACATTTGGGAATACTTTGGCAGCATTCCAAACATCGCTCAAATCTGCATTCATATTCGGAAATGTATTAATAAATAAAACATTCGGCGAGTTTGATTCATTTACACCACCCACTTTTGCCAGCACTGCCCAAAAGGTCATTTTTCCGCCATCTATAGCTTTTTGTGCCACTTTGCTCCAATAAGTAGTTTCCCGTTTAAGAAATTCGTCCATTTTGGCCGGATCGACACGCCGGTATTGATAAGTAGTTATGCCCTGTGCATGCAGGGTGCTGCTGCAATTAAACACAAGTCCGATAAAACACAGGATAAATGGCACTGCCGCAGAAAGAATTCTCTTTTTCATTTTTTTAGGTTTTTATTGTAAATGGAAGTGTATGCTGATAAAAATATATTGTTGGATTATTTTAAATCCGGCTTATAATAATTATTTATCCATGGAAAGTACAGGCTACCCAGATGGCTTTTCACCTGATAGTTAAAGTTTAAAGCTTTAAACTTTATTTAATTTCTTAAATATTTGCTTGTAATAAGCTAGCCTATTGGTAATTATTTTAGAAGAAGAGATATGGTATAATTTCAGTCAATTATATTCTGAATATGAGCGAATTGCGAATTATAATTGAATCTATAAATTATTATGTTAGCAAGCAAGTAATATTATATATATATATTATTAAACGCATATCTGGTGCTATCACCGCACTATTGCAATTTCCAGAAAATGAAAAAAGCAAACCGTTATGGTTTGCTTTGCTTTAGTTTAAAATCTCCGGAACGCAGAGTAATCTAAAACCCCATTTCAGGATTTGCGCTCATTGCGCTGCCTGATCTGATCTGTAACCTGATCAATAGTTTGGGTAGCATATTGCTTCCCCTTTTCCATCCACTCCGGGGCCTTGTTAGTCAGTTCATCTAAAATAGACGTTCCATCTTCTCTTTTACGTACAAGATAGGCAACACCTGCTGCCAAAGCTGTACCTGCTAATATTAAGGGTAATAATTTCATAGTCTTACGTTTTTGATATTATGAAGAACGTAACAGAAGGTAAATTGTTGTAAATCAATACACGGGTTGCTAATTATTTACAAAACATCCGCAAATGTTGTGACGATATCATTTGTCACCACCATCAAAAATCAGCATGCTGATAATCAGACGTTCTCCGAGTACTCACGGTGTTCACACCTTTGTGAACGTGAACACTCGACAAAAAAAAGCCTCAAGACTTTCGACTTAAGGCTTCCGACTTAAAAGTGATCCCATCAGGATTCGAACCTGAGACCGACAGATTAGAAATCTGTTGCTCTATCCAGCTGAGCTATGGGACCATCTGCGTTATTTTCGCGGTGCAAATATGCAAAATTCTACACAAAACTGAAATATTAAGTTGCATTCATATTATAAATTGCGACCCTGTAAAACTTTGGTAATTTAGATTCAAGTCAGCAGTAATCCAATGAGCAAACAACCTCTTATAGCCTTTTTTCAGAAAAATTCGGATATGTCTTTACAGACAATCATCAACATCACCAATCATTTTGAAGATTGGAGATTTTTGAAAAATGAATTTTTCTTAAGAGAAGGTAAAGTATCCGATCTTCTCTATTTGGCAGAAGGGCTTATGAGGGCTTATACCTTTGATTTGAAAGGCAATGAAGTGACCACGAATTTCTTTGCAAAGGGTCGACAGGTTTTCGATCATGCTTCTTTTTTCCTTCAGACCCCCTCAGAAGAAAATATTCAGGCTATTACAGATTGCATTGGCTATTCAATTACCTTCGAAAAAATGAATACTATTTTTCATTCCATTCCTGAATTTAGGGAATATGGCAGGGGAATGCTGGTTAAAGAGCTTGTTTCATACAAAAAGCGGACGCTGGCAGTAATTAATAAATCGGCCGAGCAACGCTACGAAGATTTAATAAAAGATGACAAAGAGATTTTTCAATCTGCCCAGTTAAAACATATAGCCTCTTATCTCGGGGTTACCAACTCATCACTAAGCAGAATAAGACGCGAGTTCTCCAAACACTAAATACATTTATTTGCCAAATGACAATTGGGTTGTTGTCATATGGCAACTGTATTTCTTAATTCGTCTGTTTCCTTTGTATTTCAAAAAAAGTATATTAATTATGGAAGCAACAATCTTATTTGTAATAAGCGTTTTAATAAGTCTTATTGTATGGAATAAAATAATCAAGAAATTCTTTTGGCCCCGGTTTGGGGACCTGGAACTCAAAAAAGCTGTACCACCAATCCTCTTTTTACACGCCTTTCGGTTTGGGGGCCTATCCTTTCTCGTTCCGGGTGTGGTTCATACAGGGCTCAACCCTGCCTGGGCAATGCCCGCTGCATTTGGCGATTTTACAGCAGCCATTTTGGCCCTTATAGCCCTTTCGCTGATAAACAGATCTTCATTTCGCCCCCTTTTATGGGGATTCAATATTTTAGGGCTGGCTGATCTATTGTTAGCATTTATTGATGGCCCCAGGTACGGTATTATTCCATTTTTGGGCGCATCGTATTATATCATTATTCTTTATGTCCCGTTACTTTTGTTGACACACCTAACGATTTTTAAGTTGCTGTTAAAAAAGAGTGCCCTGCAACCGCGCTAAACAGCCGGTTTCACACAAAATTAATCTAAAGCTTCAAGTCAAAACACTTGAGGCTTTTTATTTTCAATTATCTGTCAAAACTACAGGTTATGTGTACACTAAAAATCATCTTAATTGCACAAAATATTTCGGATAATTAATGGGTTGAAATAGTGCTTTTTATATTCAAAAACAGTATATTAGTATACTTTGCTCCGATTTTTTACATTTTAAAAATACAAAGTGTTTTATTTACAATTAGTAAATCATACTTTTAACCAATTTTTTAGATAAACTTAATTTATGATCATAATTGCTGACGGTGGCTCTACCAAAACCAATTGGTGTCTGGTTACCGAAGAAGGTAAAAAAGTGTATTTCAACACGGAGGGTTATAACCCCTATTTTTCAAGTACTGCTTACATTGTGCAATCACTGATGGAGAACCTGCCATTGGACCTTGAGAAGAGTGAGATTACAGAAGTAAATTATTACGGTGCAGGATGCTCAACCGACGATATGCGTAAGATTGTTGCAGAAGCAATGCAAGCCGTGTTCACCAAAGCAAAGGTATATATCGGTCATGATCTGTTGGCGGCCGCCCGCGCTCTGTTAGGCAATAGCGAAGGTTTCGCTGCTATTTTAGGCACTGGCACAAACACTTGTATCTATAATGGTAAAGAAGTAGTTCACAACATCGACTCAGGCGCTTACATTTTGGGTGACGAAGGCAGCGGTTGCTACATCGGCAAAAAACTGCTTACCGACTACCTGAGAGGTTATATGCCTGAACCGGTAAGAAAACTTTTCTGGGATACTTACAAGTTAACCCCTGATGATGTAAACGAACAGGTTTACACTCAACCACGCGCTAACCGTTTCTGCGCAAGCTTTAGCAAGTTTGTTTATGATAACAATGTACATATTGAATATTCAAGAAACCTGGTGCGTACCTCGTTCGAAGATTTCTTCCGCAACCTGGTAACCCACTATCCTGATTATCAAAAGTACACATTCAACTGCATCGGTTCAGTAGGTTATAACTTCCGTAATGTATTGGAAGAAGTGGTTGCTGAAAACGGCATGGTGGTAGGAAATATCATCCGCTCGCCTATAGACAACCTGGTAAAATATCACCTGGAACTGGCTACGACTCAACTATAGTAACCGGCCTCTCATATACCAAAAAAGCGTTCTGATAATCAGAACGCTTTTTTATTTAAGAGGTCAGGCAAAATATTAACCTACTTTACCCTTATTTTCCAGGTTTAATTCGTTTTGGAATATCTTGGTGTATTTTCTTCTGTCGAATTTGTATAGTTTGGCGGCACGGTAAGATACGCCTTTCTGTTTCTCGTCAAGCTCTTTCAAAAAGCCATAGCTCAACATTTTCTTTCTGAAGTTTCGCTTGTCCAATTTCTTATTCAAAACCGCTTCATATAACGACTGCAGCTGAGTAAGTGTGAATTTCTCTGGCAACAATTCAAAAGCAATTGGCTGGTAGTTGAGCCTGCGGCGTAATTTGGTGAAACCGGTTTTAAATATATCGCTGTGGTCAAATGCTAATTTGGGTAATTCGTTCACCGGATGCCAAAAAGCCTTCCTGGCATACTGCGTAACTGGCCTGAGGTCTTTTTGACCATTTATGCGGATCAACGCATAATAAGCAACCGTGATCACACGTCCCTGTGGGTGACGGTTCACCTCACCAAAGGTGTGAAATTGCTGCATATGCAAGTCGCGCAAGCCGGTAAGCTCATAAAGGATACGCTCGGCTGCATCGTCAATACTCTCATCCTGTTCAACTATGTACCCCGGCAATGCGAGCCAGTCTTTATAAGGCTCTTCGTTTCTCTCTATTAATAAGATCTTTAACTCTCCTGCCTCGAAGCCAAAAATGACACAGTCTATAGAGAAAACTGAATTAAATGTAGGTAACTTTACTTCCAAAAAATTAGATTTTATAGGTTTACGCTCTAAAGATATGTTGTAATTCTCCGAATATAAAAAAAATAAAAATAAAATAAAATTCAATGGTGTAATTTACACACACTATATTCGTACCGAAATAACAGTCAAGCGAAGATGCAGAAAATATTAAAACTCGGTGTTTTGACTTCCGGAGGCGATGCTCCGGGGATGAACCCGTGTATACGAGCCGTGGTGAGGACCGGGATATATAACGGTTTGGAGGTTGTGGGGATACGTAAAGGATACCAGGGACTTATTGAGGATGACATGTACGACATGAATCCCCGCTCTGTAAGTAATATATTGAATTTGGGTGGGACGATCTTAAAAACTGCCCGCTGCCTGCCATTCCGTACTGACGAAGGCATGGAAGCTGCCTATCAGAACCTGAAAAAACGTGGCATTAACGCTTTGGTAGTAATTGGCGGCGACGGTACATTTACCGGCGCACTTCGTTTCTCAAAAAAATATCCGGATATACAAGTGATGGGCGTACCGGGTACGATCGACAACGACTTGTACGGTTCGACTTATACTTTAGGCTTTGATACAGCGACTAATACTGTTGTTGAAGCGATAGATAAAATTCGCGATACAGCAGATGCGCACGATCGCCTGTTCTTTATCGAAGTAATGGGACGTGATAGCGGAGCGATTGCTTTACGGGCCGGCGTGTGCTGCGGCGCCGAAGCGATCTTATTACCCGAAAAAGCTACCGCAATAGATGATCTGATCGAGAACCTGAAAAACGGGCAAGACAAAAAGAAATCTTCAAGTATCGTTATCGTTGCTGAAGGTGATAAGAATGGTGGCGTATATGATATAGCACGTAAAGTTCAGCAGGAGATTAAATTTTACGATATTAAGGTGACTATATTAGGTCACTTGCAGCGTGGCGGAAGTCCATCAGCTTTCGACAGGGTCTTAGGCAGCCGTTTAGGTTATGCTGCCGTAAAAGCAATATTGCGTGGCGAGTCGCGGAAGATGGTTGGCCTGCAGGCTAATTATATCAAGATAACCGACATTGAAGAAGCTTTAACACAACACGAATTTAAATTAGAAGAGGACTTGATGGAGATGGCCGACATTTTAGCTATCTAAAAGAAAGAATGATTGCAGTTGTATATAGCGGGTCGAATTATGCCGAATGGCGCCTTGCCGAAAAGGAAAGGACGGTAGCGTCTTTCAAAACCGGCGGACTTAATCCCTATTTCAACGACGAGAAACAGATCATCCAACTACTCAACAAAAACATCAATCTGATCCATCATGCCGAGGAAATAAAACGTGTTTATTTTTTTGGCGCAGGATCATTTTCAAACGAACTTAAAGCGGTAGTAAATAACGCACTATCCACCTTTTTCAAATTTGCCAGGGTGACGGTTGAACATGATATTGATGCGGCCGCTATCGCCTGTTGTAAAAACAAACCGGGGATTGTATGTATCTGTGGAAGCGGATCAAACGCCGCCTGGTATGATGGCCGCAAGGTAGCACCAAACAACTATGGCCTGGGTTATATCCTGGCTGATGAAGGCTCAGGAAACTGGCTTGGACGACAGTTATTGAGATCATTCATGAATGAAACGCTTCCAGTAAACATCCGCAAGAAGTTTGAACAGAAATATGACCTTGATCGCCGCACATTGCTGGAGAAAGTGTACCGGCAGAAGCAACCAGCCGTGTTTTTAAGCTCATTTACAGACTTTTATCTTGAGCATAAAGCAGACCATTATCTTAAAAACGTCATAATAAATGGCTTCCATAAGCTAATTACTACTTATTTATTACCTTTACACGGCCAACACCCAGAGGGACAACTGCATTTTGTTGGTTCAGTAGCTGCGAACTTCCAGGAATACCTGCATGAAGCAGCAACCCAATCAAACCTTACCATAACAAGTATTATAAAAGAACCTATAAATAATTTATTAACGTACTATTCCAATAAAAATTAAAAAATCATGAAAATAGGAATTAACGGTTTCGGCCGTATTGGACGCCTGGCTTTCAGAGCTGCTATCGAAAGACCCGATGTAGAAGTTGTTGGTATTAATGACCTTGTTGAGCCGGATTACATGGCTTATATGTTGAAATACGACTCTACTCACGGACCATTCAAGGGCACTATTGCTGTTGAAGGCGGCCATTTGGTTGTAAACGGTAAAACTATTCGCGTAACTGCCGAAAAAGATCCTGCTAACCTGAAATGGAATGAAGTTGGCGCTGAGGTGATCATCGAATCAACCGGCTTGTTCCTTACCCAGGAAAGTGCACAAAAACATATTGACGCAGGTGCTAAAAAAGTTGTAATGAGCGCCCCTGCAAAAGACGACACCCCTACTTTCGTTATGGGTGTTAACCACAAGCAATTAAAAGCCGATCAGCATATTGTATCAAATGCTTCATGTACTACCAACTGTTTAGCCCCTGTTGCTAAAGTATTGAATGACAAATTCGGTATCGAAGAAGGTTTGATGAGCACTATACATGCGGTAACTGCCACTCAAAAAACTGTTGACAGTCCATCTGGAAAAGATTGGAGAGGTGGTCGCGGTGCTTACCAGAACATCATCCCATCATCAACCGGCGCTGCTAAGGCCGTTGGTTTAGTTTTACCTGAATTGAAAGGTAAATTAACAGGTATGTCTTTCCGCGTACCGGTTGCCGACGTTTCTGTAGTTGACTTAACTGCCCGCTTAAAAACTCCTGCCACTTACGAGGAGATCAAAAAAGCAATGAAAGATGCGTCAGAAGGTGAATTGAAAGGTATCCTGGGTTACACCGAAGACGAAGTTGTTTCTGAAGACTTTAAAGGTGACGCACGCACATCAATTTTTGATGCTAAAGCTGGTATCGCGTTGAGCAATAACTTTGTTAAAGTAGTATCATGGTACGATAACGAATGGGGTTACTCAAACAAACTGATCGACCTTGTTCAGGAAATTGGTAAACTGTAATCGAAAGCATTATAAATAGTAAAGCCTGCCAGGAAATTCCGGCAGGCTTTTTATTTGCGAGTAATTAATCGGTCAACAATTTCAATGAAGTTGTTATAAGTAAGGTCATATCTTTTAATAATTACTTCATCTGCCCACTCCCCGGTTTTGCCATTTTGATAAATTAACCAGGAATCTCTCCCATCATAAACAATCCGGTTATCAAAAGATCTTACCAGCCACGAACCAAATACTTGGTTGTTATAATTATTTTCTGAGATATCCTCCCCATCTAATGTAAGCAGGCAAAGATTATAAAGAAACAGGTTCCAATTTTTTGAAACTTGCTGTTCAATATCGAAAGCATAGGATTTAGCTTTTTCTATTGTACGATCAGTTGCGGCATCTATCACTTCCGCTGTATGCCCAAAAGCATCCTTCAACGTGACTTTGAATACTCCGTTTGAAATTTCGTCAATTTTAATCGTCCAACCGGGAAGCGATTTCATGTGTTTAACATTCACAGTAAAGCACACAAATTAACAATATTAATTTGTGTGCTCATACCTTGTGTTGGACAAGAATTACTAAACCTATTCCGTTTTCAAGCTCTTCACCGGGTTCATCAAAGCCGCCTTCAGACTTAAGTAAGAAACAGTGCTGAATGCAATAACCACTACGGTTATAAACGGAATAACGAAGAACAGGATATTTATATCGATCCGGAACGCATACGTCTGTAGCCATTTATGGATAGCATACCAGGCCAATGGTACGGATACAACAAACGCGATGACGATTAACAACGCAAAGTCGCGGTAAAGCAATTGCAGAATATTATTAACTGTCGCACCTAATACCTTGCGTATGCCAATCTCCTTAGTCCTTTGCACAATAGTATAAGATACCAGCCCAAGCAACCCAAGGCAGGCAATTAAAATACCTATTCCTGTAAATACTGCAAACACCTGTCCGAATTGCTTATCGGCGTGGTATTGCTCGTTAAAATGGTTATCCAGGAAATAATAATCAAACTGATCTTCCGGGAAAAATCGTTTCCAATTGGCGCGTAAGCCCTCGATGGTTTGCTGTATATTCGCTGTGCCAATTTTAACGGATATGTTTCCGCCTACATCAGGTATGCAACGGAAGATAATTGCATCATAGGCATCACGCAGTGATTGCTGGTGATAGTTATCCACCACGCCAACTATGGTATAAATTTTACCCCAAAAATCTATACGTTTATTTAACGCATCAGCAGGCTTGTCATAACCCATCTGTTCCGCTCCTTTTTTGCTTAAAACTACCGAAGCAGTATCTGTAGGATGCGTTTTTGATATCTTTCTTCCGGCTAAAAGTTTGAAATCAAACGCGTCCAGGTAGTCATAGTCACCACCCACTATTCTATATTGTTTCGCGGTGGATTCAGCTGCTCCATGCAGCTTTATGCCGCCTGCATTCCATGGAATGGGTTCTCCGGGGACAACGGTTGATGCCGTGACGCTTTTAACGTTGGCCAGCTTCAGGTTTTCTTCCTTAAAGTTTTTCATCGTGCGGAAAAATGAGTCAACCTTCGCCAGCGGGCCTTTGATCACGACCGTCTGATCGATATTGATACCCAGGTTTTGTTTCTGCATATATTCAATTTGCCTGAACACTGTCATCGAGCCAATCAGCAGGAATATCGACGCAGCAAACTGAAATACCACCATTCCCTTTCGTAAAATAATGCCACGTGGCGATGCTGAAAGTTTTCCTTTCATTACCTCAACAGGGCGGAATGACGATAGAACTATAGCCGGATAAAATCCGGAGAAGAATGTACCTACCAGCAACATAGCTATTACGCTTAACCAGAATGAAAGATGTCCAAACAGGCTAAAGCTGATATTTGTGCCCGACAAACTGCCGAATACCGGCAGGAATACGCCTATCAGTATAAAGGCCAATATCAGGGCCATGAGGTTAAGTAGCCCCGCCTCAAACATAAATTGGGTTATCAACTGTCCTTTATCCGAGCCTAATGTTTTACGCACACCAACCTCTTTTGCACGACCGATACCCCGTGCAGTGGCCAGGTTAATATAATTGATCCACGCTATAACGATCACGAATATTGCTACACCTAACAACAGGTAAACTGAATTACCGTCTGAGTTTGGCTGTAACTCGAACATCCTATTGGAGTAAAGGTGAATGGTTTGTGCCGGTTGTAGGGTATAAACAGCGGTGGCGCCTGAACTTTTAAATTGTTCGTAAGCCTTCTTTACAATAGGAAGAAATTTGGTCTCCAGCTTTCTTGGATCAACGCCCGGGCGCAACAGCAGATAAGTTGTACAGCCGTCATTATACCATCTGTTATCAATATCAGGTGCATAATTTTTAACCAGCGTAGTATATGATTGCAAAAACTCCAACTTCATGTGAGTATTAGCAGGCATATCCTTCATCACACCTGTGATCTTGATCGGCTTATCGTTATTCATCACCAACGTTTGTCCCACTGGATTGGAATTATGAAATAGCTTTTGCGCCAGACTTTCAGAAATAACCACAGAGTTAGGTTCTTTAAGTGCAGTCTTCGGGTCGCCGGTTAGAAGCGGGTAGCTGAAAATATTAAAGAACGATCCGCTTACAAAATAATTGGCCTGATCTTTTACAACGATCTTCTGATCTTTATAATTCACCAATACCTGTCCTGCAGGCACCATTTTCACGAAATCTTCGATATCTGGTAATTGTGCTTTAAACTCGCTGCCGGGGGCAAATGCCCCACCTGCCCAGCGGGTGCTCAATTTGCCATTGTCAAACCGGTCCTGGTTAATGCGGTAAATCCTGTCGCCCTTTGTATGAAATTTATCAAAGCTCAGTTCAAAGGTCACATACTGCAGTAGCAGCAGACAGGCGGCCATACCAATAGCCAGTCCGAAAATATTGATAAATGAAAAGCCCTTGTTTTTGCTAAGGTTCCTAAAGGCAATCAGCAGGTAATTTTTGATCATGATCCGCTCGGTTTTATGTGAATAACCTAGCCAAGAGTATGCCCGTTTTATATCTATCTATATATCAATATATTGACAAAAAAAGAAAACTCCTAATCTGTTCGGATTTGATACAGTTATCGTTCGGTTGTGAACGTTTATTGCAATTGGTACACCACTGCCTCATAAGGTTTTAGCTTGCCATCTGTGGATGGCTCGGTATAATTATCAATCAGTATTTTAGCTTTTGACAGATCGAGACCAATGTTAGCCGCTTTAGCATCGCTTCTAAAATTAAGCAGGATCAAAAACTTCTTGCCATCCAGTTCACGCGTATAGGCGTATACATCTGGGTTTGATTTGTCCAGCAAAGTATATTTCCCATAAACTAAAACTGCGTTTTCTTTTCTCAGTTTTACAATCTTTCTGAAATAGTTTAAGGGTGAATTCGGCTCTTTATCTTGCACAGCTTCGTTAATAGTTGTGTAGTTGCTGTTCACTTTTATCCATGGTGCACCGGTCGTGAAACCTGCATTTGCATTGCTGTTCCATTGAAATGGCGTACGCCCGTTATCGCGGCAGCTACAGGCAGTCTGCTTCATAAATTCAGCCATATTGCCGCCGATATTCATCTGATGCTGATACTCGTTCAGCGTGGCTTTATCGCGATAATCATTGATATCTTTAAATCCGGCGTTGGTCATGCCCAACTCGTCGCCGTTGTAATAGTAGGGTGTTCCGCGCATGGTCATGATAAAAGTCGTTAGCATTTTGGATGATACTTCTCTGAACTTCGGATCGTCATTTCCAAACCTACTAACCAAACGTGCCTGGTCGTGATTGGCAAGGAAAATAGATAACCACCCTTTTTTGGCAAAAACACTATCCCACTTGCTGAATACCTCTTTAAAATGCAGCACGCTATATCCTTCGGGTTTCGCAATATCAACGCCGTCAAAAGCATAAGCCATGTTTAGTTCATCTCGGTTAGCATCCACCAGGTCATGTGCATCCTGGAATGAATTGCCTGCACCTTCGGCCACGCTCATCACATCGTATTTGCTCAGTACCTGGTTGTTCATCTCCTTCAGATACTCGTGCAAACCCGGCTGCATAGCGTAATATTTGGTAAACTCCTTTTCATATCCCTGTGGGAATACGGGAAATGTAGTATCCTTCGCCGCGAATTGAAATGCGTCCAACCTGAAACCATCAATACCTTTATCAGCCCAAAACTTCATCATATCGAATATTTCCTGGCGAAGTTTAGGATTTTCCCAGTTCAGGTCGGGTTGCTTGCGCGAGAAATAGTGCAGATAGTAAGCATTAGTTGTTGAGTCATACATCCAGGCATCATGATTCACATCGAACAGGCTATAACGCGGCGCAGGCTTACCCCTATCCGCATTCCACCAATGGTAATAATCACGATAAGGATTGGTGCGTGAACTACGGCTTTGCTTAAACCACTCATGCTCATCGCTGCTATGATTTACCACTAAGTCCATCACCAATTTTATACCCCGCTCATGCATTCCTTTCAGCATGGCGTTAAAATCAGCCATGTTGCCGAAATCTTTCATGACATTACGATAATCGCTCACATCGTAACCATTATCATCGTTAGGCGAGCTGTAGATAGGGTTGAGCCAAACTACATTCACTCCCAGACTTTTGATATAATCCAACTTGGATATGATGCCCTTCAAATCGCCAATACCATCCCCATTACTATCCATAAAACTACGCGGGTATATTTGGTATACTACGGCTTCTTTCCACCATTTACGATCGGTCATATCTTTATGTTGATCTTTTCTCGGGGCGTGGCAGCTAAGTCCTGCAATAAGCAGCAGACCAGCGGCAATTACGCGGTGAAATGTAATCCTTCTCATTAAGTATTTTGCTAAAAAGGCGATAATTGAGTTGATTTCCAGCATCAAGTATGTTAATAAATTTATATCTTTATATATAAAAAAAGAACTCCAATAACACATTTCCGCAATTTTTGAGTTTAAATATATTAGGGCTAATAATTGTCTGTTTACTGCCGTAACCAATTAAAACTTTTTAGCCATGATGACAACTACCGCTTCCGCAAAATATACTGTTATGTCATTCCTCAAATGTCTGAACGAGGAAGAGTTTGACGATGCCAGGAAATACGCTGATGAAGACGTGAAATTTGAAGGCGTGATGGGCTCACGCAATGGGGCCGATGCTTACTTTGAGGACATGAAAAAGATGAAGTTTAAATACCATCTTTTAAAAACCTTCGCCGAAGGCACCGATGTTTGCGTTTTGTACGAAATTGACATGGGCGGAATAACCGTATTCTGCTGTGGCTGGTACCAGGTGGAACATCACAAGATCACGCATATAAAGGTAGTTTTTGACCCGAGGCCTTTGCTGCATCATCAGAATGGAAATTGAGAGATGGAAGTTGGAAGCTTTTGAGTGCTTTATCGCGAGTTGAAAACTCGCGGCAGCGAAGACATATTGCGGTTACCAAAACTTCCACCACGTTCGCTTTTTTGTATCAACCCTTTTATCAGTTAAATCCATTGTGATTGTTCCGTCTTCCGCCGGAATCCAGATCGAAGCATCTTCGATATCAATCGCATTTAAATTTAAAAAGCTATCAATACGAGGCAAAAGATATTCCATTTCTTGGTCTGATTGAAAAATGCCCAATCTTGGTACGGCAATTATTTCAGGACATTTTCAATTCGTATCATTTTCTCGCCAAGCTTTTCTAGATTGAGCGGTGAATAACTGGAAGTTACATCCTCTTCAACATTGAATTTCTCGTCGAAAAGAAAATAGTCGGTTATCAGTATTGAAAAAAACTCCTTTTCTCTTTTATCAAAATAAAACAATTCCTGAAGTCGATTAGCGGGCTGCTGTATTGCAACTTCCAACCAGTTATAAATTTGTTGGTGTTTTGTTAGCATGCTTGATATTTATAATCCTCACTTCCCCCCATCCACATCCTTAATAAACTTAATCACCCCATCCATAAACACCTTCTGGTCATCCCACATACACAAATGGCTGCCGTTAGGACAATAAAGACTCTTGCCATTTTTTACCTGCGTGCTCATCCACTCCATGTATTTGGGATCCATTGTATCGTATTTGGCGCCTACCATCAGGGTCGGTACTGTGATTTCTTTTAACCGGTTGCTGATATCCCAATGCAACAGCCTGCCTCCTACTTTAAACTCACTTGGCCCCTGCATCATCACGTAGATCTGCTCATTCACGTGGTTGATGGCGCGCATAGCAGGATCGGGCCATTCGGGCAATCGGCATAAGTGTTTGCAGTAATATTCGTTCCATACCAATCTTTGATAGGTCGTGTCTTTATACATGCCTTTTGCCTCGTAATTCTGCAAGGAGTCAACAAGCGATTTTCGCATCTGACTCCTCAGCACCGCATTATATTTTTCATAAGCCGGAATGCTGGCCATCATATTGCAAACGATCAATCCCTTTAGGTTTTTCTGATATTTCAGGGCATATTCCATTCCCAAAATACCGCCCCATGAGTTACCCAGTAAGTAAAAATTACTACTATCCAGGTTTAAGGCCTTACGCACCTGCTCCACTTCTTCTACAAAGCGCGGCGTTGTCCACAAGCTGCTGTCCTTAGGCTGATCGCTATAGAATGATCCAAGCTGGTCATATTCTATCATTTCAAAGCCTTCCTTGGGAAAGAAGCTTTCAAAACATTCCAGGTATTCGTGCGTCATGGCCGGACCACCATGCAGCAACAAAACCTTAATGCGCGGATTATTGCCAAAGCGTTTTGTCCATACCCTGAACTTACCAACCGGTGTCTGGATGTTAACCATTTTGATACCCGCAACCTGCACACCGGAATCAACAGGCGCAAAGTATTCAGCTACCGTCGGACTGCCACCTTGTTGCTTGCAGGATGAAAAATAAATGAATGCTAAAATTGAGAAGAAGAGGAACTTTTTCATGATAAAGGCTGATAAGTGATTATTAATGTAAATCTAAGAAGCTATTAAATTTAAAATAATATTTTTAAAACTGTCAAAAAGAGGGGTGTCACACTGAGGCGCTCGAAGTGTAGTGCGTAAAGGCCTTTGCCCTCCGCTAGCCAGCGGATTCGAGTGCCTCAGTATGACACCCGATTAATTACATCAAATCCTTATCTTCCTTTTCGCGGCGTACCTTATAGGCCATATAGAAGAAAACGATTACCAATATGGCATTAAAAACGGCATCGACGGTTTCTATTTTTGGATATTGCGTCACGATCTGATAAATCAGGATCAATAAACCTAATATCCCGCCGACAAGGAACAAATAGAAAAATTTGTAGCTCATAGTAGATGCATCAAATCAACCTTCAATTAATAAAAATCCCCCCCTCGGGGAGGGGTGTGGCTGGGTGTGAAGTGGCAGGGAGGGGTTTCTGCGCTATCTATGTCTTACACTAGCATAATGTAGAAACCACTACCTTCCCTTCCCCAAGGAAGGAATCGCACCAGCCAGCACCTATTTATCCCGCTGTCTGTCTTCACAAATAACACCTCTATTTAACCCTCTTCAACACCGTCGCCCCCAATGGCGGCAGATCGATCTGCACCGAATGTTCCCTCCCATGCCAATGTTCTTTTTCAGCTTTAACAGCTTTGCCATTCAGCATACCGCTGCCCCAGTATTTCTTATCATCTGAGTTGAATATTTCCTTCCAGCTGCCATCTTCAGGAACGCCTACGCGAAAACCATGATGCGGTGCCGGTGTCATATTCAGCACGACCACCAGGTCATTCTTAGGATCAAGTCCTTTACGGGTATAAATCAATACTGAGTCGTTCGCATTACCACCATCAATCCATTCAAAACCGGCTCCTTCAAAACTCTTTTCATATAATGCAGGTTCGGTTCTGTACAAGTGGTTCAACGCTTTTACGGTGTCCTGTATACCCCGGTGGTTCGGATATTCGAGCACATACCACTCCAGCGACTGGCTAAAATTCCATTCCGACCCCTGCCCGAATTCGGCACCCATAAATAATAATTTGCTGCCGGGGTGTGTAAACATATAACTGTACACCAATCGCAGGTTGGCAAATTTCTGCCATTCATCGCCCGGCATTTTATTCAGCATAGAGCCTTTGCCGTATACCACTTCATCATGCGAGAAAGGCAGCATAAAGTTTTCGGTAAAGGCATAGATCAAACTAAAGGTGATCTGGTTATGATGATACCTGCGGTAAAGCGGATCGGTTTGGAAATACTTGATTGTATCGTGCATCCAGCCCATCATCCACTTCATGCCAAAGCCCAGGCCACCTGCAAAAACCGGGCGACTTACGCCAGTAAATGAGGTCGATTCCTCGGCGATAGTTTGCGTATCAGGGAAATGGCTATAGCAAGCTTCATTAAATTCTTTCAGGAATGCGATGGCCTCCAGATTCTCATTGCCGCCGTATTGGTTAGGCTCCCACTCACCATGATTGCGTGAATAATCGAGATAAAGCATTGATGCTACAGCGTCAACGCGTAACCCATCTAAATGATAGCGGTCAAGCCAGAATAAAGCATTACTGATCAGGAAAGCTTTAACCTCGTTACGCCCGTAGTTGAAGATATATGATTTCCAATCGGGATGAAAGCCTTTTCGAGGATCTGCGTGCTCATATAAATGCGTGCCGTCAAAGCGATATAAAGCGTGGATGTCACCCGGAAAATGTGATGGTACCCAATCCAAAATTACGCCGATGCCTTCCATGTGGAAAGCCTCGATCAGCTTCATCAATTGTTTTGGCGTACCATAACGGCTCGAGGCTGCATAATAACCGCTCACCTGGTAACCCCAGCTTGGATAGTACGGGTGCTCCGCCAGAGGCATAAACTCCACATGCGTAAAGCCCATATCCCTTACATAAGGCACTATTTTATCGATTAGCTGCTCGTAAGTATAAAATGCATCCGGACTTTCATAGCTGCGCGCCCATGAGCCCAAATGCACCTCATAAACTGAATAAGGTTGATCCAGGGCATTATGAACATGTCGCTCCTTCATCCACTTTTTGTCTTTCCATTCATAGTAAGTATCTGCTACGATAGATGCGGTGCGCGGCGGTTCTTCCCAACGCAATGCAAATGGATCCGATTTTTCCAGTTCCTCCCCTGATGAGGCTTTTATAAAGTATTTATAAGTCTCGCCATCACCTACATTCGGAATAAAGCCTTCCCAAATGCCCGACGAATCCCAGCGCACAAACAGCTGGTGTGTTCCTTTATCCCAATAATTGAAATTACCGATAACCGATACGTATTGTGCATTTGGCGCCCAAACCGAAAAATAAGTACCGATAACACCGTTGACTTCCATTACATGGGAGCCAAACTTCTCATATAACTTATAATGTTTGCCCGATCTGAACAGGCTGACATCAAATTCGGTAAAACGGCTATACGATTGTACAGCATTAGGCAGTGTTTGTGCAGGCATAGATTGTTTAATTGTTGATGTTTTCGCCCCCGTTTTTGCAGCTGGGGCAGCTTTGGTCTTGGCAGCAGGTTTTTCAGCTGCTTTTTTTACTGTTTTTGTTTCAGCAGCAACCGGTTTCTTAGCAGCGGTTGTGGCCTTTTTAGGAGCTGCCTTTTTAGCGGGAGCTTCTTTGCCGGTATCATTTGTTTTTTTAGCCATAGATATGTGTGCCTGCAGGCTTTAACTGTTAAATTTTTCTATTTCCAATAATACTTGCTGAATACCCTTAAGCGGTATCCTTACCCAATCCGGCCGACCGTTCAACTCATACCCTAACTCATAAACCGCCTTTTCCAGCAAATGTAGCTGCAACAAAAAGTTCATTTCGGTGCGGTTACCAAATATAGCAGATATATCGCCCATTGTATATAAATAAGCATCGACATAAGCATCGGTGATTAGCTTATACCAACGGTCGGTTGATTTTTGCAAACGCAGCGGGTCAACACTTTTGGTCTCATTGCTAAAATATAGCTTGGCGCACACTGCGTAGTGGAAAGACCGAATCATACCCGCAACATCCTTCATCGGCGAATGTTTTATTTTACGATCGGTAATCGAGCTTTCGGGCTCTCCTTCAAAATCTATGATCAGGTAATCTACGCCGGTATACAGCACTTGGCCCAAATGGTAATCGCCATGGATGCGTATGCGTTGAGATTTAAGGTCACCCCCTGCTATCTTATCGAAGAAGTGCCGGATTATTTTTTCACTCTTGATGAATTCATCAGCAAGAGCCTTGGAGTTCTTATCTAACCGCGCGTAATTTTCCTTTAATAGATTGATACGTTTATGCACCAGTTTATTCAGATGCTCCTGCAGCCATGTCACGTAGCTATCGTCGTAGTTCTCTGGTTTAAAATCTTTATTCTTTTTGTCGGAGAGTAAAGCCAGGTGCATCTCTGCGGTGCGTTTCCCCAGCAATTCAACCTTTTCAAAAACCTGGTCCTGTATGCCAAATATCTTATCCACGAACATGAACAGGAAGTTATTCAGGTCATCACCTGTAGCTACCCAGCTATCGGATTTGCTGGCAACCTTTTGCATCATCAGCCCTAGCGTAACGGGAGGCGTATCTGGTCTCTCATAGATCAGGCTGCCGCAAAAGGCCGGTATATTTTTAAATCCTCCCGTTTCAGTCAGGAACTGGAGCATTTCTACCTCAGGATTGATCTCCCGGAAAAGCTTCCTATAAAATTTGAAGAAATATTTATTACCGAATATGAGTGAAGAATTGCTTTGTTCCAGGTCGGGAATGACGCACAGATAGCACATGTCCTCATCAGTCGCTGCCAAACCTTTACCTTTATGATAAGCCAGGTGACCGTTATCTTGCTTTACGATTGTGTTGTTCCAGATGCTCCTGTACAATTCAGACTGGAAACGAAAATCATAAATAGCATCAATCAACCAGCCAGATTTTCCGTCGACGATGGCTTTTACAATAAACGCATTGGGGTTGATCTGATCCAACAATCCATAATCATCGCCAATAAACGAGACCGGCATACCGTATTTTTCTTCATCTCCATAAGTATAACCGACATGAATAATGACAAGATAAGCCGCCCCGCCCTCCATGGGCATATTCAGCATCTGCTGTACCTTTAGGAACTTGATCATGCGGGCTTTACCGGCAAACCAGCGGCATTTGCGCATGTATTCGTAAAACACATTTTCTTCGAGCCAGGAAATGGCTTTTTTATCGAGGGCAAATTGTGTCCAGGGCCTTTTCAGCGTTACCGGGTTGGTTTTCTCTATCACATCTAAATTGCCCATACTCATAAATTTACAGTTCTATCCTGAATAAATGAACAGGCAGATCCCATGGCTCCAGCTGCACATAGTTCCATTCCTGGTTCCAGGTATAAGTATTGCCTGTTATCACATCAAATACCTGGTATTCATCTCCAGGATGTAAACCTAAATCATATAAAGGCATCTGTACATGACCGAATTGTTTGTTGTGAGGGTCAAGCTTTACAATACACAGGATACAATTATCGCCGGTTTTTTTATAATAAGCCAGCATATGGCCGTTATCAATAGCGCACCATTTGATATTGTTGGTGTTTTGCAAAGCTGGGTTCACTTTTCTCGCAGCATTTACTTTAGTGATCACTTCTGTCAGCCTGTTCCGTTTGCCCCAGTCCCAATAATGCACCTCGTATTTCTCTGAGTTCAGGTATTCTTCCTTGCCGGGATATGGGTCATGATACAACAGTTCATACACTGGTCCGAATATGCCATAATTGGATGACAACGTTGCCGCCATAAAGAAGCGGATGATAAAACTGTTCTCGTTGCCATCCTGCAAATAATACGGGTTGATATCGTGCGTATTTGGCCAAAAATTCGGGCGGTAATAGTCCTTCATTTCCGTCTGCGTAAGCTCATTCATATAATCGACGATCTCGTGCTTCTGCGTACGCCAAACAAAGTAGGTATATGATTGCGTGTAGCCCAGCTTGGCCAGGTGTTTCATCACCTTTGGTTTGGTAAAAGCCTCTGCAAGGAAAATGGTATCCGGGTAGGCTTTTTGTACCTCGGCAATGCACCACTCCCAAAAATTGAATGATTTGGTATGCGGGTTATCTACCCTGAAAATGCGAATTCCTTGTTCGCACCAATATTCCACGATACTTTTCAGTTCGTTCCACAGGTTTTGCCAATCATCATTTTCAAAATTGATCGGCAATATATCCTGGTATTTTTTAGGTGGATTTTCAGCGTATTGCACCGTACCATCTGGCCGCCATTTAAACCATGCCGGGTGCTCCTTCACATAAGGATGATCGGGCGAGCATTGTATGGCAAAATCCATCGCCACTTCCAGCCCATGCGAAGCTGCTTCTTTTATTAGGTGCCTAAAATCTTCTAAGGTGCCCAGCTTCTTCAGTATATCCTTATGCCCACCTTCTTTTGAGCCAATGGCATAAGGTACGCCATCATCGCCCGGCAAGGCATTTACTGTATTGTTTTTCCCTTTTCTAAAAGTCTTTCCTATCGGATGTATCGGCGGGAAATACAGCACATCAAAACCCATTTCGGCAATCCTCGGCAACAGCAGTTCGCAATCTTTAAAAGTGCCATGCTTTCCCTTAACCGGCGATGCTGAACGAGGAAAAAAGCAATACCAACTGCTAAACCCTGCCTTTTCACGATCAACAAAAACCCGCAGATCGCGCTCATAAACCGTAGCGTTGGTCAGATCGGGATATAAGTTAATAAAGAAATGGATGTCTTTTCCTAATACTGCATTTATCGCCAGATCGTATCGTGACTCGTCGCGCAGCATTTCGATCATTTTCGTGATCTGTCTCTGATCGGAAGTATTTGCATGCGGCAGCATAGCCTCCAAAAAGTTCGCGCCGATCAACAGTTCCACACCCATGTGCTGGGCATCCTGGTATTTTTTCAGAAAGCCTTCGTGCCAGGTCAGTGCATGATCTACCCAACCCGTCACTTTGTAATGATAAAAGCCTGTTTGTGGTAAGTAAAACACGCCCTGCCAGCGGTCATTCCAGGTAGGATGCATACCGGTGTGCGACCACTTCTTTTCACCCTCGTGCTTATATAGTATCCTTCCCCGCACATGATCGTGCCCGTCGGTAAAAATATCAGCTTCTACCGTCAGTATATCACCCTTAACTTTTTTAATGTAATAACGGCCTGCGTCAATTTCAGGCGTTACATGTTCAACAATAACTCTTTGCAAGCCTTGTTTAGTCATTTAGCGAGAAGTTAGGTTTGGTTAGAAAATTGGTCGTTGGTATAAATTTATCATATAATTACCCGAAGTGCAAATAAATGGGCATTTAATCGGCACTCCGGGTAATACTTTACGCTTATCAGCTGATAACCAATTGCGTAAAGTTTTTTCTCAGCTTCAGTTGAATGGATTTATCGGCTGAGATCACAAAATCCTTTACATCATTATTGTCCGCAATCACACGTGTTGGCTTAAATGGCAGACCGATAATGTTCAAATGGTAATTTTCGTAACGTGGTGTATACAAGCCCTCCATACTTTGCTGTATGGTCATCTTATTCTCTTTGCCTTTTACCACAAATTTCTTTTCAAGGTAGATGTCCTGCTCATAAGCGAAGGTCTCGCCGTAATCTTCAAAAATGAATGAGTTTACCTCTGTGTCGGTAAAATATACATTCATTTTTACCTCATCTATTTCCTTTTCGCCTACATATTGCATTACCGGGTATTCAGGAATAATCGAGCCTGCTTTTACAAATACAGGTATGATATCCAGCGGTGTAGGTACCACTATTTCTTTTCCGCCTTCAACTAGCTCGTGGCTCCAGAAATCGTACCACTTGCCCTTTGGCAGATATACTTTGCGTGTTTTTTGTCCCGGCTCTAAAACAGGACATATCAATATCTTATCACCATAAGTAAATTCATCCTGACGGTATTGGTTACCCTCCTCGTGCTGCTCCTGTAACACCACCGGCCTAACAATCGGGAAGCCATAACGATGATGCTCCCAAAATGCAGAGTAAAAGTATGGCAGTAAACGATAACGCAACTCGATAAACTTACGGTTGATAGCCGTGTAAGGCTCGCCAAAGCTCCAGGGTTCACGCTCTTTGGTATCACCGGCAGAGTGCGCGCGCATAAAAGGTGCGAAGGTTCCCGCCTGTATCCAACGGGTAAATAATTCTCCGTCCGGCTCACCGCTAAAACCTCCTATATCCGTACCGCAAAATGAGATTCCCGATACTGAAAGACGCTGAATCTGGATATTACCCAGTTTCAAATGCTCCCAGGAGGCCACATTGTCCCCTGTCCACACGGATGAGAAACGCTGCACTCCCGAGTAGCCTGCGCGGGTGATAGTAAATGGACGTTTATTTTTTAATAATTTGCGCAATCCTTCATAAGTTGCACGTACCATCTGCATACCGTAAATATTGTGCGCTTTACGGTGTGAACCGCGGTGACCGTCATATTGGTGACGCACATCATCAGGGAAAGTGCCATTACCGAATACAGCGGGCTCATTCATATCGTTCCAAACGCCGGCTACACCTAATTGTACCAGTTCATCAAATAAGCCGCCCCACCATTCTCTTACTTCGGGATTGGTAAAATCAGGGAACTGGCAACGTCCCGGCCATACATGACCTTCCATAAAGTAATCATCGCAGCGCCGGCAGAAATATCTTTTCTCTTTACCCTCTTTAAAGACCGAATAGTTATCGTCTACGCGTATACCAGGATCAATGATCACTACTGTTTTAAAGCCCTGATCAGCTAATTCCTTGACCATTTTTTTCGGGTCAGGGAAGTATTTGCGGTTCCAGGTAAAGCAGCGGTAGCCATCCATATAATCGATATCGAGGTAAATACCGTCGCAAGGTATTTTTTGCTCGCGGAAGGTTTTAGCCACCATCCGCACTTTTGATTCAGGATAATAGCTCCAGCGGCATTGATGATAGCCCAACGCCCACATCGGAGGCATAGGGTGCGTACCGGTAATTACATGGTAGCGTTTCACAACATCCATCATGTGCGGACCGTGGATATAGTAATATTGCAATTCGCCGCCTTCGGCCCAGAAACTTGTTTTGGTCGGATCTTCTGCACCAAAATCAAACTCTGCTTTAAAAGTATTGTCGAAAAATATACCGTGAGCTATACCTTCATTCAAACTGATATAGAAAGGAATGCTGCGATAGAGTGGGTCCTGGTTCCAGGCAAATGAATAAGCATCTGTGTTCCAGTTTTTTAGCCTCTTTCCTCTCAAGTTAAGCTCAGTAGGCTTATCACCTAAACCAAAGAAGCTTTCTTCAGGCTGACATTCTTTAGTACAGTAAACGTAGTAACCACCAAACTTGATATTTTCCTCCCAATGCATTTGTACCGCATCAGCGCTGGTTACGTGGTTTTGGTTATCTGAAAATGATATAAAGAAGTCTTTTTTTCGTACGTGACAGTTTACTATATTGGTATAAACTATGTATTCTGCCTCCTCTTCACGTAATCCAAAGAGCGATACTTTATTCTCTAACTTTGGTACTGCGTATGAAAATTCATCTAAAAAAACGCTATGCGGGGCTAATCTTACTCTTATTATTTCATCGGTGACAATGGTAACTTCTACTTTTGCGTCGCCATCAGTAAAGAAAAACTTATTTCCTTTTTGAACAGCACCCGTAGGTGCGCCAAGGTATTTTTTTACGATTGGCTTAAGCCCGGTAGCAGGATTATTAATGTGGTGAAATTCATCCTCTTCCTCAACCAGCTTTTGGGGTAGTAACTCTGGATTTACTGTATTCTTATTTTCCATTAAATATTAAAACGTATCTTCAATAGTCTAGTACATCTATTACGCAATATAATAATTGACGCTTACAAATAAAGCACTAAAGTTTAATTTAAGTGTTGATATAACAAATTATTCTTCATGCTCATTCACCCGCAGGGCCAGTAAAGCAGCCACTATCATCATACAGCCACCAATTTCAACGGCAAGCAGGCGATTATTGTTTAGCAAATGTGCCATGATCCAGCCAAAAAATACCGAAGCAATGATCTCCGGTAGTACAATAAAGAAATTAAAAATCCCCATATAGATACCCACTTTATTCTCCGGCAAACAGCCGCCAAGCATGGCATATGGCATCGAAAGGATACTCGCCCATGCTATGCCCACACCAGTCATTGATACAAAAAGCATATTAGGCGTATGAATAAATGCTACAGATATTAAACCAGCGGCTCCGCAAAGCAAGCAAATCATATGGGTATATTTCCGGCCAATTTTTACCGCTATCAATGGCAAAAAGAAAGCGAATACAAAGGTCACCACATTATAATAGCCCAATGTCAGACCGGCAAATTCAATTCCTTTGGTGTACAAATCATCTTTTTCGCTTAAAGCACCAAACACATTACGGGCAACGGCGGGCGAATAATAAAACCACATCAGGAATAATCCCGGCCAGGTAAAAAACTGCATAATGGCCAATTTCCGCATCCTGTTAGGCATGGTACGGATAGCATGGAAAATCTCGCCTGCACCACCGCCAAAGCCCTTTTTCTCTTCGCGCTTTTTTTGACGTTCGGTAATATCTGCAGGCGGATATTCTGTACTGGTAATGATCGTATATAATACTGCGCCAATAAATGCCACGGCACCTATGTAAAACGAATATCTTACTGTAGCCGGAATATGCGCACCATCGATCAATTTGTTGGATACATGAAACCAATTAGCCATCATCCATGGCAATATGGAAGCAATAACTGATCCCAGACCGATAAACACACTCTGCATTGAAAAACCCCGTGTGCGCTGGTCGTCAGGCAATTTGTCGGTAATAAATGCCCGGAACGGTTCCATGCTTACGTTGATCGAGGTATCCAGTATCCAAAGCACACCCGCGGCCATCCATAATGTGGATGATTGCGGCATCAAAAAAAGACAAATGGTACTCAGAATAGCCCCCACCAAAAAATACGGGCGTCTACGCCCCAACCTTTTATGCCAGGTATGATCGCTGAAATAACCAATAATAGGCTGAACAATAAGTCCCGTTAAAGGCGCGGCTAAAAACAGAAAGGGTATCTTGTCGGGTTTGGCTCCCAGGTACTCATAAATGGCGCTCATATTGGCCATTTGCAATGCCCAGCCAAACTGGATACCCAGAAAACCAAAGCTCATGTTCCATATCTGCCAGAAGCTTAGCCGCGGTTTATGGGTCATACTTACTGTCGTCATAATTGGATAGTTGGTTTATATTGGTTGATAGTTGATCGGTTCATTAAAATTGTAACAACATCCCGTTCATTGCAGACAAAGTAATACTTACTCCATCAGCGATATTGTCCGTCGCAAACTTCGCGGGGCTTAATAAATCTGCAAACTCTGTTTTTCCGCTTAATTGCAATATATTGATCAGGTCGGCAGGAAGCTGTATTTGTATCCTGCGTTCGTCACGGTTAAAATTGATTATCACTAATATACGTTGTTTATCGGTATATCTAATGAAGATGTATAATCTCTGATCAAAGCCGGGTTGATGCTCATTAGCCACCATTAATTCCCAAAACTCGCCAGTGTGCAGGGCTTCATTATCGCGAACAACATTAAGCAGTTTACTATAAAACTTCCTCAACCGTTTTTGATCGGCAGATAACTGCCCGCCATCCCAGTTACCATTATTTAGCCATTTTTGATGCTCCGGCACTCCCCAATAATCAAATATGCTGGTTCGTCCGTCATTGCTGCTAAAGCCTTCAGCGCCCGATGCAGGTTCTCCTACTTCCTGGCCGAAATAGATCATTACCGGACCGCGATGCAGTGTAGCTGTTACGATCATTCCCGGTACAGCCAACCATGGATTTCCGGCAAAATCCGGACATGCAATGCGCTGCTCGTCATGATTTTCCATAAAGCGGAGCATGTGTACATCAATGAATTTGCAGTCGTTGTTCCAAACAAAATTAATATCCCAAGCAGATGCGCCAAATTCGTCGCGGGTCAGGCGTTTGATGGAATCATACAGACCAACCTTATCATACAAATAATCAAACTTCCCTGTATAGATATAATCGTGGTATTTTCCACGATCATAAGCTTCGCCTATGAAGATCAATTCAGGATAATCCGCTTTTATTTTTGGTATGATCCAGCCCCAGAACTCAAAAGGCACCATCTCTACCATATCACAGCGAAAACCGTCAATACCTTTTGCAGCCCAAAACTTCAGGATATCGAGCATTTTGTTCCACAGCGGCGGAACTGGATCAAAGTGTTTTTGCCAGCCGTTCTGGTAGTCAACACCATAATTCAGCTTCACCGTCTCAAACCAATCATTGATAGACGGCCATGGGCTGAAGACGTCATTGCCGGTTGCTTTAGCTGGATTCTCATCAAAGCGGCCATCTTTCAACGGACTATTAAATTCATCGCCACCCGGATTATAACCTTGCGGAACCGCGAATGACTGTCCCGGCGTATAGTAAAAATCATTCTTTGGGTCGAATGCTTTACTTTTATCATCATCCTGGCCAAAGTCACGAACATCGGCAGGTTTGGCATCCGAAGCATAAGTACGCGCCACATGGTTCGGCACAAAATCCATGATCACTTTTAAACCATTCTGATGCGATCTGCCAATCAATGCCTGATATTCTGCCATCCTTTTCGTCACATCGACCGCCAGGTCAGGATCAACATCGTAATAATCCTTCACCGCATAAGGGGAACCGGCACGGCCTTTTACCACGTCGGGATCGTCGGGCTTGATGCCAAATTGAGAGTAGTCCGTCATCGTGGCATGTTCGATAACTCCGGTGTACCATACGTGGGTAAAACCCATCTTTTTTATTTCCAGCAGGGCCTTATCATTAATATGATTGAACTTGCCAACTCCATTTTCTTCTATAGATCCATAGAATTTATTCCTCTGGTTGGTGTTTCCAAACAGCCGTGGCAGGAGTTGATAAATGGTAAGTTTATTGTCTGGTAATGAATTTGCCATATTAATTATTGTTACTTCTGGATAATGGTGGCGGCGGTGTAACCGTTACTTGCACTGTGTGACGGGTTACTGAGGTTCCAGCTTTTAATTCCGATTCACGACCTCGTATCAGCAAATTCATATCAGGGCCCGATAAATTCTTCACGTTAATCTTATTTTTCGCAACAGTAACCTTTATAGAATTTCCTCTAAACCCGACATTGAAGGAGAACGACTCCCATTTCTCCGGCAAAAACGGATCAAACGATAATTTTCCATCCCGCACACGCATACCGCCAAAGCCTTCAACTACAGAAATCCATGTACCGGCCATCGAGGTGATGTGGCAACCATCTTCAGTATCGTTGTTATAATCATCCAAATCTAAACGTGAGGTGCGCAGATAGAACTCATAAGCCCGCGCTTCATCACCCAATTTAGCGGCGATCACCGCATGCACGCAAGGCGATAAGGACGACTCATGCACCGTACGCGGTTCATAAAAATCATAGTTGCGGCGAATGGTATCGGTATCATAATTCTCTTCAAAGAAGTATAGTCCCTGCAATACATCCGCTTGTTTAATATAGCAGGAACGCAATATCCTGTCCCAGCTCCATTTTTGGTTCAACGGACGATCGCTTGCAGGCAAGTCTTTTACCAGGATTTGTTCTTTATCGAGATAGCCGTCTTGTTGTAAAAATATCTGCCTTTGTTCATCATAAGGATAGTACATCTTTTCGATGATATCCCTGAACTTTCCACTCTCTTTTTGCTTATCAAAATTGATCTTAGCAACCAAAGCATCAAACTTCCCCTTGTCAGCAGCTTCTACTTTTTCGATAACCTCCAAAGTATATTTCATGCACCAGGTGGCAATGGTGCTGGTATACCAATTGTTGTTCACGTTATTCTCGTACTCATTAGGGCCTGTAACTCCCAGCATCACATACTGCTTTTTGTCGTCTGACCAGTTTACGCGCTGTGCCCAGAATCTTGCTATAGCGATGAGCACTTCTAACCCATAATCCACCAAATATTGTTCATCACCGGTATAACGTACGTAATTGAATATAGCATGAGCAATGGCGCCGTTGCGGTGTATCTCTTCAAATGTGATCTCCCATTCGTTGTGGCATTCGGTACCATCCATTGTCACCATTGGATATAGCGCTGCGCCATCTTTAAAGCCTAAAAGCTTGGCATTATCAATTGCTTTGCCTAACTGTTTGTAGCGATATAAAAGCAAATTGCGGGTTACTTTCGAATCGGCAGTAGCCAAATAGAACGGCACGCAATAGGCCTCGGTATCCCAGTAGGTAGAGCCCCCATACTTCTCACCTGTAAAACCTTTTGGACCAATATTCAATCGGTCATCCTCACCTGTATAAGTTTGATTCAGCTGGAAAATATTAAACCGTATCCCCTGCTGCGCCGATGCATCACCCTCGATAATAATATCGTTATGCTGCCATTTTTTATCCCATGCTTCCGCTTGTTCGGCCAGCATTTTTTCAAATCCTTTTGCACTGATCGCATTTAACGTTTTTTCCAGTTCAACAACTAAAGTATCAGCCGGGTAATTCTGCGAAGAAAGATTAGCAGCATATTTAGTTAAGGTAATGGCTTGACCCTGAGTCGCATCTAATTTGATTTCAGAAGCAATATATTTTTCCTTCTCAATGCTTTGGATCGATCCATTTTGAGAAACGATAAACTTCTGCCCTGTCGCTACTTCAAAACCGGTCTTTTTAGTGCGTAACTGCACATAACCGCCGTCGCTCCAGCTACCCTTGATTACTTCGTCCCAGAATTTTTCATCATAGTTGGAGTCTTTGTTTTTTATATCGCCGTCAATAAAAGGGGTGATAGTGACCGGACCGTTGAAATTTATCGGCATAATAGTGTAGCGGATAACCCCGGTCTCATCATCAGCCATACTGCAAAAGCGGGTGGCTTCTACATCTACTTCTTTACCATTAGCGGTTTTAGCGCGAAATGTCCTTTTCAGATAGCCTTCCTTCATATTCAACTCGCGCCTGAAGTTAGCTACCTCACACTTAGCAAGGTCCAATTGCTCACCATCAATAACTACATCAATACCAATCCAGTTAGCAGCATTCAATACCTTCGCAAAATATTCAGGGTAACCGTTTTTCCACCAACCTACGCGGGTTTTGTCGGGATAGTATACCCCGGCAACGTAGTTACCCTGCAGCGTTTCTCCGCTATAAGCCTCTTCAAAATTTGCCCGCTGCCCCATGCGTCCGTTACCGAGACTAAAAAGGCTTTCGGATATTAAATTATGTTTCGGCTCAAACCCCTCTTCTATGATCTTCCACTCATCAACTTTGATATAGTTTTTCATTTGTATTGTCAAATATTTTGTCTGAACTGTGATTTTTTTGATTGAATGGGCACTATGACCTAATCATAGTCCATCAAAAAATCATTAAAATCATAGTTTTATAACTCTTTTAACTTCTCTAATGTCATTTTATTCAACCCGCTCACCACCAAATCCGCCTGGGTAAGCACCTGCAGCGATCCTATCCCCACGGCTTTCATCCCACCATTATGAGCAGCTTCTATACCAGCAATTGCGTCTTCAAACACCACGCAGTTTTTCGCAGGAATGCCTAACTCCTCTGCGCCTTTTAAAAATACTTCCGGATCGGGTTTGGGCTTGCTTACTTTATTGCCATCGATGATTGCGTTAAAAAAGTGAGCAATACCCACTTTGTTCAATATGGTCTCGGAGTTTTTGCTGGCCGAACCTAAAGCAGTTTTCAATCCAGTATCAAGGCAGGTTTGCAGAAATTCCTTTGCACCGGGTAAAATCTCATCCGGTGTCATTTTATTAATCATTTCCACATACCATGTGTTTTTGCGGGTAGCTAATTCTTCTTTTTCTGCTTCGGTTTTGGTAACGCCTCCCCATTGCAGGATCAGGTCGAGTGACCGCATACGGCTCACGCCTTTCAGATTTTCGTTTTGTTCTTCGGTTATATCGAAACCAAGTTCATTTGCCAGTCGTTTCCAGGCCTTGTAATGGTAAACCGCCGTATCAACGATTACCCCATCAAGGTCAAAAATGCATGCTTTTATAGTAGCCATTGTTTTTAGATCATCCACAGCAGCCCTGCGGGTGTAGTTATTTAATTAGTGTGTGTTGTTGGGTATTAATTCCAGCACCAAAGTAGCTTTGGCTGGAATAGTTAACTTAGATATTTCTGTCACCTGGTCGGTAATCACATTTCTGGCCTTCAGTGTTCCATTGATGCGCTCAACGTAACGTGCGGTTGAAACCGTTTGCCCCTTATCGTGACTGTTATAAACCACCATAACAGTTTTCAGGTCATCATACCTGAAGTATACATAAACGCCATCCTCTGGTACATACTGCATCATTTTGCCTGCTTGCAGGGCAGTAGTACTCTTACGGTAATTAGCGAGTGTACGTACATAATTAAAAGCATCATTTTCCTTCTCATTCCGGCCTTCGGCAGTAAATTTATTTGCTTTATCATCTGCCCATCCTCCCGGAAAGTCCTCACGCACCAGGCCATCAGGGTTAGAGAAATTTTTCATCAGTATCTCGTCGCCATAATACATTTGGGGCACGCCGCGCAGTGTCATCAGCATTGCCATCCCGGACTTATACTTGATTATATCCTCGCCTACTACCGAGAAGAAACGGCTCATATCGTGGTTATCAAGGAAGATGGTATTCCTCGTCGGGTCTTTATATAAGAAGTCTTGCGCCAAAACAGAGTATAAGCGGTTCACGCCGTCTGTCCAGCCTTCATTGCCGTTCAGAGCTTCGTAAATTGCTTCTTTTAACACACCGTCAGTTATTCCGGGCAGATGGGTATCCAGTCCACGGTTTACCGTATTGCCTTCGGTGAAAAATGCCTGGTTAGGTACCGACCATACCAGCGTCTCGCCGAAAATAGACAGGTTCGGGAACTGCTTCCTGACCTCTTTGGCCCAGTCTGCCATAAATTCCGGCTCATTATATGGATAAGTATCTAACCTGAATCCATCTACGCCTGAATATTCCACCCACCAGATATGGTTTTGAGTCAGGAAACGCTGAACAAACGGATTGCGTTGGTTCATATCCGCCATTCGGCGGTCAAACCAGCCATCCAGCATTTGCTTGCGGTCGGCTTCTGAAGCGTGCGGGTCCATCACGGCTGCATCACGGAAATTCGATTTGGTAAATTCAGGCCAGCGGTGTACCCAGTCGCGCATCGGCATATCGCGCAAAGTGTAACCTTCGGTACCGGCATGATTATGCACCAGGTCCATAACCACCTTCAAACCTATTTTATGGCATTTCTCTACAAACTCCTTGTATAACTCATTTGTGCCGTAACGCGGATCGATCTTATAATAATCGGTAACTGCATAGCCATGATAAGAAGCTTTAGGCTCGTCATTCTCAACAACCGGCGTGAGCCAAATCGCTGTAACACCTAAATCTTTCAAATAATCAAGGTGATTGATAATGCCTTGTATATCTCCCCCATGCCGGCTGAACATTGAATCGCGGTGTATGCCTTTCTCGCGCATATTAGGAAACGAATCAGTGGTTGGATCACCATTTGAAAAACGGTCGGGCATGATGAGATAGATCAGATCCTTATTCGTTACACCTTGTGCTCTGCCATTAGAGCGGTCACGTTTTTTAAGTTCGTATTGATAGGTTAAAGTCTTAGCTTTTGCTTTGGTAAAGTTTATCGGGAACGTTCCCGGGAAGGCAGAAGAAGAAATGTGAAGATCGATGAATAAATAATTCGGATTATCAACCTTATGCACCTTTACCACTTTTACGCCATGATAGTGAAGCTCAACGCTTCTGTAAGCAATGTCTTTACCATGTACTATTAGTTGCAGATTGGGGTCGCTCATTCCTGTCCACCAAAACATCGGCTCAACGCGTTCAAGGGCAGGTACTTGTGCAGATACGTGGTATATCATAAAGAAACAGGTAATTGTAAGAAACAATGGCTTTCTCATAATCAGGCTCTTTAAATAACAAGGCACAAGACACCTGGTTACTCCGTCTCAAATTTAATATAAAATAGTTTGCCTGCCGGAAAAAGTGAAAATGATTAAACGGATATTATTTAGGCAGATGCCCTATTTCGCTATAGAAACCATACCCGATTCCAAAAAAGCCAATCAGCATAAAAACAAGAAAAATATACAATAACACTTTATTGTAATAGGCATAATAATCAAATGCCATTTCAGAAATTTTTTTATCAAAAAAGATAGCCAGAAAGCCATGAAAACAGAGAATGATAAAAAGGAAGCGTGCAAAAACGAATTCTCCGGGGTGAGGATCAAAATAGTTAAAAAGGAAGAACTCGGCAGAGATGATCACCACAACACTAAAAGAGCTGTCATGATAATTTTTCCGAAAATTTGATACCGAGGGGATCGCTTTTAGTATTTTAAATGCGCTCACTTGCGGGTATAGCAATATTTTCAGCAATAAATTGGTTCGTCGTGCAGGATTGACAGGTTTGGTTCTTTCCATGGTCAACACCAAAATACGATTTTAAATAAAAAGGCATAACAATACTGCTACGCCTTTTTTATGAACCGATTCAGGTTATACCAACACATTACCACCATCTACAACTACCACCTGGCCTGTAGTATAATTTCCTTTCATCAGGAAAATATAAGCCTCTGCTATATCTTCCACTTCTCCAACTCTGCCAGTTAGCAATTTACTTCCAACCTCGTTATACATAGCTTCGCGGTCAGCTTCCGGAATATTGTTCCAGAGATCGGTCTTTACCATACCGGCACAAACCGCATTTACCCGGATGGGCGCCAAGTCGATGGCTAAACCTTTTGTCAATGATTCAACTGCCCCACCTATACTCGCTGCTACTGACCAGCCTTTCCACGGGCGGATACCCACAATACCATTCGTCAGAATAATCGAACCGCCTTTACGTATGTATGGACTACCATACTTGGCTGCCATCAGCGCACCCCAGTAGCGTACATTAAAAAACTTACGCGAATCGGCAATGTTCACATCAGTCGCGTTGCCTATCTGTAAAGTCTCCCCAGCTGAAAAGATTAGATGATCAAACTCACCGATCTTCTTAAACAATTCTTCTACCTTTTGCTCGTCAGATACGTCAACGGCATAGCCTTCAGTTTTTTCCGGTAATATACTCAATGCTTTGTCTACGCTGCTTTGCCTGCTGGATACTACTACAACATCAGCGTCTTCGGCTGCGGCGGCTTCTGCGGTTGCTAATCCGAAGCCCGAAGTTCCGCCTATTAAAACTATCCGTTTACCATTTAAAGTGCTTTTTGCAAATGTTTCTTTGTCTTTCATGATCTTATTTTTATTGACAGACAAAGGTCCCCAACAATGACGAGGGCACATTTAACAAATGGTAAAAACGAACCTAGCGCATATTTTTTCTGATGCGGCTCAAAGATTGCTGGGTAATACCCAAATAAGAGGCGATATCGCTTAATGATACGCGCAAAGCAATGTCTGGTTGACGCATCAGAAAACTACGGTAGCGGGTAGCGGCGTCTTCACCCAAATAAGAATTCCGCACATTTATTTTTTCGAGTAAGGATTGTGTAGTTATTCCGGTAATCAGTTCCTTCAGGTATGGTAGTTTTTCGTACAGGTCGAATAAATTCTTCTTTTTAAGCACCACCAATTCCGTATCACAAGCAGCTTCAATTCCTTCAGGCGCGGGAATATTATTATTAAAACTGTTGAGGATACTGCAAAACTGGTTTTCTTTCAGAAAAAAATAGGTCATCTTATTTCCCTTATCATTTTGAGCAACAATACGAAGGACACCCTTGCAGATAAAGAACATCTCTCGGCAAATATGGCCCTCTTCAAACAGCACCGCGCCTTCTTCCACTTTGCGAAAACTCACTTCGTTCCTGATAAGTTCGGCATCGAAATCGGGAATATTTTTAAATAAACGCAAAAAATTGATGAAGGAATCAATCATGCGATAAAGCTATAGATAATCCAGATAAAACGACTTTTCATTTTTATCTTCGCAGACCAATTCTACAATCATTATGAAAGCTATCTCTATTATCTCTATCCCGGTTACAGACCAAGAAGAGGCAAGGCAATTTTACTTAAAATTAGGCTTCAATTTATTAGTCGAAGCACCCTTCGAAACACAAAAGTGGGTTCAGATGGCATTACCAGGACAAGAAGCTGTTTCTATTACCTTAGTTACCTGGTTCCCTGAACTGAAACCGGGCAGTATTCAAGGTTTTGTGATTCATATTGATAATATGGACGAGGAGATAAAATCCTTAAACGCCAAAGGAATCGAAGTAGGCAAGGTTGACGAAACACCGTGGGGTAAATTTGCAACTGTGAAAGATCCCGATGGTAACTCGTGGAGTTTACATGAGGAATAATTTAAAAGCATATTATAGAGACGCAATGCATTGCGTCTCTATAATATATCGTCCTTACCATTTATCAAGTCCTAATAGTTTCCTTCCTAATGGACTCAATTCAGCCACCGGGTTTTTCTTTTCACGTTCCATTGGGTCACCGGGAAATGCGTAACCCTGCATGGCTTCGCGGCTTTGCCAGCTGTTGATGCGCCATTGACGCAGTTCTTCATTCTCTTCCTGAGCCGGCATCATGGCTATATATTGTGCAATGCGCACTTTATTTACACTAGTATTTGCTCTGATACCATGAGGCTCCAGGCTGTTGAATATCAGCAGGTCGCCTGCTTCCAGTTTTACCTTCTCAATATTAAATCCGGTGGTATCAGGTTTATAATGATCGCGATCCTCAGGTTGTGTTAGTTTCCATGTGTCATATGTACGGTATAATTCAGGAATACATTGAAAGCCACCCATATTTTCATCAGTTTGATCGGCTAAAGCCAATACCCCTTGCACGTTTTGCGGCCTGGTTTCAGGATCATAATCCCAATGGATAAAGCCTTTATATTCAAATCCCGGCCTTAACGGGAAGTTCAGATTAGCGCGATCAATGGTTACCCAAAGCTTATCGGTTCCCCATACGTCGGCAAATGCATCATAAACTTTCTGGATCTGGCGATTATCCCACATGTATTGGTGATTGTATATCTCAACCATACCTGTATTGTTCAGCTCGGTCATCTGCATTTGAGCGTTCGGGCGCTTGTACCAGGTTTCTATATCATTGGCATCTTTATCTTCATACTTCCATAAGTAATCAGCCAATCGCTCAGCCTGCTCCCTGGGCACAGCATTTTTTATCACAACATAACCATTCTCAATCCAAAACTTCCAGTCTTCTTCGCTCAACACACGCAATGGTTTGCCGTTGCTGCGGTCATTTAATCTAAGTTGACTTGATTTTGCGGTCGATGGGTTGCCGGGTATTTCTTTATGTGCATTTTCGGGGCTCATGGTTGGCGTCATGGTAGCGGCCATTGTTTTATTTTCCATAATCTGTTTATCTCTTGGTTTACAGATCAAAAGTAGAGTGATTATAAAAAGCTTTTCTACTTTACAATAACCAATATTTGCTCTGTATTGACATAATTATTATTTTTATATTGAATTAACGGGCAATACAAAATGAATGAAATCCAATTAGAGAAGGTCGAATTTGAGCCTGGGAAGTCGTTTAAGCTGTTTTCACCCCGCTTGCGTAATACTTTTTTATGGCATTATCACCCGGAGATCGAATTGGTATATGTTGAGGCCGATGCAGGCATCCGACACGTGGGCTCGCATATCTCAGGCTATACGCAAAGCGACCTGGTTTTTATTGGCAGTAATATCCCGCATCTGAACTTTGATTATCGCCTGCGTAACGACTACCACCAGGTGGTGATACAACTTCGTGAAGACTTTCTGGGGTCGGCTATCGCCCTCGCTCCTGAATTCTCTACCATCCAGCAATTATTTAAAAAAGCGTCATCAGGAGTTGCTTTTGGCGCGGATACCAAAGCTTTAGTGGTCGAAAAACTAAAGCAGCTTAATCAGCTCAATTCATTTCAACAATTAATGGGACTCATTGGGATATTTCAAATCTTAGCCAATGCCAAAGACTTCGAGCTGTTAAATGATGACGACATGAGCATCCAATTCTTTTTAAAGGATAAGATCAGGATGGGCGCCATATATGAATACATCGATGCCAATTATAACCGCAAGCCCGATGTAAATGTTGTTGCCGAAAAAGTGCACCTTACCACACCTGCTTTTTGCCGTTATTTTAAAAGGCAAACGAACATGACCTTTACCGATTTTGTCAATCAATACCGTATTGATATGGCCAAAAATCACCTGATGCAGGATAAAAACATTACCGAAACATGCTATGCGGTAGGTTTTGAGAGCCTTTCATACTTTAACAAGCTGTTTAACAAGGTTGTAGGCCAAAACCCCTCAGACTTCAAAAAAAGCTGGATTTCGAAGGGTAGTTGATTGGTTGACTATGTTGCTTGAGTTAAGTAGTTAAACGATTGCCTGGATTAAATGCCCTCATTTTCCATAATGATTTCATAGTTTACAACATCTAAAAACTTTTCAATTCAATCAACATAATCAACGACTTAACTCAATCAACTAAAAAAAACATAACTCTTTTCAAATCAGCTGCGTATAAAACCTCGTCGGAAGCGAAATCACAACCCGGCAATTTTTAGTCAGCGAAAATGAAAAAATTAATTTACCTCCTTGTTGTCATTTCAGTGGTCTGGATTTCATCTTGTCAAAAAGATGTGTCAGTTGCCCCTGATTCAAAAACACCAACCGGCACTACTGCAGTTACACCAACCACAGGATCATTAACTCCAGGCAACACCGCAGCTGCTGATACAATTGTAAATGTTACGGGCTTTATAAAACTTGAACTTAGAAAAGACACCCTTAATAAGGATAATATTGTTATATATTTTACTCCGGAGGCAAAAGCGATTTACGTTCCAGGCGAAGATGCGCCTACCTTTCCAGGTTTTGGGGCAGAAAGCTTAACAAGCCTGTCAAGTGATGGCAAAGTACTGGCTGTAAATGAACTCCCTTTAAAACGATTGGGAGATTGCATCAAATTAAACGTAATCGGCAAATCAACCGCAGTATATAGATTAAGTTTAATTCAACGGGATTCAATCCCGGCCAGATACCATGTATGGTTAATGGACGGCCTAAAGAAAGATTCACTTGATTTATCTGTACACTGCGGCTATAACTTCGATATCGTTACTTCTGATACCACAACGTTTGGCAAAAACAGGTTCCAGGTAAAAGTTCGCCCGCAATAATATAAACCTCATCTCATATAAGTAAAAAGACCGTGTTAACATTTCACGGTCTTTTTCTTTTTACCAAGCGCTCCTTTATTTTTTGCTTTCATAATATATTCAACAGCACCCGGTACTTTACAGGCGGTACCTTCTTTTTCTACCATTACCGCTCCAATGCTTTTTGCAGTCGCGATAACTTCTTCCGACAATGCGGTAACATAAGTTCCCAAAGCGATCAGGAATCCATTCATGGTTGAGCGTACGCGATTAGGAGAAGTATGAATAGTTTTAGCTACTCTTCCCAATAGACGCCTTAGCTCGGCTATATCTAATTCATTATCCGGTTTAAGTGATATAGTATTGCTGAGCGTTGACCATCCACAAGAAGCAATATACTCTTCGGGCGAATCTATCCATTCCAAAGCAAGCCCGAACCCATTTTTATTTCCTGTCGCTACCCATGGCACAGTGTACTCGCTGATATTGTTAGAAACGGCCTGCTTTGCCCAGGTTTGCAGATCAGATTTAGACATTTTCTCATCATCAGCAATTAATCCGGCCAAATACATGGCATCAGCATTGCCGGTGGCATATAGATCTTTGGCTAACTGGTAATCCATTTTTACTTTTTTCTGTATTGCCTTCATGTATTCTATTTTCACGCCGAAGAAAGGTTCTTTTACTCCATGTTTCAATAAAATTTTTTTGATGCTGTCGCTGCCATGAGCTTTCAGGTCATCCATTATTTCCTGTACTGTCATATGCGTTTTGTGATGAGTAGTGTTAGGTAAATTTAGAAATTGCTATGCAAAAATTCTTATCTGGTTAAATTTAAAATCATGTCTTTTACTTATCTTGGTCAAGGCTAATCCAACCTGATGAAACTTTTTAAAGCCTTATTATCTATTGCTTTTACATCATTATTGATTTGGGCATTGCAAACCAAGTTTGGTGATATCCCTCCTATCGGTGAATTTCTAAACCCTGTTTCCGGGTTTTGGCAAAATGCCGAAAGCAGAGACGCCCAACCAGAAGAAAATCTACACCTGGAAGGACTGCAGGGAAAAGTAACCATACACTTTGACGAACACCGGGTCCCACACATTTTTGCTGAGAACGATCATGATCTTTATTATGCCCAGGGCTACCTTACTGCACGCGACCGCCTATGGCAAATGGATATTCAAACCCGCAGTGCTGCAGGGCGTCTTTCTGAAATTGCCGGACCGAAAGCCCTGGATGTCGATCGTTATCATCGCCGCATGGGTATGACCTACGGTGCCGAAAACACCTTAAAAGGGTTTATGAAGGACCAGGTGATGAAAATGGTAATAGAAGCATACACCGAAGGCGTAAATAGCTATATTCATCATCTTAGTAAACGCGACTACCCTATCGAATTTAAGTTATTGGGTTATGCTCCAGAGGAATGGAAGCCGATAAACTGTGCGTATCTGCTCAAACTGATGTCGGAGACTCTGGCAGGCGGATCGGACCAATTTGCAATGACTAACGATCTGAAACGATTTGGCGCAAAAGATGTAAACGATCTTTTTCCTGATTATCCGTTCCATGAAGATCCTATTATTCCGGCTGGCACACCATGGAACTTTAAGCCTTTGCCTATCCCAAAGCCGTCGAAAGATTTTATCGCTTTGATGACTGATACAATCAAGCCAAAAGAGCGCATACCCGATATCGGCAGCAATAACTGGGCAATTGCAGGCAATAAATCAGCTTCAGGCTATCCTATACTGGCTAATGATCCGCATTTGAATTTAACTTTCCCGTCTATCTGGTATCAGTTGCAAATGTCGTCGCCTACGGTAAATGTGTATGGCGTTTCGCTGCCTGGCGCACCGTGTATTGTAATTGGCTATAATCAAAAAATAAGCTGGGGAGTGACGAATGTCGACGCTGCCGTTCTGGACTGGTACCAGGTTAAATTTAAGGATAACAGCAAAAACGAATATTGGTACAACAATAAGTGGAATAAAATCACTAAGCGTATTGAAGTAATCAACGTACTTGGACAAAAACCAGTTTACGATACCGTGATTTATACCCATCATGGACCGGTGGTTTATGATAATATTTCACAGAAACCCAAGGGTGATCATGAAAACATCCCAGTTGGCGATGCCTTGCGCTGGATAGCTCATGATGAATCGGATGAGTTTATGACCTTTTACCTGCTCAACCGGGGAAAGAATTATGATGACTACCGTAAAGCACTAACTTACTATACCGCCCCGGCACAGAATTTCATTTTTGCCAGTAACGACAAGGACATTGCCATCACCCCTAATGGCAAAATTCCGCTTAAATTTAAAGATCAGGGAAAATTCGTTATGGATGGCAGCGACCCGACGAACGACTGGCAGGGCTGGATACCCTACGACCAGAACCCGACCGTAAAAAATCCGCCGAGGGGCTTTGTAAGTTCAGCTAATCAGTCTTCAACCGATCAAGCCTATCCTTACTATATCAATTGGCGCTTTGAGCTTTATGACCGCGGCAAACGCATCAACGACCGACTAAAAGTGATGCAGAATGCGACGATAGACAGTATCCGCCTGATGCAAATGGACAATTATAGTATGCGCGCCCAGGATATATTGCCTGCCATGCTTTGGTATATTGATACATCTAAACTGCATCCCGATCAGCTTAAGGCATTTCAGATCGTTAAAAAATGGGATAAGCATTTTGCGGCTAACTCAGTGGGAGCGTCTATTTTTAATGCATGGTGGTTAAAATTTAATGCCATGCTTTGGGACGAGTTTAAGGATGACAAAGTATTATTAAACATTCCTTCATTTGATCGTACCGAAAAACTATTACTGACCGAGCCAAATTCCAAGTGGTTCGATATAACAGGCACGCCGGAAAAAGAAACATGTACTGACGTTTTGATGCAATCGTTTAACGCAGCAATTAATGAACTTCAAAAAAGTTATGGTGATCCGGGCGATAAATGGGAATGGGGAAATGTAAAGGACACCCATATTAATCACCTGGCCAATTTACCCGGATTTGGGACGGGCCATTTTTATGCCGGCGGCACAGGTGCAGTAATTAATGCCTTAAGGGGTGGCAACGGCCCGTCATGGCGCATGGTGGTTCAAATGGGACCGCAAGTTAAGGGTTATGGCGTGTTCCCGGGCGGAGAGTCCGGTAATCCGGGCAGCTTCTTTTATGAAGACATGTTCACTACCTGGCGTGATGGTCAATTGAATGAACTATTGTTTTTGCAATCTTCCGATGAAAAGTCGGACAGGATTAAATCAACCTTGACATTGAATAAATAAGCTAAGAAACATGCTATTCCTCATCATACTCATTCTATCCTTCATTGGCAGTTACCTGTTACCCTGGTGGGTTGCGGCCTTAATTGCATTCTTGGCAGCTTTATTTGTTGGCAAAACTTCCGGCAAAGCCTTCGTGTCTGGTTTTGGGGCGATATTTGTTTTGTGGGTGATATTGGCACTAATGAAAAGTATCCCGAATGATAATATATTGGCGAGCCGGGTGATTCAATTATTCCCCTTACCACATCAGTGGATATTATTGTTGCTGATCACTGCTTTGATAGGCGGATTAGTTGGCGGCCTCGCGGCCTTATCAGGAGTTTTAACTAAAAAAGCTTTTTCAAAGTAAAACGCCCGGTATAACCGGGCGCTCCTCTCGTTAAATTGGTTTTATAAACTAGCGAGTGTTTCTTTCAAATTCTTTACGGCAACTGTATTGCTCTTGGTGGTTTCAAATATATCGCTGGCACTCATGCCTTCACCATAGTAACCGTGGTTGGCATCTTTATCTATTGCCAGGCTCGAGCCATTGACGGTAATACCTGCGAATAAACCACGGCTGCGCGAATACGAATAAACTTCCGCTTCAAACTTATAATCGGTATTAGCTGATGCTGCCCGGCCAACCGGACCCGCCGATGCTGCCAAATCGCCACCAATAGTTACATCACCATTTTTCACTTTGGCCAATGCGCCTTTATGCTTGAAAACCAAAATCAGGTCGACTGACTGAACGCCGATCTGTGCGCCAATGCTGCCGCCCGTAAGGGTAATAAACACTGGGTCGCTCCATTTTCCATCAGGTAATTTTACTAAAGCTACGCCCTTTCCACGCTTGGCGCCCACCACTAAACCAGCGTTAATAGTTTTAGGAATAATGACTACCCCTTCATATTTGTCTATCAGTTTATGAGCGAAGCCCTCTTTCATGGCACCAAACTCTTTTAGAACATTAGATGCACTGTGTAATCGCTCTGTTTCCTTGTCACCATTTACTGGTGCTGCCGAGCTCATTATAATAATGAAACTCAAAAAAATAGGAACAATTAAAAAACTTAACTTTTTCATAGGTGATTATTTAATAGTATTATCATATTATCAAACCGTGAAAAACCGCTTCTTGTTTCAATAAACCCTCATAAATCAATCAGATACGTTCAATTTTACAGATAAAACAGCAGGCTTGCGAGTTGCGCGCATGCAGGTAGGCTACATTTGGATTAGTGTCAAATATTTCGGTTATCATTTCATCAACATCTCCGTCGCCCACCATTTTGGTTAGAGCCATCATTTGCTGATCATTATATCCGATCAGTGTAAGCGGGAAACTTTTCTTATTTGCCTTAATTTCAGGCGGAAAGCGGTAGATATCGGTATATTCCTCCACATCGCTGGCATTAATAAATACCGGGCCCGGTTGATTATAGACATTATCAACCTCAAATGACGTATGGTTAAATAATAAACGTTTATCTATCCCCTTTTCAAATGGTTTCAATGATACGCGGCATGGGCCAGCACCAGTTGCTATTTGTTCGATCACCTCGTGACCAAAATCATCTTTTCGTGTTTCGCGGATGTGCTGTACATAACTTTTCGACAACGGTACAATCTTAAAATTGCTCATAATATTTGTGTTTTGATACTCCAAAGTTCCCGTTATCCTCAACGATTTAAAACCCGGAACTTGCTAACTTGATGTGCAGATATGCAAATGTGTGGATGTGCAGATTATTAAAAAAAAGCCATTCGCATATCTACTCATCTGCACATTTACACATCCTCCCATCCGCACATAAAAACTATCTTTGCACGATGATCAGCCCGGGCAAGCAACAAGTATTTTCTATCAGCAATGAACAGCAATTTGCAGAAACTGCTTTGCAAGTATTTCGCTTCCAGGCTGAAAACTGTTTAGTTTACCGGGAGTTTATCACCAACCTAAAAGTGGATATTGATGCCATTGACCGTGTTGAAAATATCCCATTTCTGCCTATCAGTTTTTTTAAATCACATGAAGTACTAAGCAGTATTGATAAAGTGCAGGTCACGTTCACAAGTTCTGGAACTACAGGCGTGATCAACAGCAGGCACCTGGTTACTGATGTAACGTGGTACAAAGAAAGCTTTCGCCGGGCATTTGATCTGTTTTATGGCGGTATCCATGATTATTGTGTTTTGGCATTATTGCCCTCCTATCTTGAACGCGAAGGATCATCGCTGATTTATATGGCTGAGGATTTAGTAAAACGATCCGAAAATCCGGATAGCGGTTTCTATTTATATAATCATGACGATCTGTTCGCCCAATTAAAAAGACAACAAAAGGCAAAAAAGCCGACACTATTAATTGGTGTCACCTTTGCCCTGCTTGATTTCGTGGAGCGGTATTCGATTGATTTCCCTGAGCTGATCGTAATGGAAACAGGTGGCATGAAAGGACGTCGTAAAGAAATGATCCGCGAGGAATTGCATCAAACACTTTGCAAGGGTTTCGGAGTTAATACGATCCACTCTGAGTATGGCATGACCGAACTGCTTTCACAGGCTTATTCTAATGGCGATGGCATATTCAATTGTCCGCCCTGGATGAAGATCATCATCCGGGATCCCAATGACCCGATGACCTTGCTCGATAATGATAAAACCGGCGGTATTAATGTGATCGATCTGGCTAATATCAACTCCTGTTCATTTATCGCTACCCAGGATCTGGGGAAATTTTATAAAGATGGCTCATTTGAAGTCCTGGGGCGTTTTGATAACTCCGATATCCGTGGTTGTAATTTGCTCATCGCATAGACACCAATCCATTTAAAACAATTCGCGCTTATATAAACTTAACTTGTAACTAACAGATATTTATTATTTTTGGCCTGCATCAATAAAAAGCATAAAGATGATCGACAAATTTTTAAACGACCAGCAAGACCCGAAAGCAGTGGAGAAAGTTTATACCCGGCTGGTTGACCTGCTTACCACGGGTGAAGAAATTATTTATATAGCTACCCAAAAAAAGCCTTTGGTAAATATATTACCCGATTGCGTAGCGCTGACCAATAAACGTGTGTTGTTCTTCACCCCTGCAAATCTGGGCCTTTCTATAAAGTTCATCGATTTTGTTTGGAAAGACATTGTTGATGTACTGATAAAGGAAGAAATTATCGGAGCTATTTTTACCATCAGAACTACTAACGGTGGCGAAATGGGTGTTGATTACCTGCCTAAAGTTCAGGCACGCAAGCTATACCAATACGCCCAGCAGCGTAAAGAAGACGAACGCGAAGCACGCCGTCTGCGCGATCTGGAAGAAAAACGAGCTGAATCGGGTTCGATCAATTTTGGAGAACATGGTAATGCTCAATCGCAACCTGCTGCTCAGGCACCAACTCCTGAGCCCCAGCCTGCTCCCATGATTGCTGCATCCCCGGTTCAGGAAGTCCCAAAACAGGATGAGTTAACCGAAAAACTAAAAAAATTAAGGACATTATTTGAGAACGGCCTGATCTCGCAAGAAGAGTATAATGCGAAAAAGCTTGAACTGCTGAGCGACTTATAGTCCTTAGCTATTCAGCTTGTTTGAGATATTTTTTATTGCGTTATCCAGGTTGGTGAGCTCGCTTTGAAGATATTGTTCAGATTCAACAAAATTCTCGTATTTATCATCTCCCTGGTTGATCATTTGCATGATGCCCATTAAATTGGATGAATGCCGCCGCACTTCGTGCGAATTAATAAAGGCTATTTCATTCTTCTTCGACTCAAACAGCAGCTTCTCATAGTATTTTTTCCGGTGGACATTGTAATACAACAACCCGCCAAAAATTATCAGCAGAACAGCTACACTTATAGTGAAGATAAGCCAAAGGCGTTGGCGTTTGAATCCTTCTGTACGTAACGCGTATGAATTTTGTACCTGGTCTATGCTGATCTGCGATGAAATTGAACCCACATTAATCAGCTGCTTTAATTGTGTAATAGATTGTACCAAAGCCATTTTATAAGCAATAACGGCACCATTTGGGTTAGCTTTTCCATCTTCGATATCGCCCAATAGCTTATATCGATAAAGGTTCAACTCTGCATGATTCTTATCGCGGGCATCATCGATCAATCTTTGAACAACTGATTTTGCAGAATCCAACTGGCCCGACCCGAAATAAGCATCTGCCAGACAATTGTCGTCAGTAATATCAAAATGATACGTGGTATCGCTGCGCAACCTGGTAATGGTCGAGATTACTTCAGGATACTTTTTTCGCAGCATATCCAGGTAATAATCTGTCCTTTTTTGAAAAGTATATAAACCAACACTCCTCTCTTTTGTCTTGTGCAAAAGACCATTGTATTTTTTTAGCGAATCAATCTCTTTTAGCCGATAATAGACTTCGGCTTTGTTGTTAATAACGCTGTGGTCAATCCGCGGAATTTTAACATGGTTCGAAGAGATCAGCGATTGTGCTTCGTTCAGATAAAACAGGGCATTATTAAACATTTTATTCCTGTAGTAGATATCTGAAAGATTAACGTCTATCACTATCTGAAGGTAGGCATCGTCAACAATGGTAGCTTCTTTTTTTGCAGCTCTGTAATCGGAAATAGCTTCTATCTCGTTACCATGTTCATTTTGTATAAAAGCCATATGGGTAAAGCAGGCATACAATAGATAATGATCTTCATTCTGATCAGCTTTTTGAATCGCCTTTAGAAAAGTCTTTTGAGCGTCGGAATATTTCTTCTCCCTGTATTGGCATATTCCATCAATAAAAAGGATCAAGCCTTCACTGTCCGGCTCATTTGCTGATTTTAATATTTGCGCAGTCCGGGCTTTTGCCTGCTCCAGGTCTTTCAGAGGCATATCTCCAAAAGCAAAACGAAGGTAAAGTATCAGGTTACGCTTTTTAAAGGCTATATCTTTATTCTTCAGTATAGAAATAAGACTATCATTTTTGATCGTTTCCGGGGCGGCAAACACATTTCCCAAAAACAAAAAAATGAAGATGCAAACCAATCGCACTTTAATCATAGGTTTATGCTATTACTTTTTAAAGCAAACTAAGAAAATCACTCTAAAAACTTCGGTATCAGTAAAAAATTGTTCACGAAAATAATAAAGGCAGAGGATTTATCACCCTCTGCCTTGTACTTTAGTTTAAAAAAAAATCTTCTAAGCTGCTATGATCAGGAAATAATTCTTCTTACCCTTTTGTGCCACCATAAACTTACCAGCGATCAGGTGAGCTGCACCATAAATATCATCCGGTGATCCAACTTTGGCTTTATTGATAGCTACTCCGCCGCCCTGTATCATTTTTTTAGCCTCTCCTTTTGATGGGAAAACGGTCGTTTTTCCGCCAAGCAGGTCGACAATATTAATACCTGAAGACAGCTCCTCTAATGATATATTGAAATTTGGAACTCCTTCGAATAATCCAAGTACTTCGTTTTCGGTCAATTCATTTAAAAACTCTATACCTGTATTACCAAATAAAAACTCTGATGACTGGATCGCTTTGTCATATTCCTTCTCACCATGAGTTCGGATTGTAATATCCCTAGCCAACGCTTTTTGCAGCGCACGCTGATGCGGTGCAGCATCATGTTCAGCTTCTATAGTTTCAATAATTTCCTTGCTGAACAAAGTAAATATCCTGATATAAGCTTTAGCATCTTCATCAGTGGTATTCAACCAAAATTGATAGAACTTATAAGGCGATGTTTTAGCTGGATCGAGCCAGATATTGCCGCCTTCGGTTTTGCCGAATTTGGTTCCATCTGCCTTTTTGATGAGTTGAGTAGTTAAGGCAAATGCTTCACCCCCATCTTTACGACGGATCAACTCGGTGCCGGTAACGATATTACCCCACTGATCTGATCCGCCCATTTGCAAGGCACAATTATTATGCTTCCATAAATAGTAAAAGTCGTATCCCTGAACCAACTGATAAGTAAACTCGGTAAACGACATGCCCGTATCGCCGCTGATACGGTTCTTTACCGAATCTTTGGCCATCATATAATTCACGGTGATATGCTTGCCAACATCGCGGATAAAGTTCAGGAAGGTATAATTCTTAAACCAATCGTAGTTGTTCACCATCTGCGCGCTGTTTGCGTCATCATTAAAGTCGAGAAACTTCTCCAGCTGTTTTTGTATGCCTGCCAGGTTATGCTGCAAAACATCCTCTGATAACAGATTACGCTCTGCAGATTTACCCGACGGATCGCCTACCATACCGGTAGCGCCACCAACCAGTGCAAAAGGCTTATGACCAGCTCTTTGGAAATGGATCAACGTCATGATCTGGGCCAAACTGCCTACATGCAATGAATCGGCTGTTGGATCAAAACCGATATAACCTGATACCATACCCTTATTCAGTAATTCTTCAGTTCCAGGCATTATATCATGCAGCATGCCGCGCCAGCGTAGTTCTTCAACAAAATTCATCGTATTCAATAAAGCTGCAAAGATAACAGAGCCTTTTATATTTTGAATAAAATTAAACTGTAGCAAAAACTCGTCCCTGGAATCAGGGGAGGCCGGGAGGGGTAAAAATCTGTGCCGGGTTCGTCTGTCCTAAGTTTTACCCTCTCTGTCGACGCTACGCCAGACATCTCTCCCTAAGCGTAGGGTGAGAATTATTTATAGCCGAAAATCTCTTTTTTTACGTTTAACTTAAACAATAGTCAAAGAATTTGCTTATTTTAAGCAGACTTTAAACTTGCTGGAGAGTGAATATTTATGAATTTTCTATCGCATTACTACTTCGACAGGGACACCACCAACTGTTACCATACACTGGGTACAGTACTGCCTGACCTATTGAAAAATGCGGATAAAAACATCATTATTCATCCGGAAAAACTTCAGCATCCTGATAAAAACATCAACGATATTATTTTAGGCTGGCGAAAGCACCTGGAAGTCGACCGCTTTTTCCATTCCTCAGGATTTTTCACAGCCCGATCACATGCTTTAAAGAATTTGCTCACCCCTGCAATAGATGGTTCACCGGTAAAGCCCTTCTTTTTAGGGCATATTGCTTTAGAGATCATTCTGGATAACCTGCTGATCACTACAGGCAAAATCTCTACCGATGATTTTTACAGCCATTTAAACTCCTGCAATACAGATGTTATAAAAGAATTCCTCAATTTCTCAGGCTTAAAAGAGACTGATCGCTTTTTTAAATTCTTCGATGAATTTAAGCGAAGCCGTTATTTAGAAACCTACGCGCAAAACGACAAGGTGACCTACGCATTGAAACGGATTTGCATGCGGGTATGGAAAGATCCATTCACGCCGGAGCATGAGGAAAAGATGACAGCATTGATAACGGCCTACCGTAACGCTATGCTGGTAGATTTCATGTCGATTTTTGATTATATATCTGAATTATTATCTCACAATTAATAGTAGGTTTTCGCCGATGAATGAGCCAGGATTCGCATCTGTCCTCCAAAACCTTACAGAAAGGTCACAAAAGCGCCTAAAAACCAGCATTTAAGAGTAAAATATTTTTTATTACTCAAAAATATATCCGTACCTTTGCAGTCCCAATTGTATTGGGAAAAGGAGAAAATTTATTTTGGCAAAAAAACAAGAAGCAGAAAAAGAATTAAAAGCAAAGGAAGCTGAGCTAGATGTAGTTACAGTAGCCGAGGAAAAAGAAAGTATTGAATCAGAAGCTGATTCATTATCGATCGAAGAGATCAAATCAAAAATCACATCATCAAACGAAGATTTCGATTGGGATGCTGATGACAAAAAATTTGGCAATTACAACGATGCCGAGCGTGAAAAATTAGAAAAATTGTATGACGGAACTTTCAGTTCAATCAACAAAGGCGAAATTATCACTGGTACAGTTGTAAATGTTAACAGCAAAGACGTGGTATTAAACATCGGCTTTAAATCTGATGGTTTAGTGTCATTGTCTGAATTCCGTGATACTCCAGATCTGAAGATCGGTGACACTGTTGAAGTTTTTGTTGAATCGCAGGAAGATGCTAACGGTCAGTTAGTACTTTCACGCAAACGTGCAAAAACACAGAAATCATGGGAAAGAATTAATTCCGCATTGGATAATGACGAGATCATCACCGGCTTTGTTAAGAGCAGAACTAAAGGTGGTTTGATTGTAGATGTATTCGGCATCGAAGCATTCTTGCCAGGTTCGCAAATTGATGTGAAGCCGGTTACCGATTACGATCAGTTTGTGGGTAAGACGATGGAGTTTAAAGTGGTTAAAATTAATGAGGCCATTAAGAATGCCGTTGTATCGCACAAGGCACTTATTGAAAGCGATATTGAAGCACAACGTGCACAAATAATTGGTAAGCTTGAAAAAGGACAAGTATTAGAAGGTGTTGTTAAAAACATTACTTCTTATGGTGTGTTCATTGACTTAGGTGGTGTTGACGGATTGATTCACATTACTGACCTTTCTTGGTCAAGAATCAACCACCCAAGTGAAGTTCTTGAATTAGACCAAAAATTGAATGTTGTTATCCTTGATTTCGATGATGAGAAAACAAGAATCCAATTAGGTTTGAAACAATTGAACGCTCACCCATGGGACGCTTTGAGCGCTGACTTGAAAGTTGGTGACAAAGTAAACGGTAAAGTAGTTGTAATCGCTGATTACGGTGCATTTATCGAAGTTGCTGAAGGTGTTGAAGGTTTGATCCACGTTTCTGAAATGTCTTGGTCTACTCACTTGAGAAGCGCTCAGGATTTCGTAAAAGTTGGTGACGTTGTTGAAGCTGTTATCTTGACTCTTGACCGTGAAGACCGTAAAATGTCTCTTGGTATCAAACAATTGTCTCAAGATCCATGGACTGACATCACTTCTAAATACCCAGTAGGTTCTAAACACACAGGTATCGTTAGAAACTTTACAAACTTTGGTATTTTCGTAGAATTAGAAGAAGGAATCGACGGATTGATCTACATTTCTGACCTTTCTTGGACTAAGAAAATCAAACACCCATCTGAATTCATTAACGTAGGTGAGAAACTTGACGTTGTTGTATTGGAATTGGATGTTGATGGACGTAAATTATCTTTAGGTCACAAACAAACTACTGCTAACCCTTGGGACAAGTATGAGGATTCATTCGCTGTTGGAACTATCCACAACGGAGAAATCTCTGAAATCGTTGACAAAGGAGCTACTGTAGAATTTGGTGATGATATCGTTGCTTTCATTCCTACACGTCACCTTGAAAAAGAAGACGGAAAGAAATTGAAAAAAGGTGATAAAGCTGATTTCAAAGTAATCGAATTTAACAAAGAATTCAAAAGAGTTGTAGCTTCTCACACAGCTACTTTCCGTGAGGAAGAAGAGAAAAACGTTAAAGCTGCTGCTGAAAGCACAACTTCAACTAACCAACCTTCTACTTTAGGAGACAACAATGATATTCTTGCTGAATTGAAAGCTAAAATGGAAAAAGGAGGGAAATAATCTCTGATTTCTTTTTAAATACTAAAAGCCCTGCAGTGATGCGGGGCTTTTTTTGTTTTAAATGGTTCTTTAACTATTTAAGATAACCTTCACGTTGCTTAAGATTTTGTACTGATAATATCAGTTAATTTTAACCA
>Ga0207648_10000124_pt1 | contig 75549 bp, 80 predicted proteins | sample KBSMisM32_FD_184310 | JGI IMG/M metagenome (GOLD analysis project Ga0207648, IMG submission 184310) | Miscanthus rhizosphere microbial communities from Kellogg Biological Station, Michigan, USA - KBS Miscanthus M3-2 (SPAdes) (version 2) | ecosystem: Host-associated > Plants > Roots >...
TCGCGCCGCCGATGGCGCAGCCCGCCCAGTTCACGAGCGATCGGATCGCCTCGCGCACCACGTTGGCAGGCAGCGCTTCGAACCGCGACGCGGCGATATAGCGTGCGAGTAACTTAGTCGACACGGGCGCCGGTTTCCCTGACCAGCTTGCCCCAGCGGTCCTTCTCGCCGGCGATCAGCGCCGCGAACTCGGCGGCGCTGCCGCCCACGGGCTGCATGCCGCCTTCGTTCATCAGGCGCTCGCGGACTTCGGGGATCGACAGCGCGCGGCGGAATTCGGCGTTCAGCCGCTCGACGATCGAGGCGGGCGTCGCGGCCGGCGCGATGATGCCGAACCAGGTCTGGAATTCGTAGCCCGGCACGCCCGATTCGGCGACCGTGGGGACGTCGGGCAGCGCGCGCAGCCGCTCGCCGGTGGCGACGGCAAGCGCGCGGAGCCGGCCGCTCTTCACGTGCTGCAGGCCCGAGAGCAGATTCACGAACATCACCGGGGTCGTGCCGGAGAGCACGTCGTTCAGCGCGGGCGCGCTGCCCTTGTAGGGGATGTGCACGAGGTCGATCCCGGCCTGCTTCTTGAAGAGTTCGGTGGCGAGCTGCACGCTGCTGCCGTTGCCGACCGAGGCATAGTTGATCCGTCCCGGCTCGCGCTTCGCCTTGGCGATCAGCTCTGCGACCGACGACACGCCGAGCGAGGGATGCGCCACCAGCATGAAAGGCAACTTCGCCAGCTCGATCACCGGAGTGAAGTCGCGCACCGGGTCGTAAGGCAGCTTCGGATACAACGCCGGGTTGATCGCGAAGGGGCCGGTGTCGGCGATGCCAATCGTGTATCCGTCCGGCGCCGCCTTGGCGACCGTATCGACCCCGACGATCGCGCCGGCGCCGGGACGGTTCTCCACCACCACGGGCTGGCCCCAGTGCTCGCCGATCCGCTGGCCGAGCAGCCGCGCGACGATGTCGGTCCCCGAGCCTGGCGGGTACGGCACGACGATCCGGACCGCCCGCTGCGGATAGATGCCAGTCGATTGGGCAAGCGCGCCGGCGCTCAGGAAAACGGCGGCGATCAGGAACATGGCGGCGCACTGGGCGCCCGGAATCCGGCGCATTTGGGTTGCGCCTGAAGTGTCGCAGAAAAGCTCAGGCGGCCCCACACCTAATCACGCAGCAGATCGCAGACGCTCTTCCTTATCGACCGCGTCGCCGGCCCGCCGCCGAGGCAAGCACCCGCCGCGCCCGGACCGTCTGGCGCCTGGCAGGCGTTAAGCGCGCGGGGCGTCGTCCCCGCGAAGCCGGGGACCCGGTTTCACTTTTCGCCGGCAGCACTTGTCCATCCCAGCCCATCGCGCCGGCGTAGCCGCCGATCCACGCTTCCGAGCTTTGCCCTGAAGAAATCCTGCGCCCCAGGCCGCGCGCGCCCGTCCTGCCGCCGGTGAGGAGCGACTCGAGCAGCCCGAACACGAACACCAGGGCGACGATTCCTTCGAGCAGGCGGCTGACGATGCGCATATACGTTGTCGATCATATCGGCCGAACGTTACACGCAGGTTGAGCGGAAATCGCTCGGGCGTGCCGTCAACGGCGCAGGGTTAACCCCGCACGTGTCACAACGCCTGTGATCCGCGGTCCGTTGACCGTGCACGATCGCACGCCAGGCTGCGCAAACAAAATAACGGGCGCGAGGTCCGAGCTCACGTTCGTTGACACAAGTCGGGAAAGAACTACGCGTGTCCACCTTCTATTCCGCTCTCCGCCGGCGCCTGCCGGTCGTCGAAGCGTCGGTGCTCGCGGTCATCGGCTTGCTCGGCGCCTTGCTCTGGCTCTTCATCTCGATCGCAGGCGAGGTCCGGGAAGGCGAGACGGCGGACTGGGATCGCAGGCTGCTCCTCGCCTTGCGCAGCGCGGCCGACCCGGCGGTGCCGTGGGGACCGCCGTGGGTGCAGGAGATGGCGCGCGACTTCAGGCGCTGGGCGGAGTCGCGATGCTGAGCCTGATGACCTTCGCGGCCGTGGGCTATCTCCTGCTCGCGCGAAAGCACTACGCCGCGGTGGCGGTCTTCGTGGCCGTGGCCGGCGGGCTGGTGCTGAGCACGCTGCTGAAGCTCGGATTCGATCGACCGCGTCCGGATCTCGTTCCTCATGGGAGCCTGGTCTACACGACGAGCTTTCCGAGCGGGCACTCGATGATGGCGGCCGTCACGTACCTCACGCTGGGCGCGCTGCTCGCGCGCGTCGAAGGCTCGATCCGGATCAAGATCTATCTGCTATCGGTCGCCGTCGTTCTCACCGTGCTCGTGGGAGTGAGCCGCGTTTGTCTCGGCGTGCACTGGCCGACCGATGTTGCCGCCGGATGGACAGTCGGCGCGGCGTGGGCGCTCCTCTGTTCGCTCGTCATGCGGCGGCTGCAAAGACGCGGCAAGGTCGAGCCGCCGAGCGGCGAAGAGTTGTAACGAGAAAATTCCTCTGACCCCTTTTCGTACGAAATGCCCAGTCTTCGATCGACGGCCGGTTAGGCGGCGACGGCGCGGAGGCGTTCCTTATAGGAACGTGAGCAAGGAATCCGGCTGCCGTCGCGCATCAGAAGGCGTGCATCGCCGGACTCCAGCGGCTCGATTTCGGCGACCTGGTCCAGGTTGACGATGTAGCTTCGGTGCACGCGCACGAATCGCGCCGGGTCGAGGCGCTTCTCAATCGCGGCCATGGTGGTGCGCAGGAGGTAGTCGTGGCCGCGCACATGCAGACCGACATAGTTGCTCTGCGCCTGGACCCACTCGATGTCCCCGGCGGCGACCAGGAATTCCTTGCGCAACTTGTGCACGAGGAAGCGCTGCGGGCGCTCGAGCGGTTCGAGCGGCGCGCCCTCGTCGGGCGCGTCGAGCAGCCGCGCCTCGCCCTGGAGCCGGAGCAGGAAAAACCGGTAGAGCGCGATGGTGGCAACGATGAGGGCATAGCTGCGCACGTCCTTCAGGTACTCGTAGGTCAGCGAGGGCACCCAATCCCCGAAGCGGTAGCGTGCGTCGAGGGCGGCATAAACGGCGTGTCGCAGCCCGAGCATCGCGGCGACGTGCATCGCCGAGTAGAGCAGGCTCGCCGCGATGTGCGTGGGCAGGCCGCGACGGAGAGTATCCCAGCGCAGCGGGAAGCGCGCCTCGAGCCATGCGAGCGCAGGCACGAGCAAAAGGAGCACGAGATTGCTCGTCACCTCCCACACGACAGGTTCCCACGGATGGTGCGGCACGCCCAGGCGGCGTAGCTCGATCACCGTGACCCCACTGTTGAACGCTGCCTGCGCGCCGAAGACCGCGATCCAGAAGCCAGCCTCGACCCAGCGGCGGTACGGGGCGTAACGCTCGAGCAGGGTCTTCTCGGCTGGCACGAGTCGATTCTACGATCGCGGCGAAGCGCGGCCGGCGCGGGTCGTCCCCGCCCGCCACGCTTGGTCACAAATCCCCCGCGCGCCGTCCCTTTTCATCCAACCTTGGACTGCACGCGCACAAAAATGGACCATGCAAAGACGCCACGACGTCGACGTCCTGCGCGCGGCTGCCTTCGCGCTCCTCATCCTTTACCACGTCGGCATGTATTACGTCGCCGGCTGGTCCTGGCACCTGAAGAGCGCCTACACCGCCCAGTGGCTGCAGCTCCCGATGCGGTTCGTGAATATCTGGCGCATGGACCTGATTTTCCTCGTCTCCGGCATCGCGCTCGGCTTCCTGCGACGCGGCAGTTCGCCGCTCGAGCTCCTCGCGCAGAGGAGCCTGCGCCTTCTCCTGCCGCTCGCCTTCGGCATGGCGGTGGTGATCCCCGTGCAGCCCTACCTCCAGGGCATCAGCAACGGACGGGTGGAGCCGGGTTTCGGCCACTTTCTCCTACGCTATTACGGCGGCGGGCCGTGGCCTCGCGGCGCCTTCGATGGATGGGAGCACGGCCTCACGTGGAACCACCTCTGGTATCTGCCCTACCTCTGGGCGTACACGGCGATCCTGGCCCTGCTGCTGCCATCGCTCGAGTCGCGCGCCGGGCGCTGGCTGCGCGAGCGCTTCACCGGCTTGCGCGGGGCAGCGCTCATCGTGGTGCCGGCATTGCCGTTCCTCGCCTGGTCCTGGATGCTCCAGCCGCGCTTTGCGCCGACGCACGACCTCGTCCATGACTGGTACCTCCACGCGGCGTACTTCACCGCGTTCCTCTACGGGCACTGGATCGGCACCGAAGAGCGCCCCTGGCGCGAGGCGATGCGGCTGCGCCGCCCGGCGCTGGCGGTGGCGCTCGCGAGCTTCGCCTTCTACGTCTTCTTCGCCGGGCCCGCGACCCGGGAGATCGCGATCGTGTTCCGCAACCTGTACCTGTGGAGCGCGATCGTGGCCACGCTCGGCTATGCGCACGCGCACCTCAACCGGCCGTTCGCGTGGCTGCCGTGGGCGACGGAGTCGGTCTATCCCTGGTACATGCTGCACCAGACGCTGATCCTGGTCCTCGCGGCCGCGCTCGCGCCACTCGCCTTGGGCCCGGTGCTCGAGCCGATCCTGATCGTGGGCGGCACGGTGCTCGGCTGTCTTGCGATGACCGAGTCGCTGGTGCGGCCGTGGCGCTGGGTGCGGCCGCTCTTCGGCCTCAAGCCACTGCGCGCTCGCCGCGCGCCGGATTCCACGAGGCGGTGCGAGAATGCGCTCACCTCGGCACACCTTTTCCCCAGGAACTGACGCCATGTACTTCCTTTGCCGCCTCCTTCCCCCGCGCCCGAGCTTCGCGAACGACATGACCTCGTCCGAGGCGAAAGCGATGCACGAGCACGTCGCCTACTGGACCGGGCTTCTCGGCAAGGGCAAGGCGATTGCGTTCGGGCCGGTGATGGATCCGAAGGGACCGTGGGGCGTCGGCATCGTCTCGGTGCGCGACCAGGAGGAGCTCAGCGAATTGCAGGAGAACGATCCGGCGATCCGCGCGCGGATCGGGCTCTCGTACGAGGCCTACGAGATGCCGCGGCTGGTGCACGCGAGCGGTCTCGACATTAGACGTTAATTACGCACCAGATCGCGCAGACGCTCCTTCAGCTCGCGGTAGGCGGGCTCGTCGGCGTCGCGAAGGAGCTTCAGGTCGGCCTCGATGCTCTCGAGCCGTCGTTGCGCCGCCTTGACTTTGATGTCGTCGATCTCGTCTTTGAGACTGTGGAAGTCCTGGACGCGCTCGTCGCCGGAGGTCGAAGCCTTGCGCGCTTCGAGGTCGTTCACCAGAAGGTCCACGGCATCCATCAGGCGCCCGAGCTGACGGCCGTAGCTGTGCCGCGCGAGGATGCGTTGCTCGGTGCCGGGAGCGCTCGAGTTGTTCGAGTTGATGTTGATGGTCCAGGGGTTGATGTTCTGCGCCAATACATCGGGAGCAGCCTGGATCCCATTCCCTCGGAAGGTCTGGGTCGCAAGCTCGGCGAATTGCAGCGGCCATGTGAGCCAATAGGTCGCGGGTGAGACGGATGTAGAACCGTTCATTTGTTGCCCTCGGGAGCGGGTGTAACTAGAATGGTGTGCGTTGGGGGAATTGCATCAAGAACTAAAAGAAACGCGGAGCATTGATTCGTAATCGAAGCGTTACTAAGAATAACCAGCACCTCGGCTTCATTCTCCCGCCGCCAGCCCTGATGTACCCTGGCGATGCGGCGTCGCTTCTGCCCGACAGTTGTCGATGACGATCGCTGTACAGGGCGTTACCCCAGACACTTTCGAGATCAAGAGCGCCACGCTGCCGCTCGTCGCCCTGGTGCTGAAGTCGGCGGACCTGGATGCACTGGCGCGCGAGCTCGAGGCGCGCTTTGGCGACATCCCGGATTTCTTCGATCACGACGCGCTGGTGGTCGATCTGTCGCGCCTCGAGTCGGAGGCGCAGGGGGGCGAGCATCAGGCGGTCGACTTCCCGGCGCTGCTCGAGCTGCTCTGGAAGTACCGGCTTGCGCCCGTGGCGGTGCACGGGGCAAGGAACGAGCTCGCGGCGGTCGCGAAGGCCGCCGGGCTGTTTCCGGCGCCCGATGCGCGCATCGGCACCGCCGCGGCAAGAGAGGCCAATGCCGAGGTCGTACAGAAGGTTGTGGAGCCAGAAGCGGCGACCGGCGCGCTGGTGATCGACAAGCCGCTGCGCTCGGGCCAGCAGGTCTACGCGCGTGGCCGCGACCTGGTGATGCTCGCCATGGTGAACCCGGGCGCGGAGGTGATCGCGGACGGGCACATCCACGTGTATGCGCCGCTGCGCGGCCGCGCCATCGCGGGGGCGCGCGGGAATGTCGACGCGAGGATCTTCACGCTCGGCATGGAGCCGGAGCTGATTTCCATCGCCGGCCTGTATCGGACCGGCGAGACGCCGCAGCTCGCGGCGATACGGGGCAAGCCGACGCAGGTGCGGCTGGTATCGGATGCCGAGGGAAACCGGCTGGTGTTCGATCCCCTCAAGTAACAACAACTCCTTCGAAAGGAGAGGCAAATGACGAGAACCGTGGTGGTGACTTCCGGCAAGGGCGGAGTGGGCAAGACGACGACGAGCGCCAGCTTCGCGAGCGGCCTCGCGCTGCGCGGGCACAAGACCGCGGTGATCGACTTCGACGTGGGCCTGCGGAACCTCGACCTCATCATGGGCTGCGAGCGCCGCGTGGTGTACGACCTGGTCAACGTCATCAACGGCGAGGCGAACCTTCACCAGGCGCTCATCAAGGACAAGCACTGCGAGAACCTCTCGGTGCTGGCCGCCTCCCAGACCCGGGACAAGGAAGCGCTCACGAAGGAGGGCGTGGAGAAGGTGCTCGGCGGGCTCTCGGAGCTCGGCTTCGAGTACATCGTCTGCGATTCGCCCGCCGGCATCGAGACCGGCGCCATGATGGCGATGCACTTCGCCGACGAGGCGCTGGTCGTCACCAACCCCGAGGTGTCCTCGGTGCGCGACTCGGACCGCATCCTCGGGATGCTCGCGAGCAAGACGAAGCGCGCCATCGAGGGCGGCGAGCCGGTCAAGGAGCACCTGCTGATCACCCGCTACAACACGCAGCGGGTGCACCAGGGCGAGATGCTGTCGCTCGACGACATCCAGGACATCCTGCGGATCAAGCTGCTCGGCGTGATCCCCGAGTCCGAGTCGGTGCTGCAATCGTCCAACCAGGGCGTGCCGGCCGTGCACATGAAAGGCGCGGACGTGTCGGAAGCCTACAAGGACACGGTCGACCGCTTCCTCGGGGAAGAGAAGCCGCTGCGCTTCGTGAACGGCTACAAGCCAGGATTCTTCAAGCGTCTTTTCGGGGGAAATTAAGACGAAATGGGCTCATTCCTTTCTTTTCTGCTCGGCCAGAGGAAGACCAGCGCCAAGGTCGCCAAGGAGCGGCTGCAGATCATCCTGGCGCACGAGCGCACCGGCCGCAGGCGCCATCCCGGCTACCTCACGTCGCTGCAGCGCGAGCTGGTCGACGTCGTCTGCAAGTACATCAAGATCGATCCGAAGGACATCAAGGTGAATGTCGAGCGCCAGCAGAACCTCGACGTGCTGGAGGTGAAGATCGAGCTGCCGGAGGCGCGCTAGTGGCTATTGGAGCGAGTTCGCGCGCGCCGTTGTCCCGGCACGCGTGAAGCTGAACCTCACCAGCATGATGCGCTGCTCTTCCGAATCCGTCGGCGCAAACGTCCACTTCTCTGATGCCTGGAGGGCGAGCCGCTCGAAATAGCGGCTCGGACCGGGATCGTCCGCGGTGGCGGCGAGAACCGAACCTTTCTTGTCGACGATCACCCGAACGGACACTCTGACTGTGCCGCGGATAGTTTTCTGAGCGCTTCGCGGGACCTCGGGGATCACTTCGCTGATGGGTGATGGTGGTGCCGATGCCCGGGACTGAGACTCGGAGCTTGGCGCCCCCTCGCTCGCAGCGGGCGTAGAAGCCGGCTCGGTCCTGAACACACTGATGCCAACCCAGCTCAGCAGTACCGCGGCAGCTCCTACAATCAGCAGCAGCGCACCTCTACTCAAACGACGCCGGACAGGGGCCGGGGGCGGCCCTTTCGAACTTATCTCTATGCGGATTACCAGTTGCGGCCCTCGCTCGGTGCCGGGCCGGCAAACAGGGACTTCTGCAAGTCGCAGACGGTGGCTCAGGTCAATCCCTGGCAACAGGACAAATGAAGTGTACCAAGGCAAAAATGCGCGCGCTTGCGGCGAGGTTACGGGCGGGCTGCGACTTTGCGCCCCGCACCCTTTCCCGGATAAATCCGGCGATTCGCGCCCGGGCAGGCATAGCCATTGATGAAGACTCGGCGGGCGTGTTTGGAGCGATTGGGCTTGCTTCCGTGAACCGTGTAAGGCCCTAGCAGAAGAACCGAGCCTTGCTCCATCAACACGGGCCGCGCCCGCCCGTCGAAGAGCGCATCCAGCGGCGAAGGGTTTTGCTTCAAGTATTGATGGCCCTGGCGGCCGCTGCCCGGAACCACCATGAGAGGCCCGTTTTCCTCGTTCATGACGTCGACCGCCATGAGCGTCTGCACGAAGCTGCCGCGGCCATTCACGTCGGTCCACTCGTCGGTCCCGTAGCGGCGATGGTCGCTGTCCTGATGCCACCCGAATCCCACCCCGTCGGCCGGCAGCTTGAAGTGGGCCTGGCAGATGAGCTGGTCCATTTCGTTCGTTCCCAGGAGCTGGCTCGACGGGAAGGTGAGCCGCGCGTCCTCGCCGTACTTGAGAAGGACCGGCTCGGCCGCTCCGCACCAGACAATGCGATTGATGCGGTGGTCCTCAACGACGAAGTAGGCGCCCTTGATCATCCGGGGCCGGGTCAGTTTGACCGCCGTGTCGCGGAGGCGGTCAAAAGCCTGGCCGATTTCCCGGATTTCAGCGTCGCGAAAGACTCCAGGCAGGACGACATAGCCTGCGTCGTAGAACTCCTCTATCTGAGATTTTTTCAGGCGCAGCATGGTGCAGTTGGATCATCATATCGCCACCGTGCAGGACGCCGCGCGCCTTGAGGAAGTCATGCGCTACCACGAGCGCACGAAGCACCACTTCGCCCGCTTCGCGCCCGGCCCGGGGCAGCTCGACTGGGCCAACCAGCCCGATCCCTTCCGCTGCTTCGAGGGCGCGCCCCTCACGCGGCTGCCGCTCCTCGCGCCGGACGACGAGCCCCGCCCGCCGCCGTACGACAGCCTTTACGCGCCCGGCGCGGTGGCGAGCGCACCGCGCGACTTGCGCTCGCTGTCGCGCCTCTTCGAGTACGCGCTCTCGCTCTCGGCGTGGAAGCAGGCCGGTGGCACGCGCTGGGCGCTGCGCATGAATCCGTCGAGCGGCAACCTGCATCCCACCGAGGGCTATCTCTTCATCGATTCCATTCCAGAGCTGGGCGAGTCTCCGGGACTTTTCCATTACGCACCGCGCAGCCATGCGCTCGAGCGCCGCGCCGACTGCCCGAGCGAGCTCTATTCGGTTCTCACGCGTAACTTGCCCGCGGGCGCGTTCCTCGTCGGGCTCTCATCGGTCTACTGGCGCGAGGCGTGGAAGTACGGCGAGCGCGCCTTCCGCTATTGCCAGCACGACGCCGGCCATGCAGTCGGCACGCAGCGCATCGCAGCGGCTACGCTCGGCTGGTCGGCACGCCTGCTCGACGACGTGAGCGACGAAATCATCGAGGCGCTGCTGGGTCTGGACCGCGTCGACGACTTCGGGGGCGCGGAACGGGAAAGCGCCGAGCTACTGATGGCGGTATGGCCGGGCAGAGCCACAACCAATGTTTCAACCCTCGAGATACACGCGGTCCAGGAGCTCAAAGCGCAGCGCTGGTACGGAAAGGCGAACCGCCTCTCCCGCGGCGATCCCGTGCCCTGGGAGATCATCGATACCGTCTCGGCTGCGTCGCGAAAGCCGTGATCTCCTCCGGACAGATCATTCACCAGCGGCGCAGCCTTCTCGCGTGCGACGGAAGCACCTCGATTTCGGGCGAGCGCCTCTACCGGATGCTCGGCCGCATCATGCCGCGGGCGGAGCGGCCGGCGGCGCAGCGCCCGATGCCCTGGGACGCGATCCCCTGGGCGCCGGCGATCCACCTTGGCCTCTTCGTGCACCGCGTGGACGGCGTCGAGCCCGGCCTGTACGCGCTTGCCCGCGATCCGGCAAAGGTGGAGACGCTCAAAGGCGCGATGCACGCGCATTTCTCATGGGAGACGCCCCCTGGCTGTCCGCCGGAACTCCCGCTCTTCCTGCTCGAGCGCGGGGACGCGCGCGTGCTCGCCACACAGGTGAGCTGCCGGCAGGACATCGCCGGCGACGGCGCCTTCTCGCTCGGCATGCTCGCCGCGTACCAGGCGACGCTGGTTGAGCACGGGCCGTCGTTCTACCGCCGCCTCTTCTGGGAGGCCGGCCTCGTCGGGCAGGTGCTCTACCTCGAAGCCGAAGCCGCTGGTGTGCGCTCGACCGGCATCGGCTGCTTCTTCGACAACCCGGTACACCAGGTGTTCGGCTTCCGGGACCTCGAGTTCCAGTCGCTCTACCACTTCACCGTCGGCGGCGCGGTGGATGACCCGCGGCTCACCACCCTGCCGCCTTACAGGCGCGACCGGTCCTAGACGCAAGCGTGTGACTGCCGGGGTTAAGCGGGGACGACTTCACGCCGGCTTGCGCCAGACGCTCGCGAGCCAGGGCTGCTGCGCGCGCGGCACGCCGGGAGGGCGGTAATAGTGAGTCAGCTCGACGAATCCGGCGGCTGACAGGTAGCGGCGCCAGTTCTCGAGATCGTGATAGACGCCGTAGCGTCCGCGGTTCCAGCCTTCTTCGTTGTGGCCATGCGGGTTCGAGGCGAACAGGACGCCACGCGGCTTCAGGGCGGCGTGCAACTGCAGCAGCACGCGCGGCAGCTCCTGGCTGGGGACGTGAAAGAGCGCCGCGTTGGCAAATACGCCGTCGAAACGGTGCTCCGGCAGATCGAGCTTGAGGAAATCCTGCTGCCATACTTCGGCACCGCTGTCGGCGCGCGCCATGGCCGCCAGGCGCGCGGCGCCTTCCAGACCTATCGCAACGTGACCGAGCTCGGCGAACGCCCTGAGGTCGCGTCCCGGCCCGCAGCCGAAATCGAGGATCGCGAACGGCGGCTCGCCCTCGATGGCTCGCAGCAGCGCTTCGATGTTCTGGCTGACGTCGTGATCGCGCGTGCCTTCCCGGAAATCCCCGGCATGCCGGTTGTAGTGCTCCAGCGTGACGGCGGCTATCTTTTCCAGGTCTTGCGGCACTTGTCGCTTCCCAAAAGACCCATGTGCCTTGCTCCGTCGCGTTGGAGGACGTTGACGCCGCTCCACTTGGAGTGCGAAACCCGCGGGAAGTGCCCGGCGGAAGGCGCAATCGACGTGCCGCGATGCTTATGCGGCAGCCAGGACCCCGTCTTCGCGCGCGAGGTAGTCTTCGTAGGTGCCGCGGTAGTCGATCACCGTCGCCGGGGCCGATGGAGCGACGCCGGCGTCGCGGACTTCTCCCGGCTTGAGCTCGATGATGCGCGTGGCGAGGGAGGACACGAACTCGCGGTCGTGGGAGACGAATACGAGGGTGCCGGGGTACTTGTCGAGGGCGGTGTTGAGCGACTCGATAGATTCCATGTCGAGGTGGTTGGTCGGCTCGTCCAGGAGCATCACGTTCGGCATGGCGAGCACGAGCTTGGCGATGATCATGCGCTGCTTTTCGCCGCCGGAGAGGACTTTGACCGACTTCTTCTGGTCGTCGCCGGAGAAGAGGAGCTGGCCGAGGGTGGCGCGGACGATCTGGTCATCGTCGCCGCGGTCGGGGCGGCGCCAGCGGCCGAGCCAGTCGGCGAGGAGCTCGTCGGCCTGGAATTCGTCGGCCGCGTCCTGCGGCCAGTAGGCGACCCGGGCCTTGTCGGCCCATTTCGCCGTGCCAATTTCAGGTTTCAATAGGGAGCGTAGGAGCGTGCTCTTGCCGACGCCGTTGGGGCCGATGATGGCGATGCGTTCTCCGGCCTCGATCGAAAGATTGAATTTTTCAAAAACATTTTTTCCACGCTGATAGCCCTTGGCGAGGCCTTTCGCCTCGAGGGCAAGGCGGTGCAGCTTCTCCTTGTCGTCCACGAGGAGCTTGATGTACGGGTACTGGCGGCTCGAGGGCTTCACGTCCTCGACTTTCAGCTTCTCGATCTGCTTCATGCGCGAGGTGGCCTGGCGCGCCTTGGCCTTGTGGGCGCGGAAGCGGCGCACGAAGTCCTCGAGGTCGGCGATGCGGTCCTTGGCGCGCGCGTTGGCGTCCTGCTGCTGCTGGCGCGCGAGGGTGGCCGCTTCCATGTAGTCGTCGTAGCTGCCGGGATAGACGCGGATGTTGCCGTAGTCGACGTCCGCCATGTGGGTGCACACGCTGGAGAGGAAGTGCCGGTCGTGCGAGATGATCACCATGGTGCTCGTGCGGCGGTTGAGCACGTCTTCCAGCCAGCGGATGCTGTGGATGTCGAGGTTGTTGGTCGGCTCGTCCAGCAGCAGGATGTCCGGGTCGCCGAAGAGGGCCTGCGCGAGGAGCACGCGCAGCTTCCAGCCGGGTGCCACCGCGCTCATCGGGCCCTCGTGCTGCGCCGCCGGCACGCCCAGGCCGAGCAGCAGCTCGCCCGCGCGCGCCTCCGAGGTGTAGCCGCCGTACTCTGCGTACTTCGCCTCCAGATCCGCCGCGCGCAGGAATTCGGCTTCGCCCGCCTCAGGGTTGGCGTAGATCGCGTCGCGCTCGCGCATCGCAGCCCACATTTCGACGTGGCCCATCAGCACCACGTCGAGCACCCGCTCGTTCTCGTAGGCGAACTGGTCCTGGCGGAGCTTGCCGACGCGCTCGTTGGCATCGATCGCCACCGTGCCGGCGCTGGGCTCGAGGTCGCCGCCGAGGATCTGCATGAAAGTCGACTTGCCGCAGCCGTTGGCGCCGATCAGGCCGTAGCGGTTGCCGCCGCCGAACTTGACGGTGACGTTCTCGAACAGGGGCTTGGCCCCGAACTGCATGGCGATGCCGGAGGCGACGATCATGGGATACCCGGGAAAAGTCGGCAGAAACAAAAAAGCCGGCCGCAGCCAGCTTTGGTGAAAGCACAGGAACGAGGACGGATTATACCGTGGACCCCGCCTTCGCGAGGCCGATCGCGAAGTGAACCTTCAAACAAAAAGGGCGCGGCCCTAGAGCCGCGCCCCCTTTGACAAGAAGAGATGCTTTACATCGCGTCGACCGTTGCCCACGCGAGGTTGACGGTATCGGTGGTTACCCCGTTGGACACGTCTACTCTTACGCCCACAACCGGGCTGGAGATCACGGTCAGCACGATGCTCGTCCCGGGCGATCCCGACGAGGTGATGGTGACGGTCCCGGAGCTCGGATGCAGATCTCCCGGCGGCGAGAACACGAGGTTGGGCGAGATGTTCACGGTGACCGAACCGCCGATAGTCGTGCTCGCGTAGGTGTAGCTGGCTGCGATCGACGAGCTACTGAGGCCTGAGACGAGAGTGATGCTGAAGTTGGACAGCAGCTCGCGCACCGTGCCGTTCGAGGTCAGAAGGCTCGGCCCGCTCATCGATATCGTTACCGTGGTCGCCGGACCCGGCTGCACGCCACCGGTGCCGTTGGCTTGCATGGTTCCGTTGATGGTGACCGTGAAGGTGAACGAGCCTTGCGTGACTACGGTCGGCGCACCCGCCGTGGCGACCGAGAGATCGATGGTGAAGCTCGCCGTCACAGCCTGGACATAGGGGCTGCCCACCGTCGAGCCCAGGTTTTGAGTCGCGTTGACATTCGAAGACGAGAGGGTGCCGTGCAGGACGATCCCGCCCTCGTTGCATTGGACGAAGACCTCGATTGCGCTGTGGCTCGCATCGTCGGCGGCGAAGGTGTCCGTTCCGCCCCCGGTGCACCTGCGCGAGTCCAGCACCCGTAGCGCACCGGTCAAGGAGGGCTGGTGGTCAGTGAGCCTTTCCGCATGGCGGCGAACGATCCCGGCGAGGGTCTCGCGCTGGGCTTGCGTGCCGCTGCCGTCGGCTTGCGACGTGAGCGCCCCCGAAGCCGGGTTGGCAGCGTCGGTCAACGCTCCCTGGGACGCCTGGAAGCCGTTCGCGGCGATGCTCTGATTCGTCTGCGACGTCCCTGCCCCGCCGGCGTTGTTGATCGTGACCGGCGTCGTCGGCGGCGGCGCAATCGCCGCGTTGCTTGCGGTCGGAATACCGCCCCCGCCGCCGCTATCACCTCCGGATCCACCGCAAGCCGCCAGACCAAGGATCAGCAGCGTCGTGACGAACGTGAACAACCAAGTCCGTTTTGTCATTTGTTCTCCCTCTTTTTTTTAGTGCGCGCCCGCTGCGAAGCGAATCGCGCCTGGACTTGCCGCGGGGATACTAGCGGAAACCTGCGTAAGACTCTGTGACCAAAGCCATATGACGCCGCAACCAAACGTCCAATTCCGGTATGGCCTTAGGCGCCGCCGCGGTGCGATTTGCGGCCGTACTACGCGAAGCTTATCTCCGCGTCCTGACGGCCCAAGAAATCCTCACTCCATAACCCGCATTGTTTCAACCGGCAGCACTTCTTCGTTTCGGTTGGAATACGGTGATCCATGAGTGACACGCTCCCGAGGTCTGCGGCGACGAAAGTGGAGGCCGTATGCAGTACCACTTAACCAACTTTGGGAGTACGCCATGAAACGCCTCATCGCCGCAGTTGCACTCAGCAGCCTCGCCTTCTCCGCCTCCGCGCTGGAAATCGGCAAGCCGTTCGAACAGGTCGATCTCGACCGCGCGCTGCCGAACATCGAGTTCGCGCCCGTCCAGGAGTACGTCGCCGGCAAGAACGCCCCGTACGAGGATCTCGCGATCGATCGCACGCTGCCGAACGTCGCCAGCCGCGCCGGAGAAGCAAGCACGGGCAGCACGCAAACCGCCCAGTCGCCGTGGGCGAATGACTACAACTTCATCGCTCCCGCGCTGTAATGCCGTTGCGGGAGCAGGCGCGCGAGGACTTTCAAGTTGGACTCGCGCGCCGTTTCTTTGAGTAGAGCACCCCAGGGGATCGATCCGAATATTTTCATCGTGCTGCCTCCCGCGGCGACGCAGTTCGCCACGGGCTCGCCGGCCGAAAAGGACAAGGTCACGGCGAGCAAGCAGGGCGCGCCGCGAGCGCAGTAAGGGAGGCGCTCGGCGGCTCCGCCCCGGCCTCGCTTATTTCTTGGGCGGGAACTGCGCGAGCATCTGCGCAATCACGTCGTTGATCCGCTTCTGCTGCTCTTCGGGCGAAGCGGCCGGTTCGACGGCTCCCGAGGCGGTTGCCTGCCAGAAGAGCGCCTTGGTCTTCGCGTCCACGAAGTGCAGCACCAGCGTCCCTTCCTTCGATTCGATGGGTTTGCTTTTTCCGCCGCCCACCGAGACCCTGCCCGCCCTGCCGACGGGAATGCCGACCGATACGCCGACCCCGGTGGAGCCGCCATAGGTCGTCTTTCCGGATAGGTCCATGGCGATGAGGAAATTGGGATTGTCCGCGGCCGGCGTGCGTCCTTTTGCTTGAAGCTGCTGATCGACGGCGCTCCGGATCCTCTTCACCAGCAGCTCGTTCGCCGCCGCGTTGCCGGTGGCCGGCATCCAGGCAAAGGTCTTCTGCGCGGCAAAATCCGCTGCCGTGTCGTAGTCGACGTCCATCGTAGGGGGCGACGAGGCGCATCCGGCCACTGCGAACCCGATCGCCAGCGCAAGCATGGTGTTCTTCATGAGCATGGGTCTCCTCAACCCGGCGGAACCTTCCGGCCGTCTTGAGAAGATAATACGCGCGAGCGAAGGGTCAGTGACGCTCGAGCAAGGCCGGGTTCGACATTTTTTCCTGCAGCAAGCGGCGCTCGGCCGGATTTCGCGCGAGCTTCAGGGCTGCCGCGAACGAATCGCGCGCCTCGGCCAGGCGCCCGAGCTGCAATTCGAACTCGGCGACCGCGGCGTGATAGAACGGATAGCGCTTGAGCCGCTTGCGATCCTCGATCCGCGCGATCTCTTCGAGTCCGCGCGCCGAGCCGAAGCGCTGCGCGAGCGCGACGGCGCGGTTGAAGGCCACCACCGGAGACGGCTGGATCCGCATCAGCACGTCGTAGAGGGACACGATTTCGTCCCAGTCGGTTTGCTCGGCGCTGGACGAGCGGGCATGCACGGCGGCGATGGCGGATTCGACGTGATATGGGGTGAGCTCGGTGCCGGCCGCGGACAGCTCGAGCTGGCGGCGTCCTTCGACGATGCACGCAGCGTCCCAGCGGGATCGATCCTGGTCGGCGAGGAGGACAAGGTTTCCCTCCGCGTCCTGGCGTCCGGGGAGACGCGCGGCATGCAAATTCATGAGCGCCGCGAGCGCGTGAGCCGCGGGCGTCGCGGTGACGCGGTGCTCCAGAAGAAGATAAAGGAGGCGCAATGCCTCCTCGCAGAGCTCGGCACGGACCGCCGCGTGCGGCGAGGCGCCGTGGTAGCCCTCGTTGAACAGGAGGTACAAGGCGCGCAGCACCGCCGGCAGGCGGGCGGCGACCTCGGCCGGGCCGGCGAGGTCGAAAAGGCGCTTCGAAGCGGCGAGGGTCCGCTTCGCGCGGGCAAGCCGCTTCTCCATCGCTGCGCGGCCCTTGAGAAAGGCAGCCGCGGTTTCATCGATGCCGAAGCCGCACAGGAGATGCAGGACCAGCGCCACCTGCGTTTCCTCCGGCAATCGCGGATGAATGCAGGAGAACATCATGCGAAGCTGCGCATCGTTGAGGCCCGCGGCGAACGCCTCCTCCAGCGCTGGCGCGAGCGTCCATTCTGAGTCCAGCTCCCGCTCGAGCTCGGGCGCGAACCTGCGCGCGGTGCCCTCGCGCCGCAGGACGTCCAGCGCGCGGTTCTTCGCCGTCTTCATCAGCCACGCCTGCGGATTCTCGGGCACGCCGTGGAACTTCCACGTCTCCAGCGCGCGGCAGAAGGCGTCCTGCACGACGTCCTCCGCCAGCGCCAGATTGTGGATTCCGAAGACGCGGGTGAGGAGCGCGACCAGCCGGCCCGCTTCGCGCCGGAACAGATGCTCCTCTGCTTCCATCAGACGTTGAGTTGCATCACCGGGCGCACCTCGACGCAGCCGCCAAACTCGAGAATCGGGCATCCCGAGGCGATCCTGGCCGCCTGCTCGAGGTCCCTCGCCTCGATGATGGAGAAGCCGCCGATCACGTCTTTCGTCTCGGCATAGGGGCCGTCGGTGACCGTCTTCTTCTTCCCGGTCACGACGCTTCCGACGCGCTCCAGCGGCTGGCCAATGCTCTTCAGCTGCCCCTTTTCGGTCATCTCCTTGAACCAGGCGCGCCACTTCGTCATGGACTGCTGCGCCTTCTCGGGCGACCCCATTGCCTCCCGGTGGGCTTCCTGGGTGCTGCGGTAAAGCAGGGCAAATTCGCTCATGGATGGGCTCCTTTCGGTTGACTACGCCCTAATGACGTTCGACGCGGGCCTGTCCGGACATTTTGTTCGCTCGAAAAAGGGGTCAGAGCAATTTTCCTATGTTCAAATACCGGAAAGAAGAGCGATGGCTGCCCTCCTCGCGTTCCTCCACCACCTAGCGGCGTTCACGCTCGCCGCCGCCGTCGCGGTCCAGTTCGTCGCGATCCGGGGCGAGCTCGACGCGGCGAACGCCCGCAGGCTTTCCGCGGCGGATGCGGTCCTCGGCTTGTCGGCGCTGACGGTGCTCATCGTCGGCCTGCTCAGGGTGTTCTATTTCGAGAAGGGCGCGTCGTATTACTTCCACAGCGTGCCATTCATCGTGAAGCTGAGCTTGTTCATCATCGTCGCGCTGGCCTCGATCTATCCCACGGTCCAGTTCGCGTCCTGGCGAAAGGCGATGAAGCTGGGGTCGATGCCGGCGGTGGCGCCGGGCAAGCTGCGCGCGATCCGCAAGGTCATCCACTGGGAGCTCGCCGGCGTGGTGGTGATTCTTCTCTGCGCCGCGCTGATGGCGCGCGGCGTCGGTTACCTCGGAGGCTAAGCCTATGTACTTTCTCTGCCGCCTGATCCCGCCGCGCCCCGGTTTCGCGAAGGACATGACCCCGGCGGAGGCGAAGGCGATGCACGAGCACGTCGCCTACTGGACCGATCTCCTCGGCACGGGCAAGGCGATCGCGTTCGGGCCGGTGATGGATCCGAAAGGTCCGTGGGGCGTCGGGATCGTGTCGGTGAGCGACAAGGAAGAGCTCGCCAGGCTGCAGGCGAACGATCCGGCGATCCGGGCGCAGATCGGGTTGAAGTACGACGCCTACGAGATGCCGCAGGTGGTCTACAAGAAATAGGGACTGTCCCTATTTTTCGTCCCGGCGCAGGGCCTTGAAGAGCGCCGGCTCCCACGACCGGACCGCGAGAAGAACGCTCACCGGCTGCCGTTGCTCGAGCGGCAGTCGGGCATCGGCATTGTGCTGCTCGCTGTATTCGCGAGCGATCTGCTCGATCTGGCGAAGCAGCGCCACCTGGGCTTCGGCGCAGACGCGCACGCTGATCAGGCGCATGAGCTCGCCCTTGCCGCCGAAGGAATGATCGAAGAAGTCGGGCGTCTGCGACCTCACATAGCGCATGATCGGGCCGTCCGGAATCCAGGAGAAGGTGCGCGAAATGCGAAGCCGGATGCGGTTCTTCTCGTGCAGCTCCAGGATCCCGATGCGCTCGAGGCGCAACAGAAGCTGAAGGCACTGAGCGTCGGTCAGCTTGTAGGTTTCGACGATGTCCTCCGCCCGAAGCTGCTGCAGCGCGGACACCGCCACCAGCAGCAACGCCGGATCCGACATCAGCTCTTCTTCCTGTTCCTGCGTCAGCCGGTTGATCAGGCGGCTTTCCCTTGGCATGCCGCGCGCCAGCTCGGCCAGATCGACCTGGACCAGCTCGCAAAGGGAATCCAGTCTCTCGACGGTGCAGTTCTTGACCGCGAATATTCTCTTGACGGTCGCTTCGGAGATGTCCAGCGCCCGGGCGACGTCGGCGTAGGTCATGCCGCGCGCCTTGAGATGCATCTTCAGACCCTCGAAAACGAATGCGGAGGACACGCTGCCTCACCCAAGATAAGTATCATAAAATGATACCGTAATAGGGATCGACCGCAACTTCGTATCGATTCCTTGAACCTGGGGCGCGACTCTCGGGATACTCCTCCGCAGGCGGGGCGTCGCCTCGCATTCGAGAGGAGGAAACGTGAACACCAGGATTCTTGCGGCGGCTACCGTGGTTTTGGCGTCGGGCGCACTGGCCGGCTGTTACGTGATGCCGATGGACCTCCGGTACACGCCATCGGAGCAGGCCGCCATGGCCGCCGGCAAACCGGTTCCGTCCGCGCCACCCCAAGGCGGACCCACAAACCTTCAGGCGCGGCTTTATCCGCTGAACGAGATCGCCGGCGGGATGGGACCGCTCACAGTGATACTCAGCGACAACGCGAGCGGACATGCGGGTTTCGCCGTGACGTATGGCGGTGAACAATTGCAGGGCGAGGCGACGCGGGTCGGGCCCCAGTACCCGGGCTTCGGCAAGGTGCACAGGGAGGTGTATGGCGACGGTAGGATGCCGGCAGGGCAGCGCGGCATCGCGAGCGCGGCCGGGGCTCGCGGCTTGTACGTCAATTGCGAATACGCGATCACGGCGTCGAATCGCGGCGCAGGGGCGTGCCTGTTCTCGAACGGCGCGAAGTACCAGGTGCACTTCGGCAGCTAGAACGGACAAGGCGCCGACATGAACATCGACATCTGCATCAGCAGGGCGATCTACCGCGGGCTCAAGGGATACGGCATCGAGCGGCTGACGCGATGGACGCTGAGCACGGCGCGTAGACGCATGAGGCTCGCGCGCTCGAGACCCGCCTTCCATGTCTGAGCGCAGTCAATTCAGGCTGCTCGGCGAGCGGCGCTTCGGCCCGTTCTTCGGCGTGCAGTTCCTCGGGGCGCTGAACGACAACCTGTTCAAGCAGGCGCTGGTGATCCTGCTCGCCTACCAGACGAGCTCGTTCACCGCGATGTCGTCCGACACGCTGCAGAACGTCGCCCAGGCGCTCTTCGTCCTGCCCTTCTTCCTCTTCTCCGCGACGGCGGGGCAGCTCGCCGACAAGTACGAGAAGTCGACGCTCATCACCGTCACCGTCGCGCTGGAGCTCGCCATCATGGCGCTCGGGGCGGTCGGGTTCGTGTCCACGAACCTCGCGCTTCTTCTCGGCGCGCTCTTCCTCGGCGGCGTGCAATCGGCGCTCTTCGGTCCGGTGAAGTACGCCATCCTTCCGCAGCATCTGAAGGAGAGCGAGCTCGTAGGCGGCAACGGGCTCGTCGAGATGGGCACCTCGGCTGCGATCCTCGGCGGCATGATGCTCGGCGGCTGGCTCGTCATCCAGCCCGGCTGGGGCGTCGCCGCCGTGGGCGTCCTGACGTGCGCGATCTCCGCATCCGGCATCGCGCTCTCGCGCTTCATCCCCAAGGCGCCGCCCGCCGATCCGGAGCTGCGGATCAACTGGAATCCCGTCACCGAGACGATCCGCAACCTCCGCTTCACCGCGCAGCACCGCACGGTATTCCTGTCGATCCTCGGCATCTCCTGGTTCTGGTTCTACGGGGCGCTCCTCGTCACCCAGTTCCCCAACCTCTCGCGCAACGTGTTCGGCGCGAGCGAGTCGGTGGTCACGCTGCTCCTGGTCGTCTTCTCGCTCGGCATCGGCCTGGGCTCGATCGCCTGCGAGCGCCTGTCCGGGCACAAGGTCGAGATCGGGCTGGTGCCGCTCGGCTCGATCGGCCTTTCGGTGTTCGCGTTCGACCTGTGGCTCGCGACCGACCGCGCCTTCGCGCTGGCCGGCGCGGAGATGGGCGCGGTGATCGGCGACCCTGCCGCGCGGCGCGTGCTCATTGATCTCTCGCTGATCGGCCTCTTCGGCGGCTTCTACATCGTTCCGCTCTACGCGCTGATCCAGACCCGCAGCGACCCGCGGCACCGCTCGAGGATCATCGCCGGGAACAACATCCTGAACGCCGCGTTCATGGTCGCCGCCGCAGGCGTCGCGATCGGCCTCTTCGCCGCCGGCCTGACGATCCCGCAGCTCATCCTGGTGCTCGCGCTGATGAACGCGGGCGTCGCGCTCTACATCTACACCCTGGTCCCCGAGTTCCTGATGCGCTTCCTGGTGTGGATCCTGATCCACTCGGTGTACCGGCTGCGCAAGGCGGGGCTCGAGCGCATTCCGCAGGAAGGGCCGGCCATCCTCGTCTGCAACCACGTCTCCTACGTGGACGCGCTGGTGATCACGGCCGCCTGCCGGCGGCCGATCCGCTGGGTGATGGACCACCAGATCTTCAGGGTGCCGGTGCTCTCGTTCTTCTTCCGCACCGCACGGGCGATCCCGATCGCGCCGGCGAAGGAGGATCCGGAGCTGCTCGAGCGCGCCTACGAGCGCATCGCGGCGGAATTGAGCGCCGGCGAGCTCGTCGGCCTCTTCCCGGAGGGCCGGCTCACGTCGGACGGCGAGATGAGCGAGTTCCGCGGCGGGGTGATGCGGATCCTCGAGAAGACGCCGGTCCCGGTGGTGCCGATGGCGCTCTCGGGCCTGTGGCAGAGCCTCTTCGCGCGCAACCGCGACAAGCTCCGGCACGTCATGCGGCTCTTCCCGAAGATCCGCCTCGCCGTCGGCGAGCCGCTCGCCCCGCAGCAAGTCTCGCCGCAGGGCCTGCAAGCAAGCGTGCTCGCGCTGCGCGGAGCGTGGAAATGACCCTGCGCCGCGAATACCTGGTGCTCTTCGTGCTCGCGGCTCTCGCGCCGCTCCTCTACTTCGGCGCGGCGCCCATCCTGCAGCCCGCTGCCTACCACGACCTCGCCGACCAGCGCTCGATCCTTGGTATCGGACATTTCTGGAACGTAGTGTCGAACCTGCCGTTCCTGGTCGTGGGCCTGATGGGACTCGATCTCCTGCGGCGCAAGCCGGAGGAAGCGGGCGCGGGCTGGGCGGCGCTTTTCGGCGGCAACGTGCTCGTGGCTTTCGGCTCGGCCTGGTACCACAGCAACCCGAACGACGCCACGCTGATCTGGGACCGCCTGCCGATCGGCATCGCGTTCATGGGATTTTTCACCGCGCTGCTGGTCGAGCACCTCGAAGGCACGGCGCGCGAGCTTGCGCGCCGGCTCCTGGCGCCGCTCATCGCCCTCTCCGCCGCGGCGATCTGGTGGTGGCACGAGAGCGGCGATCTCTCCCTCTGGGTCTGGGTGCAGGCCGCGCCGATGCTCGCGGTCGTCCTCGTCCTCGCGCTGCTCCCGGGCCGCTACACGCACCGCCGCTATCTCGCGTATGCGCTCGCCTGCTACGCCGCGGCCAAGTTTTTCGAGCTCGGGGACCTGCAGCTCATGCAATGGACCGGCGGCCTGATGAGCGGCCACACCCTCAAGCACGTCGCTGCGGCCGCCGGCGTGTGGTGCTTCTACGTTATGCTGCGCGAGCGAAAATCGCTCGCAGAGTGAATATCCGCGACCTCCCCGGCCCGCGCGGGCTGCCGATCCTCGGCAACTCGCTGCAGGTCAATCCCTCCCGGCTGCATCTGGTCGCCGAGGAATGGAGCCGCAAGTACGGAGACTATTTCCGCTTCAGGCTCGGCGGCCGGGAATTCCTGGTGATCAAGAACGCCGAGGCGATCGCGTCGGTCCTGCGCGACCGCCCGGACGGGTTCTCGCGCCCTTTGCGCCTGAGCGGGATCGCCAGGGAAATGGGCTTCGACGGTCTCTTTTCGGTCAACGGCGAGCAGTGGCGCCGCCAGCGGCCGATGGTGATGGCGGGCCTGGACCCCGCGCACATCAAGTCGTACTTCCCCGCGCTGGTGAGGGTCACCCGGCGATTCGCCGGACGGTGGCAGCGCGCGGCGGCGGCGGGCGACGCAATCGACCTGCAGGCGGACCTGATGCGCTACACGGTGGACGTCACCGCGGGGCTCGCCTTCGGCGTCGACATCAATACGCTCGAGTCGGACGAGGAGGTGATCCAGAGCCACCTCGACAAGGTGTTTCCGGCGCTGCACCGCCGGCTCTTGTCGCCCTTTCCCGATTGGCGCTGGCTCAGGCTGCGGACAGACCGGGCGCTCGCCTGGCACCTCCGCGAGCTGCATCGCGCGGTGGCGAATTTCATCGCGATGGCGCGGAGCCGCATGGACGCCGACCCGACGCTGCGTGCGCAGCCCGGGAATCTCATCGAAGCCATGATCGCCGCGCGCGAAACCGAGGGTAGCGGGCTGCACGATGCCGACGTCGCGGGCAACGTGCTCACCATGCTGCTCGCCGGCGAGGATACGACCGCCAACACGCTCGCCTGGATGATCTGGCTCCTGAGCCGCCATCCCGAGGCCATGCGGCGGGCGCGCGACGAAGTGCACGCCGTCGTCGGCGCGCAGGCGCTCCCCGCGCAGTACGAGCAGCTCTCGGCCCTGGCGTTCGTGGAGGCCTGCGCGCACGAGACCATGCGGTTGAAGCCGGTGGCGCCGCTCCTCATCGTCCAGGCGGCGCGCGAGCGTGTCGTGGCGGACATCGAGATTCCCGCCGGCCACCTCGTGATGCTGCTGATGCGCCCCGCGGCGACCGACGAGCGCCACTTTCCCGGCGCCCGGATGTTCGACCCTGCACGCTGGCTGGCGGACGGTGCGCCAGGCCGGGCCGCAAGCTCGGCCAAGCGCGTAGCGATGCCCTTCGGCGCCGGGCCGCGCCTGTGTCCCGGCCGCTATCTCGCGATGCAGGAGATCAAGATGGTCATCGCCATGCTCTTCGGCGGCTTCGAGATCGAAGCTGTGAGCACGCCCAACGGCGGCGAGCCCCGGGAGCATCTGTCGTTCACCATGGTGCCGACGGGGCTGCGCATGCGGCTGCAGCCGCGCAAGCCGGGCCCGCCTAGCTGACGCCGCTCAGCGGCGCTCGAAGTCCGACTTCACCGGCCCGCAGCGGGGCGAGGGATCCGGCACCGAGGTGCATTTCTCGAATGCCTCGGCCTTCATGATGCCGTTGTCGGCGACGAACGGCGCGAAGCAGGCCATGCTTTCCTTGTACTGCCGGTGCGCCGCCTCGCACTCGGATTCGCCGAAAGGCTTCGGCTTCGCCGCCGGCTGCGATGGAGGCGCCATCGCGGTCGCGCTTGCCTTCTCACGCGCGCGATCCGCCGCCGCCCGATCTTCCGCGGCCTTGCGGTCCGCCGCCGCCCGGTCCTGCGCGGCCATGCGGTCCGCGGCGGACACCTCGAACTGCGTCGAATCGATCCGCTTCGCCGTCTTCTTGTACCTCTCGGGCACCAAGTCCGACACGTGCACCTTGCCGTTCTCGTCTACCCAGCGGTACATGTCCACCGCCGCGGCCGGAGAGCACGACAGGATAAGAACGACCGCAAGGATCGGAGCTCGCACGCCCCGAGTCTAGCCTCGGGATGCGCGGGCCGCCGTGAACTGCGCCGCGTACGGACCACTGCTTCCTACGGCAGCCCGTACTGCGAGCGCCGCCACGCCCGGCCGAGCTCGCGCGCGCGCCGCCGCACCGTCTTCGCCGGCAGGTGCCCCGGCAGCGCGGCCGCCGCGGCGCCGGGCCGATTGCTGAACGGGAATATCTGCGCATAGTCGAACAGGCCGCTCTGCAAAACGCGCCGGGTGTCGCGATGCTCGCCTTCCGTCTCGGAGGGGAACCCGGCGATGATCTGCGTGCCGAGCGACACGCCCGGCGCCTGCTCGCGGATCCTGCCGAGCGCGGGCAGCACGTGATGCATGAGGTAGCCGCGACGCATCAGCTTCAGGATGCGGTCGCTGCCGCTTTGCAAGGGCGCCTGCAGGTAGGCGATCTTCCCGGACTGCAGCAGCGGAATCAGGCGCCGTTCCTGCGTCCGCAGCCAGCGCGGGTCGTAGAAGTGCAGGTAGAGCGTGAAGTTGCCGTCGATGCGCACGAGCTTCTCGAGCAGGTCGGGAAACTCGACGCCGACGTCCTTGCCGTAGGCGCCGATGTCCTCGCTCGTGAGGACGATGCGCCTGGTGCCTCGCGCAACGACCGTCCTGACGTGGTCGGTGATGAGGCCGAGCGGCAGGCTGGTCGTGCTGCCTTTCGCCATCGGGATGACGCAGAACGAGCAATGCCCGAGGCAGCCGCGGCTGATCGACAAGGCATACCCGTGCGGATTGGCGGCCTGGCTCGCCGCGAGCATGTGCTTGAGGAAAGGGACGCGCCGCAACGAGACGTGGTGGTCGACGCGGTGGAACAGCCCGGCGACGCGCGCCATCGCCTGCAGCTTCCAGTCTCCTCCCTCGAAGCCCTCCGTGCCCATGAACCGACCGCGCGGGTCGGACAGCTCCAGGAATTGATCCTCGGCGTCGTCGATGCAAAGCAGATAGGCGAGCTGCTTCTCGTCGCTCGGCGCGAAGTATTCGCAGCGATAGTGCTCCTGCAGCCGGGCGGGACTGATGCCGGCGATGCATCCGGTCACGATGAGCTTCGCCGACTCCCTGGCCTCGCTCTCGCACTTGCGGATCAGGGCGAGCGACTGCTCTTCCTTTTCCTGGTTGAACGCGCAACTGTCGAACAGGATGATGTCCGCGTCCGCCGCGCTGCTCGCGCGGGCGGCGCCGTGGCGAAGGATGAAATCCTCGTAGCGGTTGAAGGAAATCCGGGAGGCCGTGCAGCTGAGCTGCCCCGCGACGTACAGGCGCTTTCCGCCAAGGCGATTGCTCAGCCGGCTGCTGGGGGGCGGCGACGCCGCCTTGCCAAGGAAATGGACCAACGGCGCCGACATGCGCGTACCTCCGGCGACGAGAGCTTACTCGCCGTGAACACGCGCGGCGCCGGGGAATTCCGCGCGAGCGGCGCGCACCGTCGGAGCTTGCAGGCGCGTCAGCTTTCGTCGAACTACGGAATGCCGGCGATATTCAGAAAAATAGGGACTGTCCCTGTTTTTGAACTAGCGCAGCAGCTTGCCGTTCGGCCCGATCACCGTGAGGTCGACCTGGCCCCAGCCGCGCCGCTCCTTGGGCGAGTAGTGCACGTACACGCCGCCGAGGTCATGCTCGCCCATCGAGTTGAGGGCATTCAGCACCTTCTCGCGCGTCGGATTCTTGCCCGCGCGCTTGAGCGCCTCGACCGTGATCTTGCCCGCGACGAAGCCCTCCAGCGTGGAGAACGAGAGGGGCTCCTGCGGCGCGTATTGCTTCATCAGCTTCTGGTATTCGGTGACGAGCGGCAGGGTCACGGCGAACGGGAACGGCACCGACTGCGCGATCACCAGTCCGCGCGCCTTTTGCTCGCCGACGACCTTGACCACGTCGCCGGGGGGCACGATGGACATGGCGTAGAGCTGCGCGTCCTGGGCTTGCGAATTCTTGATCTGCTTGATGAACTCGAGCGAGTACTTGCCCGAGATCAGCATCAGCACGGAGTCCGGAGACTCTTTCGCCACCGCCGCGACCGCGGCCTTCATGACCGCGTCGAACTTGTCCTGCGCCTGCGCGTCGATCGGAACCCACGCCACCACGTTGACGCCCGCGTTCTTCGTCTCCTCCTGGGCGAGCTTCATCATCGCCGGCCCGAAGGTGATGTTCCAGTAGACGACCGCGAGCTTCTTCTTCTGCGTGTTGGCCGCCTCCTTGATGAGGGCGGTGACCTCGTCCGGATAGCCCGAGCGGAACGGGTAGAAGTTCGCCGCGCCGACGATGCTCTTGTCGCCTTGCAGGGGTGCGATCAGCGCGATGCCCGCCTGGCCCGGGAGGTTGGCCTTCGACACCTCGGTGATGCCGCCGGTGTTGACGTAGCCCGCGAGCGCCACCACGCGCTTGTCGGCGATGTACTCCTGCGTGATCGCGACCATCTTGCCGGGGGTCAGGTCGTCGTCCTTGGTGACGAGCGTCACCTTGCTGCCGCCGACTCCGCCGCTCGCGTTGACGTGGTCGAAGTACACCTTGATGCCGGCCTGGAGGCCCTTGGCATTGGCGGTCGTCGCGGGATTGCTGATCGCGGCGGCCTGGCCGACGAGGAGCTCGTCCCCGAGAGCGGGCTCGGCAAGCAAGATGCAAGAAAAGAGCGCCGCGGCGAGCGGAACGGGACGAAGCGGGCGGTACACGAACATCTTGTTTTCTCCCCGAAGAAGAGCTTGAATAGCATTCGGGCGTCACGGACGCGAAGGAAATTCGTGTCCTTTTGTCCGGGAGACAATGGCTGTCGTGAACCTTGCGTCGTTTCTGGTGCGGCCTGCGGCCCTCTCCCTGGTGCTTTCCCTAGGGCTTCTTCCGCTCGCCGCTTCGGCGACCATCTACAAGTGGACCGACGAGCACGGCACCACGGTCTATTCCAACCGGGCGCCGGCGGCCGAAGCGAAAGTGTCGAACGTGCAGGTCGCCTTGCAAGACGAGGCGCCGGCATCGGCCCCCGCACCGGCCAATCCGGACGAGCTCCAGGCGCGCGTGCGGGCGCTCGAGCAGCAGATCCAGGCGCTGCAGGGCCAGCCTACCGCTCAGGTTCCGCCACCGGTCAGTTATTACCCGCCTCCGGACTACTACCCGACCCAGCCCTATCAGTCCTCTCCGTCCTATCCGGCGGACTACTATTCGTCGATGTACGGGTACGGCTATCCCTACTATCCGTACTACCCGTCGTACATCGTCGTCACGGGAAGAAGGTTCGTCCGGCCGGTGCACCCAGTGCACCGCGGATTCGTCGGAGCCCGCCCCGTGCCCGTGAGCCATGCCATGGGCGCCGCCGTGATGGGCGGTTCGCGCCGCCGCTGAGGCCTCACCAACGCAGCGTCGGGTCTTTCTCGCGCTGCTTGTTCATGAAGCGAACGAAGGGATCGGTCCTCAACAGCCTGTAGCAGGCGTGGATCGCGGGCTGCCAGTTCGCGTCGGCGAGGCCACCCGCCTTGTCCGCATCCCACAACGGATTCTGGATGTCGGCGGCCAGGTTGATCTGGCGGCGCACGCCATCCTTGATGAATTCATCGAAGATCGCGCGAGCGCGCTCGGGAGACAGCACGACCCGACCCGTCGGCGGGAATTCCGGATAGTGCTTCGCGTTCTTGCACGCGACGAGGAAGTCCAGCTCGTTGTCGTTGAACTCCCCCCTGCAATGAGCCTGGAATTTGTGCAGCCACATGGGCGACGAGAGCACCGCCTCGAATTTCATTTCGTGGGTATTTCGCAGCTGCCTGGCGAACGCCGCCGCGGCCTCGGACATCCTCTCCACGTGAAGGCGCGAGCTGATCGGGATGGTCCTGCTCTGCTTGAATTGGGCGGCGACCTCGTCGCACTTGCTTTTCAATTCGAGCATGTACTCGGAGGCGGGGAGGACGTGCCTGCGGAACTCCACCCGCGTCAATGACTCGACGAACTTGGTATCGGCGTTCGGGGCGGATGGCCCGAAAATCCGCCAGTTGATGAGGTTGTACTTGCGCTCGGCGGCTTCGCAGGCCGTCCCCAGGCCCGTCTCACCGGACATCTTTGCGATGACGCCCTTGTTGATGTCCCAGTCGGACTTTCTCAGGATCTGCGGATATTCGACTTTCGCCATGCACCCCTCCCCAATGGCCTGAAATCATAGTTGCATTCCGGCCCGGGTCAATGGTCCCCCGCCGCTCACCTGCCGGCGTATGCGATTCGGTAGATCACGCCGGCCTTGTCGTCGCTGACGAGCAGCGCGCCGTCGGGCGCGACGACCAGGTCCACCGGGCGTCCCCATGAATCGTTGCCCTGCAGCCAGCCCTGCGCGAAGGGCTGATAGCTGACCGCGCGGCCCTCCTTCAGCTTGACGACAGTGATGCGATAGCCCGATTTCGGGTCGCGGTTCCACGACCCGTGCTCGGCGATGAAGATCGCGCCGCGATACTCCTCCGGGAACAGGCTGCCGGCGTAGAACCGCATGCCGAGCGAGGCGACGTGCGCGCCGAGCTTCTGCGCCGGGGGCGCGAACTCCTTGCAGGAGCGCCTGGCGCCGAACTGCGGATCGGCGACGTCCCCGCCGTGGCAGTAGGGAAAGCCGAAATCCATGCCGGCCTTCGGCGCGTGATTGAGCTCGTCGGGCGGTACGTCGTTGCCGAGCATGTCGCGGCCGTTGTCCGTGAACCAGAGCTGGCGCGTGGCTGGGTCCCAGTCGAAGCCGACGCTGTTCCTCACACCCCGGGCGAAGATCTCGCGCTTCCCGCCGGCGGCGTCCAGGCGGCTGATCGTGCCGTACTCCCCCTTCGTCTCGCACACGTTGCACGGCGCACCGATCCCGACGTAGAGCAGCCCGTCGGGCCCGAAGCGAAGCGTCTTCAGCCCATGGTGGCGATCGCGCGGCAGGTCGTCGGCGACGACGGCCGGCTTCGGCGGGCTCTCGAGGCTCGCCTCGATGTTGTCGTAGCGCAGGATGCGCCCGATCTCGCCGACGTACAGCGCGCCGCCGCGGACCGCGACGCCGTGCGGCGCCTGGAGATTGCGCGCCACCGCGACCGCGCGCCTGCCGCCCGGGGGCACCGCGTACACCGTTCCGGCGCTCGTCCCGACGAAGAGCGTGCCGCGCTCGCCGAGCGCGAGCGAGCGCGCCTGCTCGAGCCCTTCGGCATAGACGCTGATGCGGAATCCCGGCGGTAGCCGAATGTCCTCGAGACGCGGAGCCGCGATGCACGCGCTGGAAATGAAAAGAAGGAGACATGCGATGTGGGGTTCTCTCAATTGGCTACCCTGCCTTTCCAAAATAACCTCAATGGGCACCCGCCGCAGTGCCACCCGCCCCGGGCCGCGGCGGCCGCGCGATCCATAGCAGCGGGATCAGCACCAGGAGCAGGATGGCCGAGGCGTAGAAGAGGTCGAGCGCGGAAAGCGTGAAGGCCTGCTGGTTCACGATCTGGTTGAGGAGCGCGTACTGCGCGTCCTGCGGCATGCCGAGCGCGCCGAGCGAGCCCAGCGTCGCGGCAGTCGCCGGATCGCCGGGCGTGAGTCGCTCCACGATGTGGGCGTGATGCAGAGCGGCGCGGCTCTCCCAGAGGGTCGTGGCGATGGAAGTGGCGAACGCGCCGGCGGTGATGCGCAGGAAGTTGTTCAGCCCCGAGGCGGCGGCGAGCTGATCCTGGCGCATGCCGGCGAGGGCAAGCGACACCAGCGGAATGAAGAAGCAGGACACCGCCGCGCCCTGCAGGATGGTCGGCACGACCAGCGTCCAGATATCGACCTGCGCGTTGAAATGCGAGCGCATCCACGCCACGACGGCGAAGATCACGAGCGAGGTGGTCGCGAGCAGCCGCGTGTCGACCCGGCCGCCGAAGCGCCCGACCAGCGGCGTGAGCAGCAGCGCGAGCAAGCCGACCGGCGCGAGCACCAGGCCCGCGTCGGTCGCGCTGTAGCCGAGGTACTGCTGCAGCCACAGCGGCAACAGCACGATACTGCCGAAGTACGCCGCGTAGGCGAGCGAGATCGCCACGGTGCCGGTGGAGAAATTGCGGTCGCGGAAGAGCGACAGATCCACCACCGGATTCTTCTCCGTGAGCTCCCAGACCATGAACAGGCAGAGCGACAGCGCGGCGGCGACCGCGAGGGCGATGATCTCCGGCGAGGCGAACCAGTCGAGGTCCTTGCCCTTGTCGAGCATGAGCTGGAGCGATCCCACCCAGAAGACGAGCAGCGCCAGGCCCACAGCGTCGATCGGCCGCTTGACGCGCGCGGTCTCGCGGCTGCGGTACATCATCCAGGTCATGGCGAGCGAGATGAGGCCCACCGGCACGTTGATGAAGAAGATCCACGGCCAGGCGAAGTTGTCGGTGATCCAGCCGCCGAGCACCGGGCCGACCACCGGAGCGACGAGGATGGTGAGCGAGAAGGTGGAGAGCGCGATGCCCGCCTTCTCGCGCGGGTAGGTGGAGAGAAGCAGCGTCTGCGAGAGCGGGATCATCGGCCCGGCGACCGCGCCCTGCACCACTCGGAAGAAGACCAGCATCGGCATCGAGACCGCGAGGCCGCAGAGGAGCGACGCGACGACAAAGAGCGCCGTGGTGGCGAGGAACAGGCGCACCTGGCCGTAGCGCTCGGTGAGCCAGCCGGTGAGCGGCACCGAGATCGCGTTCGCCACCGCGAAGGAGGTGATGGTCCAGGTGCCCTGGTCGGGCGACACGCCGAGGTCGCCGGCGATCGCCGGGATCGACACGTTGGCGATCGACGTGTCGAGCACGTTCATGAAGGTGGCGAGCGCCACCGCGAGCGACGCGACGACGCGCGCGCTGCCTTCGAGCGGCGGCGGGCCGCTCGGTCTATCGGCGGGCGCTTGCTCCGCCATGCGCGCTTTCCCCATTCATCCCGGCGAGGTTGCCGCGGTTCGGGGAAGCCGTGTTCTCAGCGACGATCCGCTCGATCACCTGTTCTGCCTCCGCGTCGATCGAGTTGAAGGCCTGCGTCTCGTAGGCGGGCGCCTGGCGCGCGACGCGCTGCAGGCGCTCGTCCGAACGCCGGTGGGTGTCGACGTCGACCCGCATCGAGAGGCCGATCTGCAGCGGATGCGCCTCGAGCTCCTTGGGATCGAGGAGGATGCGCACCGGCACGCGCTGCACCACCTTGATCCAGTTGCCGGTGGCGTTCTGCGCCGGCAGCAGGGCGAACGCGCTTCCCGTGCCGGCGCTGAAGCCCGCGAGCTTGCCGTGGAACTCGATCGAGGAGCCGTACGCGTCGGCTACCAGCGTGACCGGCTGCCCCGGCCGCAGGTTGGCGAGCTGGTTCTCCTTGAAGTTCGCGTCGACCCACACCTGCTCGAGCGGCACCACGGTCATGAGCACGTTGCCCGGCGCGACGCGCTGGCCCACCTGCACCGAACGGCGCGCCACGAACCCGCCCATCGGCGCGGGAAGATCGGTGCGCGAGCAGGCGAGCAGCGCCTCGCGCACCCGCGCGGCGGCGTTCTTCACGTCGGGATGGTCGTGCACATCGGTGCGATCGACCTGCGCGCGCTGCGCCTCGAGCTGCTTCCGGGCCGCTTCCAGGGTGGCGCGCGCCGAGCTCACGGCGTCGATCGCGTGCTGCAGCTCCTCGCCCGACACCGCGCCGCTCGACTCGATCGAGCGCCGCCGCGCGAGGTCCTGCTCGGCCTTGCGCAGCTCGGCGCGGCGCATGACCACGTTCGCCTCGCCCTCGGTGCTCGTGGCGCGCAACGTCCTCACCGAGCGCACCGTCTTCGCGAGCTGCGCCTCGGCCTGCTCGAGCGCCACGCGCGCATCGGACTTGTCGAGCTCGATGAGGCGCTGGCCGCTCTTCACGTAGTCGGTATCGTCGGCGTAGATCGCGAGCACGGTGCCGGCGAGCTGCGGCGTGATCTGCACGAGATTCCCCCCGACGTAGGCGTCGTCGGTGGTCTCGTGGTACTGCCCGTGCAGGAAGTACCAGAGCGCAACCGCGCCGCCGGCGACCGCGAAAACGGCGAGCACAGCGAAAAGAAGGATTCGTCGCTTCATTGCATCGCCACCTTTGCTTCGTAGCCGCCGCCCAGGGCGCGCATCAGGTCGATGGACAGCGCGAGCTCGCGCGATTGCAGGTCCGCGCGGAGGTTGCGCTGCTCGAGCACCGCCATCTCGGCCGTAAGCACCTGCAGCAGGCTGCCGAGGCCGGCCTTGTAGCGCGTCACGGCGAGCGCATAGGCCTCTTCGGCCGAGGCGAGCGCGCTCTCCACTTCCGTGCGCTGCGCGTTGACCGAGCGCAGCGAAGTGAGCTGGTCGACCACCTCGCGCAGCGCGTCGGCGAGCGTCTGGTTGTACTGCTCCACCGCCGCGTCGTACTCGGCGTTGCGCTGCGCGAGCGCGCCGCGCAGCCGCCCGCCGTCGAAGATCGGCAGCCGCACCGCCGCGCCGATGCTCGGGATCGCGCTCGCGGGGTCGAGCAGGTGCGAAAGGGTCACCGACTGGAGACCGACCAGCGCCGAGAGGTTCACGTCGGGGTAGAACTCGGCCTTCTGCGCCGCGACCTGGCGCGACGCGGCTTCGGCGCGCAGGCGGCTCGCCACGACGTCGGGCCGGCGGCCGAGCAGGTCGGCGGGCACGCGCGAGGGCAGCGCGACGCCGGCCATCCGCAGCGTCGGCCGCTCGAGGGCGAGCCCGCGGTCCGGTCCCTTGCCGAGCAGCGCCGCGATCTGGTTGCGCGCGAGGGCGATCTCCTCCTCGACCTGCGCCACGCGTGCGCGCGCCGCGGGGATCGAAGTCTCGACCTGCTTCAGCTCCAGGCGCGAGTCGAGGCCGGCGCGCACCCGGTCGTTGGTGAGCGCCTGGACCTTCTCGCGGTCCTCGAGCGCGCGATGCGCGAGGTCGAGCTGCTCGTACGCCCGCGCGAGCTGCACGTAGGCGCCGGCGAGCGCGGCGGAGAGCACGAGCCGCGAGGTGAAGGCGTCGGCCTCGGCGGCCTGCGAGCGGCCGAGCGCCGCGTCGTAGGCCGCGCGGTTCTTGCCCCAGAGATCGAGCTCGTAGCCCGCGTTCAGCGCGACCTCGGTGGTCGTAAACGTCGAGCCGCCGATCGGCGGCGGAAAGATGGCGTTCTCGGAGAAGCGCTGGCGGGTCACGTCGCCGCTCGCGTTCACCTGCGGCTTGCGCACGGCGCCGGCGACCTGCGCCGCGGCGAGCGCCTGGTCGACGCGCGAGCGGGCGAGGCGGATGGTCGGGCTGCCGGCGAGGCCCTCCTCCTCGAGCGCGTCGAGCTGTGGATCGCCGAAGCGCTTCCACCAGTCGAGCTCGGGCCAGGCTGCTTCCATGTTTTCATGGGAAAGACTCTTGTCCACCTCCAGCGAAGATGCGCCCACCATGGCGCTGCGGTGGGTGATGCCACCCGGATCGGCGCAGGCCGCGAGCAGCGCGAGACCGAGAACGGAAAGCCGCCTCATTCGCCGCCCACGTTGTCGAGCACGCGCCTGAGCAGGCCTTCGAGCGCCCTCGCCTCGGCGGGTGAGAAACCGCGCAGCGCGCGGTTCAACATGGCGATCTGTACGCGCGTCAGGTCGGCGTGCACCTGCCGGCCGCGCGCCGTGATCTCCAGGCGCGCGCTCCTCCGGTCGTCGCGCCCGCGCACGCGGCGCACGAGGCCCATCGCCTCCAGCTTGTCGACGAGGCGTGTCATCGCCCCGGGATCGTGCGAGAGCTGCTTGCACACCTCGGCGGCGGTGCTGGCGCGCTCGTCGACGAGGAACACGAGCACCAGCGCCTGCGCGGTGTTCAGGCCGAGCGGCGCGAGCTCGCGGTCGAACGCCTCGACCAGCGCCTTGCGCGCAAACCCGATCAGCGCGCCGACCGAGTCGCGGCTGCGGAAGGTGGCGGCGCGGTAGATCGGCGCCCGCTCGCGGTCGGTCGGCACAGGCTTTTTGATTGCCTCGGCAATCATTAGTTCGACTGGCAAGCAACGGCCGTGCCGTTTCGATTCGGTTCGCGGCCGCAAGGTTGGCGCAAGGCCGTTTCGTCGTACGATAAGGACGAAGCTCACGAGAAAGGAGAGGAAGAACACTATGGTTCGCTATGCCGCCGCTGCGCTTGCCTTGCTGTGTCTCGCTTCATCCAACCAGGCGCTCGCGCAGGCTGAGCCGCTCAGGATCGGCTTCCTGACCGTCCGGACCGGACCCCTCGCCGCCGGCGGGCGGCAGATGGAGGAAGGGATCAACCTCTTCCTGAAGGAGCGCAACAGCACGCTCTCCGGTAGAAAGGTCGAGATCGTCTTTGCCGACACCGCCGGCCAGCCGGCGCAGGCGAAGTCCAAGGCCCAGGAGCTGGTCGAGCGCGAGAAGGTGCACATCCTCGTCGGCCCGCTCGCCACGTTCGAAGCGCTCGCGATCGACGACTACGTGCTCCAGGCCAAGGTGCCGCTCCTGCCGCCGATGTCGGCGGCGCAGGTCGACCTCGCGCAGCGGAAGCTTAGCGACTACGTCATCCACACCTACGGCACCGCGGCGCAGGCCATGTACGTCATGGGCGACTATGCGGCGAAGAAGCTCGGCATGAAGCGGGTGGCGATGGTCGCCGACGACTTCACCTACGGCCACGAAGGCGCCGCCGGCTTCCACAAGACCTTCGAGGACGCCGGCGGGCGCATCGTGCAGAAGCTTTGGCCGCCGCTCAACGCGCCCGACTACGGCTCGTTCATCGGCCAGCTCAAGAGCAACGTCGACGGCGTCTACGCCGGCTTCGCCGGCTCCAACCCGCTGCGCTTCCTGCGCACCTACCGCGAGTACGGGTTGAAGCCGGTGGTGATGGGCAACCCGACGCTCACCGACGAAGGCATCCTCAAGAACATGGGCGACGAGGCGATCGGCGTCTACACCGCGAGCTGGTACACCGTCGACCGCGACGCGCCGGACAACAAGCGCTTCGTCGAGGCGATCCGCAAGGAATACAAGGTGACGCCCGGCTTCTATACCGCCGCCACCTATACCTCGGGATTGTGGATCGAGGAGGCGATGAAGCTCGTCAAGGGCAAGTTCGAGGACAAGGCGGGGTTCGTAAGAGCGCTGCACAACGTCAAGCTCGATCACGGCCCGATGGGGCCGTTACGCCTCGACGAGTACGGCAAGCCGATCCTCAACGTCTACGTGCGCAAGGTCGAGCGGCGCAACGGCGAGCTCGTGAACGTCACCGTCGCCACCTACCCGGACGTGAGCCAGTTCTGGACCTACGACCCGAAGGCCTTCATCGCGGGGCCGCAATTCAGCCGCGACTATCCGCCCGCCAAGTTCTCCGAATAAATGGTGACTGTCACCATTTAACCCTAAGGAGCCAGCTTTGATCCTGCGAACGATGTTTGCCTTGGCCGCCATGTCCCTGTGTTCTGCTCTCGCATTCGCGCAGGGCAACAAGAGCGATCACGGCGCGCCGGACGAGTGCAAGCAGATCGCCGAAGCCTGCAGAAAGGCGGGCTTCATCAAGGGCGACTGGAAAAAGGGAGACGGGCTCTGGAGAGACTGCGTCAACCCCATCGTCCAGGGGAAGACCAGCGTTCCCGGGGCGACCAAGCCGCTACCGGCGGTCGACGGAAAACTGGTCGCCGACTGCAAGGCCAAGCATCCGAAGTTCGGCGGCGGGAAGGTGGGCTCCGCAAAGTAAATCTAGAGGCTGCGCTTGCGGTCCTCGGCGTCGATCCACGCGTCCATGCGCTGCCTGAGCATGGTCAGCGGTAACGGGCCTTCTTCGAGGATGGCGTCGTGGAAAGCGCGCAGGTCGAAGCGCTTGCCGAGCCGCTTCTCGGCCTTGGCGCGCAGATCGAGGATGGTGAGCTCGCCGATCTTGTAGCCGAGCGCCTGGCCGGGCCAGACCATGTAGCGCAGCACCTCGTTGGTCGCGCCGCCCTCGCTCTGGCCGCATTCCTCGACGAAGTAGCGGATCGACTGCTCCCGCGTCCAGCCCTTGGCGTGCAGGCCGGTGTCGATCACCAAGCGGCAGGCGCGGAACAGCTCGAACGAATAGCGCCCCATCAGCTCGAGAGGATCGCCGTACAGGCCGAGCTCATGGCCGAGCGACTCGGCGTACAGGCCCCAGCCCTCGCCATACGCGTTGAAGAACGTGCGGCGACGGAATTCCGGCACCTTGTTCTCGAGCTTGATGCCTGTCTCGAGATGGTGGCCGGGCATGCCCTCGTGGGCGAGCAGCGCCGCCAGGCCGACCGTGGAAACCCGCCGCGGATCGACGACCGGCATGGCGAAGATGCCGGGACGGCCGTCGTCGGTCGGGCTGTAGTACTGCGCCGGAGCCGAGGCGGCGATCGCCGGGTCGGTGAGCTGGATCTCGAGGCGCGCCTTCGGCAGCCGGCCGAACAGCTTCGGCAACTGCGGCACGATGCGCGCGTTGATTGCGTTGAGATGCTCGATCACCTGCTCGCCGGAAGTGAACGGATAGGTGTCGCGTTTGGCCTGCACCCACGCACCCGCCTGGCTCACCGAGCCGCTAAACCCGGCCTTCGCCGCCGCGGCGACGTACAGCGCCTGCACGCGCTTCACTTCGCGCAGGCCGAGCTCGTGGATCTCCTCGGGCATGAGGTCGGTCGTGGTGTCGCTGCGCACGGCGTAGCGGTACATCTTCTCGCCGCCGGGCAGCGCGCCGAAGCCGTCCGTGGTGCGCGCTTTCGCCAGATAGTCACTGCGCACGTAAGTCGCGAGCCGGCGCAACGCGGGGAACGTTTCCTCGGCGAGCAGACGGCGGTAGTCCGTTTCGAGTCGGCCGCGCGCATCTGCGTCGATCGACGCCGGGAACTGGGTCATCGGCTTCCACAGCGCGCTCTGCGTCATGTCCTCGGGCGCCAGGCGCTCGAGTTGCGCGAGCGCGCGCTGCGTGATGACGCGCGGCGTGGTGATGCCGGTGGCGGCTCCGTCGCGCATCACCCGCTCCACGGCTTCGAGGTAGGCCGGATAGCGCTGCAGACGGCGGAACCAGGCGCGATAGTCGGCCTCGTTGCGGAAAGGCTGATGGCCGACGATTCGCACCAGCAGGTGTGCGACACCGCCGTCGAGATGCGAGAAGACGTTGTGCTGGTAGAACGGATAGGACAGCCACTCGAGCGAGTCGCGCGCGCGCCACGCGAGCAGCGCGTGCGTGATCTTTTCGCTCGGCGCGAGCTCGCCGACCGGGATGCCCTCGAGCTCGCTCAGGATCCACCGGTTGTGCGCGCGCTGGCGCTCGCGGTGCTCGTCGCTGACCGTGATCTCGAAGCGGTCCTGGCGCGGGCCGGCGCCGCGGCTGAAGATCTCGCCGACCGGAAAGAGATCGAGGGCGCGCTCGTAGGACTCCGCGGCCAGGAGCTCGAGCCGCTGCGACGCCGTCTGCGCCGCGCACAGCGCCGGCGCGAGCAGCATCAGCAGCAAAACAGGGACCGCCTCGATTTTTCTCACTTGAGGGGCTATTTTGCGACAGCCGCAGGCCCGTGACACGCCTTGCGCGTCTGCCGCCCGTACCCAGTTCTGGACCGGCGGGGAACCGCTTGCGTCCGGCATCCGCAAGAACCAAACTATGCCTTCCCCAGGAGGTGGCCATGAACAAGCTCGCGTCCAACCTTCTTTGGCCCGCCATCGGCGTCATCGGCGCCTTCGCGTTCGGCGCGATCGCCCTGAATCGCGGCGAGTCGGTCAGCGCGGTTTGGCTCGTGACGGCCGCGCTCGCGGTGTACTTCCTCGCGTACCGGTTCTACAGCAAGTTCATCGTCGAGCGGGTGCTGCAGGTGGACCCGAAGCGTCCGACGCCGGCGGTGCGGCACAACGACGGCATGGACTACGTGCCGACCAACAAGTACGTGCTCTACGGCCACCACTTCGCCGCCATCGCGGGCGCCGGACCGCTGGTCGGGCCGGTGCTCGCTGCGCAGATGGGCTACCTGCCGGGGACGCTCTGGATCCTGGTCGGCGTGGTGCTCGCGGGGGCGGTGCAGGACATGATGGTCCTCTTCGTCTCGGTGCGGCGCGACGGCCGCTCGCTCGGCGAGATGGTCAAGATGGAGCTCGGGCCGGTTCCGGGCTCGCTCGCCCTGGTGGGCGTGCTCGCGATCATGATCATCATCCTCGCGGTGCTCGCCCTCGTGGTGGTGAAGGCGCTCGCCGAAAGCCCGTGGGGCACGTTTACCATCGCGGCGACGATTCCGATCGCGCTGCTGATGGGCGTCTACATGCGCTTCATCCGCCCGGGGCGCGTGGGCGAAGCCTCGGCCATCGGCGTGGTGCTGCTCCTCCTCTCGATCTGGGGCGGCCGCGTGGTCGCCGAGAGCCCGAGCTGGGGTCCGGCGTTCACGCTGCACGGCACGCAGATCGCGTGGGCGATCATCCTCTACGGCGCGGTGGCGTCGAGCCTGCCGGTGTGGCTGATGCTCGCGCCGCGCGACTACCTCTCCACGTTCCTCAAGATCGGCACCATTGTGGCGCTCGCGCTCGGCATCTATTTCGTCGCGCCGCAGCTTCGCATGCCCGACGTCACGCGCTTCGTCGACGGCACCGGCCCGGTCTTCTCCGGGACGCTGTTCCCGTTCCTCTTCATCACCATCGCCTGCGGCTCGGTGTCGGGGTTCCACTCGCTCATCTCCTCCGGCACCACGCCGAAGATGATCGAGAGCGAGGGCCACATCCGGCTCATCGGCTACGGCGGCATGCTCATGGAGTCGTTCGTCGCGATCATGGCGCTCACCGCCGCGTGCGTGCTCGATCCGGGGATCTATTTCGTGATGAACAGTCCCGCGGCGGCGATCGGCGCGAGCCCCGAGAAGGCGGCGCAGGTGATCTCGAGCTGGGGCTTCGTGATCACGCCGGAAATGATCACCCAGACGGCGAAGGACATCGGCGAGACCACGATCCTTTCGCGCGCCGGCGGCGCGCCCACGCTCGCCGTCGGCATGGCGCAGATCCTCGCGCAGGCGCTCGGCGGCAAGAGCCTGGAGGCGTTCTGGTACCACTTCGCGATCCTGTTCGAGGCGCTCTTCATCCTCACCGCGGTGGACGCGGGCACGCGCGTCGGCCGCTTCATGATCCAGGACATGCTCGGCCACCTCTGGGCGCCGCTGGGCAACACCGAGCTCCTGCCGGCGAACTTCGTCGGCACCGGACTGTGCGTCGCGCTGTGGGGCTACTTCCTCTACCAGGGCGTGGTCGACCCGCTCGGCGGCATCAACACGCTGTGGCAGCTCTTCGGCATCGGCAACCAGATGCTCGCCGGGATCGCGCTCCTCCTGTGCACGGTCGTGCTCATGAAGATGAAGCGCGAGCGCTACGTGTGGGTGACGCTCGCGCCGACGGCGTGGCTCCTGGTGACCACGCTCACCGCCGGCTGGCAGAAGATCTTCCATGCCAACCCGGCGATCGGCTTCCTCGCGCAGGCGCGCCGGTTCGCCGACGCCGCGGCGAGCGGCACCGTCCTTGCGCCGGCGAAGACCCTCCAGGAGGTGCAGCGCGTGGCGTTCAACAACTACCTCGACGCGGCGGTGTGCGCGTTCTTTGTGCTGCTCGTCGCCGCGATGTGCGTCTACGCGATCGTCATTTCGCTGCAGGCGCTGCGCGCGACGCAGCCCACGGCCCAGGAATTCCGCTATGCGTGAAGCCGGAAGAAGCCAGGAAGGCGTGTTCCCGCGGCTGCGCGCGGCGTGGCTCGGCGTGTTCGGCATCCCGAACTACGACGCGTACCTCGCGCACATGCGCGCGACCCACCCGGGCGAAACGCCGCTCGGGCGGGGCGAGTTCCTCGCCTGGGCGCTCGAACGTCGCTACGCCAGGCGTGGGCCGCGCTGCTGCTGACTTACAGGGGCTTGATGTTCGACGCCGCCGGGCCCTTTTGGCCCTGGGTGACGTCGAAAGAGACCTTCTGGCCCTCTTTCAGCGACTTGTAGCCCGAGCCCTGGATCGAGCTGTGATGGGCGAACAAATCCTTGCCGCCGCCGTCCGGCGTGATGAACCCGAAGCCCTTGGAATCGTTGAACCACTTCACGGTACCGGTTGCCATTTCATTTCCCCTTCTCGAGGCGATGTTGACGAGGCTGTCCGAGCCCCGCTGCGGGCACGATGGTCAAGGAAGGGAATCGACTGCCACTCGGGACGCCGCGCTAGGCGGGTTGGAAAGGACGCGTATTCACTCTTGAGATCCTGCGGGCACGAATGTACCACGGGTTCGGGCTGTGGCAATGAACTATGACCGCGATCGCTAGAATCGCGGCGCTGCTCCTCCTTCTGGCCCCCAGCGTCGGCTACGGACAATCGGTGTCCGCCGCCGACGCTCGGGCGGTGCGGACGGTGATCGAGGCGCAGCTCGAGGCGTTCCGGCGCGACGACGCGCCGCGCGCGTTCTCCTACGCCGCCCCCGGGATCCGCGACAGCTTCGGCACGCCGGAGAAGTTCATGGCGATGGTGCGCGAGCAGTATGCCGTGGTCTACCGCCCTCGCAGCGTGAGCTTCGAAGAGCCCCTGCTGGTGGGGGACGACCTCGTCCAGCCGGTGCGCATGACCGACGGCTACGGGCACGCCTGGATGGCGATCTACCCGATGGCGAAGCAGCCCGACGGCAGCTGGCGCATCAACGGCTGCCACCTCGCGCGGCTGCCGGCGCGGGAGACGTAGCAGGGCTTCATGGCCCCTGGTTCCAAAGCGAGACGACGAAGCGCAGCTTTCCCGTGACCCCGGGAGAACGAGGCGGTGTCGCATCCGCCGTGACAAAGGGAATCGACACGGCCACCTTGCCGTTCTTCAGCTCTTTCGGCGAGACCGGGGTGCTGCCCTGGCCGACGTTGGCGCTCTGCCAGTCGTAGGTCACCTGCCAGTCGCCGTCTTCCTGCTCGGGCGGCTTCAGCTCGATGACCACCGAGTCGCGGAACAGGTACTCGCCTTCGTAGTGCCGATCCGGCCAGAACTGCTTCTCGACCTCGTAGTCGGGCACCCGGATCGCGAGCGTGACGCTGTACGCCAGCGTGTCGGTATTCGGATTGATCTTGTAGCGCTTCGCGAGAAACACCGTCGACAGATAGACCTTCTCGGGAGATTTGGCCGTGGCCTGCTTCAGCACCGAGTGGTCCCGGCAGGCGACCGAATCTTCCTCGGCCACGCGCCGGGTCAGATACCAGCGCTTGCCGCGCGGCGAAGCGAGCACCTCGATCTGGTAGAGCGCGTTCACCTTTCCCCTGGCGTCGTCGGCTTCGAGCTCCTCGGGAACGCGCACGCCCTCGATGTCCAGCCACAGGTCGACGCGCACGTCGCCGAACAGGAAGCGCACCAGGTTCTGGTACGCCTCCTCGCTGTTGACGATGCCGTAATGGCCGGAATGCGAGCGATAGGCGTAGGCCGTGGCCGAGGGCTCCGAGAACACGCCTTTCGCGTTGACTCCCCACACCGAGGCGTTCGCGACGCGGACCAGCCCGTCGCTGCCGTTGCCGGCGAAGGTGCGCGAGAGGCCCGCCGCGACCTCGTAGTCGCTGCGATTGGTTCCCACCATGCAGAAGATGCGCTGGGAGGGAAACAGCTCCTCCGGCATCCAGTCGACGCGCTTGGTCTTCTTGTAGATCGGCTTCAGGTCGAGGTACCCGGCCATCCGGTCGCGGCTGAAGTTGTCGATGTCGCTCTGGGTGAGCCATTCCGGGACGTTGATGCCGCCCATCTCGATGCCGTTGTGCGGGGTGGCGTAGGTGAAGAACTTGTCGACGCACTTGCGCGCCTTGTCCTCGCCGAGGTCGGGGTTCTGCAGGAATGCCCGGCACACCAGCCCGCCCATCGAATGCGCGACCAGGTGGCAGCGGAAGTCGGCGGGCTTCACCCCGCTGTCCGGGTTGCCGCAGACGAGGTCCTTCACGCGCAGGATGAGCTTGCTCAGGCCTTTCGCGAACGACTCGATGTCCGGCGTCTTGCCGGTGCCGAAGAGCGTCGAAGCCGAGTCGTAGTAGCGGTAGATGATGACCGAGCGGGTCCGGATCGTGCCGGTGAAGTCCGCGTCGTCGATGTCGACGCCGTTCTCGTACACGTCGCCGTACTGGAAGTCCGACTGCAGCCGCACCAGCGGCGATTCGAAGATCAGCTTGCGCGGCGGCGCTTTCGGATCGGGCGTGGCGCGGATCACGGTCGAGCCGATGTTGAAGCCGCAGAACGGGTCTGCCGTGGTCTCGTCGATCTCGCCGCGCGACATGGCATAGCCGCGGACGTAGATGATCGGCCAGCAGCCGTTGGGATCGCTCATGCTCGTCTTCTCCCTGGGGTTTTTCGCAGGAGAGCATCATAATCGCGAGTTTCTGCGCGCAGCCAGAGCGTGGCCAGCCTCCATTCCAGGATTCGCGAACGCCTGCCCGCGATCGAGGCCTCGGCGCTCGCGACCATCGGCCTCGTCGGCGCCTCGCTCTGGCTCTTCATTTCGATCGCGGGCGAGGTCCTGGAAGGCGAGACCAGCGCCTGGGACCGCAGGCTGCTTCTCGCGCTGCGCAGCGCCGCCGACCCGGCGCTGCCGTGGGGACCGGCGTGGGTGCAGGAGATGGCGCGCGACTTCACGGCGCTGGGCGGCGTCGCGGTGCTGACGCTGATGACGCTCGCCGTGACCGGCTATCTCCTGCTCGCGAGAAAGCGCCACGCCGCGCTTGCGGTGCTCGTCGCCGTCGCGGGCGGCCTCATCCTGAGCAGCCTCCTGAAGCTCGGATTCGACCGGCCTCGTCCCGACCTCGTGCCGCATGGGAGCTTCGTCTACACCGCGAGCTTCCCGAGCGGGCATTCAATGATGGCGGCCGTCACCTACCTGACGCTGGGCGCGATGCTCGCGCGCGTTCAGGCGGGCACCGCCATGAAGATCTATCTCCTGTCGGTCGCCGTCGTTCTCACGGTGCTCGTCGGAGTGAGCCGCGTGTATCTGGGCGTGCACTGGCCGACCGACGTAGCGGCCGGGTGGGCGGTGGGCGCGGCGTGGGCGCTCCTCTGCTCGCTCGTCGTGAGACGGCTGCAAGGACGCGGCCAGGTCGAGCCGGCGACGGGCTAGAGGACGCTCGCGACGATGTTGATGCTCAGCGCCAGGATGATGGTGTAGAACGCGAAGGACAGAATGCCGTGCCAGAGCACCAGGTGTCGCATCGGCCGCGAGGTCACCTGCACATCCGAAACCTGGGCGGTCATGCCGATCACGAACGCAAAGTAAATGAAGTCCCAGTAGTGGGGCCTCTCTTCGCCCGGAAAATTGAGCCCGCCCGTGGCATCGGATTCGGGCGTGGCGGGATCGTCGCGGTAGAAGCGGTGGGCGTAGTGCAGCGCGAACATGACGTGCGTGAGGAACCACGAGCACACGATGGTGAACACCGCCAGGGCCACCTGCACGCGGGAAGGCTTGAGGTCGGTGTCCGCGGCCTTCTGAATGAGGAAGAAGATCGCGGCGAGGCTCGCGGCGACCGCCAGGAGCACGAAGACCAGGATGGCGACGCGCCCCTGGTCGTTCGCGAGCACCGTCCGCTGCATCAGCTCCGGCGGGGTGCTCTGCACCACCCACCATGTGGTCATCAGGAACACGACGACCGCACCGTCCCAGGAGACGGCCAGGCGCGCCGCGGGCGGCAGCATTGCGGGTAGCAGGAACGCGAGCGCCCCGGCCGTTACCAGCGCAAGGAATAGGCGGCGGTGGGAGTTCAGCCGCGAGCTGACCTCGGCGCGCGGCCGCTTGGCTGCCTTCATGCCGCCAGTTTAGTCGGCCCGCAGTTTAGTTGGCCCGCAGTTTAGTTGGCCCGCAGTTTGGCCTATGGCCCGCGATATCCCGCCGCGACGTGATGCGCCTAGCCTACGACGCCTATGCAGGGACTCGATGCGCGCGCGGCGAGAGCGGCCTGGACCGTCGGGCTGGTCGTCCTCGCGTTCTATACCGTCTACCTGGTGCGCAAGACGCTCCTCGTATTCGTGCTCGCCCTCTTCCTCGCCTACCTGATCGCGCCCCTGGTGAGGGTGATCGAGCGCGTCAACTGGCGCCGGCTCCCGCGCACGGTGTCGGTCGCGGAGGCGTTCCTCCTCGTCGTGGGGCTCGCCACGCTGGGATTCGCGCTCCTGGCTCCGTCGGCTTCCGACGAAGCGCGCAAGCTCGCCGAGCAGCTGCCCAAGCTCACGGAAAAGAGCGCGCTCATGGAGAAAATCGAGCTGCCCGCCTGGCTCGAGCCCTACCGCGAGCGCGTCACCGCGCTGGCGCAGGAAGCGATCCAAGACGCGGCGCAGGCCGTGATTCCGCTCGCCAAGAACCTCGCCGCCGGAGCCGTCCACTTCGCGGGAAACCTGGTGTTCGTGGCGCTCATTCCCATCCTCGCCTTCATGCTCGTGAAAGACGGCCCGCAGATCGAGCAGGGGCTGCTGCGCGAGCTGGGGCCCAATGCGCCGCGCCGCAGGATCGTGAGCATCCTTTCGGACCTGCACGAAGCGCTCGGGCAATACGTGCGCGCCCTCGGCCTGCTGGTCCTCGCCACGCTCGTCGCCTACGCGGTCTTTTTTGGCCTGCTGCAGGTCCCTTACGGCATTCTCCTTGCCGCGCTCGCCGCCGTGCTGGAAGTGATCCCGGTGCTGGGCCCGCTCACCGCCGCCGTACTGTCGCTTTTCGTCGCGGGGATTTCCGGGTACGACCACCTGCTGTGGATGGTGGCGTTCTTCATCGGCTACCGCATCTTCCAGGACTACGTGCTAGCACCCTGGCTCATGGGGGGCGGCATCGGCGTGCATCCGGTGCTGGTCATTTTTGGGCTGCTCGCGGGCGAGCAGCTCGGAGGAATCGCCGGGGTCTTCCTTTCGATCCCGGTCATCGCTGCGCTCGCCATCCTCGCGAGGCACGTGCGCGGCAAGGACCCCGGCGCAGCCCTGCAGCCGTAGAATCGGCGAAGCGCCCCAGCGCAAGGAGGAGCCTATGACGCTGAAGGAAGTCCTGGCGGCCAAGGGCCGCCGAGTGATCACGGTGTCCGGCAAGTCAAGCGTCGCCGACGCGATCCGCACCATGCACGCCGAGCAGGTGGGCTCGGTGGTGGTGCCCGACTCGGGCGCGTGCCCGGTCGGCATCTTCACCGAGCGCGACGTGCTGCGCATGTATGCCGAGGGGGACCGGGACTTCGACGCGCTGCCGGTCGAGTCGCGCATGACGTGCAGCGTCATGTTCGGTCGGCTGTCGATGGCGGTCGACGAGGCGCTGGGACTGATGACCCAGCACCGGTTCCGCCATCTGCCGGTGGTCGAGGAGGGCAAGCTCCTCGGCGTGGTGTCGATCGGCGACCTGGTGAAGATCAGGCTCGCCGAAACCGCCGAGGAAGCTCAGGCGCTGCGCGCCTACATCAGCTCCTAGCGGCCAGAAAAAAGGCTAGAGGGCCTTGATGTTCGCGGCCGCCGGGCCCTTCTGGCCCTGCGTGACGTCGAAAGAGACCTTCTGGCCCTCTTTCAGCGACTTGTAGCCGTCCATCTGGATGTTGCTGTGGTGGGCGAAGAGATCCTTGCCGCCGTCGTCGGGGGTGATGAAGCCGAAGCCCTTCGAGTCGTTGAACCACTTCACGGTGCCTGTAGACATTTGTGTCATTCCATTCCTGAATTGCATGTAGTGCGCGGACAAAGCCGAGACGCGCTTCCGGGCGAGATGTTCAAGGGAGGAATTGGACTGCCGCCAGGCACCGCTCGTTGGAGCGGCGGAGAGGGACTGCGAATTCACTGCTTGAGTATCCTGCAGCGCGCACTGTAACACATCTGCGCGTGGCCGGGGCGCTACACCTGGCGCGTCAGGTGCCAGCCGGCGCAGTTGCCGCAGCGATAGGCGCCGAGCGCGGGGAGATTGCGCCGCTCCATGCAACGCGCCGCCATGACCATGGCGTCGACCTGCGACCAGTAGCGGCGCTTGCTGAGACAGCTGCGCTCCTTGGAGGACGTGAAGCCGCTTTGCTGCAGACTGATGGACACCCGCGATTCCTTTACGTTGGGCGCGCAAACTAACACGGTTTTGACCGCTAGTGGCGCGGGCCTTTCCGGCCGCCCTCGTTCGAGTCGGGCGTGGAGCGCCGCGGCGCGCGCGCGGCAGTGGCGTCAAGGAGCAGTCCCACGGCCTGCAGGAACACCGCCTGCGGCACCTCGTCCTCGCCCGAGAGCATGCGCTCGAGGCTGTCGGTGGAGGTATTGAGCGCGTCGCCCAGCGCGTCGAGCCCGTTGCAGAGCTGCACCGCGCGACGCAGCGCCATCATCGGGACTTCGGAGTTCTTCATTCCGCATGGTAACGCCTCGGCGCCTATACTGCCCGCGATGCGCCGTGCGCTCTTCCGACGCACTTTCCTCTGGGCCGCTGTGCTCGCGTTCGCGCCCGCCCGCGCCGACGAGATCACGGAAACGCTGAACACCGTGTGGGAGGTGTTCTGGCAGCAGCAGGGCTACCTGCAGACGGTGTCGAAGTGGGGCGAGCCGATCCGGGTCAGCGTTTCCGGCGCGGGCTCTCAGCGCCATCGCCCGTTCGTGCTCGCGCAGCTCGGCCGCGTGGCGCGCAGCGCCGGGATCGAGCTCGCCGAAGCGCAGCCGGGCGGCCCGCCAGCGAACTTCGAAGTCGAGATCGTTGCCGATGACCTGACGCGCGTCGGGTTCTACTTCGCCTGCCGCACCTTGCGCACGCCGAGGGTCGGGGTGATCCAGCGCGTGAAGATCACCGCCGAGGAGCGCGCGCTGCGGCGCTGCATGCTCCACGAGGCCATGCACGCGCTGGGCATGCCCGGCCATCCGCGCGGCGGGTCGATCCTCTCGTACTACCGCAGTTCGGACGAGCTCACCGCGACCGACGAGCTCCTGCTCAAGCTGTGGTATTCGGACGAAGTGAAGCCGGGGATGTACGCGCTGCCCGCGCTCGCGGTCTTCGCCCGAGCGCTGGCGCAGAGCGCGCCCGAGGGCGAGGCGCGCCTCGAAGCCGAGCGGACCACGGCGCAGTTCCAGCGCAGGGCGCGCGCGCAACTCGAGTCGATCGCCGCCGGCAAGGGCGAGCCGCCGCGGATCCTGTTCCAGTCGTCGACCTTGACGCCGGCCGGGCTCGCGCGCGGCCGGATCCAGGCGCAGCTAGAGCTCGATCAGGCTAAGCAGGCCGATCGATGAGCTTCGCCACCCGCTCGCGCAGCCCCTGCAGGCCGAACGAGACGTCCTGGATCGCGCCGTTCACGAAGAACGTCGGCGTGCCGCGCACGCCGCTCTGCTCGCCGCCTTCGATCTGCTCGCGCACGCGCTGCAGGTAGAGCTGCTCCTGCATCTCGGCCTCGTAGCGCGCCAGGTCTAGCTCGAGGCGTCGCGCGTAGCCGCGCAGGTGGTTGGTCTTGAGATGCGCCTGGTTCTCGAACAGCGCGTCATGCATCGGCCAGAACTTGCCCTGTGCCGCGGCGGCCTCGGAGGCGAGCGCGGCGCTGAGCGCGTGCGGATGCACGCCCTCGAGCGGGAAGTGGCGCCAGACGAGGCGCACCTTCCCACGCCAATGCTCGAGGATGAGCTTCACCGCCGGCGCCGCCTGCCTGCAGTTCGGGCATTCGAAGTCACCGTACTCGACGATCGTCACCGGCGCGTGCTCGCCGCCGACGAGGTGATCCGCGGCGGCGACCGGGATCGCGAGCTCGAAGGGACGGCTCATCAGACCTTCACGCCCTCCTCGGCGACCACGCGCTGCACCGCCGGGCGCCTGAGCATGCGGTCCTTGAGCGCGCTGTAGTTCCTGAGCTCGGCGACCGGCAGCTCGCGGCGCACGCCCCAGGCGTAGAACACGAAGGCATACGGGTCGAGCACCGAGTAGGCGTCGGAGAGCCACTCGCGTCCTGCGTACAGGCCGTCGATCTGCTTCAGGTAGTCGTGGAAGCTCTTCTTGCCCATCGCCTGCAGCCCGGGGAACGCCGACTTGTCCTCGGTGTAGCGCTCGGGCCGGCCGATGTGCGCGTGCGCGGGATGCACGCTCGAGGCGAAAAAGCCGATGGTCGAGAGCGCCTTCGCCTCCGACACCGCGTCGAGCGGCCACAGGCCGAAGCGCTTGCCGAGGAACGGCAGGATCGCGGTGTTCTCGGAAAGCGGCGTGCCGTCGTCGAGCCTGAGCGCGGGCACGCGCCCGAGCGGATGGATCTTCAGGTATTCGGGCGTCTTCTGCTCGCCTTTCGCGAGGTCCATCTTCTTCGCCTCGTACTTCTGTCCGCTCTCCTCGAGCACGATATGGGCGGCCATCGAGCAGGCGTTGGGGGCGTAGAAAAGCGTCAGCATCGCGGTGCTCCTGTAGTGGTGGGGATTACCGAATTCTAGTTCGCGGCCGCGCCGGCGACCAGCCGCTCGATCTCGGCCGCGAGCGCAGCCGCGTCGTTGGCGAAGTAGTGCGTGTGGGCGCCTGCGCCCAGGCAGAACTCGCTGCGGTCGCCCGCGCGCTCGGCCGCCACCCAGCCGGCGGCGCCGGCTACGGCGACGCCGAACTTCGGCCCGGCGAGCGCCGGGTCGGTGCTCGGCGTCCAGATGAAGCGCCCGACGTAGTCGCCGGAGCGACACGCGTTCACCCATTCGGTCGCGCCGAGCGCCGCGGCGGCCGGGGCGGCGTTGGCGAATACCGGCTCGCGCGCGCCCATCCAGCGGTAGAGCAGCGGAAAGCGCTCCGCGTAGAGGTCGCGCAGCGGCGAGCCGACGGTGACGAGCGAAAGGCTCATCGCGCCGACCAGCTCGCGCAGCCGGCCTTGCGCGTGCAGGTGGCGCAGGAGATCCGCGCTGATCACCGTGCCCTGGCTGTGCGCGACGATCACGACGCGCGCATAGCCCGCGGCGCGCAGGTAAGCGAGGAGCGACGCGTAGCGCGCGAAGATCCGCGCGCGCGGCGGCCGCCGGTTCGGCGGGTCGGCGAAGTAATTGTCGATGTCGAGCACCGCGTCGATGGCGACGCGAAGGCGGCCGAAGGTCCGAGTGAAGCGCGCGCCGAGCGCGGCGAGCGTCAGCGCGCCGCCGGCGAGCCACTTGCCGACTGCGACCAGCGTCTCGCCCTCGAACAGCGCCAGCACGTCGACGGTCCACACGGTGAGCTCGCCGCCGACGCCCATCGTCAGCGTGAAGGTGCGCAGGATGAACGCGAGGTAGAGCACGCTGCCGGCGATCGCGCCGGCCGGCAGCAGGTACTTCGCCGCGGTGCCGAGCCCGCGCACGCCGCCCGAGAGCCAGTTGCCGAGCCGCCGCGCCCATTCGGGCGCGCCTTGCCTTACGCCGCCGCCCGGCTCCAGGTTCGCGGTCGGCGAGATCTCCTCCAGGAGCGAGGGCAGGAGCACGAACAGCGCTGCGGCGAACCCCAGCAGCAGGGCGAGCACGAGCGGCGTAAAGAACGCGCCGAGAGTCTGCACGCGCTCCTCGAGGAAGATCTCGGCCGATCGGTAGTTGGTGCCGAAGAGGATCGGATGATAGAGGAATTTGTCCAGCGCGCGGCCCGCGACGTAGCTCACCACCGACCACAGCACGAGGGAGAGCACCACGAAGAGCGAACTCGACCCGATGAGCCCGAGGCGCGCGGTGTGGAGCGACGCCTTCGCGGCGCCGTCGCCGCCGCGGCCGAGCCAGCCTCCAAGCAGCAGGGCAGCGATCTGCACCAGGACGAACGCCGCCCACGCGAGCAATTCGCCGGCGAGGAGCCCCTCGGTGACGTGGAGCGCCGGCGTGACCATCCACTCGAACTGGGTGGTAGCCTCCTCCATGAACATCGCGCCGTCGATGCAAAGCGCGGCCACCGCCGCGACGACCACCAGGTGGCCGAGCACGCGCACGCCTTGCGCGACCCCGGAATAGCGCTCGACCAGGTAGGCGCCCAGCACCGTGACTGCGACCGCGCTGGCCGCGAAGTACAGCCGCGCCACCCATTCCTCGGCTGTGAGCGCGACGAGCGCCGCGCCGACGCTGGCGAGCGCGGCCGCGAGCAGCACGAGGAGCTTCACCCAGCCCCAGAAGCCCGACGTATCGCGCAACCACGCGAGGCCGGCGAGCGCGGCGAGCACCACCGCCGCCGCCCCGAACGCGGCAGCGAGGAGCTGCCCCTGGAGCTCGGGCGCCACGAGCGCCGCCGCGCCGAACACGAGCATCAGCAGCATCGGGAGCTGCAGCAGGGCGATCGGCCCCTTCATCAGCCACGCCGCCCAGGCGTGGAAGCGCTGCAGGAGCTGCCACCCCGCTCCGCCCTGCCTCGCGAGCGAGACCTGGTCGACCACATCGGCCGCGAGCGTGCTGAGGTGAAAGAAAAGCTGGTAGAGCGCCGACAGCGCGCGCAGCCCGCCCTTTCCGAGGCGCGACAGGTCGGCCCAGTACATCTCGTACACGTCGAGCGCCCGCTGATCCGTCCGGCGGCGCAGCGACACGCGCGTCGACTCGTAGAGCGCCTCGTCCTCGGGCAGCACGAGGCGCCCGAGCAGATAGTCGTTCAGCGCCATGCCGAGATCTTTCGGCTCGTGCGTCTCGGGCCTTGATTCGCGTTCCCCTGCCATTCGGGGCGACGCCGCAATCTGCTCAACCGCGGCTTGGTGCGCCTGGTAGAACCCGCTCGGGGTTCCAGGCGCGCGCCGCGCGCGCTCCTGCTTGCGCGCCTCCTGCACCACCGGCGCCGGCGCCGCCGTCTCCGCGAGCGGCCCGCCTCCGGGCTCGAGCTTCTCCACCGGCACCAGCACGCCCTGGATCTCGCCCTGCTCGTAGCGCGCCGTGCCGTGCTCCTCCACGCACAGGAGCCTTGCCACCTCCCTCACCGTCTGGCCGGGCTTCTGGTCCGCGATCCCGTGCACGACGACGATCGCGACGCGATCGGTTGTCATCCGGTTGGATTATCCGGCGTTAGGGAAACCGAGCGGCTTCGATTGGTCGCCCGCTCCCCGCCCGCGCGATCCGCTGCGCGGGCAGCGCCCCCCGCTCACCTCCGTGGTCGGGGGGCGTTTTTTCGTGCTGACCTACTTCCCGCCTGCGAAGCAGTAGAACTTTCCGGCGCCGCCGGTCTTCACCAGCGCCTCCTGGCTGCAGCCGGCGCTGCCATGCGAGGAGTTCCACGACTTCATGTGGCGCGTGTCTGCCAGGCCCTGCAGGTCGTGGTGGCCGACGATCGCCGAGCCGTCGCCGCTCTTCGACCAGTTGCCGCAGTTGGTGTCGCCACCCGCCGTGGAGTACATGCCCATGGGATCGGAGCCGGTGAGGATGTCGTGCTCGTTCGGGGTGTCGCCGCGCCCCTTCACCTGCTCGCCTTTCTCGGTAAGCGCGTTCTGCTTGTTGATTTTGTTCTTGCTCGAATGCAGGTCGTTTACGTTGTTCGCGACCACCACGCCCTTGGCGTTGCGCCACGGGCCCTTGCCGATGCGGTCGCGCGCGTTCTCGCCGGCGGCGCCCTTGGGCTCGGTCGTGCTGAGGTAGGCGTGCCAGTTGGTGAGCTTCGAGCCCGCGGCCTTGGCAAGCGCATTGCAGTGCTCGTCGGCGCCCTTCAGGCCGCCGAGATCGCCACCCTTGCCACTGCCTTCGCTCGTTACGAAGAAGGTCATCTGGCCGCCGCCGCCCTTCGCGCTGCTCTTTTTGTCCTGCGCGTATGAGGACCCGGTCATGCCGGCCGAAACCAGGAACACCGCCGCAACGATTGCCGAAAGCTTCATGAAACCTCCGAGTGGGGTTAGGGGAGCCGAAGTGTTGCCGCAATGGGGTCAACAAACAAGCGTTTTCGGATATTCCCGTACCTAGTCGCCGCGCCAGCCGCTGTGGAGCGGGAAATAGAGTCCCCGGTTCGCACCGCCGAGCGCCGCGGCATAGGCATCGAGCTGAGCGTCATAGCGGCTGCGTTCCCGGTCGAGGAACGCCTCGACCTCGGCGCCTTCGTGGCGGCTGGTCTTGAAGTCGACCACCCAGAGCCGGTCGTCGCGATCGCGGAATACGCGATCCATCACGTAGGTCAGCCGGCTACCGGGCGCGTGGACCCGAATCCTGTACTCGCTGTGCGCGAGGCCATGCGGGCCGAGGATCCAGCGCCCGCGCTCGTCGCCGAGGGTGTTCTTCAGCGCCAGGGCGACGGTCTCGGCGGAGCGCTCGAGCTCCGCAGGAGCGACCCCACGGCGTTGAAGATCGCGCGCAAACGATTTCTTGAGGGATGAAATGCGAGAGGCGTCCCAGCCGCGCAGCTCGTCCTCGGCGATGCGCTGCAGCCAGCGGTGCACCACCGTGCCGACATGGCGCGCGGTCTCGCCGGCCCACGAGAACTCGATCTCGTCTTCCGTGAGTCTTTCCGCTGGTGCCGTCCAACGGGCGGGTGGCGGAGCAAGCACGCGCTCGAGGTCGAGCGACAGCCGCGTGAGCGTGGTGAAAGGCGCGCGCGACGCGTGCATGAAGTCCATGGCAAGCTGCTCCGGAACCATGCGCGCGTAGTACGCCTCGGCGACCGGCCACGCGCGCGCGAGGAGCGAGCGCGGCGCCGGCGCACGCGGCGAGCCGTCGTCCTCGCACTTGGTGCAGGCGAGGAGGTGCAGGCGATTCTCGGCCCGCGTCGCCGCGACGTAGAGCAGGCGCGCGGCCTCGAGATCCTCGGCTTCGACCTCGAGGTTGCGCAGATAGCGGTACGCGAGATCCTCCTCCGCACCGCTTTCTCTCATCGGGGCGAGAAGCACTCCGCTCGAACGCTCTCTGAACAGGAAAAGCGGCGTATCGCTCCTGCCCGGACCCTTGTCGAGGCCCGGCACGATGACGGTGCCGAACTCGAGGCCCTTCGCCTTGTGGATCGTCATGATCTGCAGGTCGTCGTCGCTCGCCTCGAGGTCGGGCAGCGCGTAGAGCTGGTGCAGGCTCTCGTCCAGCGCGGCGAGGTCCTCGAGCTCGCCCGCGCGCTCGAGGCTCTCGAGCTCGTCGAGGTAGATCTCGGCGTCCTCGAGGTCGGTCGCGCTCGCGACGCAGGCCGGGCCGCCAAGCGCGAGCCAGACGCCCTCGACTCGCTCTCGAAGGCTCCCGCGCCCGCGGTTCGCGATTGCTTCACCGAGGATCCGGCGGAAGCGCTCCAGCTTTTCGTTTTCCTGGATGAGCTCCCACACCGCGGCATAGCGATCCTTGGCCGCAATCTCGTGGAGATCCCGGAGGGATAGGCCAGCCCAGGGTGCGCGCAGGATGGAGAGCCACGCGATCCGGTCGCCAAGGTGCGAGAGTGCCCGCGTGAGCGCATACAGGTCCTGCACCACCTGCTTTTCGCCCAGGTGCTCGATCTCGATGGCGCGGAAGCGGATGCCGGCCGCCTTCAGCGCGGGCACGATGTCGGCCAGCGCGTCGCGCTTGCGCACCAGGATCGCGGTGCGGTCCTTCGCCTCGCGCACCAACTCCACCACGCGGCTCGCCTCGGCTTCGCGGTCGGGCAGGGCATGCCACGTGGCGGCCTCGCCGCCGATGGCTTTCTTGCCGGGATGCGGCGCGGCCGGCGAATACGGCACCGCCCCCGAGGCCGCGTCGGCTTCCTTCGGCAGGATCTGCGAAAAGGAAGCATTGAAGCATGCGATCAGGTTCTTCTGCGAGCGGAAGTTGGTGGAAAGCGTGATCGGCTCGAGCTTCACGCTGCCGAGCCCGTTCTCGCGCGCCTGAAGGAAGAGCGCGACCTCTGCCGAGCGCCAGCGGTAGATCGACTGCATCGGGTCGCCGACGAGAAAGAGGGTTCTTCCGGAGCCCTGCTTTTCATCCTCTCTTTCCCATCCGCTCGTCAGCAGCGTCAGCAGCTCCCACTGCGAGATCGAGGTGTCCTGGAATTCGTCGACCAGGATGTGCTTCACGCGGTAGTCGAGCGCGAGCAGCAGGTCGGTTGGGGCGTCGGGGCGGCCGAGCGCGCGCACGGCCCCTTGCGCGACTTCCGTGAAATCGGCTTCGCCACGCTCGCCGAACACCACCTTGAGGTGTGCGGCGGCGTAGGGCAGGAGCCTGAGGATCGCCTCGAGCACTTCCCACTGGTAATCGGTGTAGCGCTCGGGCGGCATCTCTTGAAGCGCGACCAGCGCCTCCCGCAAGCCCGGCGTCGCGACGAGCTCCGGTGGAGCGGGTGGACGCTTGGTCCAGGTACGTTCAGTTTTCGTCAAGTATTTCTGGGCCATCTCTATCGACGCGTCCGGATGGACCCTGCGCGCGGCGCCGAGGATGCGCGCGCGCTCGAGCGCGAAGCTCGCCTCGAGCCGGTCCCGCGCGTGCACCGCGCCGGTGGTGCGCAGCCACTGGTCGCGCTTGGCGAGCATCGAAGAGAGCAGCCACACCGCGGTGCCGAGGTTGTTGTCGAGGTGCGCTAGAAGCCGTTCGGCCTCGGGCGAGAGCTCCTTCAGGGTGCGCAGGGCCGCTTCGCGGTAGTGCGGCCGCGCGTCCTCGACCAGCCCGGGCTGCGCGCCGAAGCGCGCGAGCACCGGCATCTGCCGGGTCAGCGAGGCGCAGAGCGCGTCGATCGTCTGGATGCGCAGGCGATGGCCGAGCTCCTTCGCCTCGGGCGTCGCCTCCAGCACGCGCTTGCGCATCTCGGCGGCGGCCTTGCGCGTGAAAGTGATGGCGAGGATCTCCTCGGGGCGCTCGACCGTGGCAAGCAGCTTGAGGAAACGCCGGACGAGAAGCTCGGTCTTACCCGAACCCGCCGGCGCCTGGACGATGAACGAGCGCCTCGGGTCGAGGGCGGCTTCGCGGGCGTCGGCGTCTGGAAGGTCGCTCTTCTTCACGGTTTACGGGCAAGAACTTTGCTCATATCCTTTTTTGGGGGTAACCCAGTGGCCATCCAGCTCTACGACCTCGCCGCAGCCGAAGACGACCGGCGCTTCTCGCCCTACTGCTGGCGCACGAAGATGGCGCTCAAGCACAAGGGGCTCGAGTTCGAGCCCGTGCCGTGGCGCTTCACCGAGAAGGACCGCATCGAGTTCACCGGCTCCGCCACCGTGCCGGTGATCGTCGACGGCAAGCGCGCCGTGTACGACTCGTTCGAGATCGCGGTGTATCTCGACGAGGCCTATCCCAGCCGGCCGGGCCTGTTCGAGGGCACCGAGTCGCGCGCGCTGTCGCTTTTCATGCACCACTGGGCGTTCCGCTCGCTCCACCCGCCGCTCCTGCGCGCGATCCTGCTCGACCTCTACCGCCATCTCCACGAGAAGGACAAGGCCTACTTCCGCGAATCGCGCGAGAAGCGGCTCGGCGGGCGGCTCGAGGAAGTCGGCGCCGAGCCCAAGAAGTGGCTCGCCGAGTTCCGCGGCGCGCTGGAGCCGCTGCGGCCGGCGCTGGTGCAGAACCCGTTCGTGTCCGGCAAGGGGCCCGGCTTCGCCGACTACATCGTGTTCGGCACCTTCCAGTGGGCGCGCGCGGTATCGCCGCTTCGCCTGCTCGAGCCCGACGACCCGCTGTTCAAGTGGCGCGAGCGCATGCTCGACCTCTTCGGGGGTTATGCGCGCGAAGCCAAGGGGTACCCGGTCTGGGTTTGAGTTTTTTTTCACTCCGGTCCCTCCTCTTCGTCCACCTCCTCCAGCACGTTGAACTTCTCGTAGACGCGGCATAGCGTCTGCAGGTCGCAGCGCAGGCAGGTCTTCAGATCGCGCTTGGGGTCGACCGCGGCATCGCCGGCGGCGAAGCCGGTGCCGAGCGCCTCGGTTTCCTTTTTCCACTCGGCGAGGAGCGCGGGCCAATTCTTCGCGACCTGCACCCGCGGCATTGCCTCCTTCGACTTGGCAAACCCGGTGAAGCGCATCGCGCCGCGGCGCAGCTTGGCGAACGCGACCGCGGCGAGCTCCTCCGGCGCCGCCACCGCGTAGAGCGGAAGCTGCGGGTCGTCGGGACGCGGCGGTTCCCAGTCCTTCGGCGTGACGCGGTAGCCGCTCTTGTAGTCGATGAGGACATGGCCGCCCTCGCCTTCGAGCAGCCGGTCCATCCGGTCGATGCGCGAGGAAAGCTGGAGGCCGGCGACGGCCACGCTCCTTTCGTGCTCGACGAAAAGAACTTCGAAAGGCTTGCGCGCCTTTTCCACGGCGAGCCATTCCTCGGCGAGCCTCGCGAGGCGCACGTGCTCGAGCTCGGCGAAGCGGCCTTCGATGCCGGCTTCCTTCACCGCCGCTGCCGCGGCGCGTGCGATCACCGGAGCGAGCGGCTCGCTCTGCAGCGCCGCGCTCGTCTTCAGCTCGGCCCAGATCCCGCGCATCAGGGCATGCAGCAGTCTTCCCCGGTCCGAGGCATCGGGGCCGGCGAGCGGTGCTTCGAGCGGCGCGGCGCCGAGGCGCCAGCGCGCGAACGCGCGGAACGGGCAAGCCGCCTGGTCGGCGAGCACCCGCGTGCCGCCCCGCACCGGACCAGGCGGGACCGAAGGTCCGTTCGCATCCTCAAGGGTTTGAAAGTTCTTTTTCTTGAACAAGAGGTCGCGAAGACGAGGAAACTCGGGCAGATCAAGCGAACCGTCGGAAACGGACGCGATGAGCGGGCTCGGGGTGAGGTCGCGGTCTTCCTCTTTGGCGGGCCAGGAGACCACGACTTCGGCCGCCGCGGCGAGCCATTCTTCGGTGAGGCGGCGATCGAGCGCGGCGGAGGTTTCCGGCGAGGCCTGCGGCACGCCGGCCTTCTTCTGCAGGGCCACGGGGATGAACGGATTCGGCTGCGCATCGAGCGGCCAGGCCGCGTCGGTCAGCCCGCTCACCCACAGGCAGTCGAAGCGCAGCCCCGCCGACTCGAGCACGCCGAGGACCTGGATCGGCGCCGCCGGGGCGTCGGCGGCGCTCTGGAACAGCGTCTCGCGGCAAAGATGCGCGAGCGAGGCGTACGCCTGCTGGATCGGGACCGGCTTCGAGACGCGCTCCAGCTTCGCCAGCTCGCCGAGCGCCTCGTGCCACTTGGCGATCGCCTGGAACTCGTCGGAGTCGCTCGCGCGCTCGCCTGGGAAGCCCGCCGCCTCGAGCAGCGCCGAGAAATGCCGCGCCCAGCCTGAAAACGTGCTTTTCGACTCGGTCCTCAGCTGAAAGACCCTTTCCAGGCATTGCCGCAGGAGAGCACAGTGCCCGGCCGAAGCCACGAGCCCGGGAAGCGAGACGCTCGCGCCCAGCGTCTCGCGCAAGTCGCGATCGAGCCGCGCGCGGCGCGTCATCTCGGTCTCGGCGCCGCCGAGGAAGGGCGAGCGCACCAGGCGGCTGATCCCGGCGAACTCGATTTCCTGGAACGAAAGCCGGATGAGGCTCAGCGCGAAGTGAACCGCGGGCGCCTCCGCAAGCGGCTCGCCGAGCGAGACGTTGAACGGCATGGCGCTTTTCCGCGCCCCGGGCAGGTTGTAGCCCGGCTGCATGACGCGCGAGAACACCCGCACGACCTCCTTGCGCCGTTGGGCGAGGTCGGGCACGACGACGCCGATGCGGCGCGCGCCCTCCTCCAGCCGCGCGCGCCCCCAGGCTGCGGCGCATTCGAGCTCCTGGCGCGCCGAGCGGAACGAGAGCTTCATCGCGCTACCGCCGCTGCGCTCCGGGCCGCAATGCGCGAGCTCGAAGCTCGCAAGCAGCTCCTTCGTCTGCGGCGGCACGATGTCGAACGCATAGGCGACCAGCAGCTTTGGTGCAGCCGTTGTCTTCACGCCTTTCAAACCCAGAATCAAATCGGGGAGGCGAGCCGAGTCAGTCTCGCCGCGCGTGCGCGCCTCGTATTTCCGCGCCCACTCGCGGAACGCCTGCGCGTCGTCGCCGCCCGGACCCGCCGGGATGCGCCATGCGTGCGCGAGCCGCCACGCTTCGCGGCACTGCGCGGCGGTCTGCGGGATGGAAAGGAGATCCGAACCGGCGAGGATCTCCTCCCAGATCGCCTGCTCCTGCGCCGCGGTGAGAAGGAGCGGCAGGTCGCGCTCGGAATAGAACGCGTCCTCCCACAGCCGCACGATGAACGCGTCGAGCGGCAGGATGTCGGGCGCTTCCCACGCGCCCAGGCCGCGCGCCGCCTGGTGGGCGTCGAAATCCTCCATCAGGCTCTGCGCGAGGCGGCGGTTCGGGGTCACCGCCGTGATGCGCGCGGCGTGGCCTTCGCCGAGGCGCGCGAACAGATCGGACTTCGAAATGGCCAACTTATCTCTCGAGAATCGCGGTGACGCCCATGCCACCCGCGGCGCAGATCGAGATCAGCCCGCGGCCCGAGCCGCGCTCGGCGAGCTGCTTGGCGAGCGTGGCGACGATGCGCGCGCCGGTGGCGGCGAAGGGATGGCCGATGGCGACGCTCGAGCCCTTCGGATTGAGCTTCGCCCGATCGATCTTCCCTAAAGCAGAACCTCTCTGTAGGCGGGAACGACAGTATTCCTCCGACTCCCACGCCTTCAGCGTGCAGAGCACCTGCGCGGCGAAGGCCTCGTGGATCTCGTAGATGTCGAAGTCCTGCAGCGTGAGGCGAGCGCGGTCGAGCATGCGCGGCACCGCGTAGGCCGGCGCCATGAGCATGCCTTCCTTCGGCCCCGCCATGCCGACGAAGTCCACGGCCGCCGCTTCCGAGAAGGTCAGGTAAGCGAGAATCTTCCAACCCCGAGTCCGGGCAAGTTCCTCTGAAGAAAGAAGCACGCAGGCCGCGCCGTCGGTGAGCGGCGAGCTGTTGCCGGCGGTGAGCGTGCCCGCCGACGACCGGTCGAACGCGGTCCTCAGCGATGCGAGCTTCTCGAGCGAGGTGTCGGGGCGCACGTTGTTGTCGTGGCGCAGGTCGTTGAACGGCACCACCAGATCCTCGAAGAAGCCGGCCTTCCACGCAGCCGCCGCGTTGCGGTGGCTGGCGAGCGCGAGCTCGTCCTGCTCGGCGCGGCCGATGCGCCACTCCTTCGCCATTTCCTCGGCGTGCTGCCCCATCGAGAGCCCGGTGCGCGGCTCGGCGATTCCCGGCGCCGAGGGCTTGAGATGCCCCGGCCTCAAGCCCAGCCAGGGGGAAAGGCGTTCTCCGGCGGTGCGGCCATGCGCGCTGGTCAGAACGATCTTCTGCAGCTCCGGGGCGTAGGTAAGCGGGATGTCGCTCGCCGAGTCCACGCCGCCCGCGATGCCGCACTCGATCTCGCCCGCCGCGATGCGGTGGGCCACCTGCACTGCGGCGGTGAGGCTGGTGCCGCACGCCCGCTGCACGTCGTAGGCGGGCGTCTCGGGATGCAGCCCGCTGCCGAGCGTCGACTCGCGCGCGAGATTCCAGTCGCGCGAGTGCTTGATCACGGCTCCGGCGGCGACTTCTCCGATCCTTTCGTTTTCCAAGTGACAACGGGAAACGAGGCTTTTCAAGGCCGTCGTGAGCATCTGCTGGTTGCTCGCCTCGTTGTAGGCGGTATTGGCGCGCGCGAACGGAATGCGCACGCCGCCGACGATGGCGACCCGGCGCGGGGAGGGAGTCATGGGTTTAAACTAGCGAGAGGAGGAGCGTTGGGATGCACATGATAGCCAAGGTCCTGGCGGCGGCAGCGCTTGCAGTCCTCGCCGCGCCGGTCTGGGCGCAGGACTATCCGGTCCGCGAGATCCACTCGATCTGCAACTTCGCCGCTGGCTCGGGCGCCGACATCGTCGTGCGCTACTACAGCGACCGGCTGTCGAAGCTGGCGGGAAAGCCCGTTCTGGTGGAGAACAAGCCCGGCGTGCAGGGCACGCTCGCGAGCGATTACGTAGCCAAGTCGAAGCCCGACGGCTACACGCTCATGATCACCCCGGCGAGCTCCACCCTCGCCACCGCGCCCTACATCTTCAAGAAGCTGCCGTTCGATCCGCTCAAGGATTTCGCCCCGGTGACGAGCGTGGCCTCGCTCAGCTTCGTGCTCGCGGTCGACGCCGCCGGCCCGATCAGGTCGATCGACGACCTGGTGAAGTCGCTGAAGGCGAAGCCCAACCACGGCTTCTACGGCACCGGCTCCAACACCGGGCAGGTGGCGGCGGAGCTCTTCAAGGAGAAGATGGGCCTGTCCACGGTTTACGTGCCCTACAAGGTGACCGTCGACGCGCTCACCGGCGTGGTCGGAGGCAGCGTCGACTTCATCTCGTACGACACCACCTGGGCGGTGACGCAGCATCCGCAGCGCATCCGCATCCTCGCGGTCACCGCGGCGAAGCGGCAGAGCGCGCTTCCCGACGTCCCGACCCTCTCCGAGCTCGGCCTGGGCGAGTTCGACATCGCGCCTTGGTTCGGCGTCGTCGTTCCCGCCGGCACGCCGCGCCCGACCATCGAACGCCTCGCGGGCTGGTTCAACCAGATCACCAACAGCGCCGACGCGAAGCAGTTTCTCGCCCGCGCCGCGCTCGACGCCTTCCCCGGCTCGCCCGAGCAGATGGCGGCGCATCTGCGCACCGAGGCCAAGCGCTGGGAGCGCTGGGTGAAGCTCGCCAAGATCGAGCCCCAGTAATGGCGTACGACCTCCTGATCAGGAACGGGCTCGTCGTCGACGGCACCGGCGCGCCCGGCCGGCGGGCCGACGTCGGCATTTCAGAGGGCAGGATTCTTTCGATCGAAGATCGAGTCTCGGGACAAGCCGCGAGGACCATCGATGCATCCGACCTGGTCGTCGCACCCGGCTTCATCGATCCGCACACGCACTACGACGCGCAGATCTGCTGGGACGGCGCGCTCACGCCCTCCTCCTGGCACGGCGTTACCTCGGTGGTGATGGGGAACTGCGGCGTCGGCATCGCGCCCTGCCGAGCCGAGGCGCGCGAGATCGCGATGCGAGACCTCGTCAACGTCGAGGCGATTCCGTTCGAGGTGCTGGCCGCGGGCATCACCTGGGACTGGGAGAGCTTTCCCCAGTACATGCGGGCGGCGGCGCGGCGAAATCCCGCGCTCAACCTCGCGTTCCTCGCGCCGCTCACCCCGTTCCGGCATTACGTCATGGGCGAGGCTTCGATGGAGCGCGCGGCCACCCCGGAGGAGACAGCAAAGATTGCTTCTCTTCTGGGTGAAGCAATCGATCAGGGTGCGTTCGGTTTCTCGAGCACGCTGCTGAACCAGCATCTCGGATACCAGGGCCGGCCGCTGGCGTGCCGCAACGCGAGCCGCGAGGAGCTCAAGGCCTATTGCAACGCGCTCAGGGAGCGCGGCAAGGGCGCGATCGAGATCGCGATGACGCGCCAGATCGGCGTGATGGACGAGCCCGAGCTCGAGCTGCTCGACTTCATGCTCGCCGAAAGCGGCCGGCCGATCACGTTCATCGCCATGTTCGACCGCGACGACATTTCGGAGGCGCTGCGCACCTCGCTCAGGAAGAGCGCGCCCCTCATCGCGCGCGGCGCGCGGCCGCAGACCTCGCCGCTGCCACTGACGCGCGAGATCAACATGCGCAACCCGTTCTCCTTCGCCGCGTTCCCGTCCTGGAAGCGTGTATTCGAGGACACCTCGAAGGCCGCGCAGGCCGCGGTCTACAGGGATGTCAATTTCAGAAACCAGTTCAGGGAGGAGCTGAAGCGCCCGGCCTCGTTCGGCAACTGGGAGCGGATTACCGTTCATGAGGTGAAGAACCCTTCGCTCAAGGAGTATGAGAATCGAACCGTGGCGGAGATCGCCGCCGAGCGCGGGGTCGACGGCGTCGACGCGCTGCTCGACATCACGCTCGCCGACGATCTGCAGAACGAATTCACCATGCAGTCGTTCAATACGCGCGTCGAGCGCATGACCGAGATCCTGCGGAACAAGGACATGCTGCTCGGCCTGGGCGACGGCGGCGCGCACCTCGACATGCTGTGCGACTCGGGCTATCCGACCTACGTGCTCGGCACCTGGGTCCGGGAGCGCAAGGCGTTGAGCCTGGAGGAGGCGGTGCGGCGGATGACCTCGGATCCGGCGGACTTCTTCGGCATCCGCGGCCGCGGCCGGCTCGCGCCGGGACTTGCTGCGGACCTCACCGTGTTCGACCCGGCGAGCGTGGCCTCGGTCGGCCGCCCCGAGCGGCGCTACGACCTGCCCGGCGGCGCGAAGCGCATGGTGATGCGCTCGAAGGGCATCGAGTACACCGTGGTGAACGGCGCGGTCGCGTGGGAACGCGGCGCGCTCACCGGCGCTTCGGCGGGCCAGGTGCTGCGCTCCTGACCGCGCTTCCGACGTCGCTCCTCACTTAACGGTCGGCCCAGGGCATCTCCTTCCACATCGCGCGGTACATCATGTCGGCCTCGCGCACCAGCGCCTCGTATTCGGCGGGCGCGAGATAGCGCAGCGGCGCGAAGAACTGCGCTGCCTTCGCCTGGAACTCGGGATCGGCCACGGACACGGCCACCGCCTTCACCAGGCGCTCGCGCACGTCCTTGGGAAGGCCTTTCGGGCCGACCATGCCGCGCAGCGACGACATCTCGATGTCGTAGCCCTGCTCGCGCGCGGTCGCGAGCTCGGGCGCGAGGTTGGTGCGCGCCGGGCTCATCTGCACCAGGTTGCGCAGCGGCGAGCCGCCCTTCTGGTACTGCAGCGCCTCGCCGATGTTGATCGCGGCGACCATGATCTGCTTGCCCAGGATCGCCGCGCGCACCTCCGCCGAGCCCTTGAACGGGATGTGGCGCATCTTCACGCCCGCCGCGCGCTCGAACTTGAGCATCGCGAGGTGGTCGTCGGAGCCGATCCCTGTGGTGCCGACCGTGACCGCGCCCGGATTGGCCTTGGCGTAGGCGGCGAGCTCGGCCAGGTTCTTCACGTTGGTGTCGCTGTGGACCGAGAAATTGCACGGGTCGTCGATGATGTTGCCGAGGTAGTCGAAGCGCTGCCACGTGAACTGGGCCGGGCGCTCGATCGGTATCGTGAGGAGCGGCGGCGTGTTGACGAAGCCGATGGTGTAGCCGTCGGCCGGCGCCGCCGCGAGCGCCGCGAAGCCGACCTCGCCGCCCGCGCCGGCGCGGTTGACGATCACGATTTTCGCGCCGCCGAGGTTTTTCTCGACATAGGGCGCGAGCGCCCGGGCGATGAGATCGGTTCCGCCGCCCGGCGGGTACGCGACGATCAGGGTGATCGGACGTTCGGGATACGCGGCATGCGCGGCGTGTCCCGCCGCCGCCAGCAAGAGCGCCATGAGGAGCCTCATCGATCCTCCTTTTCTACAGGCGCAGAGTATGATCCTGCTCGCACTCTCGCGCTGACGAAAGGTGCTCATGAAACTCCTGATCGGGATCCTCCTCGCGCTGGCCGCCTTGCCCGCGGCGGCGCAGACGGCGCGCATCTACGTCACCAACAGCGCCGGAGACAGCATCCACGTCATCGACCCGGCCACGAACAAGGTGGTGCAGGTGATCGAGGGCATCGAGGCCGCGCACGGCATCGACTTCTCGCCCGATGGCAAGCGCGTCTACGTCAGCAACGAGTCCGACGCCACGCTCGACGTGTTCGACGCGAAAAGCGGCCGCCTCGCCTCCAAGGTGAAGCTCTCGGGCCATCCCAACAACATCGCCGCAACGAGGGACGGCGGCCGCGTTGTCGTCGGCATCGCCGAGGACCCGGGCGCGCTCGACGTGATCGACGCGAGCACGCTCAAGGTGGCGAAGAGCATCCCGGTGAACGGGCGCCTGCACAACGTCTACGTCACGCCCGACAACAAGTACGTCATCACCGGCTCGATCCGCACCAAGATCCTCACCGTGATCGACCTCGCCGCCGAGAAGGTCGCCTGGGAGCTCAAGCTCGACCAGGGCGTGCGCCCGATGGCGCTCGAGGCGGGGCCCGACGGCGCTGTGCGCCGCGTCTTCGCGCAGGTCTCGAATATCAACGGCTTCGTGGTGATCGATTTCGCCGCGCGCAAGGAAGTGTCCCGCATTTTCCTCCCCGATAACGGCTTCGGTGCTGCCGAGCGGCGCCTCGACTCGCCCTCGCACGGCATCGGCGTCGCGCCCGACGGGAGGACGCTCTGGGTGACGAGCATCTCCGCCAATTCCGTCTATGCCTACTCGCTGCCCGAGCTGAAGCTTTTGGGCGAGGCGCGCCTGCCGGAGGTCAAGGCCGACGGGCGCAAGCCCACCAGCTCGGTGCCGAACTGGGTCACCTTCACGCCCGACAGCAAACGGCTTTACATCTCCAACGCCGCCGCGAGGTCGGTGTCGGTGATCGACACCGACGCGATCAAGCTGATCGCCACCGTGCCGGTCGGCGAAGTGCCCAAGCGCATCAATACGCTGGTGCTGCGCTAGCCGCCGCCGACCCAGCGCGCGAGCGTCTTCCAGTCGGCGTCGTCCCGGTTCTCGAACTGCCGGCCGCCGGAGTGGTAGGCGTCGCCGCCCGCTTCGGGGGCGAGCGGGTGCAGGAGCAGCAGGCTCGACCCGGGCTTGCCCGGCACGACGAGCCGCGACACGGTTTCGAAATTGCGCCGCGACTGCTCCTCGCTCCACGTCTTGGCTCCGGGCGCAAGCTTCTCCAGCTTGAGGAGGTTGTTGCTGCGGTCTGAATGGCAGACGACGCAGCGCGTGTGCCCCGGGCGCTTCTTCAGGAAGATCGGCTCCACGCTCGACTTGAACTGCGCGTAGTCGAGCGTTTGCGCTCCTACGCCTGCGGTGAACAGCAACATCACGAGCGCGAACGACAGGTTGATGGGAGCTTTCATGATGCGCCGAACAGCCGGTTGAGCTCCTTCGCCGGGACCGTGTCGCGGACCCACGTAAAGCCGCCCTGCTCCTTCATCTCGTGCGCCGCCTTGAGAAACGACGCCAGCGCCAGCCTGTTGAGCGCGCCTCCGACGCTGATGCGCTTGACGCCGGCCTTCGCGAGCTGATCGGCGGTGAGCGCGGGATCCGCGGCGCTCATGACGATGTTGAGCGGCTTCGTGACGGACGAGGCCACGCGGCCGATGGTCGCCAGGTCCCGCAGCCCAGGGGCGTACAGCACGTCGGCACCCGCCTTCTCGAACGCCTGCAGCCGGCGGATGGTGTCGTCGAGGTCGCGGCGGCCGTGCAGGAAATTCTCCGCTCTCGCCGTCAGCGTGAAAGGGAACGGCAGCGAACGCGCCATTTCGGCCGCGGCGTGCACCCGCTCCACGGCGAGGTCGAATTCGTAGATCGGTTGCTGCGCATCGCCGGTGGCATCCTCGATCGAGCCGCCCACCACGCCCGCCTCGGCGGCGAGGCGGATCATCTCGGCGGCGGCGCGAGGCTCGTGCGCGTAGCAGTTTTCGAGGTCCGCGCTCACCGGCAGGCGAGTCGCGCCGGCAATCTCGGCGCAGTTGGCGAGAACCTCGGCGCGGCTGACCGCACCGGTGCCGTCGGCGCGGCCGAGAGTGTTGGCGAGCCCCAGGCTGGTCGTGGCGAGCGCTTCGAAGCCGAGCGCGGTCAAGAGCCTGGCAGTGCCGGCATCCCACGGGTTCGGGATGATGAACGCGCCGTCGCGCTGGTGGAGCGCCCGGAACGCAGCCGCCTTCTGTGTCTGAGTATTCATCGCAGGAGAAGTGGAATCGCGCAGACCACCAGTATCGCGCATACCAGTCCCTTGAAGAGCCCCTCGCTCATCCTGGCGTGGAACCGGCCGCCGAGGTAGATCCCCAGCCCCATGATGGGAAGCGCGGCCGCGAATACCGCGAGCGACTCCGTTCCCAGCTCCCCCACCGCGGCGTACGCCACCAGCCGGATCAGGCTGAGCGCCAGCAGCATCGCCGAGATCGTGGCGCGAAAGGCGCGCTTCTCGAGCGCGCAGGCGTTCAGGTACATCGCGAAGAAGATCGACGCCATCGCGCCGAACATCGTGCCCACCACGCCGGAAAGCACGCCCGACGCCGGCCGCACTGCCCCCGCCGGCAGCGGGTCGCCCGCCGCGGGATGCGCGATCATCCACACCATGTAGCCCGCATAGAGGAGGATCAGCACGCCGAGCGCGCGGGCCAGCGCGGCGGCGTCGAGCGTCTTGAAGAGGTAGAGCCCCGCGCCGATCCCTACGATGCACCACGGGAGAAAAAGCCCGAATGCGCGCTTGTCGACGTGTGCGCGGTCGCCGCCCAGGATGGTCGCCGACGACGCGATGCCGAGCAGCGTCCATGCGGGAGCCAGCACCTTCACCGGAATCACCAGCGCGAGCAGCGGCATCCCGATCAGGCCGCCGAACCCGGTGCTGCCGCGCAGCGAGTAGGCGAGCAGCAGGACGGCGGCGCAATACGCCATCTCCCCCGCCGTTAGAGAAGCTATCCCTGCCAGACGCCGTAGCCCTTCTCGCGCAGCGCGATGGCGAGCTCGACTTCCATGTCGCGCGCGCCGTCGTACGGCATCGGGTTGTACGGCTCGTAGAGGCGCGGCAGGAGGTGCAGGCCGTAGAGGCGCACGAACTTGTTCGACTGGATGCCGGCCTTGTGCTTGTCGAAGCGCACGTCGGGCGAGAGCCCCGTCATGCCGACGTACACGCATGGAAAGCCCAGGCGATAGTCCTGGTTCGCCTTCCTGAAGCGCGGCTCGTTCAGCACTTCCTTCGAAAGCTCGACGACGTAGACCGAGTGATGCTGGGGCCGGCGGCGCCGGGCTCGCATGCCCTCAGTCGAGGTTGAACTCCCGCCGCGTCTGTTCGACCACGCGCCGGACGATGCGCCGCTCGCGCCGGTCGAGCGGATGATCGGATTTCACGCGCGCGTAGCTCCAGTTGCATCCGGAAGGATCCCGGCTCGGGATCGCCTTGATCGAGGTGACGCGGGTGCCTTCGCACTTCTCGTAGGCAGCGAGCTCCCAGTTGAGGAGCTGGACCAGGTCGTGTTGGCTCAGCGATTCGTGCTTCGCCTGGCTTTTCATGAAACCTCCTTCTATTCAGTCGAGCGGCTCGAGCTTGACGATCGAGGCGCCGTGGTTGGAGCCGACCCAGAACGTGACCGGCGTGGTCGAGTTGTCGACGTGCACGCGCCGGATGTTGGTCTTGCGCGGCAGCAGGTACTGGACCGTAGTCCCGGTCTTGGTGTCGAGGCGCGTCACCTGGTCGTCGATCATCGACCCGGTCCAGGCCTCGGCGTTCTTGTCGAGGGTGACGTCGTAGGGCGCCGACCAGCGCGGGCCGACCGTCCAGTCCTTGAACTCGCCGCTCTTCGTGTCGAGCATGCCGATCTTGTCGCCGCGGTACTGCGCGAACCAGAGGCGGTCCTGCGCGTCCATCTGGCCGCGGCGCGGCGCCAAAACGGCCGCGGGAGCCGCGCTTGTTACCGGGATTTCGAAGAGCGTGATCTCGCCGGTCTTCGCGTCGATGCGGCCGATGTGCTTCTGGCGGAAGTCGGTGAACCAGGCGTTGTTCTTCGAGTCCGGCACGACGTCGTAGATGTTGTGCGGCTGGCCCTTCGGCGCGTCCTTGAACGGCTCCCAGGTCTCGATCCGGCCGGTCTTGACGTCCAGCCGGTGCACGCCCGCGAAGCCGTTGTTCTGGCTCCAGACCTTGCCGTCGACGTGCGAGTACTGCGGGCTCACCATGTTCACCTGCGCCGCGTCGATGTTGCGCTCCTGCGGCAGCGTCCAGTAGGTGAACTTCTGCGTCTTCTTGTCGAACTTCACGATCGTGGCCTGGTACATGTTGCCGAGCCACAGGTTGCCGTCGCGGTCCTCGCGCAGGCCGAGCAGGCCGGTCGGAAACTCGGGCTTATGCTTTCTTATTTCGAACTCTTTTACCTGCCCGGTCTTCGGATCGAGCCGGCCGAGATTCTGCTCGCCGAAGCTCGAGTACCAGGCGATCCCCTGCTTGTCGACGACCACGTCGTGCGGCTCGATCGTCTCGCGCGGCAGGTCGTACTCGGTATAGACCACGCGCGTTGCGCGGCCCTTGGGCCGCGGGTAAGTCTTCAGCTCGTAGCCCCACTTCGGCGACTCGGCGAGATTGACCGTTGAGAGGTACTCCGCCGTCGAGCGGTACACCTGCACGCGCTGGTCGCCGCGCTCCTCCATCAGGCGCTCGGCCTTGCGCAGCTGCGGGTGCTGCGGAATGCTCTGGTTCACGTAGCCCTGCATGCGCGGCAGGATGGCCTTGGTGAACGTGTCGGCGTCGTAGCGCGAGCGCGCGACGCGCTCGAGCGTGTGGCAGCCGACGCAGTTGAGCAACTGGCCTTTCTGGCGGTCGTCGCCGGGCATGCTGTTCATCCACTCTCCGTTCGAGAGCTGGGCGGCGAGATCCTCGGTCTTGCGCAGCTTGAGGTCGGCCGCGGTCGCCGACTTGCCGACCTGGACGGCGGATGGCGACGCGAGCTCGTAGCCGGCCGCCCGCACCTTCATCGCGTACTTGCCGGGCGAAAGCTTCGCCGCTGGAAAGCTGTAGCGCCCCTCGGCGTCGCTGACCACGGTGATGGTGATGGTCGAGCCGGCCTTTTTCGCGCTGACCAGCACGCCCTCCATCGCGCCTTCCTCGGCCGAGCTCACCGTGCCGGCGAGCGCCGCCGGTGCCTGAGCGTGCGACGGCATGGCGAGCATTCCAAATAGAAGAACGACGGCAGCGCGTTGCAGGGCGTTCATCGGGGGGGCTCCTCCTGGGCCGCAAGAATACGCCGATCAATCCGGGATGCGCAGCCGCGATTTGATGATCTTGCGCGTCGGCGTGAGCGGCATTTCGGCGACGATCACCAGGCGTTCGGGCAGCTTGTTCTTCGCTATTTCCTTGCTCATCAGATAGGTGACGAGCTCCTCGAGCGACACCGGATCGGCCGGATTCTTCAAGCTGACAAAAGCGCAAGCTTTCTCGCCGAGCACCGGATCGGGCATCGGCACGAGCGCCGACTGCAGCACCTTGGGATGCGAGTCGAGCAGCATCTCCACGTCCGCCGGGTTGATCTTTACGCCGCCGCGGTTGATGAGGTCCTTGCTGCGGCCGGTAATGGCGAAGTACTTGCCGCGCGCCTCGCCGAGATCGCCGGTGCGGAACCAGCCGTCCGCCGCAAACGCCTTTGCCGCTTCAGTCGGATCGTTCAGATAACCGGAAAAAAGCGAAGGACCGCGAACCTCCAGCTCGCCTTGACTGGAGAGCCGCACCTCGGTTCCGGGGCTCGGCCGGCCCGCGCTCGTCGCCGACATTTCGAACGGATCGCCCGGGCGCGTGTAGAGGCCGGCCTGCAGCTCGGTCATGCCCCAGAGCTGCGTCACCGCGCAGCGCGGCAGCTTCTCGGCGAAATACCGGACGAGGGCAGGCGGTGCGATGGATCCCGACACGATCGCGAGCTCGAGCGAGGACCAGTCGTAGCGCTCGAACGCACCCGCGGCCCGGCATGCCGCCACGTGGGCGGGAGCGGTCCAAAGCGCGGTCGGTTTCAGATTCTCGACTGTGGAACCGAGCTCGTCCGGTTTGAAGGCGGGAAGGAGGACCGTGCACGCGCCGACCGCCCACGCGCAATGCAGCGAGTAGAGGCCGTAGAGGTGGGAAAGCGGCGCCGCGCAAAGAACCCGGCTCTTTTCATGGAGGCCGTGCTCGGGCGCGCTGACGCGGCCGTTCCCGAGCATCGTTCGGTACGAGTGGACTACGCCTTTCGGCGCGGCGGTCGTGCCGGACGTATAGAGCAGCAGGAACGGGTCGCTTGGCCCTGGTTCACCGAAGTCGGAACCGAGGGGCTCGCCGTTTTCGTTTTCAATGTCGGCGAACGCGAAGCCGCGGCCCTGGAACATCTCCTTCGACTGCGGCAGGCAGATGGCGAGGCGCGCGCCGCTGTGGCGCATCAGCGCCTGAACCTCGGCGCCGCGGTAAGGCATGTGCAGCGTGCACGTGACCGCTCCCAGGTGCGCGATCGCGAGATAGCCGAGGATGAACTCCGGGGTGTTCGGAAGCTGGACCGCCACGACGTCGCCTGGCCCGACCCCTCGCGCGCGCAGGCCTGCTGCCACAAGAAGGACCCGCCGTTCCACATCCTTCCACGACAGCACGGTGTCTTGGAAGGCAAGCGCCGGCGCGTCGGGGCGCTCGCGCACGTGACGCGCGAGCCAGCGCGTGAGCGTGTCGTCGGCCCACCAGCCGTGCGCCCTGTATCGAGCCTCCCGCTCGTCGCGATGCATTGCGAAGTATATTAATCGGATGGAAGAGGCGCTGATCCTGTCGCGGGTCCAGTTCGGGCTCAACATCGGCTTCCACATCCTGTTCCCGACGATCACGATCGGCCTCGGCTGGATGCTCTTCTATGTCCGAGTGCGCTACGAGCGCACCCGCGACCCGGCGTGGCTGCGGACCTACAAGCTCTGGGTGAAGGTGTTCGCGCTGTCCTTCGCGATGGGCGTGGTGACGGGCATCACGATGAGCTTCCAGTTCGGCACCAACTGGCCGGGCTACATGAACACGGTCGGCAACATCGCCGGACCGCTGCTCGCCTACGAGGTGCTGACCGCGTTCTTCCTCGAGGCGACCTTCCTCGGCGTGATGCTCTTCGGCATGGACCGCGTGCCGGGCTGGGTGCACGTCGCCGCGTCGGGAATCGTCGCCTTCGGCACCACGGTATCGGCATTCTGGATTCTGGCGCTCAACTCGTGGATGCAGACTCCGACCGGCCACGAGCTCGCGCAGGGCGAGATCATCGCGGCGAGCTGGCTCGCGGTGATCTTCAATCCCTCGTTCCCCTACCGCTTCATCCACATGCTGCTCGCTTCCGGCATCACGGCGTCGTTCGTCGTCGCCGGCCTCTCGGCGTGGCGGCTGCTCAAGGCGCCGCAGGACGCGGCGGCGCTGAAGACGCTGCGCTTCGGCGTGCACGTCGCGGCGGTGCTGGTGCCGATCCAGGTCGTGGTCGGCGACCTCCACGGCCTGAACACCTTCGAGCACCAGCCGGCCAAGATCGCCGCGATGGAAGCGCTGTGGAAGACCGAGCGCGGCGCGACGCTCACGCTGGTCGGCTTGCCGAACGAGCAGGAGCGCCGCAACGATTTCGCGATCACCGTGCCGAAGGCGCTCTCGCTCCTCCTGGTGCACGACTTGAACGGCGAGGTGAAAGGACTGGAGGAGTTCGAAGACACTCCGCCGGTGGCGCCGGTGTTCTTTGCGTTCCGCGTGATGGTGGGCATGGGCGTGCTGATGCTTCTGCTCGCCTGGATCGGGTCTTTTATCCTGAGAAAACCGCAAGCTCCGCGCTGGCTGCTGTGGGCCTTCGCCGGGTTCACGTTTTCCGGCTGGGTCGCGACGCTCGCCGGGTGGATCGTCACCGAGATCGGCCGCCAGCCGTGGCTCGTGACGGGCATCCTCTACACCGAGGACGCGGTCGGCGTCATCACCGGCGGCGAGGTGGGCGCGAGCCTCACCGCATACGTGCTCACCTACACGGTGCTGTTGATCTCGTACGTGGTCGTGCTCACGCACATCGCCGGGAAGGGATCGGAATGAGCGACTGGCTGCCGGTAGTCTTCACCATCCTCATGGGCGTGGCGGTCCTCGTCTACGTGGTCCTCGACGGCTACGACCTCGGCGTCGGCATGCTCCTGCCCGCGGCCGAGCGCCAGGAGCAGGATCGCATGGTCGCCTCGATCGGGCCGTTCTGGGACGCGAACCAGACGTGGCTCGTCCTCGGCGTCGGCCTGCTCCTCGTCGCGTTCCCGGTGGCGCACGGCGAGGTGCTCGGCGCGCTCTACATGCCGGCCATCGCGATGCTCGTCGGGCTGATGCTGCGCGGCGTCGCGTTCGAGCTCCGCATGAAGGCCGAGGGCTGGCACCGCGAGCTGTGGAACTGGCTCTTCTGGGCCGGCTCGACGCTCGCCGCGTTCTCACAGGGCCTGATGCTCGGCCGCTACATCACCGGGTTCGAGGCCGGAGCCGGCTTCTGGCTTTTCGCCCTGCTGACCGGCGCGAGCCTGTGCGGCGGCTACGTGCTGCTCGGCGCGACCTGGCTCATCCTGCGCACCGACGGGCCGCTGCAGGCGAAGGCGGTAGCGTGGGCGCGCTGGGGGCTTCTCTGGGTAGCGCTCGCCGTGGCGCTCGTCAGCCTCGGAACGCCGCTCATCAGCGAGACGGTGCGGGAAAAATGGTTCACGTTCCCGCGCGTCACGTATCTCTCGCTCCTGCCGCTCGCCACGGCCTCGGCCTGGTTCTGGGTCTGGTTCAGGCTGAAGAAATCCGACACCGCGCCGTTCTTTGGCGCGGTCGCGATCTTCGTGCTGTCCTTCGCCGGCCTCGCCTACAGCCTGTTTCCGTTCGTGGTGATCGACCGTCTCACGATCTGGGAAGCCGCGGCCCATCCGAGCTCGCTGCTGTTCGTGCTGGTCGGGACCGCGATCGTGCTCCCGCTCATCGCCGGGTACACCATCTACTCGTACCGCATCTTTCGAGGAAAAGTAGGCACCGGCGCGCGCTACGAGTAGCCCGGCTGCGAAACGAATCGCACGCAGTGCAAATTTCTCCCGGGCCCCCCGCCTGGGCAGTTGGAATAATCGCGTCAGGGGGATGCAAGGACGGGATCGATGAATAAGAAAAACAAGCTCGCGGCTGTCGTACTCGGTTGGCTGCTATGCACCGGAGCGCACGCCGAGCCGGGAATTACTCCGGCCGAGATCGTTCTCGGCCAGGCGGCGGGCTTCACCGGGTCGGTGGCGGGCACGGTCAAGGAGCTCACTGCCGGCGCAAGCGCCTACTTCGACCGCGTGAACGCGACCGGCGGCGTGCACGGCCGCAAGATCGTGCTCGAGTCGCTCGACGACGGGTTCGATCCGAAGCGCACGCCCGAGGTGGTCAAGAAGCTGATCGACGAGAAGCAGGTCTTCGCGCTGTTCCTTTCGCGCGGCACGCCCACCAACGAGGCGGCCTACCCGGTGCTCGAGGAGGCCAAGGTGCCGCTGGTCGGACCCTCGACCGGCGCGATGTCGATGTACGACCCGCCGCGAAGGTACCTCTTCCCGGTGCGGCCAAGCTACCACTCGGAGACCGCGAAGATCGTGGCGCAGCTCGTCTCGACCGGAATCAACCGCATCGCGGTGTTCCATACGGACGACTCGTTCGGCAAGGACGGCCTTACCGGAACGCTGAACGCGATGAAGGCGCAGGGGCTCAACCCGATCGTCGTGGCGAGCCATGCGCGCGGAACGGTCCAGGTCGAGCAAGCGGTCGCGGCGATCGCGAAGTCCGAGGCGCAGGCGGTCATCATGGTCACGGTGCTCGACGCGGGCGTCGCCTTCATCAAGCAGATGAGGAAGACCGGGGCGAGCCCGCTCTTCGTGACGCTGTCGAACAACAGCTCGAACGCCTTCATCAAGAACCTGGGCGAGGACGGCCACGGCGTCGCGGTGAGCCAGGTGTCGCCCTATCCGTTTTCCCGCACCATGCCGATCACGCAGGAATTCCACGACGCGATCAAGGGCCGGCAGGACGTCGCGGCTTCGTACGCCTCGATGGAGGGCTTCATCGCCGCCAAGGTCATGGTGGAGGGGCTGCGCCGCGCCGGCCCGAGGCCGACGCGCGAGAAGCTGATCGCGGCGCTGGAATCGATGCAGCGCCTCGACCTCGGCGGCGTGGACGTGACCTACGGATCCCGGAATCGCACCGGCACGCAGTACATCGACCTCACGATCATCAACCGCGCCGGAATGTTCGTCCGCTAGCAGCTCATCAAAAACAAAGAGGGCGGACCGCAGTCCGCCCTCTTCACGATTCGCGCCGGCGAATCAGGCCGCGCGCGGGATCGGGATGAAGAAGGACTCGCGCACCACGTCTTTCCCTTCGATCAGCTCCTCTGCGCCGCGGCGCTCCTCGTCGAACACGACCGCGGCGAGCTTCTGCAGTGTGTCGCGCGCCTCGTCGATCGTGCGGCCGTGCGAGTTGACGCCGGGCAACTCTTCGATGAATCCGATGTAACCGCTATTGGACTTCAGGTATACCGCGGTGAAGGCAAGCCTTCCTGTTTCCATCTTGTCCCTCCGAACGAACAATTCGAGAGCCTACGCTATTACGCTTTCAAAAGTATGACTGAGTACTTGCGGGTTACATTTCAAAATCGTTGTGGTCGTATGCACCACAAAAATTTTGCGTTGCGAAAATTGCTGCGCCGCTTCTGCTTTACTCGAGTGAAAAAATTGCTGCGCTGCTTCTTTGTTTCTCTGTCCGATCGCGGGCTGCGAGAGCTATTTTTCGAGCCAATGTTTTTTTTGTTTCACGGCCGCCCACTCGTCGGCGTCCGGCGGCGCGGGCTTGCGCTCGATGATCGGCTTCCAGATCTTGGAGAGCTCGGCGTTGCGCGCGATGAATTCCTGCTGCGCGTCGGGCACGTCGTCCTCGGCGTAGATCGCCTCGACCGGGCACTCGGGCACGCACAGCGTGCAATCGATGCATTCGGCGGGATCGATCACCAGCATGTTCGGGCCTTCCCGGAAGCAGTCGACCGGACAGACGTCGACGCAGTCGGTGTACTTGCACTTGATGCACGACTCGGTTACTACGTAAGTCATACAGGTTATAAGAACGCGTTGCGAATCAGCTATTTAGTATATCCCTTGGGAAGCGCTCGCGCCGCCCCCATAATAGGAGCCAACGTCGTAACACCCACGAGGAACCATGAGCAGCACAGGAATCGCCGCAATCCAGCATGTGACGGACGACACGTTCGAGCCCGAAGTCCTGAAATCCGACACCGCAGTCCTGGTCGATTATTGGGCCGAGTGGTGCGGCCCGTGCAAGTCGATCGCGCCGATCCTCGACGAGATCGCGAAGGAATACGAAGGCCGTCTGAAGATCGCCAAGATCAACGTCGACGAGAACCAGCAGGTTCCGGCGAAATTTGGCATCCGCGGCATTCCCACGCTGATGCTCTTCAAGAACGGCAACGTCGAGGCCACGCGCGTCGGCGCGCTGTCGAAGTCGCAGCTGACCGCTTTCCTTGACAGCAACATCTGAAGCTTTTAGGCTTGCCTAGGTAAGGGCCCCCTCCATCCCGGAGGGGGGTGAATCCAACAAGGTTGTCCAGCGCCACGGCTCCGGCGCACGTTTCTTACGTATGTCCCCAACATGAGCAGGTCACAAGCGGCACAGCCCGAAGCGGTCCGTTCACCCCAGGCGCAGGAACCCGCGCCCGCGCAGGGAACCGCGCCCGCGGCGGGCGCCGGCACCCCGGTCGCCATCCCGATGCATCTCTCGGAGCTCAAGGCGCACCACGTCTCGCAACTGGTGGAGATGGCGGTATCCAATGGCATCGAGAACGCGAGCCGGCTGAGGAAGCAGGACCTCATCTTCGCCCTGCTCAAGAGCCAGGCGAAGAAGGGCGTCTCCATCTTCGGCGACGGCACGCTCGAAGTCCTGCCCGACGGCTTCGGCTTTCTGCGCTCGCCCGAGACCTCCTACCTCGCGAGCACCGACGACATCTACGTCTCGCCCTCGCAGATCCGGCGCTTCAACCTGCACACCGGCGACTCGATCGAGGGCGAGATCCGCACGCC
>Ga0207648_10000126_pt1 | contig 75403 bp, 65 predicted proteins | sample KBSMisM32_FD_184310 | JGI IMG/M metagenome (GOLD analysis project Ga0207648, IMG submission 184310) | Miscanthus rhizosphere microbial communities from Kellogg Biological Station, Michigan, USA - KBS Miscanthus M3-2 (SPAdes) (version 2) | ecosystem: Host-associated > Plants > Roots >...
TCGCCCCGATGCCGTGTTCGCGCCGCACGTCGAGACGGCATCGGGAATACTGCTCCCGGACAGCTACCTGCGAGCGGTGGGTGACGCCATCCACGCGGTCGGTGGCCTATTCATCCTCGATTGCGTGGCATCGGGTGCGCTGTGGGTCGACATGGAGGCCTGCGGCGTCGACGTCCTGATCACCGCGCCGCAAAAAGGCTGGAGCAGCACGCCCGGATTCGCGCTGGTGATGCTGAGCCAACGCGCCCGCACCGCCATCGAGAGCACGACTTCCACCAGCTTCGCTTGCGATCTGCGCAAGTGGCTCGCGATCATGGAAGCGTACGAAAAGGGCGGTCACGCCTATCACGCGACGCTGGGAACCGATTCGCTCGCGCGCTTGCGCGACACGATGAGGGAAACCGAGCAGGCCGGATTCGAGAACATGCGCGCCGCGCAACGGGAATTGGGCGCCAAGGTCCGTGCGCTGCTGGCGCGCCATGGCTTCGCAAGCGTTGCCGCCGAGGGCTTTCAGTCGCCCTCCGTCGTGGTGAGCTACACGGACGACAAGGACATGCAGAGCGCGAGGAAATTCCTCGACCAGGGATTGCAGGCCGCGGCCGGTGTGCCTCTGCAATGCGACGAGCCGGCGGACTTCCAGAGCTTTCGCATCGGTTTGTTCGGCCTGGACAAACTCGGCAACGTCAATCGCAGTGTGAGCAACCTCGAGCACGTGCTGGCCAAGATTGCGTCGCCGGTGCTCGAGCAGCGCTGACGCGTCCGAACCCGGTGGCGGCCGGCCGCCGCCCGATCCCTGATGTCCGATCACGACGTCGTCGTCATTGGCGCGGGTGCCGCCGGCATGATGTGCGCCGCGCAGGCCGGGCAGCGCGGGCGCAGCGTGCTGCTGATCGAGCATTACCACCTGCTCGGGGAGAAAATCCGCATCTCCGGCGGCGGCCGCTGCAATTTCACCAACAGCGGCGCCACGCCGGCGAACTTCCTGTCGCAGAATCCGGACTTCTGCCGCTCGGCGCTCGCCCGCTATACACCGCGGCACTTCATCGCGCAGGTCGAGAAGTACGGCATCGCGTATCACGAGAAGAAGCTCGGGCAACTGTTCTGCGACGACACTGCGCAGGACATCATCCGCATGCTGAAGGATGAGTGCGATCGCGGCAACGTGCAATGGCGGATGCCCTGTCCGGTCGACCGCGTCGAGCGCAGGACGGAAGGATTCGAAATCACCACGCCGCAGGGCAGTGCGCGCTGCGGATCCCTGGTCATCGCCACCGGCGGCTTGTCGGTGCCGAAGATCGGCGCGACGCCGTTTGGTTACCGTATCGCCGAGCAATTCGGTCTGCCGGTCGTGCCCCCGCGCCCCGGGCTGGTGCCACTCGCGTTCGCGCCCGAAGCGCTGGCGCGCTACGGCGACCTGTCGGGCGTTTCCATCGACGCCGAGGTAGCGTGCAACGGTGGCCGCTTTCGCGAGAACCTGCTGTTCACGCATCGCGGGCTGTCCGGCCCGGCGATCCTGCAGGTTTCGTCGTATTGGGACGGCCGCACACCGTTGTCGATCGACCTCCTGCCTGGCGAGGACGCCGCGCTATGGCTGTGCGCGCAAGTCAATTCGCAGGCGCTGTTGCCGACGCTGTTGGCGCAACGGCTGCCCAAGCGCTTCGCGCAGCAATGGTGTGCGGCGCACGGCGTGGCGATGCCAATGAAGCAACTGGGAGAAGAGAGGCTGCGCGAGGCCGCGCAACTGCTCCATCACTGGCGCGTACTGCCTTCCGGCACCCTTGGCTACCAGAAGGCGGAAGTGACGTGCGGCGGGGTGGCGACGAGCCATCTGTCGTCGAAGACCATGGGCGCGACGGACGTCCCCGGGCTCTACTTCATCGGAGAAGTGGTAGACGTCACGGGCTGGCTCGGCGGCTACAACTTCCAATGGGCGTGGGCGTCGGGACACGCCGCCGGGCAATTCGCGTAGACAGACCGCGCGCCGCCTCGCGGCTGGCGCGACTTGTCCCGGACGCACGGTTCGGCATAGCATTCCACGTTTGGTCCGTCATTCTTCCGGGAGTTAAAGTGTCCGTTCGTCCTCTCTTCGCCGCCGTCGCTTTCCTTTGTTCCTTCGCCGCCACCGGGCAGGTGAAGGTCGGCCTCATGGTCTCCGCCACCGGACCGACGTCGGCGATCGGCATTCCGCAGAAAAACACCGGGGACCTGTTGCCCAGGAAGGTCGGTGACACGACCATCGAGTACGTGCAGCTCGAGGACGGCGGAGACTCCACGCGCGCCGTGCAGAACATCAAGAAGCTCATCCAGGAGAACAACATCGACGCGCTGATCGGCCCGTCGACCACGCCGAATGCGCTGGCGATCCTCGATTTCATCGCGGAGGCCAAAGTTCCGATGATGGCCACCGTGGGCACGTCGAGCGTCGTCGAGCCGCTCGATGCCAAGAAGCGCTGGGTGTTCAAGACGACGCAGAACGACGACCTCATCGCCAGCGCGCTGCTGGCGCACATGACGAAGAACGGCGTGAAGACGATCGGCTTCATCGGCTTCAACGACCCGTATGGCGAGAACTGGTACAAGGTATTCGTGCCGATGGCCGAGAAGGCCGGCATCAGCATCGTCGCCAACGAACGCTACGCGCGCAACGATCAGAGCACGACCGGGCAGGTGCTGAAGCTGATGGCGGCGAAGCCCGATGCCGTGCTGATCGCCGCGGTCGGCGGCCCCGCCGTGCTGCCGCAGGCGACGCTGTTCGATCAGGGGTACAAGGGGCGTATCTACCAGACACATGCGGTGGCGACCGAGGATTTCATCAAGCTCGGGAAGGAAAAGGTCGAAGGCACCGTCCTTGCCGCGGGTCCGATGCTGGTCATCGACGAAATTCCCGCGACCAACCCAACCAGGAAGGTCGCGCTCGCTTACATCGCGGCGTACGAGAAGCAGTTCGGCGCCAAGCCCGCGACGTTCGGCGCCAATACGTGGGACGGCGGCATCCTCCTCGAGCAGGCAATCCCGGTCGCGCTCAAGGCCGGCAAGCCGGGCACGGAAGCCTTCCGCAGCGCGTTGCGCGACGCCGTGGAAAAAGAACGCGAGATCGTCGGCACGCAAGGCGTGTTCAACATGTCGGCCACCAATCACAACGGCATGGACGAACGGGCGCGCGTTCTCGTCGTCGTCAAGGACGGCAGGTTCCGGCTGCTCGCGGAATGACTGACGCCATCGCCCCCAAGACATTGGACCTATTCAGACTCTCGGTGGGCATGTCGCCCGTCGAATCATGCGTGTGACCGGCATCCTGCTCGCAGCGGGACGGGGCACGCGCTTCGGTGGAGCGAAACTGCTCTCGCCGCTACCGAAGACGTCCCATGGCGTCGGCGCGGGGACGGCCATTGGTGTCGCGTCCTGCCTGCATCTGCTGTCGGCGTTGCCGGAGGTCGTGGCGGTGGTGCGTCCGGGCGATTCGATGCTGGCGAGCCAGCTGCGATCGGCCGGGGCGCGCGTCGTTGAGTGCGCGCGGGCGAACGAAGGGATGGGCGCAAGCCTCGCGCATGGTGTTGCTGCCGCGGCGGACGCCGACGGCTGGATCGTGGCGCTTGCCGACATGCCTTGGATCGCGCCTGCGACCGTGGTTCTGGTTGCCGACGCGCTGATGGCGGGTGCGGGAATCGTCGCCACGTCGCGCATCGGCGTGCGCGGCCATCCGGTGGGCTTTGCGTCGTCGCACTATGGGGCACTCGCGGCGCTGACCGGCGACGAAGGCGCCAAGTCCATCCTTGCCGCGCATCGCGAACACGTGCAACTCATCGAGGTCGACGACGAAAACGTGTTGCGCGATGTCGATACGCCCGCCGACCTGGCAAGCTAGCGGTCAGTCGTCTGCTTCGTGCTGCCACAGGTCGGCCTGGCGGTCGCGGCCATGTCGCCGCTCTTCCTGCGTGCGCCACCACGACCGCAGCTGCGCTTCCGGCAACGGCCTCGAAATCAGGTATCCCTGGGCTTCTTCGCACCCGTGCGAACGCAGGAAGTTGAACTGGGCGGCGGTTTCGACGCCCTCGGCGATGCAGCGCAGGCCGAGCGAATGCGACAGCGCAATGATCGCCTGCGTGATCGCCTCGTCATTGCGGTTCTTTTCCAGGCCGCGCACGAAGCGCTGGTCGATCTTGACGCCCTGGATGGGCAGCCGGGCGAGATACGACAGGCTCGAGTAGCCGGTGCCAAAATCGTCGATCGTGATCGACACGCCCATCTGCTTCAACTTCATCAGCGTCGCCACGGCCTTTTCCGGATGCGTAATGATCACGCTCTCGGTGATCTCGAGGTCGAGGTGCGACGGCGCGAGGCCACTCGACGACAACGCGTCCTCGACGATGCCCAGCCAGCTGTCATGCTGCAGCTGCTGTACGGACAGGTTCACGGCGAGGCGCAGCGGCATGTCCATTCGGTGCCATTGCATGACCTGCCGGCACGCGTCACGCAGCACGCGCGCACCCAGCGCCTGGATCATTCCTGACTCCTCGGCAACGGGAATGAATTCGGCCGGGGATATCACGCCGCGCTCCGGATCGCGCCAGCGCAACAGAGCCTCCACACCGCATGCGCGCCCGGTCTTCATCTCGATCTGCGGCTGGTAGACGAGGAAGAACTCGTCGTCCATGAGACCGCGGCGCATGTCGGTCTCAATCTGCAGGCGCAATTGCACGCGGGCGTTCATGTCCGATGTGTAGAAGCGATACGCGTTGCGGCCGGCGTCCTTCGCGGCGTACATCGCCGTGTCGGCCTGCTTGATCAGGCTGCCGCCATCGGATGCATCCAGCGGATACATCGCGACACCGATGGACGCGGTGAGGGTGGGCATCTGGTCGGATAACCTGAACGGCGCCATGAACGACTCCCTGACGCGAGTCACCACGGCCAGGACCTCGAAGGCGGCCTGCGGCGGATCGAGTCCGGGCAGGATGATGACGAACTCGTCACCGCCCAGGCGCGCAACGGTGTCGCTTTCGCGCACCGCGCTGATCAGCCGCTGCGCGATCGACTGGAGCAGGTGGTCGCCCGCGTCGTGACCCAGCGTGTCGTTGATGCGCTTGAAGTGATCGAAGTCCAGGAAGAGACACCCGACGTGGGTGCCGTCGCGCTGCGCGAGCGCCAGGATCTGCTTCAGCCGCTGGTTGAGGAGCGACCGGTTCGGCAGGCCGGTCAGGATGTCGTGCTGCGCCAGCTTGTAGGCGTGCGCCGTGGCGATTTCGAGTTCCTTGGTCCGCTGCGTGACCTTGTCTTCGAGCGTCCGCTGGTAATTGGCGACTTCCGACTGGGACTCCCCGAGCTTTTGCGTCATGTGGTTGAACGTGTGGGTCAGCAGGCCCAGTTCGTCCGACGAACTCGCCGGCACATACACGTCGAGGCGGCCGGCGCCGACCGCGCGCGCGGCGCGCATCAGGCGGTGCATCGGCGCCACCAGGCGGCGGGTGAGCAGCAGCGTGGCCAGGATGGCGAAGATGAGCAGCCCCAGCACCACGGCGACGGCGCCGACGACCTGCTCGCGGAACATGCGGCGTTGCACGTCCTGCGTCATGCCGAGCCGCAGGTAGCCGACGGGCTCCGCGGCGGCCACTGTTGGCTGCGCGCCGTCGCCCGCCACGGTGCGCGGTTTCACGACCGGCGCAATGAGTTCAACGTAACGCTTGCCTGCGATCGTGACGTCGCGGTCCGCTATGCGTCCCGGCGCGAGCGGCACTTGCAGCATATCGATGGCCGGCAGCGTCTCCTTGGCGAGGCCGACCCCGAATCGGCGCTCCACCAGCATCTCGCGCTTGCCGTCGAACACGGTGGCGTAGGCGACGTCGGCATTGTTGCTGGCGCTGGCCAGCATCTGATCCAGATAGTCCTTGTCCGACGTGACGATGCCGTGTTCGGCAAGTTGCGCGATCACTCCAAGCAGAGTGGCGCCCTGGCTGCGCAGGTCCTGCTTGTCGTCGCGCCATTGCTGCGCAAAATGAAGTATCGACAGCGCGGCTGCGGTCAGGAAAATGAGCCCGACGGTAAGTACGTTGAGCTTGGTAAGCAGACCCATCCGCACCGGAGGCAGGTCCAGTGTGGAAGCCGTGTCGCCCGAAAGCGGGGACAAGTGCCGGCGCAGTCGAGAGGCGAACTTCATGCCCGGTCGCCGCGCAATATCAGCCGCATCACGTCACCCCGCCCCTCATTCGACGGCGACGGGGATCTTGCCGATCCGGCCCTGCCACTCGCGTGGGCCGGTGCGGTGGACTGACGTCCCTTTGGCATCGACGGCGACGGTGACCGGCATGTCCTTGACCGTGAACTCGTAGATGGCTTCCATGCCGAGGTCGCCGAACGCGACGACGCGCGAAGCGCGGATCGCCTTCGACACCAGATACGCGGCGCCGCCGACGGCCATCAAGTACGCCGCGCCATGCTTGGCGATGGCCTCGATCGCGGCCGGACCACGCTCCGCCTTGCCGATCATGGCGATGAGGCCGGTTCTGGCCAGCATCATCTCGGTGAACTTGTCCATGCGCGTGGCGGTCGTCGGACCTGCAGGGCCGACCACTTCGTCGCGAACCGGATCGACGGGACCGACATAATAGATGACGCGATTGGTGAAATCGACACCGTCCGGCAGCGCCTCGCCGCGTGCGAAATGGTCGGCGATGCGCTTGTGTGCGGCGTCGCGGCCGGTGAGCATCTTGCCATTGAGCAGCAGCGTCTCGCCGGGCTTCCACGTCGCGACTTCCTCGCGCGTGAGCGTATCGAGGTTCACGCGCTCGGCCGCCGGCGACGGCGTCCAGTGCACTGCGGGCCATTTGGAAAGGTCGGGCGGATCGAACTTCGCGACGCCGCTGCCGTCGAGGGTGAAATGGGCATGGCGCGTCGCGGCGCAGTTGGGAATCATGCCGACGGGCTTGCTCGCCGCGTGGGTTGGATAGTCGAGTATCTTCACGTCGAGCACCGTCGACAGGCCCCCCAGGCCCTGCGCGCCGATGCCCAGCGCATTGCACTTCTCGTAAAGCTCGATGCGCAGTTCCTCGGTCGCGTTTGCCGGGCCGCGCAACAGGAGTTCGTGCATGTCGATGGGCTCCATCAGCGCTTCCTTCGCGAGCACCATCGCTTTCTCGGCCGAACCTCCTATGCCGATGCCAAGCATGCCCGGCGGACACCAACCCGCGCCCATCGTCGGCAGCGTTTTCAGCACCCAGTCGACGATCGAGTCCGATGGATTCAGCATCACGAACTTGGACTTGTTCTCGGAACCGCCGCCCTTGGCCGCGATCTTCACTTCGACGGTGTCGCCCGGCACCAGGTCGAAGTGAATGACCGCAGGCGTGTTGTCGCGCGTGTTCCTGCGCGCGCCAGCGGGGTCGGCGACGATCGATGCGCGCAACCGGTTTTCCGGGTCCATGTACGCGAGGCGCACGCCTTCGTTGACCATTCCGGCCAGCGACATGGTCGTGCCGCTCCAGCGCACGTCCATGCCCACTTTGACGAAAGCGACGACGATGCCGGTGTCCTGACAGATCGGGCGGTGGCCCTCCGCGCACATCCGCGAGTTGGTGAGTATCTGCGCAATCGCGTCTTTCGCCGCTGGAGACTCCTCGGCGTGATATGCCGCGCCAAGCGCCTCGATGTAATCCTGCGGGTGATAGTAGGAAATGAATTGCAACGCGTCGGCGATGCTTTGGATGAAGTCCTGCTGGCGGATCGTCGTCATCTTGTCGCTCCCGGGCTCTCTCTTCGATCAGTGCGAGGCCGGCGTGCTGGAATGCCGGACTGGCGGAGGCATAACGCGATCCACTGCGGCGATGGCCAGCGCCGAGAACAGGAACGCGACGTGGATGACGGTCTGGTAGAACAGCGTCTTTTCCTCGTACGCGGCCGCGTTGATGAACGTCTTGAGCAGGTGGATCGACGAGATGCCGATGATGGCTGTGGCCAGCTTCACCTTGAGAACCGACGCGTTGACGTGTGACAGCCATTCCGGCTGGTCGGGGTGGTCGTCCAGGTTCATCCGCGACACGAATGTTTCGTAGCCGCCGACGATGACCATGATCAGCAGGTTCGAGATCATCACGACGTCGATGAGGCCCAGAACCACCAGCATCACCACGGTTTCCGGCGGCGGAACGAGGTTCGCGCCGGGCGGCGTCACGTTCTTGAGGATGGATTCGAGGGCCTCCTTGTGGCCGAACGCGGCCTCCACCAGGTGCACGAGCTCGACCCAGAAGTAATAGACGTAGACGCCTTGGGCGATGATGAGGCCCATGTAGAGCGGGAGCTGCAACCACCGGCTCATGAAGATCAGCCGGGAAATGGGCTGTTCCCGGAACGATGGAATCGGGCGGGGTGCGGACATCGGTGTTCCTGCAGAGTGGAATGGCGTGCGTTCCGGACGCCGGGGCCGCCAATGCCGCCTCGCAAGTCCGGAAAACCCAAAAGTCTACCATCCGCGCCGGCAGCGCCCGTGCCGGGCCGGCGGGTGGCCGGACTTCGCCGCGCGCTGCGATTGCATCGCCCGGCCGCGCATCCGCGTCGCGCGCAACACGGGCGGGTTTGCCTTTCGTCATTGCGTCCCCGCCCGCGCTGTGGTTAGACTCTAAGATCGCATAGCACCATCAGATCAAAGACCAGATGCGGAGGAGAATCCACCATGTCGTCCGGTATTGAGTCGGTCCTGCAGGAAAACCGCGTGTTCCCGCCTTCCGAGGCTTTCGTCAAGCAGGCCAACATCCCCGGAATGCCCGCTTACAAGGCCATGTGCGCGGAAGCCGACAGCGACTTCGAGGGCTTCTGGGCGAAGCATGCGCGCGCGGAACTCCTGTGGCACAAGCCGTTCACGAAGACGCTGGACGAGTCGAACGCGCCGTTCTTCAAGTGGTTCCCGGACGGCGAAATGAACGCGTCGTACAACTGTCTCGACCGGCATCTCGCAACGCAGCCCGGCAAGGTCGCAATCATCTTCGAAGCCGACGACGGCACGATCACTCGCGTCACCTACAAGGAGCTCTATCACGACGTCTGCCGCTTCGCGAACGCGCTGAAGGCGAAGGGCATCAAAAAAGGTGACCGCGTTCTTGTGTACATGCCGATGTCGATCCAGGCGGTGGTCGCCATGCAGGCGTGCGCCCGCATCGGCGCGACGCACTCGGTGGTGTTCGGCGGCTTCTCGGCGAAGAGCATCCAGGAACGCGTCGTCGACGCGGGCGCCGTGGCGATCATCGCCGCCGACGGCCAGTTCCGCGGCGGGCGCGAGATCCCGTTGAAGAAGGTCGTCGACGAAGCGCTGGCGCTGGGCGGATGCGAGGGCATCAAGACGGTCTTCGTCTACCAGCGCACGGGCGCGGCGATCCCGATGCAAGCCGGGCGCGACGTGTGGTGGCACGACGCCGTAGCAAACCAGCCGGATACGTGCGAGCCCACATGGGTGAACGCCGAGCATCCGCTGTTCATCCTCTACACGTCCGGGTCCACCGGCAAGCCGAAGGGCGTCCAGCATTCGACCGGCGGCTATCTGCTGCAGGCAATCCTGACGATGAAGTGGACGTTCGATTACAAGCCCAGCGACGTGTTCTGGTGCACGGCGGACGTGGGCTGGGTCACCGGTCACACCTACATCGCCTACGGGCCGCTCGCCTGTGGCGCGACCGAGATCGTATTCGAGGGCGTGCCGACGTATCCCGATGCCGGGCGCTTCTGGAAAATGATCCAGGACCACAAGGTCTCGGTGTTCTACACGGCTCCCACGGCGATCCGCTCGCTGATCAAGGCCGGCGGCGACCTGCCGAAGAAATACGACTTGTCGTCGCTGCGCATCCTGGGCAGCGTCGGCGAGCCGATCAATCCCGAAGCCTGGATGTGGTACTTCCAGACGGTCGGAGGATCGCGCTGCCCGATCGTCGACACCTGGTGGCAAACGGAGACCGGTGGCCACATGATCACGCCGCTTCCGGGCGCGACGCCATTGAAGCCCGGTTCGTGCACGTTTCCGCTGCCCGGCATCATTGCGGACATCGTCGACGAGACCGGTCACACCGTCGAATTCGGCAAGGGCGGCATCCTGGTCATCAAGCGGCCATGGCCCGGGATGATCCGGACGATCTGGGGAGATCCCGACCGGTACAAGGCCAGTTACTACCCCGAGGACTTTCACGGCAAGTATTACCTTGCGGGCGACGGCGCGTCGCGCGACCTCGAAGGTTACATCCGCATCATGGGCCGCATCGACGACGTGCTGAACGTCTCGGGGCACCGGCTGGGCACGATGGAAATCGAGTCCGCACTGGTCGCCAATCCGCTGGTAGCGGAAGCCGCCGTCGTCGGCCGCCCGGATGACCTGACCGGGGAAGCCGTCTGCGCATTCGTCGTGCTGAAGCAGGTCCGGCCGGAAGGCGCCGAAGCCGATCGCATCGCGAAAGTGCTGCGTGACTGGGTGGCAAAGGAAATCGGGCCGATCGCCAAGCCCAAGGACATCCGCTTCGGCGAAAACCTGCCCAAGACGCGCTCCGGCAAGATCATGCGCCGGCTGCTGCGCTCGATCGCCAAGGACGAGGAGATCAAGCAGGACACTTCGACGCTGGAAAATCCGGCGATCCTCAACCAGTTGAAGCAGGTCAACTGATCTGCTGGCCGAAGGATTCCGGCGGGAGGACGCGGCGGTCGCTGAAGGGTGGACGCCGCCTGGTCAAGCGACAGGTGGTGCGGTTTCCTGGAACGTCGGCCGCTTCGCGAGCTTATTAGCGAGCCGGGACAGGTTCGGGTACTCGCGGCGCCAGTCGAGATCGGGATAGCGAAGGTCGAGGTAGCCCAGGGCGCAACCGGTGGCGATGTCGGCGAGCGTGTAGGACTCGCCGTCGCACCACGCTTTCTCCTCGAGTTCTCGCGAGAGTTCGGCCACGGCGGCGGCGACCTTCTGTTGCTGTCGTTCGATCCAGTCCTTGCTCTGCTGCTTGGCCGGCCGCCGCGATTCAATCACGATTGCCTGCGCCGCATCGCAAATACCATCGGCCAACGCTTCCCAGCGCTTGACCTCGATGCGCTGGCGATTGGGTTCCGGAATCAGCCGCGACACCGGACTCACCGTGTCGATGTATTCGACGATCACGCGAGAATCGAACAGGCGGGTGCCGTCGTCCAGCACCAGCACCGGCACTTTCCCCAGCGGGCTCCAGTCGTGCACCGGATTGCCCGGATCATTGGGCGAGACCTCCAGCATCTGATACTCGATTTTCTTTTCCGCGAGCGCGATACGCACCTTGCGCACATAGGGACTCGTCTTCGATGCGATCAGCTTGAGCACGGGCGGGCGTTTCTTGGGAAGCGCGGGAGGAAAATTATAGCATCGCGTGCAGGCGCAGCCAGTCCGGCTAAGGACGTGTCCAATGTCGAGGCATGCAGGCTGCGTGCTACACTTCGACGCCTCCCGCGAGCGATTGCATCCGACTGCCGTGCACCCGACTGCCGCATCGTGACCGCCGAAGCCCCACTTCCCGCGCAATTTGCAGCCCTGACCGCGCTGTCCCCGCTGGACGGCCGCTATGCCGCGAAGGTCGCCGCACTGACCGGACATTTCAGCGAATTCGGACTCGTCCGCCATCGCGTGCGCGTCGAAATTTCCTGGCTCATAGCGCTCGCCGACGAACCGGCGATCGCCGAAGTTCCGCCGTTTTCCGCCACTGCGCGCGCGGCGCTCGACGCAGCGGCGCAGTCCTTCGCGCCGTCCGATGCTGCGCGCATCAAGGACATCGAGCGCAAGACCAATCACGATGTCAAAGCTGTCGAGTACTGGCTGAAGGAGCGTTTCGCGGCGGTGCCCGAGGTGGCGAGGGTCGCGGAGTTCATTCACTTCGCCTGCACGTCCGAGGACATCAACAACCTTGCGCATGCGCTGGCCCTGGCGTCGGCGCGCAAGGACGTGCTGCTGCCGAGCTTGCGCGAAATCGCGGCAAGCTTGCGCGCCATGGCGCACGCGAACGCCGACGCTCCGATGCTGTCGCGGACGCATGGTCAGCCGGCCACGCCGACGACGCTCGGCAAGGAAATCGCCAATGTCTATGCGCGGATCGAGCGACAGATCGCCGCCATCGAGCGGGTGCCGATCAAAGGCAAGGCCAACGGCGCCGTGGGCAATTACAACGCGCATCTTGCGGCCTATCCGGACATCGACTGGGAGCATCTTTCCGCGCGCTTTGTCGCGGGACTGGGTCTGGAGTTCAATCCCTACACGACGCAGATCGAGCCGCACGATTACATGGCCGAACTCTTCGACGCGATCGCGCGTGCCGACACCATCCTGATCGACTTCGACCGCGACGTCTGGGGCTACGTGTCGCTCGGCTACTTCAGGCAGCGGGTCGTCGACGGCGAGGTGGGTTCGTCCACGATGCCGCACAAGGTCAATCCGATCGACTTCGAGAATTCCGAAGGCAACCTGGGGCTGGCCAATGCGCTGCTGCGTCACCTGGCGGAGAAGCTGCCGATCTCGCGCTGGCAGCGCGACCTCACCGATTCGACCGTGCTTCGCAACATGGGAGTAGCGCTGGGTTATGCGCTGCTTGGCTGGACATCGCTGCAGCAGGGCCTGCGCAAGCTCGAGGTCGACCGGGGCCGAATGGCCGCCGAACTGGACGCCAACTGGGAAGTCCTGGCCGAGCCGATCCAGACGGTCATGCGCCGCTACGGAATCGCCAATCCGTACGAGCAGTTGAAGGCGTTGACGCGCGGGGTGACCGGCATGACGCGCGAATCGCTGCATGCGTTCATCGAAGGCCTGGCGTTGCCCGCGGACGCCAAGGCCCGGCTCCTTGCGCTCACGCCGTCGACCTATATCGGCAAGGCCGCCGACCTGGCCAAACGCGTCTGATCCGGCATCAATCGCGCCGGCGGCGCTCCTGCACGAACGTGCTGACCGCCGGGATCAGCGAGACGATCACGATCACGATGACGATCAGCGATAGGTTCTGCTTGACCCACGGGATATTGCCGAACAGGTAGCCGGCGTAGACCAGCAGGCTGATCCACAGCACGCCCCCGATAACGTTGTACGAGAGAAACCGTCGATACGACATGCCGGCTACGCCCGCCAGGAACGGCGCGAACGTCCGGATGATCGGAATGAACCGCCCGATGATGATGGTCACGCCGCCGTACTTGTCGTAGAACGCCTGGGTTTTTCGCAGGTGGGCCTGCTTGAACCACCGTGAATCGGGTCTATCGTAGACGCGGGGGCCGATGTAGTGGCCGATGGCGTAATTCAGCGAGTCGCCCAGCACTGCAGCGGCGATCAGAAGCCCAACCAGCAGGTGCACGTCGAGGCCGGCCGTCGCGACCACGGTGCCGGAGATGAACAGAATCGAGTCGCCGGGCAGGAATGGGAACACCACGAGTCCCGTTTCGGCGAAGATCACGACGAACAGCAGCGCGTAGATCCATGCGCCGTATTGCCCGGCCAGGTTCGAGAGCGTCTGGTCGAGCGCAAACAGCGAATAGAGCAGCGTCGTCAGCATGGGCGGCCCGAAACCGGCGGTCAGCGCGCGCGGCGGATCACCTAGGGCAGTATCTTCTCGCCGCCGATGCCGGCCTTCTTCTCCGGCTTGACCAGGTCCTCGCGGGAGACGCCCATCCACATCACCAGCGGCGCCATAACCAGCACCGACGAGTAGATGCCGAAGCAGATGCCGATGGTCAGCGCCAGCGCGAAATAATGCAATGTCTCGCCCCCGAAGAACAGGATCGACAACACCATCATGAGCGTACAACCGTGAGTGATGATGGTGCGCGAGATGGTGCTGGTGATCGCGCTGTCGATGACGTGTGTCACCGTGGCTTTGCGCATCTTGCGGAAATTCTCGCGGATCCGGTCGGCGATCACGACGGACTCGTTCACCGAATAGCCCAGCACGGCGAGGATGGCCGCCAGCACCGGCAGCGAGAACTCCCACTGGAACAGCGCGAAGAAGCCCAGGATGATGATCACGTCGTGCAGGTTTGCGACGATCGCCGCGATGGCGAAGCGCCACTCGAACCGCAGCGCCAGATACGCGACGATGCCCAGCGACACCAGCAGCAGCGCGAGCGCCCCGTTCTCATACAGCTCGCGGCCGACCTGGGGTCCCACGAACTCGACCCGCTGTTGCGTGGCGGAAGGGTCGTCCAGCCGCAACTCGCCCAGGACGCGTTCGGATAGCTGGGCGCTGGAGACACCTTCCTTCAGCGGCAGCCGGATGAGCGCGGTGTCGGAACGCCCGAAGCTCTGCGCCGAATATTCGCCCAGGTTGAGCTTGTCCAGCGCCGCCCGGACGCGAACGAAGTCGACGGCGTGGCCGTAGGTGACCTCGATGATCGTGCCACCGCGGAAGTCGACACCGAGGTTCAAGCCTTTGGTGGCCAGGAAGAACACGGCCAGCAGGAACGTCACGAGCGATATCACGTTGAACGTGAGCGCGTGCCGCATGAACGGTATGTCGCGCCTGATCCTGAAGAATTCCATCGTTTACCTTTTTCCTTGATGCGCCGGTCCGAAAATCGCTGTGGCGACGCTCAGCTGCTCGGCAGTGTCGCGGCGTCCGGCCGCCACACCTGACCGATCGAGATCTTGTCGAGCTTCTTGCGATTGCCATAGATCAGCGCCACGATGCCGCGCGAAACGAACACGGCGGAGAACATTGACGTCAGGATGCCCAGGCAATGCACGACGGCGAAACCGCGGACGGGCCCGCTGCCGAAGATCAGCAGCGCGATGCCGGCGATCAATGTCGTCACGTTCGAGTCGAGGATGGTTCCCCATGCGCGCTCATAGCCCGCCTGCAGCGCGGCGTGCGGCGTGGCGCCCCAGCGCAACTCTTCGCGAATGCGCTCGTTGATCAGCACGTTGGAGTCGATCGCCATGCCCAGCGCCAGCGCGATGGCCGCGATGCCGGGCAACGTCAGCGTCGCCTGCAGCATCGACAGGATCGCGACCAGCAGCAGCAGGTTGAACGACAGCGCTATCGTGGAGATCAGGCCCATCAGCATGTAATAGACGCACATGAAGATGGCCAGGACGATGAACCCGTATTTCACCGAGTTGAAGCCCTTGTCGATGTTCTCCTGTCCGAGCGAAGGACCGACGGTGCGCTCCTCGATGATTTCCAGCGGTGCCGCCAGCGCACCCGCGCGCATCAGCAGCGCGACGTCGTTCGCCTCGCGCGTGGTCATGCGGCCACTGATCTGCACGCGGCCGCCGCCGATTTCCTCGCGGATGACCGGCGCCGTGATGACCTCCGCCTTGCCTTTTTCCACCAGCACGATCGCCATGCGCTTGCCGACGTTGTCGCGCGTCAGCTCCTTGAAGATCCGCGCGCCGCTGCCGTCCAGGTTCATGTGCACCGCAGGTTCGTTGTTGCGCTGGTCGAAGCCCGGCTGCGCGTCGTTGATGCGATCGCCGGTCAGGACCACCTGGCGCTTGACCAGGACCTTCGCCCCGCCGCGCTCGACGAACAGGTCGCTGCCGAAAGGCACGCTGCCTCCGAGGGCCGCTTCCATCGCGCCCGGTTCCTCGTTGACCATCCGGATCTCGAGCGACGCGGTGCGGCCGAGGATGTCCTTGGCGCGCGCGGTGTCCTGGACGCCGGGGAGCTGCACGACGACACGCTCGGCGCCCTGCTGCTGGATGATCGGCTCGGCCACACCCAATTCGTTGACGCGATTGCGCAGGATCTGGATGTTCTGCTGCACCGCGCCTTCCTGGATGCGTTTCTGCGCCTCGGGTTTCAGGCCGGCGATGAGCAGCAGGTCGCCGCCGGGACCGTCGGCCTCGCGCAGCGCCAGGTCCGGATAGTTCTTCTCGATGACGGTGCGCGCCTTCGTCCTTTCACCTCCGTCCTTGAAGCGCATAACGACGTTGCCACCATCGCGCGCGATGCCGCCGTACTGGACCTTCTCGTTGCGCATCAGCGAACGGATGTCCGTCGTATAGCGGTCTCCCGCCTTGTCCAGTGCGGCCTTCATGTCGACCTGCAGCAGGAAATGCACGCCGCCGCGCAGGTCCAGGCCCAGATACATCGGCAACGCGCCAACCGACGTCAGCCATTGCGGCGACGACGACAGCAGGTTGAGCGCGACGGTGTAGGTGTCGCCGAGCTTCGCCTGGATGACGTCCCGCGCCTTCAACTGAGTGTCGGTGTCGGCGAAACGCACTTTGACCCCGGTGGCATCCAACGCCGCGCCACGGAAGGGAATATTGCCGGCCTTGAGCGCATCCTCGACCATGCCCAGCAGCGCCGAGTCGGCCTTCACTTTCGGCGAGCTGACCTGCACCGCGGGCACTTCGGGAAAGAAGTTGGGGAGCGTGTACAGGATGCCGACGACCAGCGCGACGGCGATCACGATGTATTTCCAGAGCGAATAACGGTTCATGGCGGACGGCCGGATGGGATGCTTGGGTTGGCGGGGGCGCCTGGGTTCTGGATGGGTCGGGCGGGTGCAGTAGAACGCGGCTTAAAATGCCGGCCGGCGGCCGGAGAGCCGCAGGGTCACAGCGCCTTGATCGTGCCCTTCGGCAGCAATTGCGAAATGGCCGCTCGCTGCACGGTGATCTCGACATTCGGCGCAATTTCCACCGCCGCGTACTGCTCGGTCAGCTTGCCGATCTTGCCCACGAGACCGCCGGCGGTGACGACTTCGTCGCCCTTTTGCAGCGCTTCGAGCATCGCACGGGTTTCCTTGGCGCGCTTCTGCTGCGGCCGAATCAGCAGAAAATAGAACACGACGAAGATGGCGATCATGGGCAGGAACGTCATCAGATCGCCGCCGGGAAATCCGCCCGGGGCTTGTGCGTAGGCGTTGGTGATGAACACGGAATTTCCTCCTGGGTGCTGTGCGCCCGCGCCTCGCCAGTGGCGGCAGCGGACCGGTTTTTTGAGCCAGCGGGCGGCGTGTCCCGTAAATGCGCGCAACGGTCCCTGACCGTTGAGTCGCCGCCGCGAAGTCAGGCTTGCGTAAAGCTCATGATTCTACCATGCGGCTCCGTTCCGCCTTAAAGCGCTGGACGTAGGCGGAAAGGGTATCGGCGGCGATGGCGTCGCGCAAATCCGCCATCAGTTGGTGGTAGTAGAACAGGTTATGTATGGTCGCCAGGCGGGCGCCGAGGATCTCGTTGACCCGGTTGAGGTGGTGCAGGTAACCGCGAGTGAAATTGCGGCACGCGTGGCATCCGCAGGCTTCGTCCAGTGGTTGCGTATCTGTCTTGTACCGGGCATTGCGGATCTTGATGTCACCGAAGCGTGTGAATAGCCAGCCGTTGCGCGCGTTGCGCGTCGGCATCACGCAGTCAAACATGTCGATGCCCGCGACGACGCCGGCGACAAGGTCTTCGGGCGTTCCGACACCCATCAGGTAGCGCGGCCGGTCCGCAGGCAACCGCGGAGCCACGTGAGCCAGCACCCTCAGCATTTCCTCCTTTGGCTCGCCTACCGACAAGCCGCCGATGGCAAAGCCGTCGAAGCCGATTTCCGCAAGGCCCGCCAACGACTCGTCGCGCAGATCCTCATACATGCCGCCCTGGACGATACCGAACAACGCATTCGCGTTGCCCCCGGTGTCGAACTCGCTGCGGGATCGCCGCGCCCAGCGCAGCGACAACTGCATCGAATCGGCCGCCTCATCGCGGGTGGCGGGGTGCGGCGTGCACTCGTCGAATACCATCACGACATCGGAATCGAGCGTGCGCTGGATCTGCATCGAAACCTCGGGTGTGAGGAACAGTTTGTCCCCGTTCACCGGCGAAGCGAACGCCACGCCTTCCTCGGCCACCTTGCGCAGCGGACCCAGGCTCCACACCTGGAAGCCGCCCGAGTCGGTGAGGATGGGCCGGTCCCAGCCCATGAACTTGTGCAGACCCCCGTGGGCGGCGACCACCTCCTGTCCGGGGCGCAGCCATAGGTGGAAGGTGTTGCCCAGGACGATCTGGGCGCCGAGTTCGACCAACTCGCGCGGCGCCATCGCCTTCACCGTGCCGTAGGTGCCGACGGGCATGAACACGGGAGTGTCGACGACGCCGTGCGTCAGTTGCAGCCGGCCGCGGCGGGCGGCGCCCGACGTTCCGATGACGGTAAAGCGCATGGGAGGGTTACGCGATGCGATCCCGCGACCTGCGGGAGACGTGTCAGGCTAGCGGTCGGCGAAAAGGCGGCGCCGCTGCGAAAACGCGAGCGCGACGATCAGCAACGCGCTCAATGCGAGGCCGCCGTCGGAAAGTGCCGGAATCGAAATCCTCTTCGAACCCGACGCCCCGCACGAATTGGCCGCGAAATTGAACGCGTTGGACCACACCTGATAGAAATCACCGGTGAAGTTGCCGTAACCGGTACCGACACCGACCGCGTAGTCGGGGGCAATCCCGATCTGGATGACGCACGCGGCGCCCGTCACGCGAAAGGCGATGGCCGGATCGGGCAGGCCGCGGGCATTGGGCTCGTTCCAATTGGCGAGGACGACGGTTCCCGCCTTGGCCTGGTTGCCGCCGGCGAAACCCGACACCGCGCTTAGCGCCGTCACGCCTTGGGTGAGCGGGTGCGCGACGATGCTCCCGGCGTTCAGTACGCGGGAAAGGTTGGGCAATCCGGTCCCGTCGGTGCGGACGCCCATCCCATCCGTCGTGTTGGGGTCGATCGTTTCGAGCGCACCCCAGCCATGGCTCGGAACGAGCAACGCCGGGTTGACCGAATCACTGCGATCCTGGTCGTAGAACGTCCCCAGGATCACTGCCCGCCCGGCGTTGGCAAACGCCGCTGCGACGTCGCCGACGGCTGTTGCATTGGGAAATCGGCCGTCTTCGAAGACCAGCAATACGTCGAAGGAGCCTTGCAGCGACGCGAGTGTCGGCACTACGCCGGACGTGTCGACGCCGGCAAAGACGTGGCCGGGCATCCTGGCCGCGAAGTCTGCGGCCGTGGCCGCGGCATTGTTATTGGAAAGCACGCCGACCCGCGCCGCGTAGGCAGGGGATGCAGCGAGCGACACCATAACGACGGCGAACATTCCGCAAGCCGCGATGAGACGGGAACAGGCAGATTTCATGGAAATACGGATTTCGTGTCCCGGAATGAAAGTCGGGCCGATTTCCGCTACGAATTCGGTTGCTGTGAGAGTAGCGCGTTAGCTCGATGTTGCCAACACAAACCGGGCCGCGGCGAGCATCCGCCCATCGGAATTGTTGCACTAGTAGCGGACTTGCCCGGGATTGTCGCCAAACAGCGACGCTTATCTGCGTATGTGTCGGGATTTGGCGTCAGTCACGCGCCGCGGCGGCATCCCGTTCCAGCAGCATGGCATCGCCATAGCTGAAGAAACGGTAGCGGGCGGCGATGGCGTGCGCATAGGCGGCGCGGATATTTTCGTATCCAGCAAACGCCGCAACGAGCATCAACAGCGTCGACTTTGAGAGATGGAAGTTGGTGAGAAGCGCGTCCACCACGCGGAAACGAAACCCGGGTGTAACAAAGAGCTCTGTCTCCGCCGACCCCGCCTGTAGTCCAACTTCGGTGACCGCCGACTCCAGCGCGCGCAAGCTGGTGGTGCCGACGGCGACGATGCGTCCTCCTCGAGCAATCGTCGCGGCTACTGCGTCGGACGTCTCCTGCGGTATCCGGTACCACTCGCGATGCATCCGGTGCAGCGACAGATCGTTTGTCTTCACTGGATGGAAGGTGCCCGCACCGACGTGCAGCGTGACGAACGCCTGGCCGATGCCGCGCGCGGCAAGTTCCGCCAATATCGCAGCATCGAAGTGCAGGCCGGCCGTTGGGGCAGCGACCGCCCCCGGCGTGCGCGCGTACACGGTCTGGTAGCGGGCGCCGTCGTCCTTGCCGGGGCGTCGCGCGATATAAGGCGGCAGAGGCACATCGCCGTGCGCATCGAGCCATGCCTCGAGCGGACCCGTGCCGGCGAACCGCAGCCGCCAGAACCGGTCGTTGCGGTCGATGATCGTCGCGTGCGCCTCGCCCGGGAGAACGAGCACGCTGCCGACGGCCGGGGATCGGCTGGCCCGCAGCTGCACCCACGCTTCGTCGCTTGCCTCGACGCGCTCCACCAGCATCTCGACCTTGCCGCCAGTGGATTTGCGCGCGAAGACTCGCGCATTGATCACGCGCGTATCGTTGAAGACCAGCAGGTCGCCGGCGCGCAGCAGGCCAGGCAGGTCGGTGAACCCGAAATCTTCGAGCCGCGCCCCGTCGACGTGCAGCAGCCGGCTGCCCGTTCGGTCCGGCGCCGGGACCTGAGCGATCAGTTCGGGCGGCAGGTCGAACGCGAAATCGGCGAGCGTGTACGTAGGCATGGGAACTGGCGAGGGCGGGACAGGTCACGGCGCGCGCGGAGGCGCGGCGGCAAGGGCGTGATGCGGGCGTTGCCCGTCGCTTGGTGCCCGGAGTCGGAATCGAACCGACATGACCTTGCGGCCGAGGGATTTTGAGTCCCTTGCGTCTACCAATTTCGCCATCCGGGCGGGGTTGCGGGGCGCGGTGCAGCAACCTGCAACGCATCCGCGCAGCCAAGGGCGGCATTATCCTTCGAAACGCGCCTGTTCCGCAGCAACTGATTGCGGGGCGCGGAAAGCGCGCTCAAACGTGCGCGAATGCCAAAGCTCCGACCACCAGGCTGCCGATGCCGGCGCCATAGGCCATCCACTGCAGCCACTTCTGGCGCGTGAGCAACGTTATCGCCGCAAGTGCGATGGCGATCTGGATCAGCGCCATCGATTGCGCCCAGCGATGGTGGAGGTGCATCGATTCCTCGCTCTTCGCGTCGGCGTCGCGGCTGGCCTGTTCCAGCGCCTTGGCGTCTGCCATGATCTTTTCCTTCTCTTTCTTGTAGCGCTCGACCTCGGTGCGATAGTCGTCGGACGCCTTGCCGGTGGCGAGTGTCGCGCCCAGTTCCGCCAGGTTCTGCTTGTTGCTCTTCGCCTGGTAGAAATTCCATTGATCCGACGCCTCGGTTTTCTTGATCGCCGCGTCGTTCTTGTACAGCAGTGCTGCGTTCTGCCTGGCGCCGCCCTGGTAGCTGATCAGCGCGCCGATCGTGGCGAGTATCGCGGTCATGACGGCCACGCGCGCGGCCATCGGGTCACCCGAATGCGCCTTGTGCTCGACTTCGTGGTCGTGCGGACCGTGTACGTGGAAATCTTCCGACATGTCTGATTCCTGGAAAATTGGGATGGAGTTTTAAGCGACGCGTGGCTGTCAGCGCCGCTCGTAGGTCACGAAAGCGTAGTTGAAACCTTCGGGTGCCGAATGCAGCTCGCGCGTGGTCTCGAGCCACTTCGACGGGTCGATGTCGGGGAAACGCGTGTCGCCGGCAAATTCCCGGTCGATTTCCGTGCAATACAGCGTTGTCGCACGGGACAGCGCGAGAGCATACAGTTCGCCGCCGCCGATGCAGAACACCGGCGACGGCATCGAGGCCGAGCGCAGCGCCTCGTCCAGTGACGACGTCACGAGCGCTCCATCGGCGACAAAATTGCGCTGTCGGGTCACGACGATATTCTCCCTGCCCGGCAGCGGACGGCCGATCGATTCCCAGGTCTTGCGCCCCATGATCACCGAGTGGCCCGTCGTCAACGCGCGGAAGCGCTGCATGTCCGCGGGCAGGCGCCAGGGAAGTGCGTTGCCTTCGCCGATGACGCCATTGCTTGCCACGGCGGCGATCAGCGCTAGTGCTGTCATAATGCGGCGAATTATAACGGTCGCCCTCGCGGGCGCCATTCCGGTTCCCCGATACGCGTGTATTACCCACGCTCATTTCTCAAGTTCATCCTGCTGGGCTTCCTGCTCGTCAGCCTGCCTTTGCTCTATGCGCTCGGCGAACTGATCTATTCGCTCGACCGGTTGGCGACGGAAAGCCGCCAGGAGGTGTTGCAGGCAGCACAGGCCGGGCGTTCGAGCCGGCTGCTGTTCGAGCAGGCGACCACGCTCGAGCGGCTGGCGCGGCAGCAGCTGATTCTCGAGGACCCGGCGCTGCTCGAAGACTACGCGCGAGTGCGCCAGGAATTCCGTGGCACTACGAGCCAGCTTGCGCAACTGCCGCTGGAAAGCGAACAGGTCGCAGCGCTGACGAATCTGGGCGACAACGAAACCCATCTGCACGACATGCTGGTGTCGCAGACGCGGACGCCTGAAACGATCCGCACATTGGCCGACGGTTACGCGCAGCTTGTGGAACGCGCGCAGGGCATGCTCACCGCGACCAACCAGCTCACGCAAAAGGCAATCGAACGGCTGCAGGAGACGGCCGACCAGGGGCGCGAAAAATGGCTCTACCTGACGTTGGCTACGGCAGCCATCGCGCTGGCGCTCGCCATCTTCTTCGCCGTTCTGATCGCGCGCCCGATCCGCCAACTCGACCAGGCCATCCGGCGCATGGGCACGGCGGACTTCACCCATGCGATCGAGGTGAACGGTCCGCAGGATCTGCGTTATGTAGGGCAACGACTGGAATGGCTGCGCGGCCGCCTGCGCGAACTCGAGGAGCAGCAGAACCGGTTCCTGCGTCACGTGTCGCATGAGCTGAAGACGCCACTTACCGCCGTGCGCGAAGGTGCGGAGCTGTTGCGCGACAATGTCGGCGGGCGCCTGGCGCCTGAGCAGCAGGAAATCGTTCGCATCGTGCGTGAAAACACGTTGTCGCTGCAGCGGCTGATCGAGGACCTGCTCAGGTATCACCAGACCGGCGGAGTCGAACCGGCCACGCTGGGCCCGGTGGCGCTGCCCGAGGTGATTCGCCGCGTTGTCAAGGAACAGAAGCTCGCGGCGCTCGCGCGGATCATTACCGTGGATGTCGACTTGAAGCCCGTGATCATCGTGGGGGATGCGGACAAGCTCCGCACAGTGGTCGACAACTTGGTGTCCAACGCGATCAAATATTCACCGCGTGCCGGGGTCATCGAAATCACGCTGGCCCCCCAATCGGGCCATGCCGTGCTGGACGTAATCGATCATGGCCCGGGAATTCCCGCCGCCGATCGGGAACGCGTGTTCGAGTCCTTCTACACGGGCAAGCCGCCGGCCGACGGCAAGGTCAAGGGATCCGGATTGGGTCTCGCCATTGCGCGCGAATATGCGCTTGCGCACGGCGGTCGCATCGAAGTGCTGGACCGTGCCGACGGGGAGCGGGGCACGCGATTCCGGTTGTGGCTCCCTTTGGCGGTCGGTATCGGCGATACGCCGCCGAAGAACGCGCGTGCGGCGCAAGTGGCGACCGAGGGCCACAAGTGATGAGCAGAGTGCGCGGCGCATTGCTGCTGGCTTGTCTGGCAACCTGGCTTGCCGGCTGTGCCACGGCTCCCAAGCCGCCGGTGAACCTTACGCCTCTGGAAGAACTGGAACCCGATCTGGTACCCGCACCGACGGTGCTGGTCGAATACCCGCCGATCGAAGCCGTCGAGCCGCCGCCGGCAAGTACGCCGGAAGTGGTGGCGACGGCCGTGCCGGGACAAGGGACTGTGGCAATGGCGGCTCCATCGCCGCAGCCGGCTGTCGCGTCGCCAGCCGCGGTTCCGGAGCCCAATCTCGATGACCTGCAGTTGATCGCGCTGCTCGGCGATCTGCAGCGGTTCGGAAACCTTTCTCCGGACGAACTCCGGCGCGAAATGGGTGCCGCAACCCAGGCGCTGGCAAGGCAGCGAAGCGATGCCAACCGGGTTCGCCTGGCGGTCCTCTATTCGTTGTCGCGCGCCAGTCCGCAGGACGACCTACGGGCAATGCAGTTGCTCGACAACGTCGCCAAGGGCGGTCCCGGATCACCTTCCATCAAGCAGCTGGCCGTGGTCCTGCAGGCGCAGATATCGGAGCGACTGCGCGCGGTACGCGACGAGCAGCAAAGGGCGGAAGCTGCCGTGCAGAAGCTGGAGGCGCTGCGGCAGATGGAGCGCAGCTTGATGCGCGACCGGTCGCGGGGCGGCGGCGGCGGCGGGGGTGGTGGCGGCGGTGGTGGTGGTGGCGGTGGCGGCGGCGGCGGCGGTTGACGCCAGCGCCAGACGCGGAGATAGCGAATGAGTACCGGCGACATCCTTCTGGTCGATGACGATCCCGACCTGCTCAAGCTGATCAGCCTGCGCCTCTCGTCCGCGGGCTATCGCATTCGAACCGCGGAAAGCGGTGAGACGGCGCTTGGGGCCATTGCCGTGCAGCGCCCGGCGTTGGTCGTCACCGACCTTCGTATGCCGGGTATCGACGGCCTGCAACTTTTCGACGCCATTCATCGCCAGCACCCCGCGCTGCCGGTTCTGATCCTCACCGCGCACGGGACCATTCCGGACGCTGTTGCGGCAACCCAGCGCGGCGTCTTCGGCTTCCTCACCAAGCCCTTCGACAGCCGCGAACTGCTGCAGATGGTGGCTTCCGCGCTCAAGCTGTCCGGCGATGACGCGGGTCCCGGCAATGCCGCCACCGGCGAATGGCGCAACGGCATCATCACGCGCAATCCGGGCATGGAGGATTTGCTACGCCAGGCGAAATTGGTCGCCGATTCGGACGCAAGCGTTCTGATCTATGGCGGTTCGGGAACGGGCAAGGAATTGCTGGCTCGCGCCATTCATCGGGCCAGCCGCCGCGAGGATCGTCCGTTCGTCGCCGTCAATTGCGGCGCGATCCCCGGCGAGTTGCTTGAGTCGGAACTGTTCGGCCACGCCCGCGGCGCCTTCACCGGCGCCGTGCAGGCGCACAAGGGCCTGTTCGAGGCCGCCGATGGCGGCACACTGTTCTTGGACGAGATCGGCGACATGCCGCTGCCGCTGCAGGTCAAGCTGTTGCGGGTGCTGCAGGAGGGCGAAGTGCGCCCGGTAGGGTCAACGCAGGCGATCCCCGTCGACGTGCGCATGATCTCCGCGACGCACAGGGATCTGGATGAGCAGAAGGCCTCAGGGCTGTTTCGCGAGGACCTCTACTACCGCCTCAATGTGGTGTCCTTGCGACTGCCCCCGCTGGCTGACCGGCGCGAAGACATACCGTTGCTGGCGGCCTTCTTCCTGCGCAAACTGGCCGAGAGGTACCACAAGCCCATCCCGACGCTGGCGCCGGATGCGATGGCGTTGCTTGTGGCGGCGCCTTGGCACGGCAACGTTCGTCAGCTCCTCAATCTGCTGGAACAGGCGTTGGCGCTGGCGACGACGTCGATGATACCGGCCACGCTGGTCCAGAACGCGCTGAAAGAAGACGACGCCGCGCTGATCCCGTTCGAAGAGGCGCGCAAGACGTTTGAACGCGACTACCTGGTCAGACTGCTAAAGATCACTGGCGGCAATGTGACGCAGGCGGCTCAACTCGCGAAACGCAACCGCACCGAGTTTTACAAGCTGTTGCAGCGCCACAGGCTCGAGCCGTCGATGTTCAAGGAAACCAAGAACTGAGCCGGTTCTCCGCCCTGAGTGACCGCAAGCGTCCGTGTCCGGCAGTGGCTGTCGGGAACAAGCGACACTGTTTCCGTCGTAAAATCAAAGCATTCATTCCATTGTCATTTTGCGTGTCTGGTTTCCGCGACAATTGACCCCTCGGACTGATGCAGTGCAACGTCTGCAAGGGGCATGCCGACAGCAGCGTTTAGCCCGGCAAATAAGATTGCACTTCCGCTGCCCGATGAATCTGGCTCATGTTTGGCATGACCATTGCTTATAGTTCGAGGGCACCCACAGACACCCCGAGACCTGCCATGGATAGTTTCGCACCGGAGTTCGCCCACTACTGGCTTGATGGCCAGGCGGGCGATGCCGACGTGATGCATGGCGAATTCGGTGCGCTCGATACGCCGACTCAGCAGGCCGCCTTGGTCGAGTTGGCCGAAAAGGTAAGCGCCGCGCGCAGCGTGGTCTAGATATTCCTTACGCTGGCGGCGTTGGCCGGCGGAGGCCCAGAATCAGGTACGGAGCGGTATCGCTCCGGCCAACAGAATCCCCCTTGCCCGCCTACTCCTCCCGGCGGGCTTCTTTTTGCCCCGCTGTCGCGGAGTCGCTCACACTGCGACGGGGGCCCTCAACGCCCCATGGCATTGATAGTCGGCGATCTCGAAATCGTCGTAGACGTATTCGAACAGCGTCGGTGGCTTGCGCCGGATGACGAGCTTCGGCAGTGGAAACGGCGGCCGCGCAAGCTGAGTGTCGACCTGGTCCAGGTGGTTGAGATAGAGGTGGCAGTCGCCGCCGGTCCAGACGAAGTCGCCTACGCCGAGGTCGCATTGCTGCGCAATCATGTGCGTCAGCAACGCATAGGAGGCGATATTGAATGGCACGCCCAGGAAGATATCCGCGCTGCGCTGGTACATCTGGCACGACAGGCGTCCGCCGGCGACATAGAACTGGAACAGCAGGTGACACGGCGGAAGTTTCATGCGCGGGATTTCCGCGACGTTCCATGCCGACACGATCAATCGCCGCGAGTCCGGATTGCGACGAATCTCGGCGAGCAGATTGGCCATCTGGTCGATGTGCGTGCCATCGGGCGCCGGCCACGATCGCCACTGGTATCCGTAGACCGGGCCCAGATCGCCGTCGGCATCGGCCCATTCGTCCCAGATCGACACGCCGTTGGCCTTGAGATAGGCGGTATTGGTGTCGCCGGCGAGAAACCACAGCAATTCGTGAATGATCGACTTGGTGTGCACCTTCTTCGTGGTGAGCAGCGGAAAGCCGCGCGCCAGGTCGAAGCGCATCTGGTAGCCGAATACCGACAACGTGCCTGTGCCGGTGCGGTCATCCTTGCGGTTGCCGTGTTCGCGCACATGGCGCATGAAGTCGAGGTAAGGCTGCATCGGCGACGTTGATTTCGGCGTGGATTGGAAAGGGTGGCCCCGGCTCGTCACATTGTAGCGGAGCGCCGGACGGCGCCGCGCCGCGCTGCGCGCCCCGCTCGGCTGCCAAGCAGCCCGATCCATCGACCCAACGAACGGCTGCTTGACAATCCGCTCCGCGGGCCTAGAATTCGCAACAACATAACTAGTCAAGTAGTCATATAGTTTCCGGCAATCATCAGCGATGCGCCCCAGCTACGCCCGAGCCATACCCCGCGCCTGGCGGCGCACGGCGCGCATGTTCGTCGCGCTGGGCGACCCGCACCGGCAGCGCATCGTATTGATGTTCGATCCCGGCGAGCGGCTCACCGTCGGCCAGATCTCCGCGGCGTCCACGCTATCGCGTTCCGCAATCGCTCATCATCTGAAAGTGCTGCGCGAAGCCGGCGTGCTGCACAGCGAAAAGGTGGGCAAGGAAGTCTGGTATCGCTGCGATCCGGACACCGTCCGCGCGGCGCTGACCGACGTGCTCCACTTCCTCGATGTCCAATAACCCGGCTTGCCTGAGAAACTCGTCGCCGGTATCCATCTCCACGTCGCCCAGCCGGAAAACCTGACCATGCCCGCATCCAACCAGTTCGACCTCCTCAGGCAGCGCCGCTTTGCGCCTTTCTTCTGGACGCAGGCGCTGGGCGCCGGCAACGACAACGTCTTTAAGAACGCGCTGGTCATCTTCGTCGCCTACCACGCCGCGAGCCTGACGGCGATCGATGCGAACACGCTGGTCAATCTCGCCGCCGCGGTGTTCATCGCTCCGTTCGTGCTGTTCTCGGCAACGTCCGGGCAGCTTGCCGACAAATTCGAAAAGTCCCGCCTGATCCGCTACATCAAGGTATTCGAGATTGCGATCATGGCAGTGGGACTCTTGGGGTTCTGGTCGCGGAACCTGACGCTGCTCTTCGTCGCACTCGCGCTGATGGGCGTGCACTCGACGCTGTTCGGCCCGGTCAAGTACGCGATCCTGCCGCAGCAGTTGAAGACCGAGGAATTGATCGGCGGCAACGGCCTCGTGGAAATGGGAACGTTCGTGGCCATTCTGATCGGCACGATTGCCGGTGGTCTGCTGGTCGCCGTGGTCCCCTACGGGCCGGAAATGGCGGGCGCTGCCGCGGTCGTCATCGCGGTCGCCGGCTGGCTGGTCAGCCGGGCCATTCCGTTGACGCCCGCGGTCGCGCCCAACCTCGCGATCAACTGGAACCCGTTCACCGAGACCTGGAAGAATCTCACGTTCGCGCGCGGCAACCGCGTTGTCTGGCTGTCGATGCTGGGCATTTCCTGGTTCTGGTTCTACGGCGCGACGTTTCTCACCCAGTTCCCGAACTTCGCCAAGAACGTGTTGGGGGGCGACGAACACGTCGTCACGTTCCTGCTGGCGAGTTTCTCCATCGGCATCGGCGTCGGCTCGTTGCTGTGCGAACGGCTCTCGGGGCATCGAGTCGAGCTGGGGCTCGTGCCGTTCGGCTCGATCGGCCTCACGCTGTTCGCGATAGACCTGTGGTTTGCGACGCACGCGATGCACGCCACCGCCTTGGCCGGTGTCGGCGCCTTCCTCGCGCAGCCGGCCAACTGGCGGGTCACCGCGGACCTGGTGCTGATCGGGCTCTTCGGCGGCTTCTACATCGTGCCCCTCTACGCACTGATCCAGGAGCGCTCGGAGGCCACGCACCGCTCGCGGATCATTGCCGCCAACAACATACTCAACGCGCTGTTCATGGTCGCCTCGGCGGCCCTGGCCATCGCGTTGCTGGCCATGAACGTGTCGATTCCCGGCCTGTTCCTCGCCACCGGCATCCTCAACGCTTTCGTCGCGTTGTACATCTACCGGCTCGTCCCCGAGTTCCTGATGCGGTTTCTCGCGTGGCTGCTGATCCACACGATGTACCGCGTGCGGAAGGAAGGGCTGGAGAACGTGCCGGAGCGGGGCGCGTGCATCCTCGTGTGCAATCACGTGAGCTACGTCGACGCCATAGTGATTGCCGCATGCGTGCGCCGGCCGGTGCGCTTCATCATGGATCACCGGATTTTCCGCGTGCCCTTGCTCAACTGGGTGTTCCGCACGATGAACGCCATACCCGTTGCCTCGGGCAGGGAGGATGCGGCCGTCAAGGAGGCCGCATTCGCGTCGGCCGCCGCTGCGCTGCGCGACGGGGAGATCGTCGGCATCTTTCCCGAAGGCAAGCTCACTGACAACGGCGAGATGTACCCGTTTCGGGCGGGCATCGAGCGGATGGTGAAGGACACGCCGGTGCCGGTGGTGCCGATGGCGTTGCGCGGACTCTGGGGCAGCTTCTTCAGCCGGTCCTATGAGGGCAAGGCGATGCGCCGGTGGCGAGGCATGTTCTCGCGCATCGCCATCGTGGTCGCGCCGCCGGTCCCGCCGTCGGGCGCAACACCCGAAGCATTGCATTCCGAAGTGCTGGCGCTGCGCGGCGATGCCCGCTGAGATTGCAGCGGTGCCGTTGCACGCTGACGCGCGTTCGCATTCGACAGCGTTGCTTCGCGCCGAATCGCCGCAAGTCGCGTGCTAGACTCGACACAGTAATTCATCGCGGCTTCTGGGTGATCAACAGGCCATGTCGGGCAACACTTTCGGCACGCTGTTCTGCGTCACGTCTTTCGGCGAATCGCACGGTCCGGCGATCGGCTGCGTCGTCGACGGCTGCCCGCCGGGACTTGCGTTGGTCGAGGCCGATATACAGCATGAACTCGATCGCCGGCGTCCGGGAACGTCGCGGCACGTCACGCAGCGTCGCGAGTCGGACACCGTGGAAATCCTTTCCGGCGTGTTCGAAGGACGCACCACGGGCACGCCGATCGCGCTGCTGATCCGCAACGAGGACCAGCGCAGCAAGGATTACGCGAACATTGCCGACACGTTCCGTCCGGGGCACGCCGACTACACGTACTGGCAGAAGTACGGCATCCGCGACTACCGGGGCGGCGGCCGGCAATCGGCGCGCGAGACGGCGGTGCGTGTCGCGGCGGGCGCCATCGCACGGAAGTGGTTGTCCGAGCGCTACGGCGTGAGCATTCGCGGTCACCTGACGCAATTGGGACCCAACGTCGTCGCATTCGAAGGCTGGGAGCACGTCACCGGCAATCCGTTCTTCGTCGCCAACGCTACCGTCGTGCCCGAACTCGAGGCGTTCATGGACCGCCTGCGCAAGTCCGGCGATTCCTGCGGCGCGCGCATCGAAGTCGTCGCCAGCGGCGTCCCGGTCGGCTGGGGCGAGCCGGTCTACGGCAAGCTCGATTCGGACCTCGCGGCTGCGATGATGAGCATCAACGCGGTCAAGGGCGTCGAGATCGGCGCGGGATTTGCCGCCGTTGCGCAACGCGGCACCGAACACTCCGACGAGATGACGCCGGAAGGTTTCCTCTCCAACCACGCAGGCGGCATCCTGGGCGGCATTTCCACAGGCCAGGACGTGACGGTGGCGATCGCCGTGAAGCCGACATCGTCGATTCGCCTCGACCGGCATTCGATCGACAAGGCGGGACGGCCGGTGACGGTGAACACGCACGGCCGGCACGACCCCTGCGTAGGCATTCGCGCCACACCCATTGCGGAGGCCATGCTGGCGCTGGTGCTGATGGACCACGCGCTGCGGCATCGGGCGCAGAACGCCGACGTGCGGACCGATACACCGCGCATTGCGGCGCACGCGCCGATCGACGTCGCCGCGAAACACAGGCGCGCGCCGCCTGTCGACGATCCGGACCCCGACGAGGCTTGAAACGCCTACTCGCGGCGCCGCGTGATCGTGGCGTCGGCGCTGCCGCGTGAGAACGTGAGCGCGACGGCGTCGCCTGGGCTCACCTGACGCGCATCCTGCACGATGGAACCGTCGCTGCGCGCGACGATCGCGTAGCCGCGTTCGAGCACCGCATCCGGATTCAAATGGGCAAGGTTCTGCGCCAGGCCGCCAAGCCGTTCCGTTGTTCGCACTACACGGTCGTGTGCGGCGCGTTGCCACCGCGCGAGCGCATGTTCCACGCGCAGCGCCGGGTGCAGCGGGGCCCGCAACTCGCGTAGCAGCCTCGCCTGCAGTGTCGACGCGGCGATCGCGTTACGCGCGAAATCAGCGCGCCACGCGTGGCGAATTCGCCGGGCGGATTCCCGCAGATGCTCGCGCTCCTGGGCGATGCGCGCGGCCGGATGCACGAGGCGGCGCGTGGCGGCGTCGAGCCGTTGCATCCGGACCGCCAACACGTGTTGCGCCGACCGGGAGAGTCGCCGCGCCAGTTGTTCCACGCGGTGCGCGATCGCGATTCGGTCGGGCGTGACGGCGGCCGCCGCCGCGGTGGGCGTGGGCGCGCGCAGGTCCGCGACGAAATCGCAGATCGTGAAATCAGTCTCGTGACCGACGCCGGACACGATGGGCAGCACGGAGTCGAACACCGCCTGCGCCACGGCTTGCTCGTTGAAGGACCACAGGTCCTCGATGGAACCGCCGCCACGCCCGACGATCAGCACGTCGACTTCCGCACGCGCGTTCGCCGTACGTATCGCCCGCGCAATTTCCGCGGCGGCTCCGTCGCCTTGAACCGAAGTCGCATACAGGACCACGCGTGCGGCGGGCCAGCGGCGGCGCAAAGTGGTCAGAATGTCGCGCAGGGCCGCGGCTCGCGTCGACGTCACGATGCCGATGGCGCGCGGATACGGCGGGAGCGGGCGCTTGCGCGCTTCGGCGAACCAGCCGGCGGCCTCGAGCTTCGCTTTCAGTTGCGCGAATTTTTCATACAACGCGCCGACGCCGGCCAGGCGAACGGTTTCGACATTAAGCTGGAATTCGCCGCGTGCCTCGTAAATCGACGGCGTTGCGCGCACCTCGACCTGCACGCCGTCGCGAAGCGCGAACGCCACGTGCTGCGCCTTTTGCCGGAACAGTACGCAGCGCACCTGCGCCTGTGCGTCCTTGAGGTTGAAATAGCAGTGGCCGGACGCGGCACGCATGAAGTTGGAAATCTCGCCGCTGACCCAGACCAGGCCGAGATGCCGCTCGATCAGCAGTCGCGCGGATGAAACCAGCAGCGAGACCGGCAGTACCGCACTCGGCGACAGTTCGGCCGACGGGTCGCGTGGTACGGAAGCGGCGCGTGAATCGCGTTGAGGAAACGGCGTGTCGGTCATTTCGGCAGTCCGCTCCGGGTTAGACAACGCAGGCGCAGCAAGCTGTTTGTCATGGACATCATGCTAGCGCGGCGTTGTAACGGCGGTGTCATCTTCGCCGTTTTCGGGTGTCCAACCAGCCCCGCGCGGCCGCCGTGACGAAGTTACAACCCGTTGAAAACACAATCTAAAGTTGCGGTGCTATTTTAGGCATCGCAACGTTTTTCCCTGCCCCGGCACCACTTAGCACACCAATTTACAAGATATGCACACTTCTATCCACAGGAATTGTGGAAAACGTGGCGCGACGGCGTCACGCACCCGCCCGGAAAGCCTTGTAGGGCGCGGCTCTCGGGGGTATGCACAGAGTTCCCTCGTAGCGCGCGCAATGACGGGGCATCCCCTCCCGGTTAGAATGTGCAATCGCATCGTGTTGTTCATGAACAAAGCAAATGAATGCTGCACCGCCACAAGCGAATCTAAAGGACGGAAACGAAGCCGCGCGAGTTCAGGCGCCGCATCCCGCTGCCCGGGAAGCGCCGCCGCTCGCGTCCAATTTCCTGCGCGTAATCGTCGCCGACGACAATCGAACCGACAAGTACGGCGGCCGCGTCGTGACCCGTTTTCCGCCTGAGCCCAATGGTTACCTTCATTATGGGCACGCCAAGTCGATCATTCTCAATTTCGGGCTCGCCGCCGAGAATGGCGGCACGTGTCATCTCCGCTTCGACGACACCAATCCGCTCAAGGAAGATGTCGAGTTCGAGGACACCATTGCGGAAACGGTGAGGTGGCTGGGTTACGACTGGGGCGGACACCGCTATCACGCGTCCGATTACTACGATGCGCTGTACGGATTCGCGGAGTGGTTCATCGAGCAGGGACTCGCCTATGTGGACAGCCAGTCCGCGGAGGAAATGCGCGGCACGCGCGGCACGCTGACGCAGCCCGGGCGCGATAGCCCGTACCGGAACCGGACGGTCGCCGAAAATCTCGAACTCTTCCGGCGCATGCGCGCGGGTGAATTTCCCGACGGAGCACACATCCTGCGGCTGAAGATCGACATGGGCAGCGCGAACCTGAACATGCGCGATCCTGCGATCTACCGTATCCGCCACGCGTCGCATCACCGCACGGGCGACAAGTGGTGCATCTATCCGCTCTACGATTACACGCACGCCATCTCCGACGCACTGGAACGCATCACGCACTCGGTCTGCACGCTCGAGTTCCAGGACCATCGCCCGCTGTACGACTGGGTGATCGAGAAACTCGCGGACGGAGGACAGCTTTCGCGTCCGCTGCCGCAGCAATACGAATTCGCCCGCCTCAACCTCACGTATGTCGTGCTGTCGAAGCGGCGCCTGGTTGAACTGGTGGAGGGAAGGCACGTCGACGGATGGGACGATCCCAGGATGCCCACACTCGTCGGCGCGCGCCGCCGCGGCTTCACGCCTGAGGGGTTCCGCTTGCTGGCCGAGCGCATCGGCGTGTCCAAGACCGATTCCTGGATCGACATGCGCGTGCTCGAGGATTGCATGCGCGACGACCTCAATACCCGCGCGCAGCGGCGCATCGCCGTGCTCGACCCGGTGAAGCTCGTGATCGACAACTATCCTGAGGGCCACGCCGAGGACTGCTTTGCGCCCAACCACCCGCAGCAACCGGAAATCGGAAAGCGGGCGTTGCCGCTCACCCGCGAGTTGTGGATCGAGCGCGACGATTACACCGAAGCGCCGCCGAAAGGCTATTTCCGGCTGGCGCCCGGCGCCGAGGTGCGTCTGCGCTACGGCTACATCGTGAAATGCATCGGCGCGGACAAGGATGCCGCAGGCAACGTGACGGCCGTGCACTGCACGTATGACCCGGACACTCGCAGCGGCACGCCCGGCGCCGATGCGCGCAAGGTCAAGGGCAACATCCACTGGCTCTCCGCCACGCACGCCGTCCCAGCGGAAGTAAGGCTCTACGACCGGCTTTTCCACGTGCCATTTCCGGGAGCGAGGAACCCGTGGGGGGCGCGCGCGGACGTGGCTGCGCCTGAGGCTCCGTTGCCTTCGCATCACGTCGTGGTCGCCGGTGACGACGACGATGCGATGGAGGTCGCGGAGCGCGATTATCGGGACGACCTCAACCCGGACAGCAAGCGTGTGATCACCGCCTTCGTCGAGCCGGCGCTGGCGGCGGCAGCGTCTGAGGAGCGTGTGCAGTTCGAGCGGCATGGCTATTTCGTCGCCGACATGATCGATCACGCACCGGGCAAGCCGGTGTTCAATCGCGCCGTTACGTTGCGGGACTCCTGGACCAAGCCCGCTTGACGCTTCCGCACCTGCCAGGTTCACCTGCACATTCTTCAATTTTCCTTCCGGCGCATCCGCGCTAAGATGTCGCCGCCCAATCCAGTCAGGAATTCGTCATGAAGCGCATTGCTTTGTTTCTGATCACCAACATCGCGGTAATGGTGGTATTGGGAATCGTGCTCCGCCTGTTCGGACTGGACCAGTACGCGGCCCAATCCGGGGTGAGTTTCGGCGGCCTGCTCGCGTTTTCCGCGGTCATCGGATTCGGCGGAGCGATCATTTCGCTGCTGCTGTCGAAGACAATGGCCAAGGCGTCCACCGGTGCGCAAGTCATCACGCAACCTTCGAATGAGGCGGAAGCGTGGCTTGTGGAAACGGTGCGCCGTCTGGCGACGAAGGCTGGCATCGGTATGCCCGAAGTGGCGATCTACGAAGGCGCTGCCAACGCATTCGCGACCGGCGCGTTCAGGAATTCCGCGCTGGTCGCGGTTTCCACGGGCCTCTTGCAGTCGATGAACCGGGAAGAGGTCGAGGCGGTGCTCGGTCACGAGGTTGCGCACGTCGCGAACGGCGATATGGTGACGTTGACGCTGATCCAGGGCGTCGTGAACACGTTCGTCGTGTTCCTGTCGCGCATCGTCGGGTCGATAGTCGACCGCACGGTGTTCCGCACTGAGCGCGGCACCGGACCGGGCTATTTCATCACCGTCATGGTGTGCCAGATCGTGTTCGGCGTGCTGGCGTCGATCATCGTGGCGTGGTTCTCCCGCCGGCGCGAATTCCGCGCGGATGCGGGTTCCGCCCAATACTTAGGCTCGCCGACGCCGATGGTCAACGCGCTGAAGCGGCTCGGCGGCGTCGAGCCGGGCACGCTGCCCAAGACGATGGCCGGCTTCGGCATCACGGACCGGGCCGGCATCATGGCGCTATTCTCGACACATCCTCCCATGGAAGAACGCATCCAGGCGCTGCAGTCGCGCACGCCTGGCTAACCTCCCGACATCAGGGCGAGCGCAATGTTCAAGATCGAAGTCGAAGACGACAAGGGCATCTGGAGCGACGTCTTCGACGCCGCGGGCAAGCTGCTCACGTTCGAGAAGGAGGAGGACGCGCGCGCGGCGCTTGCGCAGCGGTTTCCCGTGCTCGTCCAGATGGAAAAGTATGCGGGCGGCAAGCGCACGCGCGTGATTCGCATCCTCGAGGACGAGGACGACTGGCCCAAGAAAAAGTAGCGGCTGCCTAGCGTACGGCTACATGGGCGGTACCAGCCCGTCCTTGCCGACGCTGATGCGTGTCGCGGTCAGCGTTCCGTCCGGTTGGCGCGTGGCGCCGAACATGATGTGTGCGCCCGGGACGAGCATGGCGCGATCGCCCGGCTCGAACGTCACGATGGGCACGTCCGGAGGCACCAGGACCACCTGTTGGCCATCCTTGTACTTGAGCGTCATTCGGCGGGCGGCATCGACGGCGACGACGTCGGAGACGGTCGCGTTGGTCATCATGCTCCCCGGTTCCAGGTCCCAAGGGTAATGGCCCTCGCCGCTGCCGCGCGCGGATTCCGGAAAGACCAGCACCTCGAGCGCCCTGAGCGTGCCGTCGGCGTTGGGCAACGTCGCTGTGCCGACGAACGTGCCGGGAACCACGGCCGCAAGGGTCCTAGGTGCGATGGCGCTCACCGCGTAATTGTCGGCGAGCTTCACGCTCAGCGCTTCGCCGGCACGGGTCTTGACCTGCAGCGTGTTGCCGTCAAGTAAAACGACGTCGCCGCGAATGCGCTGGCTGTTCGACTGCGCCGCGGCCGCCGTGGCCAGGCCGATAGCGGCGACGGCGAAAATCATTCTCAATGCGCCCATGGTTTTCCTCCTTCAACGCACCGCGTCTTTCAGCGCGGCGATTCGCGCAAAAGCCGGTACGAGCCGTATGCGCCGATTTCGACCAGCCCGGCGCGCTGCGCGTCGGTCCACAGGCGCAAGTCGCCGTCGCGCACGGCAAAGAAATCGAGGTTGGGACTGGCACGGTAGCTCACGAGCGCGTCCGGGCCCTCCACCTTCACTGCCTTGCCGCCGGCGTAGAACTCCGCGGATATCGGGCGTTGGCCGACGTACACCAGCGTGTCGCCTTCGCTTGTCCGCGTCGCCTTGTAGGTTCGGACCAGCGCCCGGTGCGAGAGTTCGACGTCGAAGCGGTCCCTCTGCGTGACCAGGACCAGCAAGAAGACCAGCAGCAACCCGGCCCCGCACCCGAGCATCAATCGTACTGCCACGCGCGGCGCCCGGGAATCCGCCGGGACCGGACGCCAGAACTCGCACAGCAGCAGTGCGAACGCCGGCATGCCTGGTAGCACATACGTCACCAGCACGTTGCCGGAAACCGTGAAGAACAGCATCGGCGCCAGCGTCCACAGCAGCAGGTACGAACACCAGGGTTCGCGCACCAGGCGGCGGGCGCTGTCGCTGCGCTTCGCCAGCGCCCGCGCGAGCCATCCAATGGCCAACGGCGACCAGGGCAGTGCGGCCGCGATCCAGAACAGCCATATCGTGCCGCGCGGCCGGGCGTGCGCCTGGCCATAGAGATCACCCCTCCAGCCTGGTTCGACGAATCGCTTCCAGTGCTCGCCGACCAGGAAATAGTCGAGGAACCCCGGCGACGCCCGCTCGGCGGCCCAGTACCACGGCACGGCCAGCGCGAGCATCAGCAGCGTCCCGGTCAGCCACGGCAGGCGCGCCGCTACGGCGCGCCACGACGCCGTCCACAGCGTCCAGGCACCGACCGGCAACAGCGTCAACACGACGCCGACGGGACCCTTGGCCAACAGGCCCGCGGCGAGCCCGAAAAAAAACACCAAGCCCGCGGCGCGGCGCGTGGATTCGCGACCGTGCAGCGCTTCCCAGAATCCTGCCATCGAAAGTGTCGTCGCGAATACCAGCGCCGGATCGGTCATGACGGCGCCAGCGCTGATGAACACGAGACCAGTGGTCGCAAACGCCGTCAGCGTCCATAGCGCCGCGTCCCTGCCTGCGCGCTGCGACGCTAATCGGTAGACCAACGCACCGCAGCCGACCAGCAGCAGGAACGACGGCAGCCGGGCCGCGAATTCATTGACGCCGAGCACGGCCATCGCTGCGGCCGACAACCAAATCGACAGCGGAGGCTTGCCCCAGAAGGGAACGCCGTAGTCGACCTGCGGCACCAGCCAGTTCCCCGTCTCGAGCATCTTGCGCGCGATTTCGGCGTAGCGCGATTCCGTCGGGTCGAGCAGCGGATAGGCGGGGAGCGTGGCGAGCCGGACGACGACCACGACGACCAGCAGGAGCAGAATCCAATGGCGCTCGCGTGCCGTGAGCTGCACCTCGGTCATCTGGGTGATGACGCGCCGCCTTCCGGCATCGGTAACGGCTGCCGCGGCGGCAGCCATTGCTGGACAAGGTACAACGGGCGCTGCTTGACCTCGATGAACATTCGGGCCAGGTATTCGCCGATGATGCCGAGCGCCATCAGTTGCAGCCCGCCTAAGAACAGCACGACCACGATCAGCGTCGGGTAGCCCCGAACCGCGTCGCCGAAGAGGAGCGTCTTGCCTATGACGTAGACGCCAAATCCGAATGCGACCAGCGCGGTCGCGAATCCGACGTAGCTGGCGGCCTTGAGCGGCACCACGGAGAACGACGTGATGCCTTCGAGCGCGAAATTCCAGAGCCGCCAGTAATTCCACTTGGTCTCACCGGCATGCCGGCCATCGCGGTCGTAGTCAAGTTCGCGGCAGGGGAAGCCGATCCACGCGAACAGCCCCTTCATGAACCGGCTGCGTTCGGGAAAGCGGCGCAATGCGGCGACTGCGCGGCGCGACAGCAGCCGGAAATCGCCGACGTTCTCCGGGATGTCGATGGTGCCCATGCGGCCGATCGCGCGATAGAAGCCGCGTGCCGTTGCTTTCTTGAACCAGCTTTCGGCCGCACGGCTGCGCCTGCGCATCAGCACGACGTCGAATCCCTCTCTCCAAGCACTCAGCATGTCGGGGATGAGTTCGGGTGGATCCTGCAGGTCCGCGTCGATGACCACGACCGCGTCCCCGTGGGCGTGGTCCAGGCCGGCGCTCATCGCAATTTCCTTGCCGAAGTTGCGTGAGAGATCGATGACCGCCACGCGCGCGTCGGCCTCGCGCAAGGCCACGAGCAGGGATCGCGTGGCGTCGCTGCTGCCGTCGTTGACATAGACCACCTCGGCCGTCATTGGCAACGTGTCGAGCACCGCCGCGAGGCGGCGGTGAAATTCCCCCAGCACGGCCTCTTCGTTGTAGGCCGGGATCACGATGGACAGCGACGACGATGCAGTCATAGGCACGGACACGCGGACTGCGGGCGCGCTCAGAACGTCCATGTCCGATTGGCAAGATAGCCGGCGAGCAGCACAGCAAGCGTCGCGACAACCTGCGCGACGAGATAATGAGGGGCCAGCGCCAGCACGGCCGCGAGGACCAGCGCGTTCAGCACGATACCGGCGGCGGCGACCGCCGCGAAACGCGGCAATGCGCGTCGGTGCGACTGCCCGCTTGCGAACGTGAAGCGGTGGTTGAGAAAGTAGTTGATGCCGGCGCCGACGATCGCACCGGCGGTCGACGCGGCAACGGCGCCCGTTTGCGCAAACTGCACCAACGTCACCAGCACCGCGTAGTGCGCCGCGGTCCCGACCACACCGGCGCCGGCATAGCGAACGAACTGGGCGAACATCGTGGCGGGGGCGAGGACCGGAGGTGAGGGAGCCATGGATTCGGACGCCGGGGCTGGGTGCGGGGGCGTCCGCAGCGCGGCGTGCGCAAAGCAATACTCTACCGCGTATCGGGAAATCCGCCACGCACCCCCGTACGGCGGGCCGCAAATGAAACGGCCGGCATTACGCTGTGCGCGTGAGGCCGGCCGTCGCGGCGCGATGTTCCGCGCCGAGCATGAGCGTGTAGTTTACTTGAGGTGATTCGAGACGAGCTTGGTCATCTCGAACATCGACACCTTGCTCTTGCCGCCGAAGACGGCGCGGAGTTTTTCGTCCGCATTGATCATGCGCCGGTTGAGGGCATCCTGAAGCTTGTTCTTCTTGATGTAGTCCCAGATCTTCTTGGTGACTTCGGTGCGCGGCAGCGGTGAGCTGCCCACAACCAGAGCCAGCATCGCCGACGGCGACAGCGGCTTCATGAACGCGGCGTTGGGCTTGCGCTTTGCAGCGGGCTTCTTGGCGGCGGGCTTCTTCTTCGGAGCGGCTTTCTTCGGAGCAGCCTTCTTGGCCGCGGGCTTCTTGGCGGCCGGCTTCTTCGCGGCGGGCTTCTTCGCAGCGGACTTCTTCGCGGCGGGTTTCTTCGCAGCTTTCTTGGCAGTTGCCATGGGTCTCCTTCCCTTCCTGTCGATTGGTGCGAGCGGACGATGCCGTTCGGTGTGAAGCGGTCCGTCCTGTCACGGTATACCACTCCATCGGCGGCGACTATACCGCATTTTCAGAGGAAGGGAACGCTTGGCATAGAGGAATCTGCTGCGCTGTTGCGTAAACACAAACGGAAGCGAATGACCGAGCGCGGACGAATGTCTACCCCCCGAGCAGCTTGACGAAGGTCTGGAGGACGATCGCGTTGGCGATGTCGACGAAGAACGCACCGACCAGGGGCACCACCAGGAATGAGCGGGGCGAGGCCCCGTACTTCTTGGTCGTCGCGGTCATGATGGCGATGGCTGTCGGCGTCGCGCCCATGGCCAGCCCGAAGTACCCGGATGACGTGACCGCCGCGTCGTAGGTGCTGCCGAGCAATCGGAACACGACGTGGGAGACGAGCAGCCAGGCGACCATGGTCTGGGCAGCGAGGACGACGAGCAGCGGAAGGGCGACGGCGGCCAGCGCCGCAAGGTTCAGCGTCATCAAGGACATGGCGAGGAACAGGCCGAGCGCCACGTCGGCGACGAGTGCCAGCGGAGGCGATCCCGTCGGCCAGCCCAGCCTCGGGAACAGGCGCGGGACCGTGTTGGACAGGACCATGCCGCAGAACAGCGCGGTAACGAATTTGGGCAGCGTCAGGCCGAATTTCTCCAGCAGGTTGTTGAGTTCGTCGGACACGGCAATCGCGATCGCTATGACCAGGAAGGTGGTCAGGACACCGTTCGCGTCGAGTTTTGGCTGAGACTCCTGGTCGTAGCTGACGCCGACGGTGAGTGCCTCGGCGTTCTTGCCGGACAGGCGGTGGCGCGTGATCAGCCGATGCCCGAGCGGACCGCCGAGCACGCCACCGGCGATCAGTCCGAAAGTTGCCGCCGCCGCACCTATCGCCGCCGCAGCGGGAACGCCGAACTTCTCGTTGATGATCGGTGCCCACGCCAGCACCGTGCCATGGCCGCCCGACAATGCCGCGGAGCCGGCGAGCAATCCCTGGGCCGGCTGGTATCCCATAAGCGCTGCGAGACCTACCCCGACGCCATTCTGCACAGCCAGGTTCGCGACGGCCACCAGAGTAAGCACGGCCAGCATCACGCCACCCATCGCCAGCAATCGCAAGTTGGCGGACAGGCCGACCGTCGTGAAGAACACGATCAGCAGCGTGTCGCGGGCGGCGAGATCGAACTTGATCTCGGTGCCGGTCGCCATGACCAGCAGCGTGAGCACGGTGGACGCAATGAGGCCCCCGGTCACCGGTTCCGGGATCCCGTATTCGCGCAGCCAGGGGATGCGCCCGTTCACCCAGCGCCCGAGAAAAAGGACGAGGATGGCGAGGATCAGTGTGTGGTGGTTGTCGAGGCTCAAGGCAGTGCGGCGGCGTTCGGCGTCTTGCCTGGAAGTGTACGGCCAACTGAGGGCAACTAAGGCCAACTCAGACCGACGAAGGCCAGCCCGCGATTGCCCGGAGCCATTGCCCCGTGGGAAAATTTCCGCATGCCTGGATGCCGTTGCCTGCGGGTCGCCGCGTGGATGCTCGCGCTGGCGACCTGCTTGCCGTCGCGCGCGCAGGCGCCGCAGGAGCTCTTCGACGCCCATCTCCATTACAACGACGAGGCGGTCGCCGCGTTTTCGGTGGCTGAGGTGCTGCAGATCTTTCGCCGCAACGGCGTCACCGCGATCCTCGCCACCAGCCGTCCGAACGACGGCACGCGCGCGTTGGTGGCCGCCGCGCGCGACGCGCCGGGCTCGGCGCCGCGCGTCGTGCCTTTCATCCGTCCGTACCGGAACCAGGCGGACCGTCAGACCTGGTTCAATGATCCGGAAATCTATGAGCTGATCGAGAGCGAACTCGCGCGCGGCATCGGTTATCGCGGCATCGGTGAATTCCACGTGTTCGGTGCTGCCGACGCGAGTACCGCGCAGGTCAGGAAGATCGTGCAGCTGGCCGTGGCGCGCGACCTGTGGCTGCACGCCCACTGCGACGAGGCGGCGCTGGAAGCGCTGTACGCGCATGACCCGAAGGTCAAGATCATCTGGGCGCATTCCGGGTTCTCCACGCCACCCGACACGATTGCCGCGCACATGGCGCGGCACCCGACGCTCGTCGGCGAGCTTTCCTACCGCTACGACATCACGGAGAACGGCAAGGTGGCGCCGGCGTGGCAGAGCCTGTTTGCGCGCTATCCCGAGCGATTCGTGATCGGCTCCGATACGTGGGTAAACCAGCGGTGGGTCCAATACGGGGAGATCATGGACTGGTATCGCGGCTGGCTCGCATTGCTGCCGGCGGACATCGCGCGGCGGATCGCCTTCGCCAATGCCGCGGGACTGTTCGTCGCCGTGCCGCCCTAGGTGACCCCGGAGTAAAATAGCGGACCCTGCGCCCGATTGGCGCGCGCGGACGGCATGACGGCGTTGTGTCGCCGCGAGTGCCTTGTTCCAGCGGTTGCTTCCGGTGTCCTCTCATTTTCCCGCCTTCCATGACCGCCTCCGCCTCGAATCCCGCCGACCTGCGCGTCGAGTACAAGCGCGCGGCGCTCGACGAACGCGACGTCGATCCGGACCCGATGCGCCAGTTCGCGCGCTGGTTCGACGAGGCCGTGGCCTCGCAGGTCCCCGAACCCAACGCGATGACGCTGGCGACGGTCGACCCGTCCGGTTCCCCGTCCGCGCGCATCGTGCTCCTGAAGGCGGCCGACGGGCGCGGGCTGACCTTCTACACGAATTACGCAAGCCGCAAGGCGCGGGAGCTTGCGCCGGGTTCTCGCGCGGCGCTGCTGTTCTTCTGGCCCCAACTCGAGCGCCAGATCCGCGTCGAGGGCGAAGTGGAGAAGGTCGACGCCGCTACCGCGGATGCGTACTGGGTGACGCGCCCGCGTCTGTCGCGCATCGGTGCGTGGGCATCTCCGCAAAGCGAGTTGCTGCGCAATCGCGCGGAGCTGGAGCAGCGCTTCGCGGACGCCGAGGCCCGCTATCCGGGAGAGGCGGTGCCGCGTCCGCCACACTGGGGCGGCTACCGGCTGGTCCCCGAAGTGATCGAATTCTGGCAGGGGCGCGCGTCCCGACTGCATGACCGACTCGTCTACCAACGCGGGAGCCCAACCGGCGACGCGACCTGGCGCATTGCGCGGCTCGCGCCTTGACTCCGTTGCGATTCCAGAATCCCACGCTGTTGGCGCTGATCGCGCTTGGGCTAGCCAACCACGTCGTCCTCACCGGCAACCGCGTGACGGTGACGCTGGAAGCCATCAATCAGGGACATTCCAGCGCGGTGGTCGGCGCGATAGTCGCGCTCTACGCGTTCCTGCCGATGCTGTGCGCGGTTGCAGCCGGACGGATTTCCGATCGCATCGGCGTGCGCAAGCCCATGCTGGCCGGTTCGCTCGGCCTCGCTGCCGGCGCGCTGATACCGGTCCTGGTCCCCGGATTGTTCGCGTTGTTCGCAAGCGCGGCGCTGGTCGGCGTGGCATTCATGACGTTCCAGGTCGCGGCGCAGAATGCCACCGGGGAACTCGGCGACCCTTCGCTGCGCGTCCACAATTTCAGCCTGCTGGCCGTCGGGTATTCGATCTCCGGGCTGCTTGGGCCGCTCATCGCCGGGTTCACGATCGACCACGCAGGCTTCGCAACGTCCTTCGCCATACTGGCCGCGATCCCGCTCTTGCCGGTTGCCGTGCTGGCGGCAGGCAAGGTGGCCTTGCCCGGTCCGCATCCGGAGCGGTCGGGCGCCAAGACGGGAAGCGTGCTCGAGCTGGTCACCCATCGCAAATTGCGCAGGGTCTTCGCGGTCAACGTGCTGCTGTCGATGGGCTGGGACCTGCACACCATCGTGATTCCGGTCTATGGCGCGGGTATAGGCCTCTCGGCGTCGCAGATCGGACTGGTGCTGGCGTCGTTCGCCGCCGCGACCTTCGTCGTGCGCTTTTCCATGCGCTGGATCGTGCGCCACGCAACGCCGCACCAGGTCCTCACTCTGGCGCTCTTCATCGCCGGCGCCGTGTACATGGTGTTTCCTTTCGTTCACACCGCCGGCGCGCTGATGGCCATGTCGTTCACGCTGGGACTGGGGCTGGGAATGAGCCAACCGATGGTGATGTCGCTGCTGCACATCCACGCCCCACCGGGGCGCACCGGTGAAGCGGCCGGCGTGCGGATGTCGCTCGTCCAGTCGATGGCGTGCGCGGTGCCGCTGGTGTTCGGCGCGTTGGGCGCGACCGTGGGCTTGACGCCGGTGTTCTGGTCGGTGGGCGCGTGTCTGGCCACCGGCGGCTGGCTTACCAAGCGCGCGATCTGAATCCGGCGCATTTGCGTGGGAATGAGTCGCAGGAGAGTGCGCCCGCCTGGCGTCTGCGATAATCGCACGACACTCCGCCTGCGGCACTTCCCGCGCCAGCCTCCTTGGGTCCCGTCCGTTTCTTCCGCCGTACCGTCACCCGCCTGAACAGCGTCGGCTGGTTCCGCGCCGCCGGCAGCCTGTCGTTCGTCACGCTGCTCGGCCTGGTGCCGCTCGCCACCGTCGCATTCGCGTTCGTGGCGCAATTCCCGCTGTTCCAGGATTTCCTGCAGGTGCTCGAGCGGTTCCTTCTGCGCCATCTGCTGCCGGAGTCCGCGTCAACGGTCGTCCATCAATATGTCGTGGTGCTGGCCGCGGATGCAGCGAACGTGGTCGGCCGGTCGATCGTATTCGTCGCGGTCACCGCGGCGCTGGCGATCGACACGATCGAATCGGAGATCAACGAAATATGGGGAGTACGCAAAAAGCGTCCGATCGCGCGGCGTCTCCTCGTCTATGTCTTCGGCATCACCGTCGGCCCGGTGATACTCGGCGCAACCATTTCGCTGATCGGCTGGACACTTGCGGAAGTCGTGGCGTCCGTGCCGATGCAGCGCGCGCTGACCGCCTTGGTCCGGGAGGTATTGCCGACGGTACTGGTCATCGTCGGATTGACGCTGCTCTACCGGATTGCGCCTGCCCGCCACGTATTCTGGCGCTACGCCATTGCCGGCGGCGTGCTCGCGGGCATTGCCTTCGAAGTCACCAAGCGCGTCTTCACGTGGTATCTGACCAGCTTTCAGAGCTACGAGATGCTCTATGGCGCGCTGGCAGCGGTTCCAGCGCTGATGTTCTGGATATTCCTGACCTGGTTGATCGTGCTCGCGGGTGCGGCCGTGGCAGCAACGCTCGCGGAAGCCGGCGGGCGCGCCAATGACACCGCCTGATTCGCTCGCCTTGCCGAATCTGCTACATTTCAAGCGTCCTAAGCGAAGGAGTCTCATCTCGTGTGGTCCCTGATACAAGCAGCGGGTTGGCCGATATGGCCGTTGATCGCCGCGTCCGTCGTGGCGCTCGCACTGATATTCGAACGGCTGTGGTCGCTGCGGCAGTCCATCGTGGCGCCGGAGGGCATGGTGGACAGGGTCCTTGTCGACTTCCGGCAAACCGGGGCGACGCCCGAGCTGCTGACGCGGACGGCGGCGCAGGGTCCGCTGGGACGCATCCTGGCCGCGGGTCTGGCCAACGTGAAGGCGCCGCGTCCGGTGATGAAGGAGGCCATCGAGGAAGTGGGCAGGGTGGTCACGCATGACCTCGAACGCTTCCTGACCACGCTCGGCACGATCGCCGCGATGGCGCCGCTGATGGGCCTCTTCGGCACCGTCGTGGGCATGATCGAAATCTTCGGATCGCAGGGCGCCGCGGCTTCCAACCCGATCCAGCTCGCCCAAGGCATTTCGATCGCGCTCTACAACACCGCGATGGGGCTCATCGTCGCCATTCCTTCGATGATCTTCTATCGCTATTTCCGCTCCAAGGTGGACGGGCTGGTGGTGGAGATGGAGCAGCAGGCCATCAAGCTGGTCGATTTCGCGCACGGCGAACGCAAGTGACGGGGCTGGCGCCATGAACCTGCGCGGACTGCGGGACCGGGACGACCCCGAGATCAACTTCATACCGCTGATCGACGTCCTGCTCGTCATCCTGATCTTCCTGATGGTGACCACGACCTACCAGCGTGTCGCGGAACTTCAGATCACGTTGCCGGAAGCCGACGCCGACGCGGCGAAACAGCGTCCGAAGGAGGTCAATGTCGGCATCGACGCGCAGGGCCGCTACGTGATCGACAAGAACGTGTTCACGTTCACCAACGTCGGCGCGCTGGGCGAGATGCTGCGGAAGGCCGCGGGAGACACCAAGGATCCGGTGGTCATCATCAACGCCGATGCCAACGCGACGCATCAGTCGGTCATCCACGTGATGGAGGCCGCGCGCCAGGTAGGCCTCGTCCACATCACGTTCGCGACGCAGACGCCGGCGAAGTAGCGCGAGTCGGCGCGAATTGACGCGATCTGACGTTGCGGCCGTGACATTCGCCCAACGTCTCGTCGCCACGTGGTATGAACGGCGCGTCACGCCGCTTGCCGCGGCGCTTTGGCCTCTGTCGATGCTCTACCGGACGCTGGTTGCAGTGCGGCGCGGGCTCTTTCGCGCGGGCATCCTGCGCGCGCATCGGCTGCCGGTCCCGGTGATCGTCGTCGGCAACATCAACGTCGGAGGCGTGGGCAAGACGCCGCTGACCCGCGCACTGGCCGAGCAGTTGGCGCTGCGCGGACGCAAACCCGGAATCGTCAGCCGCGGTTATGGTGGCAGCAACGTCGCGCCTCGCGCCGTGGTGCGAGGCGACGATCCCGGCGTGGTGGGCGACGAGCCGCCGCTGTACGCCGAGGCAGGGCTTCCGGTGTGGATCGGTCACGACCGCGTGGAGGCCGCGCGCGGGCTGATCAGGAGCCATCCGGCCTGCGACGTGATCGTCGCCGACGATGGCCTGCAGCACTACGCGCTGGCGCGCGCAATGGAGATCGCGGTGGTCGACGCGTCGCGCGAATTCGGCAACGGCCTCATGCTGCCCGCCGGTCCATTGCGAGAGCCGGTCTCGCGTCTGCACAGCGTCGACGCGGTGGTGCGCCTGGTGCCGCGCGACGAGAAGACAGCAACGGCTTCGAATCGGCGAGAGACCGTCATGACGCACGAGCCGCTGCCGTGGCGCAACCTGAAGCAGGCAGACCTGGCCGCCAATCCCGCGCAATGGCGGGGCATGCCGATCCACGCCGTTTCCGGCATCGGCAATCCGCAGCGGTTCTTCGACATGGTTGCCGCGCTGGGGATTGCCGCGACCTGCCATGCCTTTCCCGACCATCACGCGTTCACCGCCGCCGACATCGCATTTCCCGGCGCCGGCGCCATACTGATGACGCAGAAGGACGCGGTAAAATGCTCGGCATTCGCCGACGAGCGCTGCTGGTACCTGCCGTTGCGCGCAATCATCGACCCGGCGCTCGTCGTTTTCGCAATGGAGAAGATCCATGGATTCAAAGCTGCTTGAGTTGCTGGTTTGCCCCGTCACCAAGGGTCCGCTCACGTTCGATCGCGACAAGCAGGAACTCATCTCGAAGTCGGCGCGGCTCGCCTATCCGGTGCGCGATGGCATTCCGGTCATGATCGAGGAAGAGGCGCGCAAACTTGCTCCCGCGGAATATGAATAGCACCGTGCGAACGGCGTAGCGGCGGCGCGGTGGCGCTCCCGATCCCCTTCACTGTCCTCATCCCCGCGCGCTACGCATCGACGCGCCTGCCGGGCAAGCCGCTGGCGGATATCGCCGGCAAGCCAATGGTCGTGCGCGTCGCGGAACGCGCTCGCGCGAGCGGCGCCGAGCGCGTCGTCGTGGCGACGGACGACACGCGCGTTCGCGATGCGGTGGTCGCGCACGGCATCGATGCGTGCATGACACGCGCCGATCACGTGACGGGCACCGATCGCCTCGCCGAGACTGCGCAGCACCTGGGTTTGGCGGACGACGCCATCGTCGTCAACGTGCAAGGCGACGAGCCGCTGCTTGACCCGGCGCTGATCCGCGGCATGGCGGCATTGCTGGCCGCACGGCCGGATGCGGCGATTGCCACCGCATGTCATCCGATCGACGATGTCGCCGAAGCGTTCAACCCCAATGTCGTCAAGGTGGTGCTCGACGCCGCCGGCTACGCGCTCTATTTCAGCCGCGCGACCATACCTTGGGCGCGCGACGCATTTCGCGAATCCACGAATGCACTTCCGCCCGGATTGCCGCTGTACCGACATTACGGACTCTATGCGTATCGCGTCTCCTTCCTGCGGGCCTTTCCGAGGCTCGCGCCGGCGCCGATCGAAACCTTCGAGGCACTCGAGCAATTGCGTGCGCTGTGGCATGGCTACCGGATTGCCGTGCAGGTCACGCATGGCACCCCCGCGCCTGGCATCGATACGCCCGAGGATCTGGAGCGCGTGCGCGCGATCTTTGCGCGGGATCAAGGCTCCCCGCGTTGACCGTCCCGCCGATAACGGCGAGAATCGCACGCGAACCGGCGATGACGCAGGACAGAACACCTCGAAGCGCGCGGCACTGGGCTTCCCGCGTGCGCACCCGGCCCACCTTTTCGAGCCAAGACCATGCGACTCATTCTGTTGGGCCCGCCGGGTGCCGGCAAGGGCACCCAAGCCACGTTCATCAAGGAAGCCTATGGCATTCCGCAGATTTCCACCGGCGACATGCTGCGCGCGGCCGTCAAGGCCGGGACGCCGCTCGGACTCGCCGCGAAGAAAGTGATGGACAGCGGGGGCCTGGTCTCCGACGACATCATCATCGGACTGGTCAAGGATCGCCTGACCGCGGCGGACTGCGAGAAGGGCTATCTCTTCGACGGTTTCCCGCGCACGATTCCGCAGGCCGACGCGATGCGCGACGCCGCAGTCCCGATCGACTACGTGCTCGAGATCGACGTGCCCGACAGCGCCATCGTCGAGCGCATGAGCGGCCGTCGGGTGCACGTGGCATCCGGACGTTCGTATCACATCAAGTTCAATCCGCCCAAGGTGGCAGGCAAGGACGACATCACCGGCGAGGAGCTGATCCAGCGCGATGACGACAAGGAGGCGACGGTGCTAAATCGCCTCGCCGTGTACCACACGCAGACCGAGCCACTGGTCGCTTACTACGCGAAATGGGCAGCGGCAGGGGACCCGCGCGCGCCCAAATACCGCAAGGTCGACGGGATGGGCAGTGTCGAGGCCATACGCGACGCCGCACTTGCGGCACTCAAGACTTGAGCCGCCCATGACCAGGCGCAACGCGTTCTACGCGCAATCCGGTGGCGTGACCGCCGTCATCAACGTCAGCGCGGCGGGGGTGATCGAAACCGCCCGCCAACACCGCGACCGCATCGGCCGCGTGTATGCCGGCCGCAACGGAATCATCGGGGCGCTGACCGAGGACCTGATCGACACCAGCCGCGAGTCCGCGAAAGCAATCGCTGCGCTGCGCTACACGCCCGGGGGCGCGTTCGGGTCGTGCCGCTACAAGCTCAAGGGCATCGACGAGAATCGCGCGCAGTACGAGCGCCTGATCGACGTGTTCCGCGCGCACGACATCGGCTATTTCTTCTACAACGGCGGCAACGACTCGGCTGACACGTGCCTCAAGGTGTCGCAGATCGCGACGAAGCTGGGCTATCCACTTATCGCCGTGCACGTGCCCAAGACCGTCGACAACGACCTGCCGGTCACCGATAACTGCCCGGGATTCGGTTCCGTGGCCAAGTATGTCGCGACATCGATGCGCGAAGCCGCGTTCGACGTGGCGTCGATGGCCAAGACCTCGACCAAGGTGTTCGTGCTGGAGGTGATGGGACGCAATGCCGGGTGGATCACCGCGGCGGTGGGCATGGCCGACAGCAAGGACACGCCGATCCCGCTCATTCTTCTGTTCCCGGAGGTCCCATTCGACGAGGCATCGGTAATGGCGGCCGTCGAGGCGAAGGTGAAGCGCTTTGGTTATTGCTGCATCGGCGTATCCGAAGGCTTGCGCAATGCCGATGGCAAGCTGATGGCGGAAGCCGATACGAAGGACGCGTTCGGCCACGCGCAATTGGGCGGCGTCGGTCCTCTGATCGCGGGCATCGTCCGCGACCGTCTCCATTACAAATATCACTGGGCTGTCGCCGACTACCTGCAGCGTTCGGCGCGGCACATCGCCGCGAAGATGGATGTGCTGCAATCGTATGCGGTGGGCAAAGCCGCCGTGGAACTCGCGCTCGCCGGACGCAACGCGGTGATGCCTGCGATCCAGCGCACCTCGGACAAGCCGTACCGCTGGAAGATCGCTGTCGCTCCGCTGACCGATGTGGCCAATGTCGAGAAAAAGCTGCCGCGTCAGTTCATCACGGCGGACGGCCTCGGCATTACGCCCAAGGCGCGCGCCTATCTGGGTCCGCTGATGAGAGGCGAGGACCCGCCGACGTTCAAGGATGGCCTGCCGCAGTTCACACGCTTGAAGAACGTCGCGGTGCCGAAGAAGCTCAAGACGGACTTCGCAGTCTGACCCCACGCGGAGGAAACGCCATGACCGAGATCGTCGACTATTACTTCGCCACTGTTTCGCCGTACGCCTATCTCGGGCATGACCGCTTCACGGCGATCGCGAAGAAGCACGGGGCAACGGTGGCGGTGAAGCCGATCAACCTGGGCGAGGTGTTTCCAGTGTCCGGCGGCTTGCCGCTGTCGAAGCGCGCCCCCCAGAGGCAGGCCTATCGCCTGGTGGAACTGTCGCGCTGGTCCCGCCATCTCGACAAGCCCATGCGCATCCAGCCTAAATACTTCCCCGTCAACGGCGACCTTGCCGCGTATTGGATCCTCGCCGCCAATGAATTGGGTGGGACGCGCGGCCTCGACCTGGCCGGCGCCGTGGGACGCGCGATCTGGGAGCAGGACCGCGATATCTCCGATGCGGCCACGATGCAGGCTATCGGCGCGGAGTGCGGGCTCCCCGCCGACCTGGACAAGCGCGCGCAAGCCCCGGAAATCGCGGAGAAATATGCCGCACTGACGCAGGAGGCCATCGCTCTCGGCGTGTTCGGAGCGCCGACCTACGTGGTGGACGGCGAACTGTTCTGGGGACAGGACCGGCTCGACTTTCTCGACCGCAAAATGGCAAAATAGCGTGTTTTCGACGGTCGGCTCAGATTCAAATGAGTTCCAATCACGAGCCGGCCGATTTTGCGAGGGGATCGGTTCGCGCGTCACTGCACCTCCAGGCGCGAGTCGCGGAATGCGCAATTGAATAAATGCAGGCTCCACTAAGAGCCGCGGCGTTCCACTGCAGTTCACATTTCAAAGGGAGTACCAAGCCATGACCACAGGCCTCATCTTCGCGCTCATTTGCGCGGTGGTGGCGATTGTCTTCGGCGGCGTCTGGATCAAATGGATCCTCGCCAAGCCCGCAGGCAATCCACGCATGCAGGAGATTTCCGCCGCCATTCAGGCCGGCGCCCAGGCATACCTCAACCGCCAGTACACGACGATCGGCATCGTGGGCGTCGTCCTGTTCGTCATCATCTGGTGGGCGCTGGGTGCGCGCACGGCGAGCGGTTTCGCGCTCGGCGCGATCCTGTCCGGGCTCACCGGCTACATCGGCATGAACGTTTCGGTGCGCGCCAACGTGCGCACGGCCGAAGCCGCGCGTAGCGGCCTCGCACCGGCGCTCGCAGTCGCGTTCCGCGGCGGCGCCATCACGGGAATGCTGGTCGTCGGGCTGGCGCTGTTGGGCGTGGCGGGCTTCTACTGGTTCCTCACGGGCTCCGCGCACTGGGCGCCCAACCTGATGGGCCAGGGGCTGCATCACACGATCGAGCCGCTCGTGGGCCTCGCGTTTGGTGGTTCGCTCATCTCGATCTTCGCGCGGCTGGGCGGCGGCATCTTCACCAAGGGCGCCGACGTCGGCGCCGACCTCGTGGGCAAGGTCGAGGCCGGCATTCCCGAAGACGACCCGCGCAATCCGGCGGTGATCGCGGACAACGTCGGTGACAACGTCGGCGACTGCGCCGGCATGGCCGCAGACCTCTTTGAAACCTACGCCGTCACGATCATCGCGACGATGCTGCTGGGCGCGCTGCTGCTGCCGACGATGGCCGAGACGGCGGTGACCTACCCGCTGGTGCTGGGCGGATTCTCGATCCTGGCTTCCGTCGTCGGTTGCTACTTCGTCAAGGCGGTGCCCGGCGGCAAGATCATGAACGCGCTGTACAAGGGGCTGGCCGTCGCCGGCGTCATCTCCGCGGTCGGCTTCTGGTTCATCACCAACCGCATGATGGGCGGCATTTCCGCGGCCGACCCGACGCTGTCGACGATGGGCCTCTTCGGCGCGTCGCTGATCGGACTCCTGCTGACGGGGGCGATGGTGATCATCACCGAGTACTACACGGGCACGGACTTCGCGCCGGTGAAGCACGTCGCGCAGGCATCGACGACCGGGCACGCCACCAACATCATCGCCGGCCTCGGCGTATCGATGCGCTCCACGGCATGGCCGGTGCTCGCGGTGTGCGCGGCCATCCTGGCGTCCTATGCGCTGGCGGGCCTATACGGAATCGCGATCGCCGCGACGGCCATGCTGTCGATGACGGGCATCATCGTCGCCCTCGACGCGTATGGTCCGATCACGGACAACGCCGGCGGCATCGCGGAAATGGCGGACCTGCCGGATTCCGTGCGCGCGGTCACCGATCCGCTCGACGCCGTCGGCAACACGACCAAGGCCGTGACCAAGGGTTATGCAATCGGCTCGGCGGGCCTTGCGGCGCTGGTGCTGTTTGCGGACTACACGCACGCGCTCGACACAGCCGGGATCAGCCAGTCGTTCGACCTGGCGAATCCGATGGTGATCGTCGGGCTGTTCATCGGCGGCCTCATTCCTTACCTGTTCGGCGCGATGGCGATGGAAGCCGTCGGCCGCGCGGCGGGCGCCGTGGTGGTCGAAGTGCGCCGTCAGTTCAAGGAAATCAAGGGCATCATGGAAGGCACGGCAAAGCCGGAATACGGCGTGGCGGTGGACATGCTGACCAAGGCCGCGATCCGCGAAATGATCGTGCCGTCGCTGCTTCCCGTGCTCGTTCCGGTGATCGTCGGCCTTGTGCTCGGACCGCAGGCGCTGGGCGGCCTGCTGATGGGAACGATCGTCACCGGCCTGTTCGTCGCGATTTCGATGACGACGGGCGGCGGCGCGTGGGACAACGCCAAGAAGTACATCGAGGACGGCAATCACGGTGGCAAGGGCTCCGACGCGCACAAGGCGGCGGTGACCGGCGACACGGTCGGCGATCCGTACAAGGACACGGCCGGTCCCGCGGTGAACCCGCTGATCAAGATCATCAACATCGTCGCGCTGATGATCGTGCCGCTGCTTGCCACGTGGGGCATCATGGGCCAGAAGGCGCCGCCGAAGATGTCCATCTCGTCGACGCCTCCGGCCGTCGTCGCTGCGGCACCGGCACCGGCGGCTGCTGCGCCGGCCACGACCGCGGCCGTGCCTGGACCCGCACCTGCGGCGGCCCCGGCAACGGCCGTGGTCGATGTGGTGAAGCTCTATTTCGTCACCGGCAAGTCCGATCTTCCCGCGGACGCCGCAGCCAAGCTCGCTCCGCTGGCCGACAAGGCCAAGGCAAGCGGCAAGAAGGTGAAAGTCTCCGGGTATCACGACGCAACCGGCGACCTGGCCGCGAACCAGGAGCTCGCCAAGCAGCGCGCGATCGGCGTGCGCGATCAGCTCAAGGCAGCCGGTGTAACCGAGGATAAGATCGAGCTCGCCAAGCCCGAGTTGACGCAGGGCTCCGGCGACAACGAGGAAGCGCGGCGAGTAGAGGTCACGCTGTTACCGTAATATTTTGCATTTGCAGCAGGGAAGGGCAGCGAACCATTCGCTGCCCTTTTTCATGCGCGATGCACGCCGAGGACTGCGCGACTTGGCATCCAAGGCGCCAGCCTCCCGACATCGCTTCGCGGTACCATGCGGCGTATTGCCCGCACCCGCGCCCGATGCCCGCCGCCGACATTGCCGCTCAACTGGACGCCCACCGCGGCTATCTGTTGCGCGTCGCCCGGCTTCAGTTGCGTGACGATGCGCTGGCCGAGGACGTCGTTCAGGAAACGCTCCTCGCGGCCCTGTCGGGAGGCACCTTTTCCGGCAAGTCGAGCCTCAAGACGTGGCTCACCGGCATCCTCAAGCACAAGATCATCGATGCGATACGGCGCAAGCAGCGCGAGCCGCTGCTGGCGAGCACGTTCGACGATGAGTGCGACATCGAAGACCTCGACGGCCTGTTCAAGGCGCCATTTGGCGCATGGGATTCGCCGCCCGCCGAGTGGGGCGACCCGGAGCAGGCCCTCAATCGCAGTCAGTTCTTCGACATCATGGACTTCTGCCTCGAGAAGCTGCCGCCCAACACCGCCCGCGTGTTCATGATGCGGGAGGTCATGGGGCTGGAAAGTGACGAGATCTGTAAGGAATTGGCGATCACCGCGAATAACCTCTGGGTGATCCTCTACCGAGCGCGGATGTCGCTGCGCGAGTGCCTGGAGCAGAACTGGTTCAAGGAGAGTGGAGCGAGGGCCTAGCACCAGCTGTCGCTTTGCCCACGACCTTCATTCCACGATGAACCTCCTCAAGCGCGCGCTCGGACACATCCTGTCCTGCAAGGATGCGACGCACCTGGTCTCGCGAATGCAGGAACGCGAACTGGGTGTCTTTTCGCGCTGGGCGTTGCGGCTGCACCTGGCTGCCTGCGAGGCGTGCACGCGCTTCGAACAGCAGATGCGATTCCTGCGCGAGGCGATGCACAGGTACCGGGATTGAACTGCCGGCGTCGACGCGTGAAACGGTATTTAGCCCTCGCCTTCCTGGCGTATTTCTGCCCAGTCGCCTTCGCGCAGGATTGGGCCCCCGAGGGAAACTCCGGCTGGACCGACAAGGCCCCCGTCATCGCCAAGCACTGGATGGTCGGTGCCGCCAATCCGCATGCCGTCGAAGCAGGGTATCGAATCCTGCAGCGCGGAGGCAACGCCGTGGATGCAGCGATCGCCGTGCAACTGGTCCTCGGACTGGTGGAACCGCAGTCCTCGGGTCTAGGCGGTGGCGCGTTCCTCCTGCTGCACGACGGCAAGGGGAACCGGCTCATCGCCTACGATGGCCGCGAGACGGCGCCCGCGGCCGCGAAACCGGACCGATTCATGAAGGATGGCGCGCCGATGGCATTCCACGATGCCGTCGTCGGAGGCAAGTCCGTCGGGGTGCCCGGGACGGTGCGCCTTCTGGAAACGGTTCACAAGAAGCATGGACGGATGCCGTGGGCCGAACTGTTTGCGCCGGCCATTGCGCTGGCCGAACAGGGATTTGCCGTTTCGCCGCGCCTGCATGCGTTGCTGGCGGCAGACCGGCACATTACGCAGGTGCGCGCGCGCGAGTATTTTTTCGGCGCCGACGGCAAGCCGGTGCCGGTGGGAACGTTGCTGAAGAATCCCGCCTACGCGGAAACGTTGCGCAGAATCGCCACCGGCGGCGCGGATTCGTTCTATCGCGGCGAAATCGCGCGCGACATCGTGGACACGGCGAATTCCCAAGGGACCAATCCCGGCGATCTCACGCTTGCCGACCTTGCCGGCTACCGCGTGCAGGTTCGCGCGGCAATATGCGATACCTACCGCGGTTTTCGCGTCTGCGGCGTGCCGTTGCCGTCATCGGGTGGCGTGACCGTGTTGCAGATGCTGAAGATGCTGGAACCGTATGACCTGCGCGCGATGGGTCCGGCGTCGTTCTGGAGCGTACATTTTTTCAGTGAAGCGGGACGCTTAGCCTTTGCCGACCGCGACGTCTACGAAGCCGATCCGGCTTTCTATACGCCGCCTTCCGGACTGCTCGACCCGGCCTATTTGCGTGAGCGATCCGCGTTGATCAAGGCCGATTCAAGCATGAAGTCGGCGGCCCCGGGCAATCCACCGGAACGGCGGGTGGCGCAGAAGAAGGTCGCACTTGGCCGTGGGTCGGCGCTCGAATTTCCGTCGACGTCGCACATCTCGATCGTCGACAAATACGGCAACGCGCTGGCGATGACCACGACGATCGAGGATGGCTTCGGCAGCCGGCTCATGACGCGCGGCGGCTTTCTGCTCAACAACGAGCTCACCGACTTCTCGTTCGTGCCCACGGACCACGGCAAGCCGGTCGCCAATCGCGTCGAAGGCGGCAAGCGGCCGCGGTCGGCGATGTCCCCGACGATCGTCTACGACAAGGCCGGCCGCGTGGCGATTGTGACCGGATCGGCCGGCGGCAGCGCGATCATCAACTACGTCGCCAAGACGCTGGTAGCGATCATCGACTGGGACCTCGATCCGCAGGCGGCGCTCGCGCTGCCCAATTTCGGCAGCCGCAATGGACCGACGGAGCTTGAGCGAAATACCGGAGTGGCGGCGTTGGAGCCGAAGTTGCGCGCGATTGGCGCACAGGTGTGGGTCGCGAGCCAGACGAGTGGCGGGCAGGCCATCGTCAGGGCGAAGAGCGGATGGATTGGCGGCGCGGACCCGCGTCGCGAAGGGGTGGTGCGCGGCGAGTGACAAGCGTGGCCGATGTGCCGGTGTTGGCGCGCGAAATACGGAACCGTTAAGATCGGGCATGGAAAACGACGCGACAAGCGTCTCGGCGCAGCGCCTCGTCGACACGTCTTCCGAGCGCGAAGCCGCGGCTTCGGGCAGCAGGCCGCATCGCGTGGTCGTCGTCGGCGGCGGCGCCGGTGGTCTGCCGCTGGCGACGCGACTGGGCGAGCGCTTCGGGCGGCGCGGGCGCGCGGACATCACGCTGGTCGACCAGAATGCCACGCACCTGTGGAAGCCATTGCTGCACGAGGTTGCGGCGGGGCGCATGGACGCGGACGCGCACGACCTCGACTACCTGGCGATCGCCCATTGGCACCACTTCCGCTTCAGGCAGGGGTCGGTGACAGGCATCGACCGCGCGCGGCGCGAAATCACGCTGTCTGAAGTACGCGACGATGACGGGGCGGCGATGCTCCCTGCGCGCGTGGTCCCTTACGACACGCTGATCATTTGCGTGGGTTGCATCAGCAACGACTTCCGGGTGCCGGGTGTTGCGGACAATGCGGCGGTCCTCGATACGCTGCGCGACGCCGAGCGCTTCCATCGCCGGCTGCTTTCCGCATGCGTTCGAGCGGATGCGCGGGCTGCGCAGGGGAGTCCCACGGGGGTGTCCATCGTGATCATCGGCGCCGGTGCGACCGGCGTCGAACTCGCGGCCGAAATTCGCCATACGACTGCCGCGCATGCCGCCTATGGTCTCGAGCATCTCGACGCGCGCCGCGACATCCGGCTCACGCTGCTCGAGGCCGCGCCGCGAATTTTGCCGCCGCTATCCGTACACGTCGCGTCGGCCGCCGCTGAATTGCTGCAGCGACTGGACGTCACGGTACGCGCCAACGAGCGGGTGACGGAGGTTACGCCCCAAGGCGTCACCACGCAGTCCGGCACGTTCTATCCCGCCGACCTCGTCGTCTGGGCAGCGGGCATCAAGGCGCCGGATTGGCTGGCTTCGCTGGACGGCCTCGAGGTCAATCGCAACAATCAGCTCGTCGTCAGGGAGACTCTGCAGTCGACCCGCGATCCGGACATCTTTGCGTTCGGCGATTGCGCGGCGGCCCCGTGGCACGGGGCGCCCGCGGCGGGCGTCGTGGTCCCGCCACGCGCCCAGGCGGCACGCCAGCAGGCCACGCTACTGGGCAAGACCATCGGAGCGCGCCTCACGGGCAAGCCTCTGCCGATCTTTCGCTTCCGCGATTTCGGCTCGCTGGTATCGCTGGGCGAGTTGTCCGCCGTCGGCAACCTGATGGGAAGGCTGATCGGCGGCAACCTGCTGATCCAGGGAATGATCGCGCGCTGGATGTACGTCTCGCTCTACAAAATGCACCAGGCGTCGATCCACGGCGTGTGGCGCGTCGTGTTCGACACGCTGGGGCGCAGTCTGCACGGCGGCGTCGAGCCGCGCGTCAAGCTTCACTGACGACGGCCTTCGCGGCGGTCAACCCACGGCAGAAAATCTACCAGATCGACACGCGTTCCTGGGGCGCACGGTACAGCTTGTCGCCCGGTTTGAGCTTGTAGGTCTGGTAGAACGCATCGAGATTGGACAGGGGGCCGTTCACGCGGAACTGGTCCGGTGAATGGGGGTCGGTCTTCACCAGGACGATCTGGATCTCGTCGCGGGTCTTCTCGCGGTGCGCTTGCGCGTAGTTGAGGAAGAAGCGCTCGTCGCCGGTCAGGCCATCGATCACTGGCGCATCCTTGCCGCCCAGCGATAACTTGTAGGCCTTGTACGCAATCGCCAGGCCGGACAGGTCGGCGATGTTTTCGCCCAGCGTCAACTTGCCGTTGACGAAGTACCCCGGCACCGGACTATAGGAATCGAACTGCGCCACCAGCGCCTTGGTCTTCTCGCTGAAACGCTTGTGGTCGTCCGCGGTCCACCATTCGCGCAGGTTTCCGTCGCCGTCGTACTGGCTGCCCGAGTCGTCGAAGGCGTGGCTGATCTCGTGGCCGATGGTCCGGCCGATCGCGCCGTAGTTCGCGGCGTCGTCGGCGGTCGGGTTGAAGTTGGGCGCCTGCAGGTAGGCGGCGGGGAAGACGATTTCATTCATGTTCGCCGTGTAGTAGGCGTTGACCGTCTGCGGCGTCAGGAGCCACTCGTCGCGGTCGATCGGTTTGCCCAGCTTGTCGAGGTTGCGCTGGAATTCGAACTGGTTCGCGCGCATCGCGTTGCCCACGAGGTCGTCGGGCTTGATGACGAGCTTCGAATAGTCGCGCCACTTCGCCGGGTAGCCGATCTTGGTCTTTATCTTGGCGAGCTTCGCGTGCGCCTCCTTCTTCGTCTCGGGTCCCATCCAATCCAGGCCGTCGATGCTCTGTTTGTAGGCGGCGAGCAGGTTGGCCACCAGTTTTTCCATCCGGGCCTTGCTTTCGGGCGGGAAGTACTTCGCGACGTAGACGTGGCCGAGCGCCTCACCGATCGCGTCGTCGACGGCCTGCACGCCGCGCTGCCAGCGCGGGCGGATCTGCGGGATACCGTAGAGCGTGGTTCCGTAAAAAGCGAAGCGCTCGTCGACGACGGCCCTGTCGAGAAAGCGTCCGTAATCGCGCAGCACTTTCCACTTGAGGTACGCCTTCCACACCGGCAGCGGCGTCTTCGCGTACAGCTCGGCGAGGTTCTTGAGGTAAGTGTCCTGGTATAACACGACGTCGCTGACCTTCGCCGATACGCCGGTCGCGGTCAGGTAGGCGTTCCAGTCGAATCCGGGCGCATAGGCCGGCAGGTCCTTGATGGCGATCTTGTGGTACGTCTTGACCGGGTCTCGGTTCTCGACCTTGGTCCAGTTGATTTTCGCCAGCGCGGTCTCGAACGCCACGATGTCGGCGGCGTCCTGTTTTGCCGTCTTGCTGCCCATCCTCGCCATCATCGACTCGACAAGCTCGGTGTACTTCTTGCGAATTCCGACGATCTTCGCGTCGTCGTTGTCGAGGTAGTAGTCGCGATCGGGAAGGCCCAGGCCGGCCTGGGACAGGTACGCCACGTACGCGGTCGAATTGCGCTTGTCCTGGTCGATGTCGAGATCGACCGGCGTAAGGATGCCGATCTGCTTCAGGCGGGCGAGCGCGGCCGGGATCTCGGACTTATCCTTGATGCGGTCGATGGCCTCGAACTCCGGAGCGAGCGGCTTCATCTTCAATGTTTCGATCCGCGCCTCGTCCATGAAGCTGCGATAGAAGTCGCCGACCTTGCGCGCTTCCGTGTTCGGCGCGGCGGATGCCGATGCGGAGACCTCCTCGATGATGAGGCGCAGTCTTTCCTGCGCTTCCTCATGCAGGATGTACAGCGGACTCCACGACGGCTTGTCGGGGGGAATGACCGTCGCCGCGATCCACTTGGCGTTGGCGTGCATGAAGAAATCATCGGCGGCGCGGACCGACGGCTCGATGTACTGCGGTTCGACGCCGGACTTAAGGTCGGCGGCCAGCGTCAATCCGCTCAGCGCGGCGACACCACAGGCAACGGCAATTCGTATCTTCACGATGGAAACTCCGGGTCGGTCAGTTCAACTCGTGCAACTCTAACTTCGATTTGCGGCGTGTCGGCTCAGGGCTGGAAGCCCTTGACGCCGGCTTGCCAGAACAGGAATGCAAAGGTGTCCGCGCGCTCCTCGTAGGCCGCTTTCTTGGTCGAACCCATGCCGTGGCCTTCGTCGAAGTCGATCCGCAGCAGGATCGGCCGGCCGCTGGCCGTCGCTGCCATCAGGCGCGCGGCCAACTTGCCGGCCTCCCACGAGTCGACGCGCGGATCGTTGAAGCCGGTGGTCAGCAGCACCGCCGGATACTTCACGCCATCCTTCACCCAGTGGTAGGAGCTCATCGCGAACAAGCCCTTGAAACCTTCCTCGGTCTTGACCGTTCCGAACTCCGGGATGTTGGGAACGCCATTGGCGGAAAACTCCGCGCGCATCAGGTCGGAAACCGGCACCTGGTCGACCGCGGCGCCGAAGAGATCGGGCCGATCGGTGATGGAACGGCCAACGAAAATGCCACCGGCACTGCCGCCCATGATCGACATCTTCGGGGTCGACGTGTACTTGTTGGCCAACAGCCACTCCGCGCCCGCGATCGCGTCGCGCCACGTGTTCGGTTTGGTCGTCTTGTAGCCCGCCTTGTACCAGTCCTCGCCGAACTCGCCGCCGCCGCGAACGTGCGGCACGGCGAGCACGCCACCGCGATCGAACCACGGCAGCCAGGTCGGGCGGAAGAACGGCGTCGACGAAATGCCGTACGCGCCGTAGCCGTAGACGATTGTCGGGTTGCTGCCGTCGAGCTTCAGGCCTTTCTTGTGCACGATCGACATCGGAATGAGCGTCCCGTCGTGCGATTTGACGTGGACCTCGGTGGCCACCAGCGTTCCCGGATTGTCGAACTTGCCTTGCGGTTGCAGGCCGGTGTCGACGACCTTGCCGAGCGAAGGCTCGAACGCGAAATAGCCGCCGAAGCGTATCCAGCCACCGAGACTGAACACTGCGCCCGGCAGGCGCGGATCGGACACCAGTCCATCCATGTCGCCGACGAAGGGCAGCGCAACCTGCTGCTGCTTGGCATTCGGCGTGTACTCGAGACGGAACAGCTCGCTGTTACCGCCGTTCATCTTGCGCACGTACAGCGCATCCTTTGCCGCCACGAGTCCATTGACCACCGACTCGCCCGGCGCCACGACGACCTCGGCCGTCGCGAGGTCCGGCTTCGACAGCGACGTCTTGAGCACCTTGAACCGCGACGCGCCCTTGTGCGACAGGAGGAACAGCGCATCGCCCTGCACCGCAAGGTCGGTGACGTCGTCTGCCGTGTCGGTGACCTTGACCCACGGGGTCTTGTCGCCGTTCAACGAGGACAGCGGCGCGACCCAGATCCGCATTTCTCGCTGCACACCGTTGATCGCGAGCGCGAGGATGTGGGACGTGCCTAGCGGGTTGAACGCAAAGACGTTTTCTTCCGGTGTCAGCGTCACCATCGGCGAGGCGCCGGCACCGAGCAGCAGCGTGTCGTTATCCGGGTTGTCACCCAGCTTGTGGATGTACACACGCTGGTAGCGATATTTTTCCGTTACCGGGGCGCCCTCGGCCATTTTTTGCAGGCGACTGTAGACCAGTCGGCCGTCCGGCAGCCACGAAGGATTTCCGAAATTGGCGCGGTCGATGCGGTCGGTAAGCTCCTTGCCCGTGCTCATGTCGATGATGTGGATCACGCTTTGCTCGGACCCGCCCACGGAAATTCCGTAGGCCACGAACTTGTTGTCTGGCGACGGTGCGTAGTAGTCGATGGCCGAATGCTCGCCATTGGCCGATTTCACAGCGTCCGGGTTGACCAGCAGGTGTTCCTTGCCTTTAAAGCCGTCACGCACGTAAAGGCTGAAAATATTTTCGGTCGCCAGGCGCTTTTCGTAATAGACCTTGGGTCCGACAACCTGCACGCTGGAGATGCGGGCGGAAACGGCGTCGCCGCGAACCTGTATCTCCTTCAGCAATTCGTCGCGGCCGGGAATCTTCGCCAGCACACTTGTGGTGTAGGCGGCCTCGCCTTTCATCCACGCCGCGACTTCCGGATTCTTGAGATCCTCGAAGTAGCGATACGGGTCGTTCACCGTGACGCCGAAATAGGTGTCGGTGACGTTGCGGACCGGAGGTGCGGCCGGGCGGGTTTGCGCGGTAGCGGAAACGGCGGTGAGCGCGACCAGCGCGCCGACGGTGGCTTGCAGCGAAATCCGGGGAATTGTCATGGGGGCTCCGGCCAGGAATTGCAAAGGGCAGAAGTATGTCACCGCAGCGGCCGTTTCGACCGGTCCGCGCGATATACTCCGCGCCGCGCGGACGAAACGCCGCCCGCGGCGACGGATAGTCTACCCAACCGCCTTAACGCCCCCTTAATGGCCCATGAACGCCGACCTCTTCTCCGCGACCATCCTGCTCATCCTGGTCCTCGACCCCTTCGGCAACCTGCCGATCGTCGTATCGGTGCTGGGCCCGGTGCCCGCGGCCCGGCGGCCCAAGGTCGTCCTGCGCGAGTGCTTTTTCGCCTACATGATCCTGATCGCATTCATGGCCGGCGGACGGACGTTCATGCAGTGGCTGCAGTTGTCCGACGAGTCCCTCGCGATAGCGGGCGGCATCATTCTCTTCCTCATCGCGCTGCGCATGGTCTTCCCGCACCCGGACGGTGTGTTCGGCGATTCGCGCGGCGGCGAGCCGTTCCTGGTTCCGTTGGCCGTGCCGTCCATTGCCGGGCCTTCAGCGCTGGCGACGGTGATGCTGATGGCGTCGCGCGACCCGGTGCACATGACCACTTGGGTGATCGCGCTCACTGTTGCGATGGCGGTGACCACGTTGGTGCTGCTCGCGGCACAGCGCCTGCAGGACGTCGTGGGCGAGCGGGCGATTCAAGCGTTCGAGCGCCTGATGGGGCTGGTGCTCACCGCGATCGCGGTCGAGATGCTGCTGAACGGCGTCAGGACTTTCGCGGCCCGCCTGTCGCAATGACCGAAAGGCGTGCCGGCTGGGTCGAGGTCGAATGATGATGCTTCAGGCTGGAAGCAGATCTGAGCCATCTATCTTTACGGCACCCGCACGCAACAACTCACGCACCAGCGCTTTGGCCAATTCACCGGACGGAAGGCGCAGGCACGCCGCGTTCACGTCGCGAAAGAACCCGACGCGCTCGACATAGGCAGGCAGGTCAGCCAGCGGCATGCGCTGCCGGTCGAGCAGCCGGAACGTCAGCAGCACCTTGAGCGCGTGCCGGGCCACGCGCGCATCATCCGCCTCGAAGGCGGCGATTCGCGCGTAGGCGCGGGCGAGCGCCGCTGCGATGTCGGTGAACAACTCACCGTGTCCGGGAATCACGACCCGCGCATCCAGCGTCGCGATCAAGTCCAACGTCGCGCGCGTAGCCGGCACCGCGGCAGCATCGACGGCGCGCGGCAAGATCAAGCCAAAGCCATTCTCCCAAAGCGCATCGCCGGAAATCAGGATGCGGTGTTCTGGGTTGAAAAAGACGAGCGCGCCCATGTCATGGCCAGGGGCCGCCATTGCTTGCCACTCGAGATCGCCCCAGACGTGCGCGGAGCCAGCGCGCACGATCTCGTCCACAGCGAAGCGATCGCTCCGCTGATCGGCATAGTCCAGCCACAGCGCTTTCTGGTCCCAGCGCTCGATCAGCGGCGCCTCGCCTTCCGGCAACGCGATGCGGCAGCCATAGGCGCGCTGGATTGTCGCGTTCCCGCCGATATGGTCCGAGTGACAGTGCGTATTGACGATCCGGGCCAGCGGCTCGTCACCCAATCCGCGTTGCGAACGCAGCAGCGCGAGCGTCAACGGCGCGTGCCGAACGTAGCCGGTGTCGACCAGGACGTTGCCGTTAGGGCTCTTGAGCAGGATGTTGTTCGAAGAAAGCCAGTCGCGGATAAAGACGTGGATCTGCGGCGGCAACAACATGGATGTTACTGGAGCTTGCCCAGAAAATCGCGCACCAGCGCCACGCGGTCCGCGAGCGTCGGCGCGCCGCGCTCGATGCGGATACGGTCCTGCCCATGAAAGCGGATTCGGCCGTCGCGCTGCACCATAAGGATCAGGTTGCCGGGATCGAACGGCGGCTGCTTGATGAACTGGATCGACGTGCGTTCAGGTCCGGCGTCGATCTTGGCCACACCCAATTCCTTGGCGGTGAGGCGCAGCCGATGGCAGGAAAGCAGCGCCTGCGCGGAATCCGGCGTCGGACCGAAGCGGTCGACCAGCTCCTCCTGAATCGAATCGAGTTCCGCCTTCGTGTCAGCGCTCGCCAGCCGCTTGTACATGACCAGTCGCTCGTGCACGTCGGCGCAGTACAGCGATGGCAGCAACGCAGGGACATGGAGGTTGATCTCGGTCGTTACGCCCAACGGTTGTGACAAGTCGGGCTCGCGGCCCGACTTCAGCGCCTTTACCGAAGCTTTCAGCATGTCGGAGTAGAGCTGGAATCCGATCTGTTGCATCTCGCCGGACTGCGAATCACCGAGCACCTCACCGGCACCGCGGATCTCCAGGTCGTGCATCGCCAGGTAAAAGCCCGATCCCAGGTCTTCCATCATCTGGATGGCCTCGAGTCGCTTCTTGGCGAGCGCGGATAGGGCATCGCCGGGGGGAGTCAGCAAATACGCGTACGCCTGGTGATGCGAACGGCCGACGCGTCCGCGCAACTGGTGCAATTGCGCCAGGCCGAAACGGTCTGCGCGATCGATGATGATCGTGTTGGCCGTGGGCACGTCGATGCCGGTCTCGATGATCGTCGAGCACAGCAGCAGGTTGACGCGCTGCTGGTAGAAGTCGCGCATCACGTGCTCGAGTTCGCGTTCCGCCATCTGGCCGTGCGCGATGGCGATGCGCGCCTCGGGCAGCAATCGCGCCAGGATTTCTGCCTTGGTGGCGATCGTGTCGATGTCGTTGTGCAGAAAATAGATCTGGCCGCCGCGCTTCAACTCGCGCAACGCCGCTTCGCGGATGATCCCCGATGAATACGGGGCGACGAAGGTCTTGATGGCCAGGCGGCGCTGCGGCGCCGTGGCTATCACCGAAAAGTCGCGGATGCCCTCCAGCGACATCGCGAGCGTGCGCGGGATGGGGGTCGCCGTCAGCGTGAGGACGTCGACCTCCGCGCGCAGCCGTTTCAGCTGCTCCTTCTGGCGCACGCCAAAGCGGTGCTCCTCATCGATGATGACCAGTCCTAAGTTGCTGAACTTGACGTCGGACTGCAGCAGCTTGTGCGTGCCGATGACGAGGTCGAGCTGTCCCACGGCGAGCGCGGCAAGTGCCGCCTTCACTTCCTTGGCGCTGCGAAAACGCGAGAGCTCCGCCATCCGCACCGGCGTATCGGAGAAACGATCCGAAAAGGTCTGGAAGTGCTGTTCGGCAAGCAGTGTCGTTGGCACCAGCAGCGCCACCTGCTTGCCGTCCGCGAGCGCAACCCACGCGGCGCGCAACGCCACCTCGGTCTTGCCGAATCCAACGTCGCCGCAGACCAGCCGGTCCATTGGACGTCCAGACGTCATGTCGCCGATGACCTGCTCGATGGCCGCCGCCTGGTCGCCGGTCTCCTCGAAGCCGAACCCTTCCGCGAACGCCTCGTAGTCGTGCGGATTGAAGCCGAATGCATAACCCTTGCGCGCGGCGCGTTGCGCATAGAGGTTGAGCAGTTCGGCCGCCGTGTCGTGGGCCTGCTGCGCCGCCTTCTTCTTAGCCTTGTCCCACTGACCGCTGCCCAGTTCGTGCAACGGCGCGGCGTCCGGCGAAGCTCCGCTGTACCGGCTGATGAGATGCAGGCTCGCCACCGGAACGTAGAGCTTGGCGTCATTGGCGTAGACGAGTTGCAGGAACTCGTTCGCGCCGTCGCCCAGGTCCAGCGTCACCAGTCCCAGGTAACGTCCGATGCCATGCTGCTCGTGGACGACCGGATCGCCGATACGCACCTCGGACAGGTCGCGCACCATCGCGTCGACGTTGGAGCGCCGCGCCGACTCGCGCACGCTGCGCCGGACGACGTTCGCATAGAGTTCCGCCTCGGTGACGAAGGCCAGCTTGGCCTTCGGCCACGCGAAGCCGGAAGCGAGCGGGGCGGCGGCGAGCGACACTCTCTCGGCGCCGCGGGCAAACGCCGCGAAATCGTCGACGAGCGTGGGGCGCAACCCATACTCGGCGAAATACTGCTGCATCGTTTCGCGGCGCCCGGCGCTTTCCGCGACGATCGCCACCCGTGCGTCGGTCGTGGCCAGGAAGCGCTTCAGCGCGACCAGCGGATCATCGGCGCGGCGGTCGACCTGCACCGGCGGGAGCGGGGCCGTGGGTCCGGCACTGCTGCGCGTCAATTCGATGCGCGCGAACGGCTTGAGCGCGCCATTGAACTCGTCGGTGGGCAAGAACAGTTCGGTGGGCGGCAGCAAGGGGCGCGCCTTGTCGCCGCGCAGCAGCTTCCAGCGCGATTCGGTGTCCTGCCAGAAGCGATCGATCGCGCCGGGGACATCGCCGTGCAGGACGACGGTCGCGTCCGCAGGCAGGTAGTCGGCGAGCGTGGCGGTCGCTTCGAAGAACAGCGGCAGGTAGTACTCGATACCGCCGGGCACGACGCCGTGCGAAATGTCCTTGTACAGGTCGGACTTCGAAGGATCGCCTTCGAACAGTTCGCGGAAACGGCTGCGGAAGCGCGTGCGGCCGGAGTCGTCCAACGGAAATTCGCGCGCCGGCAGCAGGCGAACAGTCGGCACCGGATACAGCGTGCGCTGCGTGTCGACGTCAAACGTCTTGATGCTCTCGATCTCGTTGTCGAAAAGGTCGATCCGATACGGCAGCGGTGAGCCCATAGGAAAGAGATCGATCAGGCCGCCGCGCACACTGAACTCGCCGGGCGAGACGACCTGCGTCACGTGCGCGTAGCCGGCCAGCGCGAGTTGCGCGCGCAGGCGCTCGACGTCGAGCCGCTCGCCCTGCTGCAGGAAGAACGTGAACGCGGCGAGATAGGACGGCGGGGCCAGCCGGTACAGCGCTGTCGTGGCAGCCACGACAACCACGTCGCATTCTCCGCGCGAAACGCGATACAGCGTTGCCAGCCGCTCGGAGACCAAGTCCTGGTGTGGCGAGAAGTGATCGTAGGGCAGCGTCTCCCAGTCCGGGAACAGCGCCACGCGCAATTCCGGCGCGAACCACGGAATCTCCTCGCTCAGCCGCTGCGCCGAATGCGGATCGCCGGTCACCACGGTCACGATGCGCCTGGCCGCGACGCAATCGCGTCCGAGCTGCGCCAGTGCGAGTGCGTCGGAGGAGCCCGCAAACGGCCCGGCGGAAGTCTTGCGGCCCGGTTCCGGAATGGCGGGTAGCAGCGCGGGCAACGCCGGTTCCACCGCGTCTTCCGGCAGGACTTGCGCCTGCGATGTGGAGTCAGGAGCGTTCAAGGACGCAATTATACGGGGGCTGCAAAGACCTCACTCCCGCCTGCGCGAGCAGCGGAATCCGTATACTTGTCGCATGTCCGCACCGTCGCCCGCCTCTCGGGGTGCGTCTCCGTATCTGTTCCTGTCGCTTCCGCCTCTTTTCTGGGCGTCCAACTGGATCATCGGCCGCGCGCTGCATTCGGACGTCCCGCCGATGGGGATGACGTTCTTCCGCTGGCTGTTCGCAATCGTGATCCTGACGCCGTTTGCGTGGCCCCACTTGCGCCGCGACTGGCCGATCATCCGCGCGCATTGGAAAACGATGCTCGTGCTGGGCGCCATCGGCGTGGGGACGCACAACGGATTGGCCTACCTCGGCCTCAATTTCACGACGGCAACCAACGGCGTGATTCTCAATTCGTTCATCCCGATAATGATCATCACCATTTCGTGGATCTTCCTGCGGGAGAAATTGACGCCATTGCAGGTTCTCGGCGTGCTGGTTTCGCTCGCCGGCGTGCTGACGGTCTTGAGCAGGGGGAGCATCGACACGCTGCTCGGGTTTCGCCTGAACATCGGCGACCTCTTCATCATCGGGTCGATGGCGATGTGGGCGATCTACACGATCGGGCTGCGCTGGCGGCCGGCCGGCATCAGCATGTTGTCGTTCCTGCTGGTCGTGGCGGTGATCGGCGACTTGTGCGTCGTGCCGCTTTGGGCATGGGAAATGGCCCTCGGGCGATTCATCGTGTGGTCGTGGACCAGCGTGGCGGCGCTGGTCGCTGTCGCGACCTTTTCGTCGGTGCTTGCCTACATACTCTGGAACCGGGGGGTGGAGGCGGTGGGAGCGAATGTCGCGGGCCTCTTCGTGCACCTGATGCCGGTGTTCGGCGTAGTGCTCGCCTGGCTGTTCCTGGGCGAGCGCCTGCAGCCATTCCATGTCGCGGGAATCGCGCTCATACTTGCCGGTATATGGGCGACGAGCCGCTTTGGCGCCAAGCGCATCGAGGCGGACGAGGTGGCGGCGGTGGGAACGGATTAGGCGAAAAGCCAGAGGCCCGCATGGAAGACAACATCGGCAATCCGCAGCGCGTCGCGTTTCAGCAGCGCATCGTGGAATTGAAGATGGAGCATCGCGACCTCGATACCGCAATCGACCGGCTCGCCGCCGATTCCGCGCACGACGAACTGCAGTTGCGGCGGCTCAAGCGCCGCAAGCTGCTGCTCAAGGACCAGATCGCGCGTCTCGAGCGCGAGATCGACCCCGACGTTCTGGCCTAGGAACGCGACCGGCGGCTACGCAGGAACGCGGCCGTACTTGTCGTCAAAGCGGACGATGTCGTCCTCCTCAATGTAATTCCCGCAGGCCACTTCGATGAGCGCGAGCGTTTCCGCGCCGCGATTCTCCAACCGGTGGCGCGTGCCGACCGGAACGAACGTCGACTCGCCCTGCTGCACGTCGTAGACGCGCTCGCCGATGGTGACGTGCGCCGTGCCGCGCACCACCACCCAGTGCTCGCTGCGGCGATGATGCAATTGCAGCGAAAGCTGTCCGCCGGGCTTGACTTCGATGCGCTTCATCTTGAAGCCGGGTCCCTCCTCGAGCACTGTGTACGTTCCCCAGGGCCGCGAAATGGTCTTGTGCAGCTTGTAGGAATCGTGGCCGCGCGCCTTCAGTTCCCCGACCACGTCCTTGACCCGCTGCAGGTGATCCTTGTGCGCCACCAGCACGGCATCCCGCGTGTCGACGATGACCAGGCTGTCGACGCCGATCGTGGCGACGATGCGGTCCTCGGAATGGATGAACGTGTCGCGCGTGTCGATGGCGACGCGCTCGCCGCTGCCGCGGTTTCCATGGGCGTCGGCTGCCGTCAGTTCCGAGATGGACTGCCACGACCCGACATCGCTCCAGTCGAAATCGCCGCGCACGACGGCCACTTTGCCATCGGCGGCGGCGCGCTCCATGACCGCGTAGTCGATCGAGATGTTCGGCGAGGCGGCGAATGCGGCTGCGTCGATTTCAAGCGCGCTTTCGCCCGACTTCGCGGCGAGCTGTTCCCACACGGGCTTGAGCGCCTCGACGACCTCGGGTGCATAGCGCGCGAAGGTCGCGAGAATCGTGGCCGCGGTGAATGCGAACATGCCGGAGTTCCAGACGTAGTTCCCGGCGGCCAGATAGAGGCGCGCCCGCTCGACCGGCGGCTTTTCCACGAAGCGCGTTGCGGCGAAGGCGTGGTCCGCGATGGCGTCGCCGCACTCGATGTAGCCGTACCCTGTTTCCGGATGCGCCGGTGTGATTCCGAACGTCACCAGCCTTCCTTCTCGGGCCAGCCCGGCGGCGATCGACACGGCGGCGCCGAATGCAGCCTGATTCCGGATCAGGTGATCCGCGGCGAGTACCACCATGACCGCATCGGAGCCGTGGCGCGATTGCACGAGCAGGGCCGCCAACGCAACGGCAGGAGCCGTGTTGCGGCCGAAAGGCTCGAGCAGGTAGACCGCGTCGCGCGGCTCGTTGTCGCCGAGGCCCGCGTAAACGTCCTTGGTTCGGAAGTAATAGTCGCGATTGGTGACCGTCACAAGGCCCGTAACGCCGGCCAGCGACGCTGCGCGGTACGCCGTCTTGGCGAGCAGCGTCTCGCCGTCGGGCAGCGGCATGAATGGCTTCGGCGCGGTCTCGCGCGAAAGCGGCCACAGACGTGTTCCTGCGCCTCCGGACAGGATCACTGGAATTACGGGAGATTGTTTGTCGTTGTTCATGCGCAACTTCGCTTGCCAACACTGGGGGATACGAATTCTAGCGCGTTCCCCTGATCCGGGCTGCCAATGACGCGAGTCTAGGGGTTGCGAACCAAGCGCCTCGGGTCGAAGCCCAGGGCGGGAAGCCTTGCCACAATGCGCGCGTATACGCCGTCGCTCATCTGCGGCGCGCGGGCGAGAATCCAAAGGTATTCCCGTCCGGGTTCGCCGACGACCGCATAGCTGTAGTCGTCGGCCAGGTCGATCACCCAATAATTCGCCCAAACAAACGGCAGCCAGGCAAGCCAGTCCGGTGCGAAGCGCACCTTCAGCTTGGATGGCGAGGTGACCACGCGCGCCACGCCTTCGGCCTGCATCATCGAGCCGTCGTCTTTTCGGCACGCATTGACGACGCGAATAGTACTGTCAGCGTTGCTGCTGTAGGTGGCCGTGACATTGCGCGCGCACTTGCGCTCGAAGAAGTTCGGATAGCGCGCGATCTCGTGCCACGTCCCGGCATACCGGTTGAGGTCGAGCGCATCCACAACGCGCAGTGGCGCATCGGCAGCCGCGCACGGCGGCACGCCGCCCAGAAGCAGCATCAATGCAAACAGCGGAAATCGCAACGGATGTTCCATGGGCTTTCCAAGGTTGAATTGTTCGCGGCAACCCCCATCTTCCAGTGAACAGGGGATCTCGTACACTTGACGACGCCCCAAGCTCGCAACGCTACGGGCGAGCGGGTATAATTGGTGTGTAGCAGCAATGGCCGGGGCCGCCCGAAAGGACGGAAACGGACCCATCGATCACCGGGGGTGAACTGGTCTCGACGGGGGTAGTGAAGCAGATTGGGGCATGCCGAGGCGTCAATCCTCGTAAATCTTTGGCACTCGCAAATATAACTGCGAACGACGAAAACTACGCTCTGGCGGCTTAACCCCGCTGGACCTTGCACCGGAGGGCGCTCACCCCGGGTGATGTAACTGTCACAGCAAGGACATTTTGAGCGATCGCGTGCGTCCGGGTCACTTGAACGACACGCTAAATCTAGGTGACTGGTTTCCGCGCCGTCTGTCCGTCAACGGTTCGGAGATGAGAGCACAATGACTCGACTAAGCATGTAGGCCTGACTGTGGAGCGCTTCCGGACGCGAGTTCGATTCTCGCCACCTCCACCAAATCAAAGATAGCGGCCCCCCAGCGGGGCCGTTTTCTTGCCCTCTACATAGTGCAAGGGGGCAGTCAGATCAAGCGGGCGAGCAAAGATTCCCCTCCTAAGGAGCAGCGCCGCCACCGCGACACTGCCCAACAACTTCCAAATTGGCGAACCTAGGGAACCACTGGATCGCTCGTCGCCCTTCATTTTTGTCCATTCTCCGCACGAACCTAACTCGGGCTGACACGGGTTTCGGCATGGCGCCTACATCAGTCTCGGGGCGGAAACCCTAAGGTCTGGAAACAGGGAGTGATCAAAGCCCTACGTGAGGTGAGATCGTGGTTCTAGCCGACCCTACTGTTGCAAAAACGTTTTTGGTACTGCACCGCGAAACAAACGTCGTCCAGACGATGATCGCCTCAGGCGCTCCGGGCCCGTTAGTCGACGAATTGCTCGGCCAACTGTGGCGATTGCAGGGCAGGTTAGAAAAGCGAGCGTCGGTAGCGTCCGACGAATCGCGCGAAATGTTGACGGAACTTTGTCAATTCACGAGAAGTAGACTCGAGGCCACAGAACAGTCTCTATCTGTCGTTTCCACCCTCCACTAAGCCCGACAGACAAGGAGATAATCGTGCCGACCAAACCTAAGGTTTCAGTGGAGCCTAGACCAGACGGAAAATGGGCCGTGCAGACAGACCGAACCACTCGCGCGGACTCACTTCACCACCGCAAATCCGATGCAGTCGCTCGCGGGCGGGAGCTGGCCGAAAGTAAGCGGAGCGAGCTCGTAGTAAAGGACGGCGCAGGCAAGATTATGGCAAAAGATAGCCACGGCCGAGATCCGCGTCGAATCAAGGGGTGATGCGGTCGTTTGGCTCAGCAGTGGTTACCGTCAAAAGTCCGCCCGCCGCGTCAACCCGTGATCTCCCACTCCGCGTAGCCCGCGGCGATCTCGTGCCGCTCAGCCTTGTACCTTGCCCGATACCACTTGCTGGTCAACGGACCTCGGGCACGGAAAGGGTAGAGGAACACCGTCCCCGGTTTGGCTAGATCGTTTCGTGAGCGCGTGGCAATCTCGCGCCGGCCCGCCTGTTGCCTGTCAAATGTGCCCCTGTACCGGCCGAAAGTTGCTGCGCGATCAGCTGTGCGGGAGCGTCCTACTGCGAAATCCGGTTGCCGCCGATCCTCGCACACCAAAACGTCGTGCATCCTTCTGACGTATTGAACCATTGACGCCCGAAGGATCCGAATGGATTGGTTTCGCTTGTTTTCGCGGGAACGAGGCGCTACGTCGTTTTTCAAAGTGACGACTTTCAATGGCGCGTCCCATCATGCATCCAGCGTCCGCGCCGTTCGAACATCCGCAATGACTGACGCCCCAGGTCCTCCGCTTTCGGAGGAGATAAAGCGCCGGCAGGTTGCGCTTATGCTTCGCTACGTAACCGCAACGCGTGCTTTAAAAATACCTCCGGGTTTAACGGCCTAAACCTTGGTCATCGGGTCGAAAACAACCAGTAACCACCCCAAATTGCGACCCACGACGCGAGCGTTGTCTTTGTCACAAGCGGGACCGAGAGAAGATGGGCCATTTCGAAAAACTCGCCGTTGATGGGCCGCCCATACGGGAATCACCTATTGAATCTCACCCGCGTTTATCTTTTCCTTTAGGTCTTGTACCCAATCCGCTCCCGGGCCGCCCGCGAGCGTGGCACCGCGCTGTGTAACTCGGTTTGTCACACTGACCGCATATCTGATCGTGCTGCTGGGCAACCGTTTCACATGAAAGACAAAGTGTTCCGGATCGATGCCCGCCGCCGCTAGTACCGCTAGCGCGTCAGATACCTCTCCGGAATCGTAAATCAAATTCGCATCTCCGGTTACTTCCATGTTGGACCTCAGCGATTCCACTATGCGGTCTCAAGTGTAACGAGCCCTGATGGCAAATGGGCCCACACGCGCGCGCATTCGTATCTAGGTGAAGACGACACATGGCGTAGGACAAACCGCGCCCTCGAACAACTTGTGTTGTCGGCCTGTTCAAGAAATCACGCCGTGACCGTTATGTAAGGGCCTTCCTACGCATGAACAGGCGGTGACCCGGTCGCCGCAGTGGAAGACAACGGCTACATTGGCCTGCAGCGTCGATTGGCGGCGCGCAACCACAAGGAATGCATGAATACTTCGACGATTACCCCGCAGGGCAAGATGGTGACCGGACTCTTCAGCGATCGCGCAAGTGCAGAGCGCGCGTACGAGGGCCTGCACGCCCGCGGCTATGGCCGTGACGACGTGAACCTCGTGATGTCCGACGACACACGGAAGGCGCACTTCGGCACGACCCAAGGCGCGCAGACCGAATTGGGAAACAAGGCGGCAGAAGGGGCGGGCGTGGGCGGCGCAATCGGAGGTACCGTCGGCGCAATCCTCGCCGCGATTGCTGCAGTGGGTACCACCATCGCCATTCCGGGTCTCGGTCTTGTGATCGCGGGTCCGCTAGCCGCGGCAATTGCCGGTGCGGGCGCGGGCGGTGCTGCCGGTGGCTTGGTTGGCGCTCTCGTGGGCTGGGGCATTCCGGAAGCGCGCGTCAAGCGTTACGAAGCGGGTCTCAAGCAGGGCGGCATTCTCATGGGTGTGCGTTCGCGTTCCGATGATGACGCTTCATTCTTCGCCGACGATTGGAAGAAAAATCGCGCGACCGACGTATACGCTTGACACTCGTCGGTGTCAGGGCCACGGCCCCCGTTGTCGGGCCGTGGCCCCGGAAAGCGTCGTACGTCATTAGACTTGCCATCAGTGTGGCACCGGTCGCATCCGACACTGGCAGAGGTGTGAGCGTGGGAAGGAACCTTTAGTGCGCCCAAAGGGTAGCTCGCCGAAGGTACGCGGAGCTATGCTGTTACCGCACGAACGTGACGAGACACCTGACGGGCGCGGCGAACCTCGGGCAAAAATCGTTCAGGCGGCCCGCGATATTGAGAGCGGCAAGATCGATACCGATAACTATTCGCGCATAGGTGGCTGGTTCAACCGACTGTTCAAACGTAACGACTGAGCTGCGGATCATGCCTCGCGCGGGACGGGGCTTTATGAATACGATACGATTGCCGCGTCCCTTCGCGGAGGCGCAGGCCGACTTACGAGTGTGTGCCTACAGGCGCTCGCGTTGCTAGCGGAGTGAATTGGACTTCCCCGATGTGCGGCCGCTACGAACTCCACACCCAACCCGCTGCCATGGCGCTGGCATTCGGGCTGAAGTATCCGCCCGAGATCACCGCCCGCTACAACATTGCGCCCACGCAGCAAGTGCCGATCATCCGACGCAACGCGGATGGCGAGCGTGAGCTGTCACAGGTCCGCTGGGGGCTGGTCCCGTTCTGGGCAAAGGATCCATCCGTCGGAAGCAAAATGATAAACGCACGTGCCGAGACCGTTGTCAGCAAGCCAGGCTTCCGCGACGCGTATAAGAAGCTGCGGTGTCTGATTCCCGCTTCCGGCTTCTATGAGTGGGGAAAGATGACTGACGGCACGAAACAACCCGTGCGGGTTGCGATGGTGGACGACCGTCCGTTTGCGTTCGCAGGGTTATGGTCGCGATGGGGTTCAAAGGATGCTGAGATCGAAACGTGTACGATCATTACGACCGAGGCAAACGAACTCTGCCAGCACGTGCACGACCGTATGCCAGTGATCCTGGCGGCCGAGAATTACGTCCGATGGCTTGACACCGCGGACGCCGACCCGGCTGACCTCTTGCGACCGTATCCTTCCGACGCCATGCGCGCTTACCCGGTCTCTACGAAGGTCAACAGCCCCAAAAACGACGACGAGTCGCTCATCGAACCCCTGTCACGATGATCCCGGGTCGCTTGCTATCGCTGGTTGCGCTGCTTCTCACGGGCCGCCGGATTTTGGGAGCGCGCCCGCCATGAAGCGCTGTTCGCCTGCGCGCATCAATGTTCGCCTTTTCGAACGGGGCGATGTGGCGCTGGACGTATCGCGACGGCTCCCGCCAGGAGCTGCCTCGCATCGACTTCTCACAACGCAACATCGGGTCTATATGCTGGATGTCCGTCGACCAACTCGTGCAACAGTTCGGCCCCAGCAGGTAGTCGAGTTTGGTGCCCGAGATCCCCGTCTGCGCACTTCCGTGAGGCCTAACGAAACAAGCTAACCGGCGGCCCGCTGCGGCGGGCGCCAGCTCTCGCATGCGGGCGTCCGCGCTGAGCGGCCGGTTAGGCCGCATTGTTGCCGCTAGCCTGCCAATCGGCTGCGTAGGCACCCCGAAAGTTGATAGGCGGAGACGTTACCGAAAGATATACGAACTCGACGGAACCAGTGTTCTCAAGGCCATGGACGTCGCCCTCCGCAAAGCGCACAACATCGCCTTCCGCGAATGGCGCAGTTGCGGCACCCCCCAACAGCAGGAGGCCGCTACCGCGCAGCGCGACCCAGACCTGTTCAGAAGCCG